>Ga0070741_10010660_pt1 | contig 17263 bp, 19 predicted proteins | sample Coa_R1_4_FD_66440 | JGI IMG/M metagenome (GOLD analysis project Ga0070741, IMG submission 66440) | Surface soil microbial communities from Centralia Pennsylvania, which are recovering from an underground coalmine fire - Coalmine... | ecosystem: Environmental > Terrestrial > Soil > Unclassified ...
CGATCGAAGTACGCCTGCGTGAGTCGAGTGAATCCACCTACGGTGCCCTTGCGCTCGCCGGGAAGCGGCTCGCGCCCCGCACGCAAGCTCGCCTCCGACTGCTTGAGCGCTTCCGTCGCGTGGGATAAAGCGTGGTCGAAACCGTCCCATGGTGATTAATAAATCAATAAGTCAAGGCATGGTTCGGTTATGAAGCGCTGAAGCCGGATCATGAAATTGCATAAACCAGTCTTCGCGCGGGCGGGTGAATCAAGCACACCGGTGCTCATGTTGCTTTCCCTGCCCTTCGGCTGGCTTTCGGCGATTCCTTCGAGTCTTGCGCTAGATCAATCGGGATCGCATCTCGCTCCACTATAGTGCTCCAATGCGATCCGTTTTCTCGTATCCGGTAAAGCACGGAGTCAGCGTGGCAAGCATCCTCCTGCTGCTCTGGTCACTGGCGTGGTCCGTATCTGCGGAAGCCTTCACCGACTGGCTTAGCGTCGAGACGACGGCAACCTCTCCGCCAAGCGGGCTTCCGCGCTCGTCTTCAATAGGATCTGCAATGACAGAAGGAGTGCTCCCTGACTTGCCGCTGTTGTCAGGTCTGCCTACGCGTTTGTGTCAGAGGAGATCCCTATGAAGACGTACGCGATATGGATGGCAGCTGCATTGTTGCTGTCTTCCGTCGCATCATACGCCGGCAGAGATGGCGCCCAGCTCATGCTTCAAGATCAGCTAAACAAGCGCGCCGCCATTGAACGGCAAAGCAGGCAGCCGACTCAAGACGAGATCCGTGCTTGCCAAGGCAGTGCGAGGAAGACATGTCCCAGCACGAGTAGTCGTTGAGTAAGATGGGATGGGGTAGCGGATATCTGCCGCCCCGGCCTGCAATCAGCCCGCAGGCATCGGCTTCCCCAGTACGGGCTGAAACGCAGATAAGATATGTAACGAGCTAGCTAATACCGCGCACCGCGGCGCAGCAGCCGCATCAGGCATATCCCAGTCGCTTGAAGACGCGGAGCTTGTGCTACACAGCGGTGAGAACACGTTCGAGCTTCGACTTCACGTCGCGGGCGATCGACCGAACTTCCTCTCGCTGCACCAGATTCAGCACGCTAAGCGGGTCCATGATCTCGACGTGCACAGCGCCGGCCTGGTCTTCGCGCACCACGACATTGCAGGGCAGCAGCAAGCCGATCTGCGGTTCCACGGCGAGCGCCTTTTCAGCATAGCTGGGATTGCAAGCACCGAGGATCTTGTACGGCGGCATGGTTTTGCCGAGCTTCGCTTTGAGTGTTGCCGCAACATCGATCTGGGTGAGTACGCCGAACCCTTCCTTCCCAAGCGCTTCGGTGACACGCGCAAGCGCCTCCTCGAAGCTCATTTTTACCTGCTTTCCAAAACCGTACGTTGACATGGTTGATCTCCGATAGTGGACATGTCAAGACTATCGGACAACTGGCCACTGATTCTTGATCCAGGTCAGCAGAAGCTCATTTCCGGGCCTGGTTTCCTTTCACTTGCCAAACGATCTAACGTTCGTTAGAGTGATGGGTATGGACCAGGACCGTGCATTGAAGGATGTGCTCTACGAGCAAGTGGCCCGCTTGGCGCGGGCGGCGGGGAGTCCCAAGCGCCTGGAGCTGATTGAGCTGCTGTGCCAGTCCGAGAAGAGCGTGGACACGCTGGCTCAGCAAGCGCAGATCAGCGTCAAGCTCGCCAGCGCCCACTTGAAACAGCTCAAGGCAGCGCGCTTGGTCGATACCCGTCGCGAGGGGAAGTACGTGCTCTATCGGCTTGCTGACGAAGCGGTCGCCAGCCTCTGGGTGAGTCTGCGGCGGGTGGCGGAGAACCGCATGCTCGAGCTCCAAGCGGCGCTAACGGAGCTTGCGGGAGAGGTGCTCGAGCCGCTCGACCGCGAAACAGTCCTCAAAAAGGCGCGCCGTGGTGAGATCGTCGTCATCGACGTTCGCCCCGAGGAGGAATACCGCGCGGGCCACCTGCCATATGCTCGATCGGTCCCATTGCCCGAGCTGCGTCGCCGCTTCGATGAGTTGCCCAAGGCACGAACCGTGGTGGTGTACTGCCGCGGTCCGTTCTGCGTGATGGCGGGCAAGGCGGTCATCCAGTTGCGCAAGAAGGGCTTTGACGCCCATCGGCTGGACGACGGTGTCGCCGAGTGGAATTTTCACGGACTGCCTCTGGAACGAGAGGCGGTCAATCCCCGCTGACGATCCAGCTGGTTGCAGCAGGGATTTTGCCGATAGAGGACGCGACATGTTCTTTCGTCAATTCGCCACGCACAATGCATCGCTTTCCTACTTCTTCGGCTGTACGGGTCACGCCAAAGCGGTTGCGGTCGACGTAGTCGCCGGCGACGAGCAATGGTTCATCGATCAAGCCGCAGAGCAGAACGTAAGGATCACGCATGTGATCGATACGCATCTGCACGCTGATCACATCTCGGGCGGCCGCACGCTCTCCGCCCTGGTGAGCGCGCCATATTGCCTGCACGAGGCGGCGGCTGGTGCGGTGCAGTTCGATTTCCTGCCGCTGCGCGATGGGCAGGTAATCGAGGCGGGCAATGTCTTGGTCAAAGTGCTGCACACGCCCGGCCACACTCCGGAGAGCATGTGTTTGCTGGTCACGGATAAACGCCGAGGCAGCGAGCCGTGGTTCGTGCTGACGGGCGACACGCTGTTCGTCGGCGCCGTAGGACGCCCGGATCTTGCAGACCGCAGCCGCGAGATGGCGGCACAACTCTACGAAAGTCTGCACGCCAAGCTGCTCACCCTGCCCGATGCCATTGAAGTGTATCCGGGTCACCAGGCGGGCAGCGTATGCGGAGCCGGTCTTTCGGGCAAACCGTCCTCGACGATCGGGTTCGAAAGGCGCTTTAACTCGATGCTTGCTGTCCATGAGAGCGGTGCGTTCATAGAACGGCTGATGCACGAGATTCCGGAACGCCCGGCGGACATGGAACGGATACTCGCAGCCAACACCTGTACTGCATAGAAGCACCGTCCCAGCGTTCACTGCAATGACCACCTCTCAGCCCACGCATACCGTCCAGCTAGGACTGAGGGAAAACATCGGGCAGTTCGCGCTTCTGGTGATCGTCAATGCGTTCGTGGGCGCGATGGTCGGGCTCGAGCGCACGATTCTTCCCGACATCGCCGCGCACGAATTCCATCTCGCCGCTCACGCTGCAATCCTGTCTTTCATCGTTGTATTCGGGATTTCCAAAGCGCTCACCAACTATTTCGCGGGCCGTTACTCGGATCGCTTCGGACGCAAGACGGTGCTCGTGGCGGGGTGGCTGTGTGCCGTACCCGTGCCGTTCTTGTTGATGTGGGCGCCGACCTGGAACTGGATCCTGGCTGCGAATGTGTTCCTCGGTGTGAGTCAGGGGCTAACGTGGTCTACCACCGTGATCATGAAGATCGACCTGGTCGGACCGCAACGGCGCGGGCTCGCCATGGGACTCAACGAATTCGCCGGATACGTCGCGGTTGCCGGCTCGGCGCTGGCCACCGGCTATGTAGCAGCGCGCTTCGGATTGCGCCCGCAACCGTTTTATCTGGGTGTGGCGTACGTCGTGTGCGGATTGCTGCTGAGCGCGTTGCTGATTCGGGATACGCATGCTCACGTGCGGCACGAGACCAAACTGCAAGCAGATCGCTCAGAAGATACCCTCTCGCCACGCGAAATCTTCGTGCGCACGTCGTTCACCGATCGGGAATTGTCATCGACCACCCAAGCCGGTTTCGTCAACAACTTGAACGACGGCATGGCGTGGGGCTTGTTTCCGCTGGTATTCGCCGCAGCCGGCATGTCGCTCGAACGCATCGGGTGGCTGGCCGCGATCTATCCTGCGACGTGGGGCATGCTTCAGCTCTGGACCGGCCATTGGTCCGATCGCGTTGGACGTAAATGGCTCATCGTTCTGGGGATGTGGGTCCAGTCGGTGGGCATCGTGTTGACGAGCCTGACTTCGACGTTTTACGGATTCGCGGCTGGTGCCTTGCTCCTCGGCATCGGCACCGCGATGGTGTACCCGACGCTGCTTGCCGCAATCGGAGACGTCGTGAATCCGCGCTGGCGCGCGTCATCGGTGGGCGTATACCGACTGTGGCGCGACGCGGGTTATGCCGCCGGCGCAATCGTCGCGGGCATTACCGCCGATTTGCTCGGCGTGCGCTCTGCGATTGCACTCGTTGCAATCATCACGGCGTTGTCGGGACTGGTCGTGGCGCTGCGCATGCGCGAAACGTTGCCACGATTCCCGGCAACGCGCCCAACATAAGAACGGAGACGACCATGAACGGCATGGATGGAATGGGCTGGGGCACAAGCCTGATTAGTCTGCTCGTGCTGATCCTGGTGGTTCTCGGGATCCTCGCACTGGTGAAATATCTGGCGGGCCGCAGATGAAGCCGGTCTATCTCGACTACAACGCGAGCACGCCCATCGATCCGACGGTCGCGATGGCGATGCGCCCATATCTGGAACACACCTTCGGCAACCCCTCGAGCGGGCATTGGGCAAGCACGCCCGCGAAAGCCGCATTGGAAAGCGCTCGGAGCAAGGTCGCGGAACTGCTCGGCTGCGCCGCGGACGAGGTGGTATTTACCAGCGGGGGCAGCGAAGCGAACAACTTTGCGCTCAAGGGCGCGTTCTTCGCACTCCGGCACAAGGGCGAGCACATCATTACGACGCAGGTGGAGCACCCGGCCATTCTTGGCCCCTGTCGATTCCTGGAGCAGTGCGGGGCGACAGTGACCTATCTACCGGTGGACAAGACGGGCCGAGTCGATCCCGATGCGGTAGTTCGTGCCATCACGCCGCGCACGATCCTGATCAGCGTCATGCATGCCAACAACGAGGTCGGCACGATCCAACCAATTGCGGCGATCGGCAGGATCGCGCGCGAGCATGGAATCTCGTTCCATACCGACGCCGCGCAATCGATCGGTAAGATTCCAACGCGCGTGCACGACCTGGGCGTCGATCTGCTGAGTATCGCCGGCCACAAGATCTACGGGCCCAAAGGCGTGGGCGCGCTTTACGTGCGTCGAGGTGTCGCGCTGGAGCCGCTGATCCATGGGGCGGGACACGAGAACGGCCGACGCGCCGGCACCGAAAGCGCGTTGCTGGCGGTGGGCCTCGGCGCCGCTTGCACGCTGGCGCGTGATTTGAAGCCAACGATGCGGGTAGGCGCTTTGCGTGATCGCTTGTGGCAGGCATTGCAGCAGCGCTGCGGCGATCGCGTCGTGCTGAATGGCCATCCGCAATACCGGCTTCCCAATACGCTGAACGTGTCTTTCGTGGGCCAGGTCGGCACGGACATACTCGAGCGACTGGAAGACGTCGCAGCCTCGACCGGTTCGGCCTGCCACTCGGGCTCCATTGAGCTGTCCCCCGTGTTGAAGGCAATGGGCGTGCTGCCTCAGATTGGCATGGGCGCCGTCCGGTTCAGTCTCGGCCGCTACACGACTGAGGCCGAGATCGACGCCGTGATCGACCGGTTAGCCCGCGTCGTTCACGCCCCTGCGTGACCCTCGCGATGCGATGTCTGCATACTGAGAGCTGCAAACAGAGCGATTTGAGAAGGTAAAGGTAGGCTCGCTGGGATCATCTTGATCAACCAAAACGAAGGAGGAGGATCATGACCACCACAACACAGACCGTCGACCGCACTGACCTCGAAGCCAAAGTGAAGGAGGTCTACCAGCAGGTGGCGCAAGACCCATTCGGCGAGTTTCACTTCGCAATGGGACGCTCGCTTGCGGAGCAGCTGGGCTATTCGCCTGCGGATTTGGACCGCATCCCACCTCAGGCCGTGGACTCCTTCGCCGGTGTAGGTTTCCACTTCGACTTAGCGGCCATCGCGCTCGCCGAAAGCGTGCTCGACTTGGGCAGCGGCAGCGGAATGGATAGCTTCATCGCAGCAGTCAAGACCGGTGAAAAGGGGCGCGTGCACGGACTCGACATGACCGATGCGCAACGTGAAAAGGCTGAGAGCCTCGCAGTCGCTGCGGGCTTCGAGCAAGTTACCTATCACAAGGGCTATATCGAACAGATTCCGTTCCCGGACGGCAGCTTCGATGTGGTCATCAGCAACGGCGTTATCAATCTCTCCGCGGACAAACCGAGCGTGTTCCGCGAAGCCGCGCGCGTGCTTAAGCCCGGAGGTCGGTTCGCCTTGTCTGACATCGTCACCGAGAAGCCGTTGCCTGGATCGGTGAGTTGCAACGCGAGTCTATGGGCCGCCTGCATCGGAGGTGCGCTACAGCAGGACGACTACTTCGTCGACATCAGAAACGCCGGCCTGCGCATCGAGATGGTGCGCGACAATTCGCAGTACGTTTTCCTCTCGGACAACGCGCGCAGTGCAGCCTTGAAATATGGCGTCAAGAGCGTTTCGCTTGTGGCCGTAAAAACTTGATCCGCACATTGGCCTGGGGCTACATTCCGGCACGGCGGAAACATGGCCTATTACGCGCCGGGTCCTGACCTCATCCAACCGCGTTCAAAGACGCTGAGAGCTATGCAGCACAAAGGCTCACCAGTTGATTCACTGGACAAAGCATGAGCGTCGCCTGAATCGAGAATTCGGGCGCAAAAGGTTTGGCGACACCGCATATGCTCGCGAGGAACTGGTAGCCGAGTTAGGTGCGGCGTTCCTGTGCACAACCCTCGACATAACACCCGAGCCTCGGGACGATCACGCAGCGTATCTGGGGCATTCGCTCGAGGTGCTGAGGAATGATAAACGGGCCATCTTTTCCGCAGCTTCGTAGTGGGTTGTTACCCTCCAATCGGGATGGTTCGGAAACAGTGTACCACTGCGCTGTGTGCTGTATGAATAATCAGTAGTAGGAAATCTGGCATGCAGGGCGAATGCCCAGGAATATTTGACAGCGTCCAAAATTGTGGACGATGTCGAAGGGTAGGGCGGAATAAGGAATGTTACGTGCGTGCGACGCGACCCTCTATAGGCGTTTGTGCAGGACACGTTCCTGTAAAACCCGACTCCGAAATCAAGTCGATCACACCCACGCTCGCGCTTGACCGTGCAACACGTGCGGAAGACTTGGTCTTCCGCACAAACCCGCTTTGCCTCTTGACAGACCTGGCCTCATAGGGGTTGGGCCGTACTGGCTGCGTCATCGAGGCGAAACAACCGTCGTCGTTCGGCCAGACCTTTGAGTTCGTGCTCGCCCGCATCGGAGAAGTTGAGGCCGGATCCCTCAAGAATTGCCGTCGTGGAAGTCGAAAGGAGGATTTCACTGGGTTGCGCCAGCGCCGCTATCCGCGCTGCAATGTGGACCGCCACACCACGCAGATGCTCCCCATGGCGTTCAACCTCTCCGGAATGAACGCCGGCGCGCACTTCGATGCCGTCCTGCTTCGCAGCCTCCCGGATGGATGCCGTGCAGCGAACCGCGCGCGCCGCGCCATCGAACATGGCAAGGAATCCGTCGCCGCTGGTATCCACTTCAATGCCGCGGAAGCTGTCCAGCTCCCGGCGCACGCTGTCGTAATGCTGAGCGAGCAGCGCCTTCCAGGCGGCATCGCCCAATCGAGCCGCGGCGGCGGTCGAGCCAACAATGTCGGTGACCATCAGTGTCGCAAGCACCCGCTCTCCTGATTGCGGCTTTCCCCAGTCCCGTGCGCTCTGAAACTCAACCGTCACGCAGGATTCGTCACCGAGGATCCAGGCATCGTGACCCGGAAGAATGTCAAAAGCGTCGCCGGGGCCAATGATCCGCTCACCGCCTTCATCCGAGGCGACGTGAAGGCGTCCCGACAGAACAATTCCCTGATGATGGTGCTGACAACTGGCGGTTTTGGCCGTGGGCTTGATGTCCCTGGACCAGCGCCAGCCGGGCTGGCATTCGATGCGGGCGATAACCGTCTTGCCGACCGTCACAATTCGTTTTGCCACTCTGGGTCCCGATACGATCTCGTCCGGCTGGTCCATTGACTTGGTGCTGATCACGCCCATACAAAATCTCTCCAGACGGTCCCGCCACTCAACTGAGGGGCTCGAAGAATCCCTGGTCAAAATGTGGCCCAACGTCCCGGTTTTGCCACGCCGGATTGAGCGCGCAGCGGCAAAGCGAAGGAGTCGGCCAACAGCCGGCTGTTATGCGGCATAGGCGGAGCCTCTCGCCCCGATTCGCGCCTCCATCGTCAAAGCGCAACCGTCACGCGCAAGAACGTCGCGGGAATGGAGGTCATGTCCTTGCGTGAGCTCTTGTTCTGCGTCTTAAACAGGTCCTCCAGCTGCCTCTGCAGATCCGCGGCGCGCCCGCTCTTGTCTGCGGCTTCGAAGGCATTCATGGTCGGCCCGTAGTAGCTCTTGAACCGGCCGACGAACTCCGCCGGCGTGCCGGGAAAGTTGAAGGTAAACGTGTCACGCGCGAAGGATATCTTCTCGGCCGGAACTCCGGCAGCGGCAAAGCGCTCAGTGACGCTGCTCTCGACGCCCCAGGTCATCGGGCTGACGAAGCCTTCTGGTGGCGGCGGCGTGAACGCCGAGCTGATCTTCAGGATCTGCGCGACCAGCGTTGGATCGTTGGGGATCCAATTGCCCATGATGATGCGTCCCCTGGGCCGGGTGACGCGGACCATCTCTTTCGCCACATCAAACGGCTTGGGCGCGAACATCGCGCCGAAGATGCTTACGAGCAGGTCGAAGCTCCGATCCTGCACCCCCTGCATGTCGGAGGCATCACCTTCCTGAAACCTGCAGTTGGCGAGACCCGCCTCCTTTGCGCGCTTGTTGCCCGCGGCGACGAGGTTGCTCGCGATGTCGACGCCCAGTACGTCGGCGCCGCGTTTCGCCGCAGGGATGGCGGTGGTTCCGTCACCGCATCCGAGGTCGAGTACCTTGAGGCCTTTCGTGATGCCGAACTTCTCGACGAGCGCTTCTCCGCTTTCGCGCATGGTCTCCGCGATGCACGTGAAGTCGCCCTTTTCCCATAGCGCCTTGTTCGCATTCATCTAATCGATCCTTCTTAGGTGGTTCACGGTTAGTGACGGTATCTAAGTTAGCGCTGCACCGTGTGCGCGCCGGTTTGATGCTTAACCGAACTACCTAACCGGCGCGCGGCGCTGTTGCCGCGCGTCCGGTTGAGCATTGTTAGGCAGTGCTGGTCTGAGACAACTCACGCTTGGCTTCCTGTTACTACTTTTCTGATAACTGAACTACGCGCATTCGTAAATCCTGATCTCCGGATCAGCCGAAAGGCAAGGCTTTAACGCGGCAACTACATCTTTTTGGAACAGCTCACTTCCAAGGTAACTCTCGGCATTCGCTTTTGAGTCGAAGCCGTGGAGTACTTGCACATCTTCAGCCCTTAAGAGCAGATTCTTTGATTTGGCACCCGGAATGCTCGAGAGAAAGGGTTGCCGATACTTTGTGTATACGCCTCCCGCTTGCGCCCGGTTCTCAGGGGAAATCTTCATCGTTACCTCAAGAAATGCTTTCGTCACTGTTTGCTCCTAAATTCTCAAAGCGGCGAAACGTGCCGCACGCCGAGCAGCCATGGGGGCGACTCGGGAAACATGGTGGCATCGCAGGAGGAGCAAATCTGTTCTCTATATAACAGCTATGGGTTCACTCACCGATCAGTTGTTCGATGGTGTCGATCGAGCGGACGCACAGATATTCACGGGAGTACCCCAAAACGCCCTGTTTTCGAAGACGGTTGAGAATGGTGCTCACGACCGGGCGGGTGGCGCCCACGAGATCCGCCAGCTCTTGTTGGGTAAGGCGTATGTGCGTGCCGAAACCGTGCTCGCAGCGCGGCTCGAATGCCCCGGACAGCTCCCTGAGCGTCTCGGCTAATCGTGCCTCTGTCCGTTTGAATACCACACATTCCAGCCTCCGCTCCATTTGCCGTTGGCGCCGCGTGAGCGCTTCGACCATACGCAAGCCGAGAACCGGCTGATTGAGCAACAGCTGGTGGAACTCTTTTGCCGCAACCCGCCAAACAGCAACTGAACCCCTGGCAGTTGCCGTTTCCGGAGACTGGCGCACGCCTTGAGCACCCAAAGCGGGGCCAAAAAATTCGCCAATTGTCATCAGAGCGGTCGTTAGTTCTCGACCTTCGCGATTTACCCGGGCGAGCTTGATCTGCCCATCGAGAACGCAGAAGAGATCATCGCAGCGCTTACCCTGATAATAAATTGCGCTTCCATGTCGAAATGAATATATCGTTGCGGTTGGACAGTCGCGCTGTAAATCTTGCGGAGACAAACCGTCGAGCAAGCCACACCGCTTTATGAGGGCACTTAGAGTACCTTCAGCCGGCGTCTTTATCCTTTTCTTCATCTTAATGGGGGATTTCCGTCTGATCTGCCCAATGACGGGCGTCAGCTACGCGCCGGCACAATGCCAGCAAAACACAACGACGCGGATCGGTGCGTCCGCTGCGCGCCGCGGTTGGACCGCTCCCTGTCAAGCCATGGGTGAACGACACCGATGTCGGAGTAAACCAGGCTAGAGTCCATTAATTCGGCCCTGTCGGTTCAATTCTTTATCCGGACAGCTGCCATGCAGGGCATTTTGCCTCCGGGTCGGCCTGAAAACAATCTCTGAGCGAAGCTGAGCGACCGCTGTCGGGGAAATCGTCAAGCGATCTGTTTGTCATCGAGCCCATAAGGACTATATCGAACAGATCCGTTCCCGGACGGCAGCTTCGATGTGATCATCAGCAACGGCGTCATCAATCTATCCGCCGACAAACCGAGTGTGTTCCGCGAGGCTGCGCGCGTGCTGAAGCGTGGAGGTCGCTTCGCCCTGTCCGACATCGTTACCGAGGAGCAGTTGCCTGGATCGGCGAGCTGCAACGCGAGTCTATGGGCTGCCTGCATCGGAGGTGCGCTACAGCAGGACGACTATTTCGCCGACATCAGAAACGCCGGCCTGCGCATCGAGACGGTGCGCGACAATTCGCAGTACGTTTTCCTCGGACAACGGGCGCACTGCAGCCTTGAAATATGACGTCAAGAGGCCTTTCGCTGGTGGCCGCAAAAACTTGATCCGCATATTGGCCTGGCGCCTGTCGTGCGTAAAGAAACGCCTCTTCTCATTCGGGAAGAGTGTAGGCTATCACCCAGCCGCCGAGCGTCGAATGCATCCCCGCGTGTCCGCCGGGCGCTACAACCAGATATTGAGTATGGTCCATACGATAGGTCATCGGGCCACCGTGCAACCCGGCGGGTAAATCGAAGCTTGCCACAACTTCGCCGGTCTCCACATCGAAGGCGCGCAGCTTGCGGTCGGCACTGCCTCCGATGAAGGCGAGCCCGCCGGCAGTGACGAGCGCAGGTCCGATGTTGAACGTACCCTGCGTGCCGTCGACTGCAACTCCGAGCGGCACGCGCCATTTGATTTCTCCGCGAGCGAGATCGACCCCGACCAGCATGCCCCACGGCGGCCGGTTGCACAGAACACCACCGTGCGCAAAGAACTTCCGGCGCATCATGTGATAGCGCAATCCCGTGCCGCTTCCCGTCCACAGCCAGTGTAGCGCACGAAGTGCTGAGCGCAGAATCACCCCGTCGGGGTGCATGTAATTTTCGGATGGGAGCGGATCGAGGTAGTTCTCGAATGCGATGTTGTTGACCGGCACCACCAGCAACCGGCGCTGCGGATCGAAAGCGCCGCCGGGCCAATTCACGCCGCCTGCCATGCCCGGGTACTGCAGCGAACCACCGATGCTCGGTGGAGTAAAGACGCCCTCGTTGCGCAGCCGGCGGAGTTTCTGTTTGCACGCCTCGAGGTGCTCCGGCGTCACGTCCCACAAGTCGGCCTCGGTGAGCTGCTGCGGTACGAGCGCAGGCGGCTGAAGCGGAAACGGTTGCGTGGACCACGCGCGCTCGTGTGGAACATTCGACGCCGGGACCGAATGCTCCTCGACCGGAAACAGCGGCATGCCGGTGTCGCGGTCAAGCACGAACACGAAGCCGCTCTTGGTGAGTTGCACCACCGCGTCCACTTCGTGTCCGCTTCGGCGCAACCGCACCAGTATCGGCGGCGCCGCGAGATCGTAATCCCAGAGGTCGTGGTGCACAGTCTGAAAGTGCCACAGGCGTCTTCCGGATCGAGCGTCCAGCGCAATCACGGAATCGGCGTACAAATTCGCGCCAGGGCGGTCTCCGCCATAGTGATCAGGGCCTGCAGCGCTCACCGGCAGGAATACCCAGCCGCGTTCAACGTCAACTGTGATCGAAGACCACACATTCGCGCCGCCGTGGATGCGCCAGCTTTCGGCTTCCCAAGTAGCAACTGCAGGGTCACCGGGTTTCGGAATCGTGTCGAAGCGCCACACGAGTCTGCCGCTGCGCGCATCGAATGCACGCACGCCGCCCGAGGGTTGGATGCGCCGAATCATATCCGCGATGGAGGAGCCGACGATGATGCAATCGCCGGCAACCGTCGGCGCCGAAGTGACGTTGTACTCCCAAGAATCGACGAGCCCTTCGATGCCTTGCGTGAGATCGACCTGCCCGCTCGAGCCAAAGTCGGCGCATGGCCGGCCTGTTCTCACGTCAAGCGAGATCAGTCGTGCATCAAGTGTGGCGAGGAATACGCGTCCGGCGCATGGGCCATCGGATTGCGCGACGTCGCGCCAGAAGGCGACCCCGCGGCTCACCATCTTGTTCGGATAGCGCCGATCGAGATCGATCTGTGGATCGTACGTCCATAGCTCGCGACCGCTTTGCGGATCCAGCGCGATCACGCGGTTGTAAGGCGTGGAGAAGATCAAGCGGTCGTCGACCAGAATCGGCGTTGCTTCGAATGCCGTGCCTTTCACTTCGCTTTCCGGCCAGCCGGAACGGAAATCGGGATGACGGTAGGTCCATTTCACCTTGAGGCTGCGCACATTGGCGGGCCTGATGGCATCCAGGTTCGAGTAGCGCATGCCGCCCGGATCGCCGAGCACCGTGGGCCATTGCGCGTCTATCGGCGGTTGTGCAGCTAGCGAGTAGGCGGCAATCAAAAATAAAGGCGCCAGGCAAACGCAGATGCCCTGCACGAAGCGAATGAAACGAGGGCGGACAAGCATGCGGCCTCCTGAACTTGCGAGTGGGGACCGCGCTATTTCACGTGAACCGAGGACTTTATGTCTTCCGGAATGCGAAAAGATCGCATCGATTTCGAAATCAGCAAGGTTCTGCCGAATCCGCCGGTGGCGGCGCGGACAGTTTTGCTCGCCGGTACTGGCTCGGCGTGAGGCTTGTGTATTCCTTGAACGCGCGATTGAACGGACTCAATGACCGGTAGCCCAGGTCCAGTGCGATAGTGAGGACGGGAATACGGGAGCGGGCGGGATCGGACAAAGCCTCGCAGGCATCGCGGATGCGCCGCTGGTTCAAGAAATCATTGAAGTTGCGAAAACCCAGATGCTGGTTGATGACGTGCCGCAGGCGATGTTCCTGCAGCTGCAGCGCATCGGCCAGGCTGGTGATGGTCAGTCCCTCACGCCGGTATAAGTGCTCGACCTCCATAGCCCGCGTGAGCCGTTCCACAATCGCGCGATCGATGGGATCGAGCACACGATCGCTCGGCTGCGGAACGTTCCCGAGCGCCGGATCGCGGATTCGCCAGATCGCAGCGGACACGGCTAGGGCGAGCACGATCGTGATGCTCGCATCCAGCACGGATAGTGGCGGTGGAGCCTCCGCGCCGCGAAGGTAGAGTTCAACAGCTACGACCACGACCATATACGCGCCGACTGTGGCGACGACGACACCGCGCATAGTGCGCCGAGATTCGAGAAGATCGGAAGTTCGCCCGATGGACACTTGCACAAGCGCCGATACGATGAAAGCCAGCGCGAGCAGTTTCGCCGTGACTGCACTCGCCAGGCGCGCGATGGAGGACACCGGCCCGGAGCTCAGCGCCAGATAGAGGTCGAGCAAGGCGGCTATCAGCAAGGCGGCCACCGGTATGGCGTGCCATGCGCGCAATCGGAAGCCGTCCGTGAACAGAGCTTGCGCGAAAAACCAGAACGCGGCTGGCACAGCGGCACATGTCATCAGGAGAGGTAGTGCTGCGGGTGCCATTCCCCACCGTTGCACGACCATTGGGCACAGCAGATGGGCGGCGATGCTGAGCGCCAGCAGGGCCGTGACGAGGCCGCCAAGATCTCTGCCGCGGCGCCACAGAAAGACGGTCCCAGCCAGCACGAGCATTAGCGCGCCGCCGGCGCGCAATGCAATCTCGAGGTCATGCATTGGGCGAGTTTAGCTCGCGAGCGACAATTGCACTGCGCGGTGAATTGCAGAGGATGTTTACCATGGTATGGTTGGCTGGCGCTTTGCACAGTGTATGTCACCACCAAGACGAGCTGAATATCATGGGCTTGTACTACCGTTACATCTTTCCGCGGTTGCTGGACCTCAGCATGAGGAATCCCGAAGTTAAACGCTACCGCGAGCAGCTCGTGCCGCAGGCTAAGGGATGCGTGCTCGAGATTGGGATCGGCTCCGGTCTGAACTTGCCGTTCTATGGTCCGCAGGTCGAACATCTCTACGGCTTGGAACCCTGTCCCGAGCTGCGGCAGATGGCGCGGCAGCGCGCGGGTCGCGCCCAGCGCGACGTAGAACTCCTGAATGGTACCGCCGAGCAGATTCCGCTCGCCAATCAGACCGTTGATAACGTCGTGAGCACGTGGACGATGTGCAGCGTCGCCGACGTGGACCGCGCTCTGCGTGAAGTACGTCGTGTGCTGCGGCCCGGGGGCGAGCTCTTGTTCGTCGAGCATGGACTGGCACCCGACGCCGCTGTGAGCGCGTGGCAACGGCGGCTGACGCCCTTATGGAGTCGATGCGCAGGCGGTTGTCACCTCGACTGCAAGATCGATGCGCTGATTGCCGATGCCGGCTTTCGTTTGGACGAGCTGCACACCGAGTACGCCAAGGGCCCCAAGCTTATGGCATACATGTATTTAGGCCATGCGAGGCCGGCCTGATAAAGCGGTCATTGCTCTCATGGGCCAGCGGTCTATCCGCAACGCCCCTGTTGCGCTTGAATCGGCGGGCATTTCACCGAACCGAACGAGCAGAACACACAGCAATCGCCTGGATTGGGGCGCAGCAGTGCCTTGCACATGCTGCACTCGTAATAGAACTGGCAGGCATCGGTGGGCATGGTCTCCTGCTTGGCAAACCCGCACCGAGGACACGTAAGCACGGATTGGGCGATAAAGGCGCTCATGAGCTTATTTGTGGGTCGTGAAGGGATACCTCGCGTCGCTCGTGGCTTTCACGAGCGCACCAGTATTGATCTTGTCCAGATCGAATTTCACCGTGGCGGTTTTCTTGTCGAAGTCGATTTTCGCATTCGCTACCCCGGGCATCTTTCCCAGCGCCTTCCTGCCCGCGATCGCACACAGCTGACGCGTGATGTTCTTCACATCCAGGACAACGGTTTGCGGATTTGCCACCAGCGCGGCCAGCGGCACAGCGAGCACCAAGTCGCTCCAAACGGATTCTCTTGTGATCAGTCTAAAGGCCGTACCATGGTACGGAATCAAGGAGATCTCATGCGCAGCGAATTGACCATAGGCAAGCTGGCGGCAGTCGCGGGTGTGAATATCGAAACGATTCGCTACTACCAGCGGCGCGGTTTGCTCGATGAGCCCGAGAAACCGCTCGGCGGCTATCGGCGCTACCCGGCGGACACGGCGAAGCGCGTTCGCTTTATCAAGCGCGCGCAGCAGCTCGGCTTCACCCTCGAAGAAGTCAAGGGCCTGTTATTGCTCGATGATGGACAGAAGTGCGGGGAGACGCGCCTGCTCGCTGAGCGCAAGCTGGCGCTCATCGAGCAGCGCATAGATGACCTCATCCGCATGCAGCGCACACTGAAGGGCCTGATCGCAGAGTGTGCCGACGGGCGTCGGCCGCGCTCGTGTCCCATAATTGGGACCCTGGCTGCAGCCGACCTGCGGCCAGCCGCCGCTATCAATTCGTAGGCGATGCGAGGACGCGACGACAAGCCGGTACATCGTTGGCTCGACGCGCCGGAGGTCAACATTGTCATCTTCTCTTTCCTGCTGAACATGATATGGGAATTCTGGCAAACGCCGTTCTTTGCTGGCCTTGCGGCCGCGCAGCACTCGCAGGCGGTCATCATGTGCACCCGTGCGGCTGTCGGAGACGCGATGATCTCGCTCGTCGCGTTCTGCGCCGTTTCGGTGTGTGCAAAGATGCGCCGCTGGTACGTCAATCCAGTTCGATGGCAGACTTTAATGTTCGTAGGAATCGGGCTTGTGCTAACGATAGTGCTTGAAACTCTCGCGACTCACGTACTTGATCGCTGGCATTACGCTGAAGCGATGCCGATCATGCCCGCTATTGGCGTAGGCCTGTTACCGATTCTTCAGTGGCTAGTGCTGCCTCCGCTGGTACTCTGGTTTGTCCGTCGGCAACTCCGGTAGATCCGCACATCGGCAACACGCCACCTAACGATGTGATGTCTGCATGCAGAATTCAGGAAGTTAGCGTTCCGTGAGATGGGCGCGATGATTGGTCCGCACACTGCGACGCCGATCAATCATCATGGGCAACAGGCCAGCGATGATGACGGACATATAATCCGCTCGTAGGTTCCTCTAAGCGAACCCGTCTCTTGGCCGAGCCGGGCTCTACTCGATAGCGCTCCCGGAGCCTGTTGTCTCCGCCGTCCGGTTACGATCCCTTTCGCAAGGCGCGGACCGTGTTGCACACCGTCCGCTTCCAACGGCAATCGGAGCGCACCGTGTGACGCACACAGTGCGCAGTTTTCTTTCTAGAAAATTTCTCCCTAAGGGGTCTGCCCCTCGCGCGAGCAAGGGTAAAGCTTCGCCGCCCGGCGAGGTTTCCCCAACCTTCCGCGCTTTGCTTGTGCAGGCCGGGTGATCCCCCTCCCCGCCGATCGCCCTTGCTCTTTGCTACCCCCGGTTTCGCCAACGGGCAGGGGCCATGCGCGACCACCGAAGGCGCATGACCCTAAAGCCCTAGACGGAGAAACCAAGATGACAACCAGCACTCGTACTGACCTCTACACTCGCGTAACCGATCGCATCATCGCTGACCTGGAGCAGGGCGCCCGGCCTTGGATGAAACCCTGGCATTCCACCGATGCAGAAGGGCGGATTTCGCTCCCTCTGCGTCACAACGGAGCTCCTTATCGGGGTATCAACATCCTGCTGCTGTGGGGGGAATCTCTAGACAAGGGCTACGCACGCTCTACTTGGATGACATACAAGCAGGCTGCGGA
>Ga0070741_10010661_pt1 | contig 17261 bp, 17 predicted proteins | sample Coa_R1_4_FD_66440 | JGI IMG/M metagenome (GOLD analysis project Ga0070741, IMG submission 66440) | Surface soil microbial communities from Centralia Pennsylvania, which are recovering from an underground coalmine fire - Coalmine... | ecosystem: Environmental > Terrestrial > Soil > Unclassified ...
CACGGTGGCGGTGGTGGTGCCGTCGCCGGCGACGTCGGAGGTCTTCGACGCGACCTCCTTCACCATCTGCGCCCCCATGTTCTCGAACTTGTCGGCGAGCTCGATCTCCTTGGCGACCGTGACCCCGTCCTTCGTGATCGTGGGGGCCCCCCACGACTTCTCGAGCACGACGTTGCGGCCGCGCGGGCCGAGGGTCACCGTGACCGCGTCGGCGAGGATGTTGACGCCCTTGAGCACCTTCGCCCGAGCGTCCTCGCTGAACCGTACCATCTTCGCTGCCATGTCTTCGTCCTCCTCAACCCTCGACCACGCCGAGGATGTCCTCCTCGCGCAGGATCAGGTGCTCTTCGCCGTCGAGCTTGATCTCGCTGCCCGCGTACTTCCCGAACAGGATCCGGTCGCCCGCCTTGACGTCGAGCGGGATGACCTTCCCGTCCTCCCGCCGCCCGGCCCCCACGGCCACTACGCGCCCCTCCTGGGGCTTCTCCTTGGCCGTGTCGGGAATGATGATGCCGCCGGGGCTGCGCTGCTCCTGCTCCTCGAGGCGCTTCACGAGCACCCGATCGTGAAGCGGGCGAATCTTCACCGCCATCGATGAACCTCCCTCTCGCACGTGCCCGGAGCCGCACCCGCGCCGCCCCGGGGCTTCGGTAGCGACTTTTGGCGGCGCAAAGGTATGGCCGCCGGCGGCGCAGTCAAGAGGTGGGCGGGGCAAAAACGAGAGCGCGGAGCGGGTGGCTACGGGGGAAGAGCCTTTCCACGCTCCGCGCTCTCCCGAGTGCGAGGCGCCGACCCGCAGGGGGCCGGCAGCCCCATCCTCGCACCCGGAAGCCTCACGACTTCCGAAGGCTCTGCCGAGCAAGGGGGGTGCCATCGCCGAGCCCGCGTGCCGTAAGGATTTTTCCCGCCGGTATTGCCCTTCCGAATGAGGCAGGGAGCCCCGCCTCCTGAGGCAATCCGCCTCGGTCAGGCCTCGGCCGCCCTCGGGGAGAGCAGCCGCTCGACCGCCCCCACCAGGGCTTCCACCTTGAACGGCTTCGGCAGCAGCGGAACCCCGAGGGCCCGGGCTCGCGCCCGCGTCGACGGATCCGGGAACGCGGCGGTGAGGAGCGCGGGCAGGTCGGGCCGTGCCCGGCGCAGCCAGGCGACCAGCGCGATCCCCTCGATCTCCGGCATGCACACATCCGACACGAGCAGCCGGTACGATCGCTCCGCGAGCCGGCGCGCCGCGACGAGCGGATCGCTCACCGTCTCGACCGGGTACCCTGCGTCGCGGAGCGCCGCGGCCATGGCCGCGCAGCAGGTCGCGTCGTCGTCGACGACCAGAATCGGATCGGACCCCACGGGCACCGCGCGGAGCAATCCCGGTGCCAGGGCCCGGCCGACCTCGTCTCAGCCGGAGGCGGCCCCCCGGGGCGCCAGCCCGTAGCGCTGGAGCATGCGGTAGAGGGAGCGGCGGTCGACGCCGAGGATGCTCGCCGTGCGGCTCACGTTCCCGCCGTTTTCCTCGAGCACGCGCTGGACGTAGCGGCGCTTGAGCTCGTGCAGTGTCGGCCGGTCGCCCGCGATGTCGTCGCGGGGCGGCGGCTCGGGCGTGCGCAGCTCGGCGGGCAGATCCTCGACACCGAGCACTTCGTGCTGGGCGAGCGCCACGCTGCGCTCGAGCACGTGGGCCAGCTCGCGGACGTTGCCCGGCCAGTGATAGCCGCAGAGGAGCTGGAGGGCCTCCTCGGAGACGCCGGTCACGTGCCGGTTGCACTGCCGGGCCGCGCGGCGCACGAGGTGCTCCACCAGCAACGGGATGTCATCGCGCCGCTCGCGCAGCGGCGGCAGCTCGATGGTGACCACCTTGAGGCGATAGAAGAGGTCCTCGCGAAAGCGGCCCTCGGCGACGGCCTTGCCGAGATCGCGATTGGTCGCCGCCAGCACCCGCACGTCGACCGAGCGCCACTGCGTGCCGCCCACCGGGCGGACCTGATGCTCCTGGAGCACGCGCAGCAGCTTCGCCTGCAGCGCCGGGGTGATCTCGCCGATCTCGTCGAGGAAGATGGTGCCCCCATCGGCCTCGGCAAAGAGCCCCGGGCGGTCGCTGACCGCGCCGGTAAACGCGCCGCGCACGTGCCCGAAAAGCTCGCTCTCGAGCAGCGTCTCGGTGAGCGCCGCACAATCGACGGCCACGAACGGTCGGCTGCGCCGCGGGCTGTGGCGATGGATGGCGCGGGCGACCAGCTCCTTGCCCGTGCCACTCTCGCCGAAGATGAGCACGGTGCTCGTGCCGGGGGCCGCCCGCGCGATGGTCTTGTACACCTCGACCATCGCCGGGGTCCGCCCGACCAGCTCGCCCAGCTCCTCGTCCCCGCCGGGCGGCAGCCGCGCCTGGGCGAGCGTCCGCCGCTCGAGCGCGCGGCGCACCGTCGCGCTGATCTCCTCGAGGTTCATGGGCTTGCTCACGTAGTCGACCGCGCCCGAGGCGAAGGCCTGCACCGCCGTGTCGATCGACCCGAAGGCCGTCATCACGATGATCGGGAGGTCCGCGCAGCTCTCGCGGAGCCGGCGCAGCAGCTCGAGCCCGCCCATCTCGGGCATGCGCACGTCGATGATGGCGAGATCGACCGGCTCGGCCGCCACGCGCGCGAGCGCTTGCCGCGGATCGGTGCAGGTCACCACCTCGGCCTCGTCCCGGCGCAGCACCTCGGCGAGGAGCCGGCAGGTCACCGCATCGTCGTCGACCACGAGGATGCGCGCCATCAGGCCTCCAGCGGCAGCCGCACGCGCATCGTGGTGCCCTGCCGCGGGGCGCTCTCGACGACTAGGTCGCCGCCGTGGGCGCGAACGATGTGATCGACGATCACGAGCCCGATGCCGGTGCCCCGTCCCGGCGCCTTGGTCGTGTAGAAGGGCTCGAAGGCGTGCCGCAGCTCCTCGGCCGACATCCCGTGGCCGCTGTCGGCCACCGCCACCTCGAGCCGTCGCCCGCCGCTGCCGTTGCCCGGCAGCACCGCCGCCGACACGCGGATGGTGCCCGCGCCGTCGATGGCGTCGATCGCGTTCGTGAGCAGGTTGAGCAGGACCTGCCGCAGCGCCACCGCGTCGCCCGGGACCGGCGGCAAGTCGGCCGGCACTTCGCTCAGGGCGACGACGCCGCGGCTCGCGAGCGAGGTCGACACGAGCGAGAGCGCCTCGGTCACCAGCGGCCCCACCGCCACGGGCTTGCGCACGAGCTCCCGGTCGCGCGTGCGGTCGAGCACGCTGCGGATGGTCTCGATCATCCGCTGCACCTGCGACTCGACGATGGCGAGCTTCTCGGCCTGGGCCGGCGTCGGCTGCTCGCGGCGCAGGAGCTGGGTGAAGCCGAGCACGGAGTTGAGCGGCGTGCCGAGCTCGTGCGCGATCGTCGCTGCCATCTGCCCCAGGGTCGCCAGCCGCTCGCCGCGCGCGATCTCGCGTTGCGCCTGCCAGAGCTGCTGGTTCGCCGCGCGCAGCTCGCGGTTGCGCTGCGCGAGGTCTTCCGTCGCCTGCCGCACGCGCGCCTCGAGCCCCGCGGTGAGGTCCTCGATGCGCGAGAGCATGCGGTTGAAGCTCTCGGCGAGAAACCCGAGCTCTCCCGCCCCCACGACGCCGACCCGCGCCCCGAGCTCGCCCCGCTCGGCCCGCTCCATCCCGTCGACGAGCGCGGCGACCGGGCGCGCCACTTGCCGCTCGAGGAAGAGCACGAGCACGAGGGTGAGCAGCACGATCGCGAAGACGAGCGCTACGCCGTCGACGAACCGGATGCGGCGCTTGAGGCCCACCACCTCCGCGAGCGACAGCTCGACCTGCGCTGCGGCGACCACCCGCCCCGCGCTGCGGATCGGCACGGTGAGCCGCCGGCGCGGGGTCGGCTGGCTCGGCACCTCCGTCGTGAGCATCGGCGCGCCGGCGATGAGCTGCAGGACCTCCGCCTTCCCAGGCTCGGCCTCGGCGAGCCGGGCGGGGTCGCGCGTGCTGATGACCGGCTCCGCCGTGCCGTCGGGCAAGAGCCGAAAGACGTCGATCGCGGCGATCTCGCGGTGGCCGCGCACCAGCAGGAGGACCTGCTTGCGCAACCGCACCATGTCGCCCCGCTCCCAGGCGGAGTCGAGGGCGCGCAGCGCGAGCCGCGCCCGCTCCTGGAGGTCCTGCTCGAGCGCGCGCTCGGTGAGCCGCGTGTCGAGCCACTGCGAGATCGCGAGCACGGTCACGACGGTGAGGACGACGATGGCGAGAAGCTGGAAGCGCAGGCTACGGTGCACGGCGCTGCTTGCTCGGCCGCGCGGGCCGGTGCGGGCGGCGGTGTCCCCCCGTCTTCTCTGCGAGCGCCTGCCGCATCTCCTCGGCCCGGTTTTCGAGGTCGTCGGCCCGCACCGCGAGCCCGTCGGCGCGGTCGTCGAGGCCCTGCGCCAGCTCGGGCTTGCCGGCGCCCCGCAGCTCGTCGGCGCGGTCCCGCAGCGCATCGGCGCGCGCACGCAGCCGCTGCGCGAGGTCGAGCAGCTCGTCGACCCGCACCTGCTCCGCCGAGGCGTTCTCCTCGCCCCGCTGGGGAAACGGCCGGCCCGCGTCCGCTGCGGCCGCCGCGGGCGGGCCGTGGACGAGCGCCGCAAGCGCCAGAGCTGACCAGCGCGCAACCGACATGGACACTGCGCACGCCCTTGCGGACGGCGCCCGCGTGACTCTACCGGCGGCTCCCGCCGCTGACAAGCGCGTCTCCGCCGCCGTCAGTAGAGCCCCGGGACGAACCGCCAGCGCACCGCGGCGCAGTAGGCGCGGTAGGCCGGATTCGCCGCGAGCAAGCGCTCTTCGACGCCCGCGCGGACCGCGAGCGCGAGCGTCGTCACGAGCACGACGAGGGCGTTGCCGGGGCTCGGGTACGACACGAGGTAGCCGAGGTAGCTCACGGTCTCGCCGGCGTAGAGGGGATGCCGCCCCTGCGGCCCGTGACTCAGACCGCCGCGGCGCCGAGCACGGCCGTGCCGGGCCCCATGAAGAAGGCGTTGACGACGTCCTCGCCGGCCTGCCGGCAGTCGATGCCATGCTGCTCCATGGCGGTTCGGTTGAGCTCGGCCACCGTCACCTCAAGCAGCACCTGCCGGTCGAGGAAGTCGGCCAGCAGGTCGTGGACCTCGGGGTCGCCGTGCCCGCACCAGACGACGAGCGTCGTCTCGACCACCCGCGGCTCGGGCGTGAGCGTGCGGCCCGCGATCGCGCCGCTGCGCTGCGGCGTGAACATGTCGGGCGCGGGCTCGGCCGCTGGCTTCGGCAGCGCCTTGGCATTACTGGCCGGGGTGTCAAAAATATGTCGGTCGGGGGCCGACCGCCCAAAGGATGACGGTCGCCGTGCGCTTTTCCACCATGGATTCTGCAATGGTACGGATCATGCTCAACACACCGGCTGTTTGCGAACCGCCATGTGCCCCGTGGACGAGCACCCGGCCGGAGAAGGCGCTGCCGCGACCGTCTTCGAGTTCGAGCGGCTGCACGACATCTGCGGCGACGACGCGGGGCTCGAGCGCGAGTTCCTCGAGAAGCTGCTTGCCACCACGCCCGCGGCGCTTACCCAGCTCGCCGCCGCGCTGGCGGCCGCCGATCCCGCGCGCGTGCGCGCGGACGCGCACGCGCTCAAGGGAAGCTGTCTCACGCTCGGCGCTGCCGCCCTCGGTGCGGTCTGCCAGCAGATCGAGCTCGCCGCCCACCGCGGCGACCTCGAGGCCGCGCGCGCGCTGCTCGCGCGCGCGCACGCGGAGTTCGAGCGGCTCCGGGCGGTCCTCGACGACTACCTAGCCCGCGAGCACGAGTAGCTCGTCGGCGATCCAGCGGGCGAGCAGCGCCCCCGCCTCGGCGGCGGCGGCTTCCGGCGGCAGGTCGGCGAAGACCTCGCACACGGCTGCAAACGGCGCGCCGGCGCACAGCCGGGCGAACGCTGCCGCCTCGGTCGCGTCCATCGGGGCGTGGTAGACGGCCCAGCCCTGCCGCCAGACGCGGAGGACGGTCGGCGCGGGGGCGACCTCGTCGGCGCCGGCCCAGAGCGCGTGGACGGGCCACGCCGCGCGCACGACCTCGCACGCCGGCACTGGCGCCAAGCGGAGGTCAGGCCAGGCGTCCGCGGGGACTGCGCGCAGCGCGGCTGCGGTGAGCGGCGACGCGTCCGGGGCGTCGAAGACCTCCACGCGCGCCCACTCGAGCCGGGCGAGGTCGACGAGAAACGGCGGGGCGGGAGCCTCCCACCCCGTCGCGAGGAACTCCGGCAGGCGGCGCCCCACCTCGCGCAGCGAGGGATGGGTCGAGGGGTGCCGGGCGAGGTAGGCGCGGACGAGGGCGTCGAAGCCCGTGTCGCCGAGCAGCGCGGCGGTGCGGGGGTAGTCCGCGCGCAGCGCCTCGCGGATGCGCCAGAAGTAGGCTTGGGCGTAGATCGCAAGGCGTCCCGCGGGATCGAGCGTCGCGCTCGGCTCGATCGCCGCCAGCAGCTCGGGCGCCGCCGCCTCGGGGGCGAAGGCGCCGGGCGCGCGTGCGAGCGCCTCCCAGAAGCGCGCCTGCAGGTCACGCAGGGCGAGCGGCGGCATCGTGCTCCTCGGCCTCGATGGCCCGCGCTCGCGCGCTCTCGGCGAGCAGGTCGGCAAACGGCGGAATGCGGTCGTCCCACTCGACGAGCGTCGGCACGCGGCCGAAGCGTCGCACGGCGAGGCGGTAGAGATCCCACACGGGCGGCGGCACGCTCTGGTCGTGCGTGTCGAGGAGGTGCGTGCCGTGGTCGCTGTGGCCGGCGAGGTGGATCTCGCAGATGCGGTCGGGCGGCAGCCCCTCGAGGTAGGCGACCGGGGAGAAGCCGTGGTTCACGGCGCTCACATAGATGTTGTTCACGTCGAGCAGGATGCCGCAGTCGGCGGCGGCCGCCACCGCGGCCAGAAAGGTCCACTCGGGCATGGTCGAGTGCCGGAAGGCGACGTAGCTCGAGACGTTCTCGAGCACGAGCCGCCGCCCGAGCCGGTCCTGCACCCGGCGCACGCGCTCGACGACGTGCGCGAGGGCCTCCTCGGTGTAGGGCAGCGGCAGGAGATCGTGCGCATAGTGGTTGCCAAAGCGGCCCCAGCAGAGGTGATCGGAGACCCAGGCCGGCTCGATCCGTTGGGCGAGCGCCGCGAGCGCGGCGAGATAGTCCTCGTCGAGCGGCTCGGTCGAGCCGAGCGCGAGCGAGACGCCGTGCAGCGCGACGGGCGCCTCGGCGCGCACGCGGTCGAGCACGGCGAGCGGCCGGCCGCCCCGCAGCATGAAGTTCTCCGAGATGACCTCGTACCACTCCGCCCGCTCGCGGCCCTCGAGCACCGCGCCGAAGTGCGCCGGCCTCAGGCCGACGCCGTGGCCGAGGGGCGGGAAGTCGAAGGCCATCGCCCCGAGCGCGCGGCCGCCCCCAGGCTCCGCCCGCGGAGCCCGGGGGCGATGCCCCGCTACTTCGTCTCCCCCTTGGGCTCCTGCACGGTGCCGCCCTTGGCCTTGCACTCCGCGGCGCTCATCTCGACGACGCCCTTGCCCTTGCAGGAGTTCATGCCCTTGCAATCGTTGTGCGCGGTGGCGCAGCTTCCCTGCCCCTTGCAGGCGTTCACCCCGAGGCAGCCGACGGTGTCGCCGCCCGCCTTCTCCGCCGCCCGCGCGGTGACCGCGCCGGCGAGGAACAAGCCCGCCGCCGCCGTCGCGATCAGGACTCCCTTGTGCATCGTGGTCTCCTCTTCCGCTCCCCGTGCTGTTCCGCTCCGGCGCCGCTCGCGGGGAGGGCGTGGGCACCGGCCCGTTCGACGGCGGAGACTTAGCCCGAGGGCGGCACGGGGGCAACGGGCTCAAGTGGACCGGCGGTGCGGCCGATAATGGGTCGTGCCCGTGCGCGTGCCCCTCCAGTTCGTCAAGCCGACGATGCGGCTCGCCCGGCCGATCTGCGACGCCGAGGGGCGCGTCGTGGCCGGCAGCGGCACGCTGCTCGGCGAGCGCGTCGTGCGCGTGCTGCGCACCATGGCGGTGCAGACGGTCGTCGTGCAGGAGTCCGACGATCTCAAGGCGTGGGAGACCGTGCGGCCGCTCGCCGAGGAGCTCGACGAGCTCGAGGCGCGCTTCCGCCGCGGCCCGCAGAGCGCGCCGCTCGCAGAGCTCAAGGCCGCGATCGCCCGCCGCCTCAGGCGACGCGACGCGGCCCTCGGAGAGGAGCCGGCATGATGCCCGCCGAGGCTGGCCCGCTCGCGGTCACCCCGCAGGAGCTGCGCCGGCAGGTCTCGCGCCTGAAGGCCGTGCCGACGCTGCCGCGGCTCCTCGAGCGCGTGATCGCGATCCTCGAGGACCCCGAGGTGAACTTCGAGAGCGTGGCCGAGGTGGTCGAGGTCGATCAGGCGCTCGCCTCCCAGATCCTCCGCCTGGCCAACTCGGCGTTCTACAGCCGCCAGGGGGCGGTGAGCCGCGTGTCGCAGGCGCTCGTGATGCTCGGCGCGGTCGTCACCCGCAGCGTCGTCCTCTCGAGCAGCGTGCTCGATCTGCGCGAGGTGTCGCTGCGCGGCTTCTGGGAGCACTCGCTCGGCTGTGCGACCGCCGCGGGGGCGATCGCCAAGGTGACCGGCAAGGCGAACCCGGAGGAGGCGGCGGCCGCCGGGCTCCTCCATGACCTCGGCAAGGTGGTGCTGTGCAAGCAGCTCCCCGAGGCGTTCGCCTACATCCTCGAGCGCGCCGAGGCCGAGCAACGCAGCTTCCGCGAGGTCGAGCGCGAGCTGCTCGGCGTCGAGCACTGCGAGATCGCCGCCTGGCTCGTGGACCACTGGCGCTTCCCGCCCGCGCTCGCCGAGCCGATCAAGTACCACCACGAGCCCGGACGGGCCGTCGCCGCACCCGACCTCACCGCGATCGTGCACGTCGCCAACACGCTCGTGCGTGCCCTCGGCTACGGCTCGGGCGGCGATCGGCGCCTCCCGCCGATCGACACGAAGGCGTGGGCCCGGCTCGGGCTCGATGCCGCCGCGCTCGACCGGGTGCTCGAGCGCTACGACGCCGACCTCGACTACGCGCTCAACTATGCCCTCTTCGAATGAGGGGGCCCGGCAGGCGGCGACCGCGCTCCTCGAGAAGATCGAGGAGCTGTCGTTCCTGCGCGCGCTGAACGACCGGCTGGCCGACGCCCCGAGCTTCCCGGCCGCCTGCCAGGCGCTCGTCGATCTCGTCTGCGCGGAGGGCCTCGGGGAGAGCGCCGCCTACCTGTCGGTCGACCCTCTGCGGCGCGCCTGCCGGCTCGAGGCATGCGCGCCGCCAGCGAGGGGCGAGCGCGCCTGCGCGATGCCGCCGGTTGCGGCGCTGCTCGCGGCAGAGGAGCCGACGGTGCTCGCCGCGGAGGGCCCGCCGCCGTGGCTCCGGGATGCCCCGGTCGTTCCCGCGGCGCTCCTTTGCGCGCCCACGCGCGTGCGCGGCGCGACCACGGGGCTCCTCCTCGTCTGGACCGACGGCAGCCCCGCGGAGCTCGAGGAACGCCGGCGGCTCCTGGCGATCGCCGCCACGTCGGCGGCGCTCGCGCTCGACGTCGCCCGCCGCCAGGCGCGCGAGGAGTTCCTCGCGATGCTCCGCCACGACATCAACAACCCGGTCACCACCGCGCTCGGCTACTCCGAGATCATCCTCGACCATCTGCGGGCGGTCGGCGACCGGGCGCTCGCGCCCCTCGCCGCCTCGGTGCTCGAGTCGCTCAAGATCGTGGCCGACCTCGTCTCCAACCACCTCGACATGGCGACCATCGATCGCGGCGCGCCGGCGCTGCAGCCGCGCGTCTTCGACCTCCGCGCGCTCACCGCCGACGTCGTGGATCGCTTCCGGCCCTCGGCGCTCGCCAAAGGAATCGGGCTCACGTTCGCCGGAGAGAGCGCACCGCTGCTCGGCGACCGACGCCAGCTCGACCGGGTGCTCACGAATCTCCTGAGCAACGCCGTCAAGTACACGCCGCCCGGCGGGCATATCGAGGTGACGCTCGCGGCGGGCGCCGACGGGGTCACGCTCGCCGTCACTGACACCGGCTACGGGCTCGCCGCCGAGCAGGTGGACCGCCTGTTCACCAAGTACACGCGCTTTCACCGCGAGCGGGGCATCCCGGGCACGGGGCTCGGCCTCTACCTCTCGAAGGCCATCGTCGAGGCGCACGGCGGCACGCTCGCGGCCGCGAGCGCGCCCGGGCGCGGCTCGACGTTCACCATGCGGCTCCCGGCGAGCGCCTGCGTGCGAGCGGCCCTGCCGCGCTGAGCCGCGGGGGCGGTCGCCTCGACGCGGCGCGTCCGCTCCTCTATAGAAACGGCGCCGCCCCATGAGCCGCCTGCCTTCGCTCGCGTTGCTCGCGCTCCTGCCGGCGACCCTCGCCCCCGCCGCACCGCCCGCCGAGCCGACCCCGGCCGCCCCGCCACCGGCCGCGGCGGCGGCCCCGATTCCCGCGGCACAGATCGGAGAGCGCGCCGCCGAGACCACCGCCAGGCTGCGGGAGATGCGCGCGCGCGAGACCGCGGCCGTCCCCGACCTCGCGGACCTCGCCGCCCAGGTCGATCGGCTCGCGCGCGAGGCGGCGCTGCTCGACACGACCGAGCCCACGACGCAGGCGCTCGACGACCTCGCGCAGCGGCTCGCCACGCTGCGCGACGCGCTCGCAAGCCACGCGCAGCCGCTCATGGCCCGGACCGACGCCATCGAGCACGACTTCGCCCGCCTGCACGACGAGGACACGCTGTGGACCGCGACCGAGACGGCCGCGCGCGAGAGCAACCTTCCGGCCGCCGTGCGCGACACGGTACGCCGGGTCCGCGTCGACATCCGCGACACGCGCACGCACCTGCGCACCGAGCGCGACGCGGCGCTCGACGCGCTCGCCCGGCTCGCGAGCCTCCAGGCGCGCGTGAACGACGCCCTCGACGACGTCGCGGTCGCGCGCAAGCGGTTCCGCGGCGACCTCTTGAGCCGCGACTCGCCGCCCCTCTGGACGGCAGCGCGAGACCCTGCGGCGCTCGCGGCGGACCTCGGGAGGCTCGGCGCCGGCATCGCGCGCAGCCAGCGGGCGGCGACGACGTTCGTCGCCGCCCAGGCGGGGCGGCTCGCCGCTCAGGCCCTGCTCTTCGTCGCCATCGTCGCCGGCACGCTCGCGCTCGCCCAGCGCCGCCGCCGCGAGCCCGCCTCGGCGGCGGCCCCCCCGGCCGGGCGCCGGCCGCTCGCCGCGGCGCTCGTGCTGGGGCTTCTCTCGCTGCTCGCTCTCGCCCCGCACGCCCCGACCACGCTCACGCGCCTTTGGGCGCTCGTGGCCGCCGGCGCGACGCTGCCGCTCTTTGCCGGCGCCGCCGGGCGCGACGCCCGCCGGGGCATCGTCGTGCTCGCCGCCCTGCTGCTGGCCGGCGAGCTGCGCCAGCTCCTGCCGCCGCTTGCGCCGACGGCCCGGCTGCTGCTCCTCGCGGAAGACGCGGGCGGCGGGCTCTGGCTCGCGCTTGCGCTCCGCGGCCGCGCGGCATCGACGTCGCCGGAGCGCGCCGCCCTCGTGCTCGGGCGCGTCACGCTGGCGCTCTTTTGCGCCGCGGCCGCGGCGAACCTGGTCGGCGCCGCCGCGCTCGCCGTCGCGATCAGCGACGGCGTGGTCGACTCGGCGCTCGTCGCCGTCCTCCTGCTCGCGGCCGAGCGCGTGGGGGAGTGGCTGCTGCGCGAGGCGCTCGAATCGCCGGCCGCGAGCCGCGTGCGTGCCGTCGCCACGCGCGCAACCGCGCTCAGGCGTCGCGGGGTGCGCGCGCTGCGCCTCGTGCTCGTCGTCGCGTGGGCGCTCGTCACGCTGCGCGTCTTCGCGCTCGCCGAGCCGCTCGCCCGGGCGGCGCGCGCGGCGCTCGGCGCCCGGCTCACCGTGGGGGCGCTCTCGCTTTCGCTCGGCGACGCCGTCGCCGCGGCCGTGACGCTCTTCCTCTCCGTCCAGGCGGCGCGCGTCGTCCGCGTGCTCCTCGAGGAGGACGTGCTGCCGCGGCTGCGGCTCGCCCGCGGCCCGGCCGCCGCGATCTCCGCCGGCGCGAACTACCTGCTCCTCGTCCTGGGCGTGGCGCTCGCCCTCTCGGCGGCCGGCCTCGATCCGGGCCGGCTCACGCTGCTCGCCGGCGCGCTCAGCGTCGGGGTGGGCTTCGGGCTGCAGAACGTCGTCAACAACTTCGTCTCCGGCCTGATCCTGCTGCTCGAGCGGCCGATCCAGATCGGCGACATCATCGGCATCGGCGACGTGACGGGCACGGTGCGCCGCATCGGCATCCGCTCGAGCACGATCATGACCGGCGACGGCGCCGAGATGATCGTGCCCAACGGCGATCTCATCGCCCAGCGGGTGATGAACTGGACGCTCTCGAGCACGCGGCGGCGCTTCGAGGTGCGCGTGTGCGTGGCCTACGGGGCGGAGCCGGCGCGGGTGCTGGCACTCCTCGAGCAGGCCGCCCGCGCCACCCCCGACGTGCTCGACCGCCCCGCGCCGGTCGCGCTGTTCGCGGGCTTCAGCCCGAACGGCCTCGAGCTCGCGCTGAGCGCCTGGACCGACCGGCAGGACGCGCTCGAGTCGGTGCGCAGTCAGGTGGTGCTCGCCGTGCACGATGCGCTGCGCGCGGCCGGGGTACCTCCCATCGCCCCGCGTGCTTGACTCGCCGGGTGCGGGGCGTAGTTACTGACTCACCGGTCCGGAATGCTGCGCGTGCGCGTACAACCCGCCGCCGTCCGGGGACGGCCGCCGATCCCGGGCGGACGCGCGGCGATTTTGCGTGCGGCCGAGGAGGCGTTCGCACACCGCGACTACCACGAGGTGCCGATCGCCGACGTCGCGCGCGCCGCCGGCGTCGGCAAGGGCACCGTCTACCGGTATTTCCGCAGCAAGCGCGCGCTGCACCGCGCCGTCGTACGCGACGGCATCGAGCGGCTCGGCCGCGACCTCGCCGCAGCGGCGGCCGTCCCGGTCCCGGCGGTGTGCGCGCTCGAGCAGATGATCCACCGGACGCTCGCCTTCGTCGCGCGGCGCCGGCGGATCTTCCTCGCGGTGCATCGCGAGGCGCCCCGGGGCGCCGGCAGCGGGCGACGGCGGGCGCGGCTGGTCGGCCTCGTCCAGCAGGTCCTCGAGCAGGCGATCGCCGCCGGGCACGTGCGCCGCATCGACGCCCGCCTCGCCGCCGAGATGCTCCTCGGGATGATTCGCGCGGTCGCCTTCTACGGCGGGGGCGAGGAGCGCCTGGAGGCACGCGCCGCGGCGGTGGTCGATCTCTTCCTGCGCGGCGCCGGCACCGCCGCGGGCAAGCGCGCGCGGCTCGCCCGCCGCCCGGCCGAGAGGCGCGCCTCGTGACCCGCAGGCTGTGGCGGCCGCTTCTGCTGGCCATCCTCGTCCTCGGCGCGGCCGGCTACTGGCTCGCGGCCCGCGCGCGACCCGGGCCTGCCACGGGCGAGCCGCGGGCACCCGTCGGCATCCCGGTGGTGGCCACCGCGGCCCGCCGCGGCGACTTTCCCATCTACCTCAGCGGCCTCGGCAGCGTCACGGCGTTCAACACCGTCACCGTGCGCAGCCGCGTCGACGGCGAGCTGGTGAAGGTGGCGTTCGCGGAGGGGCAGTACGTCCACGAGGGCGATCTCCTGGCCGAGATCGACCCGCGGCCGTTCGAGGTCCAGCTCGCGCAGGCCGAAGGGCAGCTCGCCCGCGACTTGGCGCTGCTCAAAGACGCGCGGCTCAACCTGCGGCGGAACGAGGAGCTCTTCGCCCGCCATCTCATCGCCCGCCAGCAGGTCGACGACCAGGCGGCGCTCGTCGGCCAATACGAGGGCGCGGTGAAGACCGACCGCGGTCTCATCGACAACGCGAAGCTCCAGCTCGTCTACTGCCGCATCACGGCGCCGATCAGCGGCCGCGTCGGGCTCAGGCTCGTCGACCGGGGCAACATCGTGCATGCGAGCGACCCCGGCGGCCTCCTGGTCATCACGCAGGTCGAGCCGATCGCCGTCATCTTCACGATTCCCGAGGACGACCTGCCGGCCGTGCTCACGAAGCTGCGCGCGGGTGTCACGCTCGCCGTCGAGGCGTACGACCGCGCCGGACAGCGCAAGCTCGCCACGGGCGCGCTGCTCACCACCGACAATCAGATCGATCCGGCGACCGGCACGACCCGCCTGAAGGCCGTGTTCGACAACCGCGACGAGGCGCTCTTCCCGAACCAGTTCGTCAACGTCCGCCTCCTCCTCGAGGTCCGCAAGGATGCCGTGATCGTGCCCGCCGCCGCGATCCAGCGCGGCCCGCAGGGCACGTTCGCCTACGTGGTGAGGGCGGACCGCACCGTCGAGGTGCGGTCGCTCACGCCCGGGCCCACGACCGAGGGCGAGACGGCCGTCGACGCGGGCCTCGACGCCGGCGAAACCGTCGTGGTCGACGGGGTCGACAAGCTGCGCCCGGGCGCCCTCGTCGACGTGCGCGCCCGGGCCGACGGCCGGCCGAGCACATGAACCCGTCGCGGCCGTTCATCCTCCGGCCCGTCGCCACCTCCCTGCTCATGGCGGCGATCCTGCTCGCCGGCGCGGTCGCCTACCGCGAGCTTCCGGTCTCGGCGCTGCCGCAGGTGGACTACCCGACGATCGAGGTCGTCACCTTCTACCCCGGGGCGAGCCCCGACGTCATGGCCTCCTCGGTGACCGCGCCCCTCGAGCGCCAGTTCGGACAGATGCCGGGCCTCGGCCAGATGACCTCCACCAGCTCGTTTGGCAGCTCGCTCATCACGCTCCAGTTCGCGCTCGACCTCGACATCGACGTCGCAGAGCAGGAGGTGCAGGCGGCGATCAACGCGGCCGCCACCTACCTGCCGCGCGACCTCCCGAACCCGCCCGTCTACAGCAAGATCAATCCCGCCGACGCGCCCGTGCTCACCCTCGCGCTCACCTCGCAGACCCTGCCGCTGCAGAAGGTGCAGGACCTGGCCGACACGCGCCTCGCCCAGCGCATCTCGCAGCTCCCCGGCGTCGGCCTGGTGAGCATCAGCGGCGGGCAGAAGCCCGCGGTGCGCATCCAGGTGAATCCGACGACGCTCGCCGCCTACGGGCTCGGCCTCGAGGACGTGCGCGCCGCGGTCGCGGCGGCGAACGTCAATCAGGCCAAGGGCAACTTCGACGGCCCGCAGCAGGCCTTCACCATCGGCGCCAACGACCAGCTCCTCTCGAGCGACGCCTACCGGCCGCTCGTCGTCGCGTACCGCAACGGGGCCCCGGTGCGCCTCGGGGACGTGGCCCGGGTCGAGGACGACGTGGAGAACGTCAAGCAGGCGGCGTGGATGAACGACGTCCCCGCCGTGATCCTCAACATCCAGCGCCAGCCCGGCGCGAACATCATCGCGGTCGTCGACCGGATCAAGCGGCTCCTGCCGCAGCTCACCGCCGCGCTCCCCGCGGCGGTCGAGGTGCGGGCGCTCACCGACCGCACCACGACCATCCGCGCGTCGGTGCACGACGTCCAGTTCGAGCTGATGCTCACCGTGGCGCTCGTCGTGCTGGTGCTCTTCCTCTTCCTGCGCAGCCTCGCGGCAACCGTGATCCCGAGCGTCGCCGTGCCGCTCTCGCTGGTCGGCACCTTCGGCGTCATGTACCTGCTCGGCTTCAGCCTCGACAACCTCTCGCTGATGGCGCTCACGATCTCGACCGGCTTCGTCGTCGACGACGCGATCGTGATGATCGAAAACGTCGCGCGGCACGTCGAGCAGGGGAAGTCCCCGCTGGCCGCGGCGCTCGAGGGCTCGCGGGAGATCGCGTTCACGATCCTCTCGCTCACCGTGTCGCTGATCGCCGTGCTGATCCCGCTGCTGTTCATGGGCGACGTGGTCGGACGGCTCTTCCGCGAGTTCGCGATCACGCTGAGCGTCACGATCCTCGTGTCGGCGGTCGTGTCGCTCACGCTCACCCCCATGATGTGCGCGCGGCTGCTGCGCCACCGACCGCCGGGCGCTGCGGGCCGCGTCTACGCGGCCACCGAGCGGTTCTTCGACGCCACCATCCGCCGCTACGGAGCGAGCCTCGAGCGGGTGCTCGCGCACCAGACCGCGACCCTGCTGGTCGCCGCGGCGACGCTCGTCGGCACGATCGTCCTCTACGTCGTCGTCCCGAAGGGCTTCTTCCCCGTGCAGGACACGGGCGTGATCCTCGGCATCTCGCAAGCCCCACCCACCGTCTCGTTCGCGGCGATGGCCGAGCGCCAGCAGGCGCTCGCGCGGGTGATCCTCGAGGATCCCGCCGTGCAGAGCCTCTCCTCCTTCATCGGCGTCGACGGGATCAACACGACGCCCAACAGCGGCCGCATCCAGATCGATCTCAAACCGCTCGCCGTGCGCGGGGTGAGCGCGAGCGAGGTGATCCGCCGGCTCGGGCGCAGGCTCGCCGCCGTCCCCGGCATCACGCTCTACATGCAGCCGGTGCAGGACCTGACGGTCGAGGACCGGGTGAGCCGCACGCAGTACCAGTACACGCTCGAGACGCCCGACGCAGCCGAGCTCGCCCGCTCGGCGCCGCGGGTCCTCGAGGCGCTCGCCGCGCTCCCCGAGCTGCGCGACGTCGCGAGCGACCAGCAGGAGGGCGGCCTCGGGGTGACGGTCGCGATCGACCGGGACACGGCCTCGCGCCTCGGCATCACGCCCCAGGCGATCGACGACACGCTCTACGACGCCTTCGGCCAGCGGCAGGTGTCGACGATCTTCACGCAGCTCAACCAGTATCACGTGGTCCTCGAGGTGGCGCCGGACTTCCAGGCGCGACCCGAGGCGCTCGCCGACCTCTACGTCCCCTCGGCGAGCGGCGCGCCCGTGCCGCTCGGGACGTTCGCGCACGTCGCGCCGAGCACCGTGCCGCTCGCGGTGAACCACCAGGGCCAGTTCCCCGCCGTCACCATCTCCTTCAACCTCGCCCCCGGCATCGCCCTCGGCGAGGCCGTCGCCGCCATCGAGCGCGCCACCGCGTCTCTCGCGCTCCCCGCCTCGCTCCGCACGAGCTTCCAGGGTACCGCCCAGGCCTTCCAAGCCTCGCTCGCCAACGAGCCGCTGCTCATCCTCGCCGCCATCGTGACCGTCTACATCGTGCTCGGCGTGCTCTACGAGAGCTACATCCACCCGCTTACGATCCTCTCGACGCTCCCCTCCGCCGGCGTCGGCGCGCTCCTCGCCCTGCTGCTCTGCCGCATGGACCTCGACGTCATCGCCCTCATCGGCATCATCCTGCTCATCGGCATCGTCAAG
>Ga0070741_10010662_pt1 | contig 17258 bp, 13 predicted proteins | sample Coa_R1_4_FD_66440 | JGI IMG/M metagenome (GOLD analysis project Ga0070741, IMG submission 66440) | Surface soil microbial communities from Centralia Pennsylvania, which are recovering from an underground coalmine fire - Coalmine... | ecosystem: Environmental > Terrestrial > Soil > Unclassified ...
GGGCAAGTGGTTGGAGTGCCCACAGCGCCGCTGCCGTGGCAGTTTGAGCAGGTATCCAGGCGCGTAATGTTCAGGCGCATCACCGCGCCGCGAATCGCGTCCCAGAAGCTGACGTTCACCTGGTATTCAAGATCAGAGCCGCGCTCAGGTTCATCCTGCACGGCTGCGCCTGGACCGCCGCGCCCGCCGCCGAAGATGCTGGAAAAAATATCGCGAAAGCCGCCTCCGCCGCCCTGCCGGCCGCCGCCAACATCGGAGAAATCAAAGCCGCTGAAGTCAAAACCTTGTGCGCCTCTGCCGCCGCCTCCGGAAGGCCCTGCGCCGAAGCCGCCTGCACCAAAGCCTCCGCCACGCGCATAAGCCTCTGCGGCTGCAGGATCGATATTGTCTGAGTAGAAGCCGAGCTGGTCGTATATCTTGCGCTTCTTGGGATCGCTGAGCACATCATTGGCTTCAGAGATTTCTTTGAACTTCTCTTCCGCCTTCTTGTCCCCCGGATTTACGTCAGGATGGTACTTTCTGGCGAGCTTGCGGAACGCCTTGCGGATATCATCCGCCGAGGCGGATTTCTTTACGCCCAGGGTTCCGTAATAGTCTTTTTGTTGCGTTGTCGCCATGAATTTGGTTTTGCTAATTACTAAATGCTAATTACTGCTTTTCAGGCACCCTCGTCGCCTGCCACGCCACTGCTTGCCATTTGCCCTCGCGCTTCAGGAACGTTCCTGTGTTGCGGAAGTAGCTGGTCGTGGTCTTGCCGTTTTCCGTGTTGTGCAGGATCAAGCGAAAGTTCACCACGGCCATCTCGCCGTAAGGATGCACGGTAAAATCATCGGCATCATACGTTGCCTGCGGATCGCTGGCCGCGCGCACATCGATGTTCTTGAGGATATCCGCCTTGTTGACCGTCACGCCCGCAGAACGGGTATAGATCACATCGTCGGCAAAGAAATCCTGGAAAACTTTCGGATCGTTTTTAGGAACATTCGCCAGGAAATCGCGCACGCGTTGCGTGACTTGCTGGACAGCCGGGTCTTTGGAAGCCGCAGGCTTGGCCGCCTGGGCCATTGCCATCATCGGTAAAAGGGCCGCAACCGCAAACATCCGCAGGCCCCGACGTCTCATGTATCGCATTTGTTCTCCATGGGCTAAAGCCCGATTTCTTGAATGCAATATGGCCCTGACTAAATCGCGCCAGATACTTCTTTCTCAGCTGAACAAAATTCAGTTTGGGTATTTCGCGTTCATTCGCGGCTGATTTCCGATCTGCGTTATCTGCGAAATCAGCGGCTAATAAGTCCGTAGCTCCCGCTACGCTCGGGATAAACCCTCACGCTGCGCCAACTTCCTGAATCATGAAATTGGCGCCAGGATCGCTGGCCGTAGCGTCGGCGACGAATGCCTGCGCTGCTTCCAGCGTGTAGAGCCCAGGCATCACGATCCAGTTGACCACCTGGCTCCAGCCTTCTGCCATTTTTACTACCAAATATTTTTTCAATTTGGGCTCCTTTATGCTTCATGTGGCTGAAGGCGGCTTACCGCCGCCTTCAACTCAACACTTCTCGGATGTCAGGACTTATTTCCGGTCCTCCACATCCACGTACTCGGCGTCGATGACGCCTTCATCTTTCTTCTGCTCCTGGCCAGCGCCATCAGCACCAGGTTGCGGGCCTGCGCTTGCGCTCGGACCGCCTGGCGGCGGAGTCTGGGCTTTATACATGACTTCAGCCAGCTTGTGTGAAGCCTGCGTCAGCTTCTCGCGAGCCGAGTTCATGGCTGCCGCGTCAGTGCCTTCCAGCGCTTTCTTGGCATCAGCCAGGGCCGATTCAACCTGCCCTTTCTCGTCGCCGGAGATTTTGTCGCCATGCTCCTTCAGGGTCTTTTCCACCTGATAGACCATACCGTCAAGCTGGTTGCGCGCCTCAATCTCCTCGCGCTTGGCTTTGTCTTCTGAAGCGTGCGACTCGGCTTCCTTGGCCATACGCTCCACTTCTTCCTTGCTCAGGCCGGAAGAAGAGGTAATCGTGATCTTCTGCTCCTTGTTCGTGGCCTTGTCTTTGGCGGTCACGTTCAGGATTCCGTTAGCGTCGATATCAAAGGTCACCTCAATCTGGGGCACTCCACGCGGGGCCGGCGGGATGCCGCCGAGGTGGAACTTGCCCAGTGTGCGGTTGTCCCTGGCCAGCGGACGCTCGCCTTGCAGCACGTGGACCTCAACTGAAGGCTGGCTGTCTGCAGCCGTGGAAAACGTCTCCGTCTTCTTGGTCGGGATCGTGGTGTTGCGCGGGATCATCTGCGTCGCCACGCCGCCCAGCGTCTCGATCGCGAGGGTCAGCGGTGTTACGTCGAGCAGGAGCAAGTCTTTTACATCGCCTGCCAGCACGCCCGCTTGCACCGCAGCGCCAATCGCTACCACTTCATCCGGGTTCACGCCCTTGTGCGGTTCTTTGCCGAACAGCTCTTTCACCAGCGCCTGGATGCGAGGCATACGCGTCTGTCCGCCGACCAGCACAACTTCATCGATCTTGCTGGCGTCAACGCCTGCGTCTTTCATGGCCTGTTTGCACGGCGTCATGGAGCGCTGAATGATGTCATCCACCATCTGCTCCAGTTTGGTGCGCGTCAGTTTCTTTACCAGGTGCTTTGGACCGGTGGCATCTGCCGTGATAAAGGGCAGATTGATCTCGCTCTCCATGGTGGTGGAAAGCTCGATCTTGGCTTTTTCCGCCGCATCACGCAGGCGCTGCAACGCCATCTCATTGCCCTTGGCGCGCAGATCAAGACCTTCGTCCTTCTTGAACTCTTCCACAAGCCAATCCACTATGCGCTGATCGATGTTATCGCCGCCCAGGTGCGTATCACCGTTGGTTGACTTCACCTCAATCACGCCTTCGCCGACTTCGAGAATCGAAATATCGAAGGTGCCGCCGCCAAAATCGTAAACGGCGATGGTTTCGTCCTTCTTCTTGTCCAGACCGTAAGCCAGCGCGGCCGCGGTCGGCTCGTTGACGATGCGCTTCACATCCAAACCGGCGATCTTGCCGGCATCTTTGGTCGCCTGGCGCTGCGCGTCATTAAAATAGGCAGGAACCGTGATCACAGCTTCCGTGATGGACTGTCCGAGATAATCTTCTGCCGCCTTCTTGAGCTTCTGCAGGATCATCGCCGAGACCTGCGGCGGGGTATATTCATGCCCCTGCGCGACGACAGCTACGTGGTCGCCCTGGCGAACCACCTTGTAAGGGACCATTTTCATTTCTTCATTCACTTCATCAAAGCGGCGTCCCATAAACCGCTTGATGGAATAAACCGTGTTCTCCGGATTGGTGATGGCCTGCCGCTTGGCTACCTGACCAACCAATCGCTCTCCTGATTTGGTGAATCCGACGACGGAAGGCGTGGTGCGTCCGCCTTCTTCATTAGCAATGACTTTTGGCTCGCCGCCTTCCATCACAGCCACTACGGAATTCGTGGTGCCGAGGTCAATTCCGATAATTTTGCCCATACTAACTGCCTCCCCTAGCTTTATAAGTGCTTTTAAATCAATAAAATAACATATGCAAGCTAGATTATTATCATATGTGAGTGAGTTATTGTCAAATTATTAGATGGCCTTCAGCCACAACAAGTTGCAGCAAATCTCAAGCTTTAAAAGGCAGATATTTGAGGTGAGTGCCGTAAAACAGACATCGCAGTTTCTGCGATTGCGCGAATTCAAGCCAATTAAATCACAGTTACAGATGAGATAGGCTTATGAGCATAAACTCCTGTTTCCGTTCCGCCCTGCATTATTTCAAAAGCTAATTTAAATTCAGATTGCTGGCCCTGCCGATTTGGGCTGCGGGTTCTCCATGGGAATTGACAGAGCATCAATCTGATATTTGGGCAGCACTTCACGCAAGGCCCACTCAATCCGGTCCACAGAATCGTTGATAAGCTGGAGCTGCATGGCGTCCAGAGAGGGACGCTGCTGGGCCCCCCAGAACTTGATGACTTGCAGCGCGTTTCTGATGTGGTGGTTCAGCTCGGCAATCGTCTTCATCCGGGCGCGTACCAGCTCCCGGTTGGCCCGTTCTTCCCGGGCCATCTGATGAAAGAGCCCAGCCGCAAACAATCCTGTGATCGTGTTGCTGATGATGAGCATGGCGGTCCGCGGCAAGCCTTCTTTGACGATCATGATGTCAAAGAAAATTCCCATCACTGAAACCACCAGCGCTACCACGGCAAAGATCCACCAGCCTCCCCGCGATAAAAGAGGCTCCCGCGCCGCTCCATTGTTGTTTTTCACAACATGATCATTTTAGAACAATAGCGGACTGCTCATCGCCGCTAAGGACAATCTTTACCAATCTTTGATTTGATCTCAAAATGATCATGGGTGGGCTGCGGCGGGTGAAATATCGATCACCGTGATTTCAGGCCGGGCGCAGAAACGCGCCCTCGGCGGATGGCCATCCAGTCCGATGCCACGGTTTACGTATAACCAGGCATTTCCAATGCGATGCAGCCCTGATTCATACTTCTTATCGAAGCGCGAATAGGTGATCAGTGCGCCATAAAACGGCAGAGCGATGCCATGGGTATGCCCGGCAAGATACAGATCGATCCTGCTCTGGTTTACGGACTGCACCTCATCAGGAAAGTGAAACAGAAGGATGGAAAAATGATCGGCGGGAGCAGTCTGCAGCAGCGCCGGCAAAAGATGTTCCTGGTTGCTGGCCGCGCCGGCTATCCATACTGGCTCTCCATGGATTTCTACGGTTCCAGCCTGTCCCGTAAGATTGTGTACGCCGGTGCCTGCAAAGAACGGCGGATGAGCGATGTTCTGATGCCACTCTCTTGCCATTTCCACGTCCCAATTACCGGGGACAACATAGGTCGGTGCGATAGCGGCAAACTGCGCCAGAACGTCTTTTGCCAGCGGCACTCCTTCGTGAGTCATAACGGTATCGCCGGTGAAGACGATCAGGTCAGGATGCTGCTCGCGAACCAGCTCCGGCAGGCGCTTCTCCAGGCGCACCTTGCCGTCAGCATGAAGATCAGAAAGATGGACGATGCGCAGCGGAGCGTGCAGCTTTGGGCTGCTCAATGCTACGTGGGTCACCTGCGGCCAGTAAGGTTCCACCGTATAGGCATAGAGAATGCACACACTGCCCACAACGACAGCAAAGTAAAGCGCAATTTCCAGCGCGCGGAGGAGCGGGCGCTGTGGTTTGCTGCCGCGGGTTTTGGCCCATGCAAAGCCTGCCGCAGCCAGATAGATACTGAACACCACAAACACAAACAAGGCGACGCGCAGGTATTGATGCACTAAGAGAGAGTGGGGAATCGCGCTTACTCCACCGTAACGGATTTGGCCAAGTTGCGCGGCTGGTCCACATCGCATCCTCGGCGCACGGCAATGTGGTAAGCCAGCAGTTGCAGCGGCACAACCTCAAGAATCGGCAGCAGCAGTTCCGGCGCATGAGGAACGTGCAGCACGTGGTCCACTGATTCTTTGATCTCGTCATCCCCTTCGGTGGCTACGGCAATCACCTTGCCGCCGCGCGCCGTGACCTCTTTCACGTTTGACATGGTCTTTTCATAGCGCAGAACTGAGTTGGGATCGTTCTTGTCCTGCGTGGCCACCATCACCACAGGCAGGTTTTCATCGATTAACGCGTTAGGGCCGTGCTTCATCTCGCCCGCCGGATAGCCCTCAGCGTGAATGTAAGAGATCTCCTTCAGCTTGAGGGCGCCTTCCAGGGCGATGGGATAATGAATGCCGCGCCCCAGGAAGAGAAAATCCTGCACCTTGTAATACTGTTTGGCCAGGTCTTCACAGGCGGTGTCGTGAGAGAGCAACGTCTCCAGCTTGTGCGGGATCTTCAGCAACTCATCAATATATTTTTTAGCTTCTTCAGTCGGGGTAGCACCGCGCAGTTCGCCCAGGTAGAGAGCCAGCAGAAAGAGCGCGGTCAGTTGCGCGGTGAAAGCCTTGGTAGATGCCACGCCAATTTCCGGCCCTGCATGCGTATAAACAGTGCCGGAGGCCTCGCGGGCAATCATGGCTCCCACCACATTGCAGATGGCCAGCGTCTTGGAGCCTTTGGCTTTGGCTTCGCGCTGCGCGGCAATCGTATCGGCCGTTTCGCCAGATTGCGTAATCAGCAGCGTGATTTCCTTGCTGGAGGTAATCGGATCGCGATAGCGCCACTCGCTGGCGTAGTCCACTTCCACCGGAATACGCGCCAGACGCTCGATCATGAACTTGCCTGCCAACGCAGCGTGCCAACTGGTGCCGCAGGCGGCAATGTTAATTTTCTGCGCATTTCGCAGCTCGGCTTCCGTGATGTCCATCTCTTCCAGAAAGACCTTGCCGGAATCGAGCGAGACGCGGCCCAGCGTAGTGTCACGGACGGCGCGCGGCTGCTCATAAATTTCTTTGAGCATAAAGTGCTTGAAGCCGCCTTTTTCCGCCATGATCGGGTCCCAGGTTACGCGCTGCACCTCGCGCTTCACCGGCTTGCCGTCAAAGTCAGTAAGCTGAACGCCAGCAGGCGTAATTACGGCCAGGTCACCATCATGCAGGAAAAAGAGATCGCGGGTATGGTTCAGCACCGCAGGAACGTCTGAGGCTACAAAATATTCGTCATCGCCCAGGCCGATCACCGCCGGCGGGCCATTGCGCGCGGCAACGATCTTGTTCGGCTCATCGACGGAGATCACCGCCAGCGCAAATACGCCGGTAAGCTGCTTTACGGTCTTTCGAACCGCATCTTCTAGGCTGGGACGGTGCCCATTGGCCTTGGAATAAATGTTCTTTTCGATCAGGTGGGCGATGACCTCAGTATCGGTCTCAGTAGAGAATTTGTGCCCTTCTTCAATCAGCTTCTTTTTGAGTGAGAGATAGTTCTCAACGATTCCATTGTGCACCACAACGATCTTGCCTGTGCAATCGCGATGCGGATGGGCATTCTCTTCAGTGGGGCGACCATGCGTAGCCCAGCGCGTGTGTCCAATGCCGTAAGTGCCTTCCAGAGGCTTCAGGCGGATCACCTCTTCCAGGTTGCGCAGCTTTCCCTCAGCGCGGCGCACCTGAAGCTCGCCGGAGTTGCCATTGCCGGCCACGGCGATTCCGGCGGAGTCATATCCCCGGTATTCGAGCTTTCTCAGCCCTTCAATAATGACGGGCACCACGCGCTTTTTACCTACATAACCTACGATTCCACACATATATTTCTGTCGCTCCACTCCAAACCGCTATGGATACTTGCTCTGCTTAATGCTGTTCTGCTCCTGCAGCAGCGGACTCGGCACGCAAGTGGGCCTCGCCCTTAAATTTGTCGCTGCGCTCCGAAACCGCTATGGATTCTCTCGTCACCCTGCAACACTTTTAAGCAAACCAATCGCCACTTGGGGAAATAACCATTGGACTCAGGGCACACTGTTGGCGATGCTGACTATTCTACTTCGGAAGCCATGCTGCTCCAGTTACCTGAGTGTATTCAGCGTTTGGATCAACAACATGAAAAGATTTGCGCTGAAAGGGGAAAAGTCCAGCTAAGGGATTTGCAGGGGCTATAAAGCCCCTCATAAATACTAGGGACGTTTAACGCACGGCTGAACCACCCTCACTGAGCCAAATCGGGCGCGCCGGGGACCCCGGTCGCCGTGCTCTTCTACGGTAATCGCAATGGCATAAGTCCCAATTTGCAGACATTACCTGTATTGCCGTAGGGATCGCTACCCGCTTACAAAATGTTTCCAATGGTTACCTGAAGATTGTCAACGCTGATAGGATCCCTCGCTCTGTTCGGGATTTCAGAAAAAGCTGCGTTCAGAATTCCAGAAAAACTACTCCTCAATCCGATACGTAAATTCTTCAATCACCGGGTTGGTAAGCACCTCTTTGGCGATGCGCTCAACCTCGGCCTGGGCGGCTGCTTTGTCGAGACCACCATTGAGGGCGATCTCAAAAAACTTGCCCTGGCGGACGCTGCCCACGCCCTGGTAACCCATTTTTTTGAGCGCGCCGTGAATGGTCTTGCCCTGAGGATCAAGGACGGTGGTCTTGAGCATGACGGTGATGTAGGCTTTCATGGCTGGATTCATTATAAGTGCTGGACTCAAAAGCTCATGCGATCCACAACATCAATTTATTTTTGACGCTCCATTTCCCATTTTCTTTAGTCAGGAAGTACATGTGTCCACTACCGCACAGCCATCCACAGAAACTGCCTACATACAATAGCGCCTCATTTTTTTGACTGTTGTAACCTGGACGGGAAAACAACAAAAATCCCACTGCTTCAGGATGCCCGGCGTGAAAATCGTGCCAACCGTCATGCTTCTTGCCAGCTGCATCAAAGTAAGCGCTTACCTCTTTGCTGGAGACGGGTTTATACAGCTTTGGATCACCCCAGTTTTCCTTCAGCGGACACATGTCTTTGCTCTTTTCCATGAAGTCTACGCGCGTTTCTGCCGCAGGCGCTGGATTTGACTTGGAAGGATAATTCCAGCCGTTTGTTTCGCGTTCGTCCTTCACCGCCTTGGTAGTAATATCGACCACCAGGATTTCAATTTTTTTCAGATCTGCCTGCGGATGCGGCCCGCCCAACTCCTTGAGTATCCCCGTAAATACGGCATAGTCTTCATCGCTGAGTACGCATGCTACTGCATCCGGCTGCTGGTCACCGTGTCCGGCATTGGCTGTTGAAGACGCCGCGGCGCTTTGTTTCTCATTTTTCTCCCGCATCGTTGGCATAAGGGCAATTGCCGACAAAATAGCAAAGCAAAACAGAGCCACCAGGACAACGGCCAATCGCGCTCGTATCTTCATGGTCGCGCCTCCGTGCCAATAACTTACTTTTGAAGAGCACACGACTCAAGCAGAAATCCGAGTATTTGGCCATAGAAGGACAAGCCAGAGTGTGCACCATTGAGTCGTCGCTGCGTCCACGTTCGACCGTCAGCATAAAAAAGGACCACATTGCGAAAAAGGACCACGCTGCGGTGGTCCTTTCTGCTTGGTGCCTTTCAGGATTTATTGTACGCGGAATGCGGTTACGAACTGCACTCCCGAAGCATCGCTCACCCGGAAGACGCTCCATCCCACCGGCTGGACTGGGCCTACATCCGCACTGGCGTTGCCTTGCGCATCGGTAGTGATGTTCGCCAAAGCGGCGCATGGCGTCTGCAGGGTAATGCTGCACACGGCAGTGTTGAAAGTGTGACTGGGCAAGGCGCCGGTCAGGGTGATGTGAGCCGTGGTGCCGCTTACGAAAACCGAGCCGATGCCCGGCGAGTTTCCCGTTGTCTGCTGGATGCCGCCAGTGACGGTGGCAGCTGGCAGCAGCGCCGATTTGAAATTAGTTCCGGTGGAAGCGGTGGTTGTTACTTCATCCTGATTCCCATTTGAGTCAACGATCTGAAATATCCCAGAAAATGTTCCCTTCACCGGGAAGGTAAAGTTCGTATTGACGGCAGCACTCGCGCCAGTGGTAATTGAAGTGACGTTCATGCAGTTAGAAAAGTCCTGCGGATAGGGGCAGAGCTGAAGAATGAAAGTGGAATTGTTCGCCGGCATGACAGCATTAATATTTCCGGCGCCATTATTGGCTGTGGTATCGACGGTGATAGTGCCTTCGGGCTGCGGGTTTCTGCCGACCGTGAAGAACCACGTTGACAGAAACGCGTCAGACGGAGCAGGAGTCGGGCTGGGGGAAGGAACCGGACTGGGCGTTGGAGTTGCAGTGGGCGATGGGGCCGGAGTTGGTGTTGGCGTTGGCGTGCCTGGTGTGTTGCTGGAAACGGAGCCGCAGCCAACAAGGAGAATCAACAATCCAGAAAGCAAGATAAGAATGGCTTTGCGCAAGTAGGCCTCCCTCGAAACCTGGGTTTTTACGCTGTTAAATAAAGAGGGGGAACGGCTAACTCACTAAGAGAGGAGCTGCTGATGGAGGGTTGCCCGCGGTGAAGAGATCAGCTCAACGCTAGAAGAGGGAGCGCCCCGTAGTTGCGGCACAGAATTTTTTTATTGCGCTCCGCTGCATTGCGCGCGGACTTCCACCCACCAAGCCAAGACCGGCTTATCGGGGACCCCGGGCCTTCGGCAGAGCGGATGCGATTTTTTCTTTTTGCTACCCGGCACTTGCCTTCAGCTCGCAAGCTCGCCTCAGGACCGCGCCGGGCTATTCTCTGCCATCCTTGGCGGGACTGGATTTCGTAAGACTCCTTTATCCTTCATTCCCATTAGCTTTGTTTTTCTCCTTTCTAACAATGCGCGAAAATCGAGCAGCGCTACGGCGAGGCGTTGTCAAGATGTACTACTTCTCGCTGGACTCGCGAGAAGACGTGCGCTAGGATGCTGCATCCACTGTTGCTCAAATAGTAAAAATCATGATGAAGGACAGAGGTATTTAAGTGAGATTCGTATGATTTGGTGATGTGGGACAAACCTACGCCAAACTGGGGTGGTCCGGGATGAATAGGGAGGGGTGGGGGAGCGTTGACTGTTAACTTAAGAGTACATTTGGCTGATCGCCGGAATCGCCGAAATTGCCAAAATTGACAATTGAAAAGCGATGAGAAGATCAAAGCATTGCAGGTGATCGGAAACCGAAAAGCCCTTGCCTTATAATCCAGCGCACAAATTCTCGTGGGGAGAAACGCCAATGCCGAATGATTCAAAGCCAAAGCCGAATGGTCCAAAGGTTAACAGCACACAATCCGAGCAGCCAGAAGCATCAAGCCGAGTGGATCGCCGCAACTTCCTGCTGGGCACAGCTGCAACGGCTGCCGCTATGGCCATACCTCGCTGGGCGCACGCGGCTGAGAATGGTTTTGCAGCCGGCGCAGGATCGGCCAGTTCAGGATCGGCTAACGCGGGATTGACAGGCGCAGGATCGGCTGGCGCAGGAATGGCAGGATTTGCCGGACTGGAAGATGACTTTGCAGCCATCAAGGCCGAGATCGCCAAGCGGCATGACGAGAGCGTGCAGCGCATGCAGACGTGGATCAAGCAGCCATCGATTGCGGCAGAGAACCGCGGCGTGAATGAAGGTTGCGAGCTGACGATGCAGATGCTGCGTGAAGCAGGCTTCCAGCAGGTAACCAAGGTCCCCACGGACGGCCAGCCAGGAATTTTTGCCACGCTGGATGCGGGCGCGCCCAAAACTCTTGGACTTTACTTTATGTATGACGTAAAGCAGGCTGATCCCAGTGAGTGGTCGTCTCCGCCGTGGGAGGCGCGGCTGGTGGACAAGCCAGGCTTTGGCAAGGTGGTGGTGGGACGCGGCGCGGTGAACCAGAAAGGGCCGGAATCGGCATTTCTGGCGGCGTTACATGCGATACGCGGCGCAGGGCGCAAGCTTCCGGTGAACTTTGTTTTTGTGGCGGAAGGCGAGGAAGAAATTGGCTCGCCGCATTTTCCGCAGGTGGTGCGCCGGCCAGAGGTACTGGCGGCGCTGAAGAAGACGATGGGCATCTTTATGCCTTTTGCATCGCAAGACCCGGATGGACAGGTAACAACTTTTCTGGGCGCCAAGGGTGTAGTTGAGCTTGAGCTGGTTTCAAGCGGCGAAAAATGGGGTCGCGGCCCAAGGGCTGATATTCACTCCAGCAACAAAGCGCGGCTGGATTCACCGGCGTGGCATCTGGTGCAGGCGCTGCACACGCTGGTCTCCGCAGATGGCAACGATCCGGCGATTGCCGGCTTTGCCGACAAGGCACGGCCGATCTCGGCCCAAGAGAAAGCAATGGTGGCTGAAGCGGCGCGGCGACTGGACGAGAAAGCGCTGATGAAACAGATGGGCGTGGAGCACTGGGTGCATGACGTGAGCTTTGAGCAATCGCTGGAGCTGCTGGTGTCTCGGCCGACCGTGAATATTGAAGGCCTGGTTGGTGGATACACCGGCCCGGGCGGAAAGACCATTCTGCCTCACCGCGCGGTGGCCAAGATTGATATGCGCCTGGTGCCTGACATGACAGCCGCTGAAGCTCTGGCCGCGCTCAAAGCGCACTTGGCAAAGAACGGCTTTGGCGATATTGAGGTCAACATGACCGGCGGCTACGATCCGACATCGACGCCGGCTGATTCGGCGCTGGTTCGCGCGGAGCATGCGGTCTATAAGCGCGCAGGGATCGATCCTATTGTGATGCCTCGGCTGGCCGGCTCATGGCCTGGCTATGTGTTTACAGGCGATCCGCTGCACCTTCCCGCTGGACACTTTGGCCTGGGTCACGGCAACGGCGCACACGCACCGAACGAATACTACGTGATTGAATCGAGCAATCCGAAAGTGCAAGGAATGGATGGCGCGGTGATGTCGTACGTGGAATATCTGTATGAGGTGGCGAGGACGGCATAGGATTTTTTCGCCGCAGATTACGCAGATGTACGCAGATAAAACCTTAGCCGCGAATGAACGCTAATGACACGAATCGTTTGATTTCGTGTTCATTCGCGTAAATTCGCAGCCAAAAACAAATTAGTGCACCGTGAGATTTACGGTGCTTGCGGCTGTTACTCCACCGCTGGCGCTGCTGGCGGTGACTACAACAGCGAATGTGTCTTGTCGGCGTGCCCGGAGTATTGACGGCTGTTTTATTGTTGCTTCCGCATCCGGCGGACTGTGGGCACTGTTGGGCAGCTTGTCTGTTGTGGCTCGCTCAGACAATGGCGAATGCGAAAAAGAACATTGTCTTCTCAACAGGCCACAGCCTCAACAATGCTGTAGAAGGCGAAGATACAAAGATAGACCCCTCGCCAACTTGCTCATTTTGTTTCGCATCTTCCAAAATATAAGTCCACGGAGGCAACGATGACGGACGAACGGAAGCACGTTGGACCAGCAGCAGCCAAGGCCTTGCAAGGGATGGCAAAGCCACGCATTGCCGACCGGACCACCTTCCAATCGCAATTGGATGCCCTTCGCGTTCGAGAGAAGGCGCATACACATGAGGGCGATGCGATAGCGGCAGCGCGGCGGAGGCTGCCGATGGTGGAGGTCGATCCGGCAACGAAGCTAACCGGCCCGAACGGAACCGTGACGCTGCTTGAAACGTTTGAGGGACGGCGGCAGCTGATCGCATATTACTTCATGTGGCATGCTGGGCATCCAGCGCGTGAGCAGTGCCAGGGATGTACGTGGACTACCTCACACATGCATGAGCTTTCTTACTTTCATGCACGAGACGTCACCTTCGCAGTGTTTGCCCAGGGTCCTTTGGAGGAAAGTCTCCGTTATCGCGATTTTATGGGATGGGAGATGCCGTGGTACTCAGCGTTGGGTTCGCTGGAGACGCTGCTGGAAGGCCGGCGCATTGGAAGAATGCACCTGGTGTGCTACCTGCGCGAAGGAGCCCGAGTTTTCGAAACCTACTGGACCACGTCGCGCGGAGTGGAGGTTATGGACAACAGCTATCATCTGCTCGACCTAACGATCTATGGCCGACAGGAGAAGCACGAAGATTCGCCAGAGGGATGGCCAAAGCCATATGAGGCGGGGGAGTTGACCATTGAAGGGCGGCCCATACCACAGTGGCCGCGTATTGAAGCCGGGATAGCTGACGATCTTGGGAACGGTTCAATGAAGAAATGATTTAGCTTTTTTACCTTTCTGGAATCTCGACTTCACGGGGTGGAGCAGGCCATGCAGCTTGCTAAGGTGGATTTTCCTTTCAGTCAACAAAGGTCCTCAAACTCAAACGAGACGTGGCAGCCCAGCTTTTGGGACCGGCGCATAAGAGATTCTCTGGAGTATGAAAAATTCAAGAATTACATCTGGCACCCCAGTCCAGCGATTTCTTGCGAAGACACCATAGGAAATATCCTTACAGTTCGGCTAATCTTGCTTTCAAACTTGATCCGGTATCTCAGCGGCTAAAGCCGATCGCCTCTGCAGCTTTACCGCAGGCTAAAGGCCAGCTCTATCCCGCGAAGGCGAGCATTCTTGAAAAGCGAAAAGGCAATGAATACCTGTTCAAGCTGACCGAGAGGAAGAGGACGTCGACTATAATCTCAACTGGCTGCATTCCGGAGAAGGTCTGAATGAAAGATAAACTGATAGTTGACGCAAGATTAACCCCGCCCTCAATTGTGCTTGATCGGGTTGAGGAATTCTTGGATGGCTTCGAACCCTATGAAGCCACAAATGCGGGAAAGTTGAATCTTTTTTATGATCAAAAAAGTGGAGCTTATTACTTGACGTGTCACTTAAAAGGAGAGGTCCTTGCTCAAGCATGCGACACCGAAGCCAGTTTGGACGCGGAAGATGAAGATGAAATCTACAAACTAAATCGTGAGATTCAGGAAGACCCAGCGGCATTTCAATTAATGCAGAAAGATGCGATTGAAGGAAGGAGCTTTGAAGACATTGTGTTGGAATATGACACAACTTATCGATCAAAAAAACCTCTCAAAGTCTACGGTGGGCAACACAGATTAACTGCAATCGCTAGGGCAGAAAAGGAGCGTGGGGCGGTTCTGCATGGTACCAGGATTTATTTTGGGCTTACCCGTGATCAGAAAGTGGAAATCGCAACGATAAATAATACTGCAATTGCTGTCCCAAACGACTTGCTTGATCGAATGCGCGAGCAACTGCTCGGATCAGAACTGCGCGACTGGTGCCAACGAGTAGGATTGCTTGATAAAGGGCAAGACTTCGCCGACAAAAGAACTCCTGACACTCCAACGGTAAGGTTAGCTAGGACGTTGATAGTTAACTTTTATCTTGGTAAAGAAGCAAGCAGCATAGAACAACTCCACTATCCAATCCTCTGCAAATCAGGTGGGGTTGATGAAGATTATATGAAAATGAGGCACAAAATTGACTGGTTTGACCCCAATCTAATAGAGATGGGGAAGAATTTTGCTCATTTGCACAAAACTCAACGCGACATCGTATCTCAACGAGATGAGGATAACAATGCGGAGTTCGCGCGAAAAGCGTTGTCTTTATCGGTAGTAGCAAGTTGGTCTTACGCAGCGGGACTTTTTCAACGTAATAAGGAATATTTGGAGATTCTCTATGCTATGCCTGAAAACATAGTAGCCCCTGCAGATCCATTAAATGCGAAAGCTTTATCTCAAGCGCGGTTTAAAGGAACCGATCCCGACACATATCGAGGATTGGGTACCCGTAGCGGTGCGCGGGAACTAGGCCGAATGCTGGAAGTTTTTTTAGTGTTAGCCACAAAAGGCAAAAAGCGGATTACAAAAGATTTGGCCAATGCGGCGATTCAATCCTTTGAAGCGAAGCGGGCAAGCCATGAGGCGCAAAAGGTGCTTGGTAGAATTTGATAAATGTTCGAAGACTATCTGCAAGACTCGCATTACTTCCTAACCACGGCGGAAAATAACGCCAAGGAAGGCAACATTAAGAATGCAAGGCGCTATTTTAGGGCATCAGTTTTTTGCACTTTTGGCGCCATGGAAGCCTTCGTTAATTATCTGGCTGATTCATTTTCCAAAGGTAAGAGCATTCCTGCCCATGAAATCCTGTTTCTTACTGACAGAGCGCTAGTGTTCGCAAAAAACAAAGGGTTTGTGGAAAGAACGGAGTTTCACCGATTGGAAGATAAATTGCGATTGCTAATTAGCAAATTTGCTCCCGGGTTCGATTTCGATAGTCTTAGTTGGAACCGATTTAAGGAATTCAAAGATCTTCGAGATTCACTTGTACATTCACGAGACGCTGAAGACGAACGAAATCCTTCTGACTATAAAACGCTGGTGCGATCTGGCATCAAATCCGTAATTGAGATTATGAACAACATCATGGAAGGCATGTCCGGTCGACCGTTGCGCAAGCAAATACTCGATCTTGTACCTGAATAGAATCTCTTGAAATGCACACTTTAAAATCAGCTCCGGCAAGGGTATCTCCGCTTGACTTTTTCGCCATATCTTTGCTATACTCGGCTTTGTATTACAACGTTTTGTAGTACAGCCGGGAGCGGCGCCGGCTTGATCTTAATTCCCAACGGCCTGCAACTTTTGGTTGGTCCGCGAAATGACATCGCCTGCCAGCCAACCCGAGCCTGGCTAGAAGCGTGTCGCTAGCAGGTAATCGCCGGAACCCGCCCAATCTGCGTGGTTTATTTATTCCGTGTTTTGTTTTCAGGGGCTAAAGCCCAATTGAATTAAAGCACTTACGGCACGACTGAAGTCGTGCCCTGACACTTGTGTTTGTTCCCAAAAGCAGTTTTTCAAAAAACCCCGCCACCCACACCTGGGTGGCTTTTTTATTGCGAGAAAACAATGACCAAAGAAAAAATCCTCCAAGCTATCCGTTTGTGCGCCAAGAAACTCAAACGCAATCCCAGCCTGCGCGATCTGCGCCTGATGGCCCACATCTCTGAACTGGTTTTGTACAAACGCTTTGGCAACCTGAGCAAAGCGCTTAAAGCCGCCGGACTCCAGGTTTCTGGTTCCGGATTTGGCCAGCAGGAATCCACGCTGCTGCTGGACTGGGCCGCAGTGGCGCGAAAGCTGAACAAAATTCCCAGCGTGCATGATTATGAGGGCGCAGGCCGCTTCAGCAACTCGCCTTTTTATACGCGGTATCGTTACTGGACGCGCATCCCTGCAGTCTTCGGCCGCTTTGCCCGTGAAAATGGGATTGAAGCGCAATGGACAGATGTGCTGACGATGATCGCCGCCAAGGCTGCGAAGGACAGCAAGATTGCCGGTCCGCGCCTGCGGCCGCGCGTCCGCAGAGGCCCGATCCTGCCAGGACGCCGTATTTACGGACCGCCTTTGCTGCTGCCGGAAATGGCGCACGCGCCGACGACCGAATTAGGCGTCATCTTTCTTTTTGGCGCGCTCGCACGCAAGCTGGGATTTATTCTTCAGCATTTGCAGACCGGCTTTCCAGACAGCGAGGTGATGCGCGAAGTGGCGCGCGGCCAATGGCAGCGCCTGCACGCTGAATTTGAACTGGAGAGCCGCAACTATGCCAAACATCGCCACCCGCGCCGGGGCTGCGACCTGATTATTTGCTGGGTACACAATTGGCCTGAATGTCCTGAGAGTATTGAAGTGCTGGAGCTGAGCAAAGTGGTGAAGGAACTGCAAACTGCGGATTAGGACTACCGATACTCTAAGTCTTGGATAGTCCTATGGTGCAGCGGAGCCGATCCTTCGGTTCGCGAAGACTGTGTCGAGTTGCCGCTCACCGTGGCTCGCCTCAGGATAGCGCATCGCGGGGGGTGAGATGGATGATTAACCGCGAACATGGGTAGTTGGATGAATTGCTCGCGGAGAAAAGCGAGTT
>Ga0070741_10010663_pt1 | contig 17257 bp, 15 predicted proteins | sample Coa_R1_4_FD_66440 | JGI IMG/M metagenome (GOLD analysis project Ga0070741, IMG submission 66440) | Surface soil microbial communities from Centralia Pennsylvania, which are recovering from an underground coalmine fire - Coalmine... | ecosystem: Environmental > Terrestrial > Soil > Unclassified ...
CAGGTCGGTTGGCAAATTTATCAAGAGCTCGCGGTCAACGGCGCGAAATTACTTTTTCCCGTATTCGAGCGTGAGAACTGTACATCGGGACGCTTGTCCATTCAAACCGACCCCGCGTTGTACCGCAACGGCGCGGCGATTCTCGAGCAGGCAGAATATTTTTCAACGCTTGCGCCGAACATGCAGGTCAAAGTACCCGCAACGTCTGCGGGCATTGGCATGGTCGAAGAAGCGACCTATCGCGGCGTGAACTTGAATATTACCGTCAGCTTTACCGTTCCGCAAACGATTGCTGCCGCCGAAGCGATTGAGCGCGGACTGGAACGGCGCGACCGCGAAGGCAAAGACAATCGCACCATGTCGCCTGTCGTCACGATGATGGTTGGGCGCAATGATGACTGGATGAAGGTCCTCGCCAAGCGCGACGGCATTGACATCAAACCCGAATATCTGGAATGGTGCGGCGTCGCCTGTTTCAAAAAGGCGTACGGCATTTACAAAGCGCGCGGCTATCGCGCTCGCCTGCTCGCCGCCGCGTACCGCAATTTTTATCACTGGACGGAATTCGTCGGCGGCGATGTAACGCTCACGATTCCTTGGGAATGGCAGGTCAAGTTTAACGAGTCCAATGTCAAGCCGATGCTGCGGATGCAAGAACCCGTCAACGAAGAAATTCTCGAAACGCTCTACACCAAGATTCCCGATTTCCGTCGAGCATACGATGAGGATGGTTTAACCGTCCAAGACTTTGATACCTTCGGCGCAACCGTCCGTACTCTGCGCTCCTTTATCGAAGGCTGGCACAATTTCGTCGCCGTGATTCGTGATTACATGCTCCCGAATCCCGACCTTTGAGAAACTCTATGATTCAAGTAGCCAATGCCCCTTGCTCGTGGGGCGTAATCGAAAATATAGAAGGCGAACGCATTACGTACAAACAAGTGCTTGACGAAATGCAGGCGACGGGGTATGCGGGGACGGAGCTCGGCGATTGGGGATTCATGCCTACCGACCCCGCCCGTCTCGCCGACGAATTGAACGCGCGCCACTTGAAACTGCTCGGCTCGTGGGTCAATGTCTATCTGCACGACGCGGCGCGTCACGAGGAAAGCATCGCCGATTGTGTACGCACCGGGAAACTGCTCGCGGCAGTGGGGGGTGATAAAGCATTCGTCATTCTCGGCAATGACCCGTATATAGACCCCATGCGAACCAAGCGCGCAGGACGAATTCGCCCTGAAGACGGCATGAGCGCGGCGCAGTGGGATACCTTTGCCAGGGGCGCGAACCGCGTCGCAAAAGCCATCCGCGACGAGACGGGACTATGCACTATTTTTCATCATCACGTCGGCACGTGGGTCGAAACGCCTGCGGAAACCAAACGATTGATGGAAATGACTGACCCCCAGCTGTTGGGCTTGGTCTTTGACACGGGACATTGGACCTTTGCGGGCGGCGATGCGGTGGAAGGACTGAAACAGCATGCTGACCGCATCTGGCATGTCCATTTCAAAGACTGCAACCAGAAGATTGCCGACCAATCGCGCGCCGAAGGCTGGGATGGACCTACTTCTCTCGGTCACGGCGTTTTTTCGGAACTCGGCAAAGGCGATGTGGATTTTCCCGCCGTATTAAATCAACTCCGCGCGATGGGCTATGATGGTTGGATTGTCGTCGAGCAAGACGTTCTGCCGGGCATGGGCACGCCCCGCGAAAGCGCCCAGCGCAATCGCGAGTATTTGAGGAGTATTGGAATTTGATCGCTGTGTAGGGGCGGGGTGACCCCGCCCCTACCGCGCGAATTAACCTTCCTTAATCGGATATTTACACCATAATCAACATCGCTTAACCGCCGCTTATTATGATGTCGGTAGTGTTGTCGTGAAAACGAATGCCACAGCAAACGCAATTGTTTGAAGGCGATTTCGTTCCATCGCAAGAAAAAGAATACGTCCATTTACCTTTTGAAATGCCGCACGGCGCGACGCGTCTCGATGTGGAATACAGCTACAGTCATCAGATTGATTCTGACCCCCTCTTACACGGCGGCAATACGATTGACTTGGGTGTATTTGATGAACGCGGTATTGAATTTTTGAACGCAGGATTTCGCGGCTGGAGTGGCAGCGAGCGGCTTGCTTTCTTTATCACCGAAACGGAAGCGACGCCCGGCTATCTCGCGGGAGCTCTGACGCCCGGCGTGTGGCACATCGGATTGGGTCTTTACAAAATTGCGGACGAAGGCTGTCAATATCGCGTTGCAGTCACGATTACAACCGATGCGAATTCAACATCCTCTCTTTCCAGGCCGCGCATTCCATCGAATCTTCCATCCTCCCCGATTCAATCACGTCGCGGCAATTGGCTGCGCGGCGAAATGCACTGTCATACGATTCACAGCGACGGCGACAGCACACCAGAAAAACTTTTACAGATAGCGCGTGAACGCGGTTTGGATTTTTTAGCCATCACCGACCATAACTCGATCAGCTGTCAGCGCGAGCTCGAAACATTCAGCGAACCCGGGTTGATTCTCATTCGCGGCGTCGAAGTCACGACCTTCAAAGGACATTTCAACGTATGGGGCATCCTCGACTGGATTGATTTTCGCGTGACCTGTCCCGAACAGATGGCAGCAGCGATTCGCGCAGCAACGGACAAGGGCGCGCTCACGTCCTGCAATCATCCGAAACCGTACGGCCCGATGTGGGATTATGGCGAGGTCGAGGGCTATCACTGTATCGAAGTATGGAATGGCCCATGGATTGAAAATAATGAGAGCGCATTGAAATTTTGGGCGGAACGACTCGCGCACGGCAAGCGAATCGTCGCTGTCTGCGGAAGCGACTGGCACACTCTCGCGGAGTTAGAGCAGGAACATCCGCGTGCGCCCGGTACGCCGACGCTGTGGGTGTATGTGCCAGAAACGCCGAGCGCCGACGCGATTCTCAACGCCATTCATCGCGGGCATGTAACGCTTTCGGATGAGCCGAATGGCGCGTTTCTGGAATTGTGCGCGGGAGACGATTTGTCAGCGCGCGGTGGGGATGTGCTGACGCGAGATTCTAACGATGTGATCCTGTTTCAAGTACATTGTCTCAATGGTGCGGGAAATACGTTAACGCTGCTCGACCAGAAGGGCATCGTCTTTTCCCAACGCATTCAAGCCGCAGAGGAAACGGTCCGCGCACGCGTGCCAGTAAAAGATAGTCTTTACATCCGCGCGGAATTGCGCGGGGATGACGATATTGTTCACGCTCTGACGAATCCAATTTACTTCCAAGCATAATAATTGTCATTTCGAGCGGATGCGAGAAATCTCTCTGTCTCCCTGACGCACTTGCTGAAGAGAGATTTCGGCGATGAACTTCGTCGCAACTCCGTTCGAAATGACGGACTGATGAATTCATTACTATGCCTGAATCGAAACCCTTACGCGTTGGCGTTATCGGCGCTGGCGGCATCGCCCAGATGATGCACCTGCATTATCTCTTTAGTATGCCAGAGCGTTATCAAATTGCGGCGTTAAGTGACCTATCTCAAGGGTTGCTCGAAAGCATGGGCGATAAATACCGCGTTCCTGAAAATTGCCGCTTTACGCACTATCAAGATTTGGTGGCGCAAGATTTAGATGCGGTTTTGATTTTGACGGGCGGTAATCATTACGGGCAAGCCCTCGCCGCGCTCCATGCAGGCAAGCACGTCTTTGTCGAAAAGCCCATGTGCTATACGCTGCATGAAGCGGACGAAATGATTGAAGCAGCCAAACGCGCCAATCGCAAATTGATGGTCGGGTATATGAAACGGTATGACCCCGGTTATTTGTATGGGCAGCGCGCGATCAAGAGCTTGCGCGAAATTCGTTACGTCCAAATCAATACACTGCATCCCGCTGAAACGGGCTACCAACGGCATCATAACGTTCAGCGTTTCCGCGATATTCCTCCCGATGTTCTCGAACCGCTACAAAAGGCGGACGATGCCAGCGTGATTCAGGCGGTGGGTCACGTGTCGCCCCTTTTGCGCGAAATCTATGCGAACGTCGTGATTGGCAGCATGGTGCATGATGTGAACGCGCTGCGCGGCTTGATGGGTGAACCCGAAGAAGTATTATTTACGCAGCTCTGGCCCGAAGACAGACAAGATGTGTGTATTACTACCGCGCTGAAATATCCGAACGATGTGCGCGTGATTTATACGTGGGCATATCTGGACGAACTGCGCGATTATTTCCAAGAGATTGCCATCATGGCATCGTCTGGGCGCGTGCGTATCCAGTTCCCTTCGCCCTACCTGCGCCATTTTCCCACACCGGTGGTTGTGCAAGGCATGGAAGATGGCGCATCCTATACCAAACAAATCGTCGTTTCGTACGAAGAAGCATTCCAACAAGAACTGATTGCCTTTCACGATTGTATAGTCCACGACAAACAGCCGCTCACCGATGGGGCAACGGGGCGCGCGGATATTCTCGTTCTCCAAAAAATTTTTGCGGCGCTGCATCCGAAAGGTCTAGGCGGCGAGGCGGGACAATTCGCATGAATCGCATCTCGTTGAATACTTCGAGCTTTGTCGCCAAACAAACGGGCTACTCCCCCGCGAATGATTGGGACGCGTGTGTGGATGCGGTCAATGCGTACTATCGTCCCGAAGAAACGTTCGGCGCGCGGTTTGAACAAATGCTGCGCGATGTACAGGCATTGGGCTATGACATGCTCGATATTTGGACGGCGGGGCAGTTAAATTGGCGTTGGGCGACGGAGAAACAAATCGAAACGGCACGCGCCCTGCTCGACAAATACAGATTGACGGTGGCGAGTCTGGGCGCGGACTTTGGCGAGACGCGCGAGGAATTTATCGCCGCGTGCAAGCTGGCGGTTGGCGTCAATACGAAATTATTGAGCGGCGGCTGCGCCGTTTTGCGTAAGGAGTACAATTTCGTCGCCGACACGCTGCACCAGCACGACCTGTATCTGGGGTTGGAAAATCACCCCGAAAAATCCGCGCAAGAAATGCTCGACCAACTGCGCGATGGCGCAGGCGGACGAATCGGCACGACGGTGGATACGGGTTGGTACGCGACACAGGCAGGCGATGTCATCCGCGCCCTTGAGCAATTGAACGGACACATTCTGTATATTCATTTGAAAGATGTGCTTGCGGGGAGAGCGGACCAGAACGTGGGCTTTGGGCAAGGCATCGCGCCGCTCGAAGAAAGCGTAAAGACATTACGGCGTATGGGCTATCAGGGCGATTACAGCGTCGAAGACCACGCCATTGACCACGACCCTACAGGAGAATTGGAAGAAGGGCGCTTGCTGGTCGAAAAATGGTTGGCAGCGCCGTTGTAAGTGTAAAGACCTTCGAGGGTCTCATGCGATGCAAAGCATCGCCGACCTCGAAGGTCTTAGATCACTTCGAGATAGTCGCGGTCTGGCAGTTTAGGAAATGGCGCAGTCGGCAGCGTTTGATACCAATAGGCAACCGAAGCAATATGATCTTGAAGTGGCAGACGGTCATCCAGATTTGTTGAATCGCGCCCTGCCCTTGAATGTCGGCGAGGTCAAAGATCGCACCGGGCGCAATGTCTATCGAGGGCGAAAGTTTCCAACCTTGACCAAGGTCACGTGCGGCGGCGGCGTTCGTCCCTTCGGTTGCCATTCCGCCCTTGCCCGGCTCGCCGGACAAATTTTCAGGGCTGATGGAGCGTGTTTGAGCATTGGAGAGGCGGGCAAGATTTCCGAGATGTGTTCCGAGTCCGTCAAAGGGCGATGATGGATTCATTGTTTGATTAAAGGAGTTTGTCTGGGGTATTGGTGCAAATCGCGTCCACGTCGAGCGTGCGTAAGATCGCTAATTCGTCATCGCGTTCTTCGTGCCAGAGGACGATACCCAATCCCGCATTGCGGAGGGCATGAAGCAGGTCGGGTGTGAGGAGTTCATGCGGCTGTGGGACGCGGCTCTCCCAACAGAGATGGATGTAATCCGCTTTGACTGCACGTGCCATTGCAATCAACTCGTCGGCGGGATACACGGGCCCGACGAGGAGGGCAACACTCAATTCGGGCGCAAGCTCTTTGGTCTCACGCACGAGGTCGGCTTGGAATGAGCCAACAATCACTTGCTCTGGAGAGGTGAATTGATTCGTACGCAATAGCGTAACAGTCGGACGGGGCGTTTCCGGCGCTTTGAGCTCAATGTATAGACCATTGCGCCCACGAACGAGGTCAATTACTTCTTGCAAGGTCGGAATGCGTTCGCCCTTGCCCGCGTCCAATCGTTTCAGTTCGGCGAGTTCAAAGTCATGTACGAGTCCGTGCCCGTTCGTTGTTTCATCCACGCTGGAATCATGGATCACGACGAGCACGCCATCTTTGCTCAATTGCAAATCCAACTCGCTCATGTCCGCGCCGAGCTCGATGGCGCGTTGAAACGCTCGCAAGGTATTTTCGGGTTCGTACGCCGAAGCGCCGCGATGCGCTACGATTCGATAAGGTCTAGTTTTGTTCATCCTTGTATTGTATTCCGTCAGACGCGCGCGGCAAATATAGTACGCCTGTATCCACTGCCGCCCGCGCCCGCTCTCGGCAGAGCGGACATGGAACAGGTAACATCCGCCGCGCACAAGCGAGGGCTTGTGCGAACCTAATAGTTAGCGAACCGAGCTCGCACGAGCTCGGTTCGCGTAAAGAATGCTTGCGATGATTCCGCCCAGGCGCTTTTGATTGCCGAAACGGTGGATGTTATAATTGGGCGAATCATCTCAAGGAGGAGGAGATTATGGGTAACATCAAGCGAATTGCCATTGTGCTACTGGTGCTTCTCATCGGTAGCGTTGTGGCGGCGTGTGCTGGCGCAACAAACGCGCCTGCACCGACCAGTGCGCCAGCCGCGCCAACCAGCGCGCCAGCTGCGACCAATGCGCCAGCGGCAACGTCCGCGCCCGCCGCGGGTGCGACGCCGACGCAGAACGCCGCGGACATCAAGCCGCCCTCAAGCGGCGAAAATGTCATCAATATGTACTCCGACGATGACAGCAACATCCGCGACTGGCTGACCAACAAGATCATCCCTGCGTTCTTGCAGAAATTTCCCCAGTACAAGGTGAATCTCATCAGCGTGCGCGGCGTGGGGAATGGGCCGCGTGACATTGCCGACCGCGCCAAAGCCGCTCTCGATACCAACTCGGACCCGCTCGCCGATATACTCGTGTTTGATTGCACCACTTACCCTGCATTGCGGCAAGCGGATCTGTGGGTCAAGCTGGACGATACCAATGTGCCCAACCGCAAGAACGTGATCAATTCGATCAAGACGTCCGATTGCAGTCAACCCTATCGCGGTTCGCAGGTGCTTCTCGCTTACGACAGCACGAAGGTTCCCGAAAATGAAGTACCGCATACATTTACCGACCTGCTCGCGTGGATCAAGGCGCATCCGGGACAGTTCGTCTATTGCCGTCCTGACAAGGGCGGCAGCGGCAGCAACTTTGTGGTGCGCGCCATTTACGAAGTAACCGGCAAAGACCCATCGCTCTTCAAACCGGGCGACCCGGATCCGGCGCTGCTTGCCAAATTCCCAGACGCCTGGAAACTGCTGCGCGACATTCACTCCGCGATCTATGACAATGGCGCGTATCCAGCGGGCAACACCCAAGTCCAGACGCTGCTCGCGAATGGTTCGGTGAGTATGGCGTCCGTCTGGTCCGACCAGTCACTGCAAGCTTTACAGAAGGGCGTGTACCCTCCGACGATCAAGTTGGTGCAGCTCAACGACCTGCCCTTTCCGGGCGGTTATAATTACCTTTCGGTACCAAAGAATAGCCGCAATGTCAAGGGCGCGCTCGAGTTTATCAACTTTTTGTTAGAGCCTGACAATCAGGTGTCCGTAGTTAAGGATCTCGGCGGCTTCCCCGCCGTGGATTGGAGTCTATTGCCGAAAGATTTGCAGCAGCAATACACTAGCGTTATCACTAGCAATGTGCCATCGTGGCCCGGTGGCAAATGGACGACCGAGCTCTACAAGGGTTGGTACGATAACGTTGCCACGAATATCAAGCAAGGCAGTCCGTAGTATCATTTTGCCGTAGGGGCGCAGTATGTCGCAGAATCTTTAGGGCTGCGCCCCTACCTTCACGAAGCTCTTATGGAAACGGCTCAATTGACCACCGCTCGCCCGGCTCCGGCTGTTCCCGCGCGCCGCGACTGGAGCGCGCTCTTCGCGTACCTGCTGATTTCGCCGCCGCTGCTCGTCCTAACGCTGCTCATTTTCATCCCGGCGGCGCAAGCCGTGATTGAGACGCTGTCCACCACCGATGCAGCTACAGGGCAGACGACTCTTACGCTGCAAAACTATATCGCCTTTTTCCAAGACCCGATTCTCGTCGCGAATCTTGAATTCACGATTCAGATCACGATAGCTACGGTCGCCTTATTGTTTGTAATTGGCTTTCCGCTCGCGCTGTATCTACGATTTTCCAAGAGCCGCATCGCGGCGGCGGTGCAGGTGCTCGCGCTCTTTCCGCTTTTCGTACCGGGCGTTATCCTCTCCTTTGCGCTCATCGAATTCCTCGGCTCGCATGGCATGTTTGATACCATGTTGAATCTCATCGGGATTCAGGGCTACCGAACTCCGTACCAGCATCTACAAGGCATTGTGATTGCGCTCGTCTGGGAAAACATTCCCTTCACCGTGTTAATCCTGACCGCAGGTCTGCGTCAGGTGGAAGATGCCGTGGTCGAAAGCGCGCGGGATGTAGGCGCAAACTTTTGGCAAATCTTTACACGCATACTGTTGCCCCTGTCCAAGCGCTCGGCGATGATCGTGCTCTGCCTGAACATAATTGGTGTCTTTGGCGCGTTCACGATCCCGTACCTTCTCGGTCCGGCGCAGCCGATGACGATGGGCGTTTCGATGCAGCAGACCTTCAATCGCTATGAGGATCGCACCGGCGCGCTCACGCAAGCCGTAATCACATTTCTGTTCTGCGCGGTAGTCGGCGTGCTCTATGTGCGAACGATAACCCAGCCGCGCGAGGGGCAAAGATGAGTACGCCATTCACATCGGCGCAAACCGCGAATGCACCTGTTCGCTTGCCCCCTGCCAATTTCTCAAAATGGCTCAAGGCGATTCGTCGTGATGCGTTTGGCATCCTCATGCTGGTCGCGCTCTTTATCGTCATCATCGGTCCGATGATCGCGGTCATCTTATGGGCATTCACGCAGCCGGGCGGATGGCGCTATCCGTCGCTCATCCCCACCCGCTGGGGCTTGAATTATTGGGCAGATACCTTGATGCGTGCCGACGTGACGCGCGCGTTGCCGCTTAGCATTGGATTGGCAACCGTCGTCACCGCGTTGTCGGCGGCAATTTGCCTGCCCGCCGCATACGCCTTCGCGCGCATGAATTTTCCCGGACGACAGGCACTCTTGCTCTCGTTCCTCGCGACGAATGCCTTCCCACGTTTTGGCTTGTACATCAGCATCGCCATCATTTTCTTTCGCCTGGGTCTGATTGCCACGATTCCGGGCGTGATCCTGATTCAAATCGTAAACACGCTGCTGCTGATGATCTGGATTCCCACCTCGGCATTTCAAGGCGTGGATCGCACGCTGGAGGAAGCCGCGCTGGACGTTGGCGCGTCGCGGGTGCGCGTGTTTTTGCAAGTCACGCTGCCACTGGTGTTGCCCGCGCTCGCCGCCGCGCTGCTCCTGACGTTCGTCAGTACGTTTTACGAAGCGCAGGGTGCGCTGCTGATTGGCATTCCGAACGTTATCACGATGCCCGTGTTGATGTATGACATTATCAACAGTCAACCCGAACCGCAATACGGCGCGGTCATCTCACTAGTGTTGTGGCTACCGTCGCTCTTGCTGCTCTTGTTCGCGCAGCGTTTCGTGCGCGGCGGCGCGATCTCCGCGGGGTTCGGAGTTTAGCCTATGGCAACACTCGAACTGATCGGACTTTCGAAACAGTTTGGCACCAGCACCGTCGCCGCGGTACATGATGTGAACCTGTCCGTGGGCGACGGTGAATTTTTGTGCATTCTCGGACCTTCGGGTTGCGGCAAATCCACGACCCTGCGGATGATTGGCGGCTTTGAAGAACCGACCTCCGGCGATGTCCGCATTGACGGTCAATCCGTCGTGGACTTGCCGCCGAATCGCCGTCCCACCGCGATGGTCTTTCAAAAGTACACGCTCTGGCCCCACATGCGCGTGTATGACAATATCGCGTTCGGTCTGCGCTTGCGCCACATGCCCAAGTCAGAGATTGACCGAGAAGTGCAGGGCGCGCTCGACCTCGTGGGCTTGGGTACGTATGGCAAACGTTACCCCGCACAGCTCTCTGGCGGCGAACAGCAGCGTGTCGCGCTCGCCCGCGCGCTCGTCTTGCGCCCCAAAATCTTGTTGCTCGACGAGCCGTTCAGCAATCTCGACGCGCTCTTGCGCGTGCGCCTGCGCGAAGAGCTCCACGCGATTCAACGCCGCGTCCAAATCACTGCTATTTTCGTGACACATGACCAAGAAGAAGCATTGAGTCTCGCCGACCGCATCGCGGTAATGAACGCGGGTCGTTTGGAACAATTGGACAAGCCGTCGCAAATTTACGCGCATCCCAAAACGTTATTCGTCGCGGACTTTATCGGCGTGATGAATATCTTTCCCGCCGTGCGCGAAGGCAATCTCTTGCGCGTCGGACAATATACTTTGCGCGCGCCCGCCGACCTGCCCACCGCCGAAAATATCAACGTCGCCGTGCGCCCTGAAGAAATCAGCGTGCATCCCGCAGGCGCGGCAAACGGAACGGGACTTTGGCAAGGCACGATTGACCAGTCCATTGACCTCGGGCATTATCGCAAAGTGCTCATCAATGTGCCCGGCTTGTTCAGCGATACGGGCGCAGTCACGGCGCAGCGCTTAAAAGTCTATATGTCCAAATCCAGCGAACTGAAAGAAGGCGATGCGGTGGCGGTCCGTCCCTTGCGCTATCTCGTGTATTCCGACCGCGCGCAGCCGCTCGCCGTCACTCACCAACCCGACAAAGATTTCGATGATCTTCGGCGCGACACTCTCGACACTCTTACTGTCACTAGCGAACAGCTCCGCGATTCCGGTTGATTACATTAAGGTGGACGGCGATGTGGATTTTGCCACGCTCGAACGTGCGCTCGCCCTCCGTCCCGTCCTCCTGCACGACATCTCCAACCAATTCTGGCTGAACTATACTGACCCGTTCGACGACGCGGCGATGACACGCGCTCGTGCCATGCTCGAGCTCGCGCGTCCGCCGTGGTTTTCAACGGGCATCGGCGCAAGCGCGGAACCGCAAGGTCATACCACACTCTACTGGCGCGGCGCGCCCGCGAGCGCGTTGCAGCCGCGTGACATTTGCCTTGCCAACATCATCCGCAACGGCAAGCGCCTTCAAGATTGGCTCGGCATCCCCTTGCTCCTCGAAAATTATAACTATCATCCCACCAACGCCTACGAATACATTTGCGAACCCGACACCTTCACTGCGTTGATTGACGCTATCGGCTGCGGCGTTCTGCTCGACCTCGCGCACGCGCAAATCAGCGCGTTCAATCTGGGCTGGAATACTCCGCGCGAGTATCTCGCCGCGCTGCCACTCGAAAAGGCGCACGAAATTCACATCAACCATCCCTATAACGACGAGGGCAAGCAAATGCTCGACAAGCATCTGCCGATTCAAGAGAGCGATTTGGAATTATTGCAATGGACGCTCGAACACGCGCCGAATGTCGAAGCGATTACGCTAGAATCGGAGAGTCCGAGCGCGGATGAGTTATTGAATGAGGTGCGTCTTGTAAGGCAAGTGGCGACGAACTGCGTCGCAATAAACCTTGCCCTACACTCATCGAGCTAAGTTTCAAATGAACACCTTTCATACGACCTTTTCCCGTACTCTCACTTCCTCCGACATCAAGCAAAACATTCCTTTTCCCTTCACTGTTCCCGCAGGCACAACGCAAATCAATATCCGCCTCTCTTTTTCCCCGTGGATCGTGGACAACCGCTACAATATGCTCACGTTGAGCGTGTTCGATCCGGACGGCTGGCGTGGTGCAGGGCATCGGCACGGCGCGACACATGAGGTTTTTATCAACGCGCATTCTGCCACGCCCGGTTATCGCGCGGGAGAGATTCAAGCGGGCGAATGGCGCGTCGTCGTGGATACGCACATGATTATGCCCGGCGTGTCATTACCGATTCAGATTGACGTTACTGGAACGGATGATGCAATTGCCGCAGCGCCAACGGTTCACACCGTCGGCAAAACGGCATCACGCGGGCGCGGCTGGTATCGCGGCGATTTGCACGCGCATACAATTCATTCCGACGCGGCGTGGGATATTCCCGCTTTGCTCGAATGGGCGCGAAATAATCAGCTCGATTTTTGTACCTTGAGCGACCACAACAGCGTCGCCGGTCTGGCAATTATGGATGCGGCGTCGAGCGATGAATTGCTGACTATTGGCGGATTGGAATTGACGACCTTTTGGGGACACGCGCTGGCATTAGGTCTGCGGCAGTGGATTGACTGGCGCGTGCGCCCGCCCGAACATCCACTTGGCGGACGCACGATGAATGAAATCGCGTCCGAAGTACAAGCACATGGCGGGCTATTTATTATTGCTCATCCGCGTTCGGTTGGCGACCCCGATTGTACGGGCTGCCGCTGGGTGTATGAAACAATGATGCCGGGAAATGCGCGCGCCGTCGAAGTGTGGAACGAGCCATGGCTTAACGAAAGCGACCATAACGAAGAGGCGCTCCAGCTCGCGTTCGATTGGCTCAATCAGGGCTATCGCCTCGCGCTTACATCTGGCACCGACAATCACGGACGCGCGGCGCATGATGAGGGTGAACCGTACGGGTTTGATGTTGTGTATGCAGAGGATTTGAGTGAGCGTGAAATCCTGCGCGCAGTGCAACGAGGACGGCTATATCTTTCGTCGGGACCGCGTCTCGAACTCACCGCATCGGCAAATGGAGCACACGCCATGATGGGTGACGTGCTGAATGTAAAACAAAATGCGCCCATCCAAATCAATGCCCAATGGGATGCTGCCCCTGACCAATCCCAATTCACTCTCATCGTAGATGGCGCGCCGCGCGAGATATGGAATACGGGACCAAGCGGCGCACAAACCTTGCAACTCATCGGCGGACAAGACCACTGGTGCCTCATCACTTTGCGCGCGTCCAACGGGGAGATGTTGGCGCTCACGAATCCGATTTTTCTGGATGGGCATTAACACCTGACAGGTCTTTGGAGACCTGTCAGGTGTTAATGCCCAACACCTTCGCCAGCGCGTGCGGCGTATTCGTTGAAAACAAATCCACGCCCGCCTCTTTCAAAAGTTTCGCATTCTCCACCGCGACAGGATTCGTCACGTCCAGCGTCCACGCATCCAATTTAATCCCTTGCTTGTGTAACGCGTCCGCCCAGTTGAACCCATCCCGCAGCGATTGTGCCAGCAGTGTGTGGTCAATATAGAACGCGCTCACGTCTGGCACCAAGCCGATAAGACTTTCGCAGCGGTCTCGCAGATACTCCGCAACGCTCCAATGACGCGCGGTCGCAAGGATATGGTCATCGTAATAGCCATACGCTCCGCGCTGTTTCGGAAAGGCGCGCGGGTCGCGCTCTTTGCCCATCGGCTCCCAATCTATATAAAACATAATGTCAAAGCCGAGCATTAGCCATGGCGCAATTTTGCGTAGCTTGCGGAGCTGCCAGTCCGCGCCGCTGCTCACCAATACGCGTTCGCCAAGCGGTTCGATGAGCTGAACAAGACGCTGCAATGGCTCGTCGCTTGCTAACGGAATCACATTTTTAAAATCGAGCTGCAAACGCGTTGACCCCGCGTGCTGCTGAAACAATTGGACAACATCGCTCAACAACGCGACGTGATACGGTGTCACACTATCATTGTGCTTGATAAACAGCTCGCGCACCTGTTCTACCGTACTCTCCCCGACCGCGCCTTCGCCGTTCGTTTCCGATTCCAGCGTATCGTCGTGAACGAGCAAATAATCTTGTTCCGCCAGCGCGGTCACATCAATTTCAATAAACGCTGCGCCGTCGTCTAGACACGCTCGGATGGCTTTAAGCGAATTGGGCGGCGCGGCCTGATGATCCAGCGCCGCCATGTGATTCACAACGATTGGAGAGGAAATATGTAAAGGAGGCACAGCGCGGATTATAACTCATTTCCCCCTCGCCTTGACAGATTGTTGAGCGAATGGCAAGATTGAGCCAGCACAGCAAAGGAGCTACTGCCACCATGACCCCGACCCACGTATTTCAAATTCTCCAAATCGTCGGCAGCGCCATCGCGCAAACCCTCGGTCCTTCCTGCGAAGTCCTTTTGCACAACACCGCCAATCCCGAAAAGTCCATCATCTGGATTGAGGGCAATGTCACGGGGCGGCACGTCGGCGGACCCATGACGAATATCGGACTCGACGCGCTGCGGAGCGAGACACCCGCCGAAGATTTAATCAACTATGGCGCGCAAACCGCCGATGGGCGCGCGCTCAAATCGTCCACGATTTACCTACGCGACGAACAGGGCAAAATTTTCGGCATCTTTTGTCTCAATATTGACCTCTCGCCCTATTCCGACTTGCGCCGCCAGCTCGATGAATTCCTCGCACCGTCACGCCAGCTTCCCACCGCCAAAAGCTTTTCCCCCGATTTAAATGCCCTCCTCGAAACCATGATTGAAGAAGGTCTCCGCCAGTTTCAAGCCATGAAAGGCACACCGACGCGCGAAGACCGCCTCAAGCTCATCGCGCATTTGGAGCAAAGGGGCTTTTTCCGCATTCGCAAATCCGTCCCTGTCCTCGCGCAGCGGCTTAGCGTCTCGCGTTATACCCTCTACAATGACCTCAAAGAAGTACGCGGGAATGGCGATGGACATGTTTAATTCCACAAAACCAAAACAAATTGTTGAAATTTGATAGTTCTGTTTAAAAATCAATTTTATTCTAGCAAAAACTATTGACAATTTGTTGAGCGAATGCTAGAATAATTTCACCTCTCTTGTAAAGCCCCGAAGCTAGTTTTTTCAACTACATACCGTCTCTTCCCAAACTCGAAAAGGAGAAGACCATGCAAGCGCATAACCGTAAATGGCTCATCGCCACTCTCACGCTTGTTGCCCTCATTGCTGTTGCATGTGCTGCGCCCGCCGCGCCGCCCCCCGCATCTACTTCAGCACCCGCACAGCCAACGAGTGCGCCCACGCAGGCAACTTCGGCTCCCGCCCAACCGACCAGCGCGCCCACCCAGCCCACTGCCGCTTCGACCCAGCCAACCAGCGGCCCGTCATCGGGCGGCAACACGTTCGTGATGACGAACCTCGCCGACCCCGACCCGCTCGACCCAGCCAAGTCCTTCGCCACCTTTGGCTATACCTTTGAGCGCAACGTCTATAGCCCGCTCGTGGAATACAAACTCGGCACGGCGGAGCTCGAACCTGCGCTTGCGACTTCGTGGCAACCGAACGCCGACTATACCGAATGGACATTTACCTTGCGCGACGGCGTAAAATTCCACAATGGCGATACCTTTGACGCGGACGACGTTGTAGCGACCTTTGACCGCGTCGCAAAAATCAATCAGAATCAACCTGGCACTGTAGTCGTCGGCACAGTCGAATCCGTCACCAAAAAAGATGACAAGACAGTTGTGTTCAAATTGACCAAACCGTACGTCCTCTTTCCCGCCGTTCTGCCGAAAGTCGGAATTGTCAGTGCCGACGATGTGAAAAATCACGAGACTAACGGCGACATGGCGCAAGATTGGTTTTTGAAAAATGCGAATGGCACGGGACCGTACAAGCTCGTCGAATACATCCCCGGCGATCATTACACGCTCGAACGATTTCCCGATTGGTGGAACAAGCAAGCATTCCCCGCCAGCGGTAACTATGACCGCGTGATTGTGCGACCCATTGGCGACAGCGCCGTGCAGCGCCAGCTCATCGAAAAGGGCGACAGTTGCCTCGGCAGTTGGATGTCCTATCTCGACATGGCGGAGCTCGGCAAAGCGGACAAGGCAAAACTCGTCACGGGGAATTCGTACATGACGCTGCTGCTTCAGGTTAATGCGTCCAAGCCCCCGATGGATAATCCGAAAGTCCGCCAGGCGATGGTCTTGGCATTCCCCTATGAACGCTTCCAAGAGTTCTATCAAGGGTATTCGGAAGTTCCTACCAGTGTCTTATCCAAGAACTATCCGGGGTCCGACCAGAGTTTGCAGCCGTACAAACAAGACCTCGCTCAAGCCAAACAGTTGCTCAAAGAAGCGGGCTTTGAGAACGGCGGTTTTACCTTGACCTATACCACCGTCGAAGGTCTGGAAGACGAAAAGCAAGCCGCGCTCTTGTATCAAGACGCGCTCAAGCAGTTGGGCGTGACGCTGGAGATCAAGACGCTGCCGTTTGGCACGTATTTCGAACAGGGGCGGAACAAGGACACCGCGCCGACGTTCAATCCGCATTACGAAGCGCCTGAAACGGCCGACCCGTTCCAATGGTTCCAAAAAATGTGGAGCACCAAGGGACTGTTGAACTGGACGTATCAAGATACGACGGCGATGGACAAGCTGATTGACGCAGGACAAGCCGAACCCGACGCCAACAAGCGCACCGATTTGATTCATCAGGCGCAAAAGTTGGTCGCCGACCAAGTCTATGCGATTCCGCTCTCGAACTTTGTCGCCTTGAGCGCGGTCTGCAAAGACACGCAGGGCTTTGTCTATCAACCGACTGACCTGTTATCTGTCCCGCGCTTTTGGCCCCTCTACAAGCAATAATAAGGCGTCCGAGTCTTGGCAAAGGAGTGTCGTTGCGAGGGAGCGTTGGCGCATAGTTCGCGCCATGCGATGTGATGTATTGCATCGCCGCAATCTCCTACTTGGTTTAGAATGACATCGCCATGTGGGGATTGCTTCGCAAATACGGCTCGCAATGACAATTTCCGCATCTTGTAAGCAGTCCAATAAGGAGGAGGCGTGCCAGCCCACACCTCCTCCTTATTCATGGCAGTAGGGGCGAGGCATTGCTCGCACATTTATGGGAATTGAAATTCCATTGAATAACCCAGCCGTCGTGGAGTATCTACGCACCGAGCACAGATTTACGGATATTCCACGTAGACTGCTTTAGGAGCCACGCGGCATGTTGGGCAATTTGCACCGCAACGCCCATCGCGGCGAACAA
>Ga0070741_10010664_pt1 | contig 17254 bp, 22 predicted proteins | sample Coa_R1_4_FD_66440 | JGI IMG/M metagenome (GOLD analysis project Ga0070741, IMG submission 66440) | Surface soil microbial communities from Centralia Pennsylvania, which are recovering from an underground coalmine fire - Coalmine... | ecosystem: Environmental > Terrestrial > Soil > Unclassified ...
TAAGCGCGTGCCATTGTTTGCAACGGGTCACCGAGATGAAAGGGCATATGGCCTCTCCTTCCTTTTCGTTCCCAATCTTACGAAGGAAACAAGATCGTAAGCGTAGTAGGGATGAGAAACTCGGTTTGTGTCTTCTGGTCCGGGATATACGCATTCACAAGGTTCTGTGCCTGCTCACGAGTATTGATGCCCAGGGCCTTACACAGTGCTTTGATATCGGCTCGGTCCTTTTTGCGGTTGGCGAGGAGCTTGAGCACGAGCATATATTCCTTTGGAGGGAGATAGACCTCCAAAGGGCCGTACCTATGCCAGAGGGTGCCATAAGGGACTGTGCCAGCCGCGCGGATGAAATCAGCAATGAGTGTGTTAAACCAGAGCGGCGGCAATGCATGTTTTGCGGCCACAGCATGGGCGGCATTCCAGAGAGCCACCGCCAGCGGAGCGCCAGTTGCCTCATCGTGTTTGTCTTCATCGAGTGGTACCACGTCGATATCATCGGTTGTACGTCTGACTTTCATTTGGGTGAGCATAAATGCGCCACCTACCAGAAGAATGTGCACAGGGGAGGTGATACCTGAATCGGCAAGCTCCTGGCCCATCTGCGCAAGATAGTTCTCAATCTCTTTGGCTTTCATTGTAACCCTCTACAATAACCACCTGTTCTCAATAATAACATATTTCCTGCAAGCTCAAGTGAGAGGTACTACAAGCTCTTGATGACTTTGAAATATGCCCGGATTTCCTTGACATGCATTGCTGTATTGGTATACTTATTCTTAGATCAAATCATGTAGCGCCTTCTTTTATAACTGTTGCAATACTTCCACCAAATATGGCAATTACGGCACTGATCGTTTGTCCAGAATGTAAGAAGCAGGTATCCGGTAACTGCACGTCTTCAACAGTTGAGGAAGAAGAGGAAGCTGAAATGCAGTGGGAATATTGTACGATCCAGATTTTTGAGGAGAGCAGTTCACAAGACACAGCGCAACAGGGATCGGGGTACTCATCGCAGGGGGAAGAAAGAACCTTCCTGGATCGCCTCCTCGGGATCTTTCCTGAGCCAGGGAAGGCGGCTGGAAAGTATGCTGTAATCTATTTCTTCTATCGTGTGCATGGGCTGGAGCGTCACCCCATCTATGAAGGGGATGATCCAGTCAAAGCAGAAGAGGAAACAAGCAAATATGTTGCTATCCTTGGAATGTATGGATGGGAAGCTATTCACATCATCCGACTTGAGAATGGGCACGAGCACTGGTATTTCAAACGGAAGATCGACCCTTCCAATCAGTACATCACCTTCTAGAAAGCAAGCTGCTTCCTTTGTATTTGATGTGCTACTGCTTTTTCTCAGGTTGCGCCGATTTTTGCTCGGTCTGCGAGGCTTGCTCTAGCTGCTGCTGACGCTGTAGTTGGTCTTTGCGTAGCGCCTCAGTCCGTTTTGCAAGGAGCAAAAGTCGGTCATCTAGACTTAACCCTGCATATGGCTCGATACATAGCCCGCAGGCTTTAAACTCTAGATCCATCGTGTCAGCGGTCTCTTGGAGGTTTGCTCCCTTCTCTCTAGGTTTGAAAAATAGCAGGAATGTAGAAAACAAACTAACTAAACCGCTCCCTACCGGGATAGTCCAGGGCAGCGCGATATAACGATCAAGCCAACCGCCTGAAAGGCTGGTGACGGTGACTGAGAGGATGATAATAATAACTTGCACAATGACAAATTCCCGCCGATAGCGGTTCGCCTGTTTGCGATAGTTGGCGATCAGTGAGGGCAAACGTTCAGCGTGTTGGGATGGCGTAGGCAGTTGGTGGGCAACATATTCATCATACTGCTTGAGACGACGCTGACGTTTAGCAAGTAACTGTTTTTCTTTACGTATATTCTTCTGCGTGTTTCTCACTGCTTTTAATTCTTCTCCGCCATTGGGGACGTATGCGAGAAACATGATAAAACCTGCTAATGCTGCAATCGCCAATGCAATCCAGCCTATAGCGTTAAGGAGAGAAAAGGGGAGGAAAGAATTGGAGAAGAAACTAATAATGCAGACGCACAACCCCCCCCCAAAACGTGTAGAGTGCTCTGAGATCCCAGCGTATCTCATAGCGGTATTCGCGAATACGCTCTTGACACTCTTCAATGGTAGTTTCGATGTCCTCACGTGGGTTACTGTTGTTCACTTGCATAGCAGCGTCTTACCTCGAAGAATGAGATCATAGTCGGAATGACTGACTAAGCCCTTTTTACCATAATAAACGTGCAATCGGCTGATTTTTCAAATAGTCCGAGTATCTCTTGTAGAGAATGGAGAAAGGCATATCTAGCAGGAGAATAAGTCCCTGACCAGGTGTTTGCAAAGGGGGATCGTTCCTTGTCTTTTAGGAAAGAGTCCAGCCATCTGATCGGTTTCCTTTATGAACTTATTTTCCCTCATACCCTACAAAATAGTTCCGTGAAGGAAGTATAATATCGTGAGCGCATACACTTCCGTCACCTTGCGGAGACTCTCCAGATCCGCCCACTCATCCGCACCATGCACGCCCCCGCACTTGACGCCGTATCCGCATACAGTCGGTATGCCCCGCGTGGTAAACATCCATCCATCGCACGCAGGGCCACTGCCCTCTAATCGCGGTCGCACACCAGTTACCATTTCTACCGCTGCTGCAAGCGTTTGTATAATATCTGCTTGCGGATTCGTCTCTGCCGCTGGTACGACCAGCAAGTCCTCGATAGAATAGTTTTCCAAAGAGAGCGACGCTAGTTGCTCTCTGAGGAATTGTTTCACCTCTTCTGCCGAAAGACCAGGAAGCAAACGTGCATCACCGTAGGCATCACACGAGCCAGGAACAATGTTGATACCACTCCCACCCCGAATGAGCGTGGGGAATGTGAGAACGGATTGTCTATGGGGGAAGACATCTGAATGAGACGCAGGCAATGGGTTCTCTGAAAGAGCCACAGCGAGGCGTGCCATATCAAGAATAGCATTCCTTCCTTGACGGCCTTGCTCCCAAGCGCTTACTCCCGTATGTGTAGCCTCGCCCTTCATGTGAAGGCGAAATCGATAGAGGCCGCGATGGGCTGTGGCAATTTTGCCGTCCCCTGGCTCCCCCACGATAGCAGCATCCCCGTGCAGGAGTCCTTGCTCCAACAGATAGCGTGCGCCGTAGGGTGAACATGCTCCAGTCTCTTCGTCAACAACAAAAGCGAGCGTCACGTCTCCGGTCAACTCGATACCTGCCTTACGTAGGGCATGCAAGGCATAGATGAAGGCGGTAATCTGTGCCTTGGCATCTGCTGTTCCCACACCGTAGAGGCGTCCCTGTTCGATCTGCGCTCCCCAGGGATCACGTGTATAGTGCTCACTTGCGTCTACCGTATCTAGATGAGTGGTAAGAATAAGCGTTCTCTTTGTCTCCCCAGCACTAGGAATGTGGCAGAGTACGTTTGGACGCTGTGAGGAGACTCCAACAAGCTGCGCATCGAACTCCAGACGCTGCAATTCGTGCTGGGTAACAAGAGCAGCTTCTCTCTCTACCGGCACATCAGGAGTTGCAGTCTCAGGTGTGAAGGGATTGGTACTCCTCGCTCGAACTAGTCGTTGGAGGAAGTCTACTTGCTGATCGAACTGAGCCTGGATTGCTGCTGAGATGGCTTCTTTATTCTCCATGAGACACCACCGTCATATAGGGTACTACAACGCATTAAGCAGGGCTCCAACCATCTTCAAGATAGATCGTCATATTGTCCTTGAGTGCCTGCAAACAATACGGCAGCCTTTTTGCAAGTTTTCGACTGAGCAGGAGGCACGCTTCATCACACGGCGAAAAACGATATTCGCGGAGTTCAGCTTCTGGAAGCGTGATAGAACGTATTTGCGATGTGTTCAGTTGCCCTCCATAAAAGACAAATTGAACACATTCCGTCTGCTGAAGGTCTTTGGAGAGATACTCGACGCAGAGAAGTTGCCCAAGAGCTACCTCCAGATTGAGTTCCTCTTTCACCTCTCGGATGCAAGCTTCTCTCGGTGATTCAGATGCTTCAATAACCCCTCCGGGGAGTAACCAATCCTGCCTGTAAGTGGGCTTCACAATTAAAATATGCCCTTCTTCATTAAGGAAAAGAGCACCTGCGGCCATCCGTTTTTTCGGTAATGCTTCGTAGTCGAAGACGGTCTCTATCATCCATTAGCTCCATATGCTTATTATGGTGTATCCCTCTCATTATAACGCATAGCAGGCAACGGGATTAAAGTAGGTCTCCCTTCTCCCGGTATTTTTTGATACGTTCCTCCTCACTCCGTACCAATTTGCGATGTTCTGGCGAAAGAAACCAGGTAGCTGGATGCCATTCACCTGTCTCAGCATAATAGTTAAGGATCTCGATCCCGTGTGGTTGAAATACTTTGGCAAACGTAAGGTAGGTGCGCAGTTGATGAAACGGAGAGGTGACAAGGATGATTCGTAGCATTTGATGTTGTTTCAGGATTGCCAACACCATTTCTGCATTCTCGTGTGTGTGTAACGCTTCGTTTTCAACCAGGATCGCTTCCGGTGACACGCCCTTTTGAAGCGCCTGGTCGCGCATATAAGTTGCACCTAAGGCAATATCCCATGTTTTTGCGGCAGGAGTAACGTCTTTTGCTTGTATGCGACCTTTTGTAACCGCTTCTTGTAACTCTGGTAGAGGGATAAGCACAGGATCTTCTGTGACTTTCACGCTAAATCTACCACTGCAAATAATGTAGGGGGCCAGTCCTTTTTGATATAAGTGTACCGCTGTCTGAATTTTTCCATTTAGAAAGTTGATATTTCCGCGCGTCCCTGCCAGGACAACAATTGCATCTGCTTTACGCAAGCGGTCACGCAGTGCAAATCGCCTACCTTTGAGGTAGAAAAAAAGCCAGGAGACAATCAGCACTACAGCCATAATGCCGATACTATCAAATAACAGGTTAACTACTTTCTTCATTCTTCTCTAAGAGCGCCATTCCAAGTTGAATAACACCCTGTTCCTTTCTCCAGGAAGATTCTGTAAGTTTTGTGTATAAAGTTTTGACCCTTGCAATTGTCTTGTTTGAGCCAGCAGCTTTTGCTAATGACAGCGCTTCGTGAGCGTCGGTAAGACAAGCATCAAGTGTTCCCAATCCCAAGTACGCTTCGGCCCTTTGTGCGATTAACCGTGCACGCCCTCGGATGATAGAGGGGTCATAGGTCTTCAAGCTCTGATCAATCAATGCTATGGCACGATGATGGTCGCGCAAAAGGACTGTATTGACTCCCTTTTGCGCATCAATAGATGCGGGTGCCACGCGACGGAGAAGGCTACGTTCTTGCCCTTGCCCCTGCTGTGGCTGGGCTTCTTCCGCTTGATCAACACTGACCTGACTTTCTTGCTCCTGGTTTGCTTTGGCATGAGCCTCAGAGAGCCCCTGGAAGATATGGACTCTAAGCGTTGGGAAGTTATAGCCCTCGATAATGTTCAATGCCCCCATAAGATAGATGATGGCCTCTTTCGGCTTATCTTGCTGGATGAGAGTGATTCCCTCTCTTTGGAGAGCTGAGGCCATCAGTTCAGGATCGTTTAACTCCTGCGCGACATCGAAAGCTTTTTGATAAGCGATGTGTGATTGTCTATATTCCATCAAGTCTCGCAGCACACAACTTTGCAATTGATATGCTGTGGTGAGGAGTGCTTGCATACGAGGATAGCTATTCGTACCTTGCGCCAGTCGAGACAATCCTGTCATCTCTTTCACATATGTATCCAGGCCAACAAATGCGCGAGCCGCTCCGGCTGTATGGTACAATTCCCAGCGCGTAGCTAGATCAGACTCAAGAATTGAAATGAACTGCTCGTTGATAATTCTATGGCTCTGTTGGGTATGTGATTGACCAGTTGATGATAAAATATGAGGAGATTCTGGCAAACCAAGTATTTGTTGAAGTAATAGCTGTTGAGCTGTATCTGTAGCGCCATTTCTTGGTTCTTCAGTAAGCAACTTACTGTTTTGACTAAGCAATGCAGAAAGCATCTTTTTTTGCTCATCTGTAAGGATCTGGATTGAAGGAGCTTGAGAACCTCTTAACTCCTCAATCTCGCAGCCAAGAAGGCGCGCAATTTTTTCAAGGCAATATCGTGGAGCTGCTCTTTCACCAGATATATAGTATGAGAGCGTGCGGCGGGCAACCCCTATTGCATCTGCCACTTCGGTATAGGTATAGCCATACTTTTTTATGCAGTATCCAATTCTATTAGGGTAAGTTACTGCTCCTACATCGTTCTCAGACTGCCGCATCTTGCATCTTTCTTAGAACTATTTAGAGTTCTACTATTCCTTTGATTGTTGACCGTTTTCTCTTTTAGGCTTAGGGCCTGTTTTTCTCGGTTTTGCTAGATAATCGCGGAGTGCTGCTTCATCAACAATCCAATCGCGCCCAAACTTGCGTGCTCGAACAACGTGTGTACGAGCAAGGCGAGCTACGTAGCTGGGCGTTAGATGATACTTTTCTGCCGCCGTGACTGTTGATATTTCTTCTTGAAATTGTTCAGAAGATGTCATCTGCATCAGTTTGTCTCCCACGCTGTACTTAAATCTCATCTCAAGTATACCAGAAAACGGGGATTTTGAGAAGAAATCCCTCAAAGGGCCTTGTAATTAGTACAGTTAGCTGTTATAATTTCCTTAGATTTAGTACAGTTAGCTGTACTAAATTAGGATGTAAAACATTCTCAAAGTATGTACATGCGTTCTAAAAGCGTGCGCATTTTGTGCACATTTTAGGCAAGCGATTCGGGCGAGTTAATGTAGAATTGCTACTGTATGGTTGAGGATGAGAACACAGTTGACGAATTAGGAGCGGCAAGGGACGTGTTCTAGCCTGGCAGCTTCCTGCACGATCCCTCACCTGACCTGGTGATCACGTTATGCGACCCCCACCTATTCTAGCACGTGAGGAGGCGCACAACAATGATCACTGTTCTTAACCCATCTAAGCACATTAACAAACGTTCTGAGATTGCCCGGCGTACCGTTCTACAGCTAATGAGGGCTGTAGAGCCATTGCTGAGCGATAGAGAGAACCGTCAAAAGGCCCTTCGAGGAGTTGCGTTTCGGACGCTACGATAGCACCGCTTGTTATGTCGGGCAAGCCAGGGCAGGCGTTCAGGTTCCGAGGGAAGCAATGTTCAGTAAGGAACACGCAAAGGGGCTGATGCTCACGCGATGGTATAGCAGTGTCTTACATCGTAAGACACGATGCGGCCTGAGCGCCCGTTGGGTGGCGCAATACGAAATATCCCTTCAGAGTGAACATAAGATATGGTCGAGATGCATTTCTAGGAGAGGAGGGCAGGAGAGCAGAATAGAGCCCATCTCAGAATATATCTTATGAAGCACTCAATTTTTATTTCCCCTCCCTATACAATCACTTTTCATAATTGACCCTGCCGTCTAGAAGAGCGGCTATCCGTTTGTCATTCTTAATCTGTCAGGGCTTTCTCCTGGCAGCGGAAAGGAGCCTACCTGGCGTGATACCTGCCACACGTTCCCGTCCCCGGATGCAGCATGTTTACAAGTTGGGGGATCACACGCTGCTGCTTGACCGTGTGCACGGTGTGCTGTGTCCCGATGGCAACCGCCGGACTGCCCAGATTACAGGCTATGATCCCTCGTTGGGCCTCCACCAGGGCCATATACAGGTCAAGAAACAGCGAATCTGCGGGTATGTACAATCGGCCACAAAGATCGATGCAACATTTCTTCCAGAGCCACTACCGAGTATGGCACATCCCCTGGCACCACTCATCGTCGTTCTTGGGTTTGTCCCCCATTATTGTCGTGCTTAGTGAGATGCCGGGCTTATCCTGGCAAAGGAGGGTGCTAGATGGCACGCCCCAAGTTACCGATCCCAGAACCGTTGTCAGATGTGCAACGTGCCGTGCTGACAGCAATGGCAGAGGGTACACCTCTGATCGCCGGTCAGATGAGCGGGAAGTGGGTCAACAGCAACGTATTGCGTACCTTGCTCAAAAAGCAGCTTGTTACCGTCGATGAAGTGACACGGGTCTATCGGTTAACCGATCTGGGTCGAACCCGTCTTCACTCCACAAAGGCAGAAGGCGAGCTGCACCGCAATCCCTGTAGTGCAGCATCGTAGCACGTAACGTAGAATTGGCCGGGTTTGCCCTGGCCATGATGCATGGAGAAATCCCTGGTCAAATGGAGCAGTCGCCCTGATCAGGGATTTTTACATCTAAAATGGTTTACGACTAGAAAGGCAGGTCAAAAAAAAGGATATGAATGGTCCACAAACTCCAGCAACAAAGAACTATAACCCTTGTGAACATCTTGTCGTGCTCAAGACCGCCAACGGTCCCAAAGAGCATTATCCCTTTCACTGGCGGTTGCACGAATTTCGCCTGCGTTACCCCAACGGCGTTCTCGATGCCCAGATCGTGCAGCTAGACGTGGAGCGTGACTTTGTCGTCGTCAAGGTTGTGGCAAAAGAGGATGACCTGGGAAACTGTCAAGGTGTCGGTCTCTCCTCCGGAAGCCTCACGTTGGTTGACAAAGTGGCCGAACGTGCCAAAGCGCAGGCCCTGGTTGATCTTGGTATCGGGTGTGCATGGCCCATTGCCTTTGACGATATGCTTGAGACCCTCGAAATCGTTCCTCCAGAGCAGTCGCCAACGGAAGCACTGATCCATTCCTCTGAAGTTGCTCCACGTGCTTCAAACCATGAGTACAAGCCAGTACGCTCTGCCGGGGCAGTGCAAGCCCAGGCAGCACCTGTTGTGCATTTGGATCAGCACAAGCCGACTGCGCAAACTGAGCAACCCAAGAGTGAACTGGTCTCACAGCAGCAGGTATCAGCGATACGTCGCATGAGCCAGATCCTCGGCAAGAAGGAACCGGCAAACCTGACTTCGATGAGCAGTGCCGAAGCTGGCAATCTCATCCAACAACTCAACGCTGAATGCAGCAAGCGGCCAAAGGCTTCATAACCCGAGAAGTGATGCTGGCGGGGTGTCACTTCTCGACTATAAGGAGCAAGGATCATGGAAAAGGCAGACCAATATGCTGCTATCAAAGCCCGGTTACAAGAACTTCTCGAAGAACTGCAAGGCTTGCAGCCAGTGCCACAGGCATTGACCCGCGAAGCCCTGGATGACCATGAGGGGTGGATGAAGCGCCACGAACACATCGTGGAGGTGGGACATCGAGCTATGTATGTGGCGCTCATGGCGCTTCCACTGGAGGTGCAAGCCCTCTACAGTGCAGTCGAAACCCAGAAATGGCACTTGCTCAATTTGCCAACAGAAGCCACGTAGCGCGTAAACGTAACCCTGAGCCGGGAGAATCCCGGCTCAGGCTGATGCTTGCTACGGCCCTGACCAGGGAAGTAGCAAACACCAGCCTGTTTGTGAGGGATGATAGCACCAGGAAAGGAGGTGCAGCTTTTTACTGGAGAAAGGAATTTGAGCCATGAAAATACGTGACCTGAAACGTATCCTCCGACGGCGAGGATACATCGTTCGACCAGGCAAGGGGAGTCACTGCGTCTGGTCGCTTCCGGGCCACACAAGGAGGCCCATTGTTCTACATGGGTTAGATAGCGACGACGCGCACCCCTACCAGATTAAGCGGGTATGTCAAGCGCGAGGAAAACAGAGAGCTTCGTAGCGCGGCCCCTGGTCACACGCGCGACGCGGCGCGAGATCGATCTTTCCACTACCGGGCTTGCCCTCTATCGCGTCAACACACAACGGAGGTTCTATAATCCTATGACACAATCAGTCGTTCCATTCGCAGGAACCAACCAGTTTACTCACGGTCAAACCCCTGCTCTACCCGGTATGGCGCAAGGCGTCTACATCACGATTCTGCCATCGGCAGTAGACGAGCTGGTAGAGCAATATTCCCAATGGTTTGCTCCCTATCCTGAGATTAGAATCGTTGATCATGGCACCTCTGACAAGCAGCATCTTGGATTCATCCTTTGTGAATGGATTGCATGTGAGATTGACCGGCTTTTCCTGACCTGGCTTGATCAGGACGAGCGCGTTGGAGATTATACGGTCTATGGCCGGGATCTGGAGGACTAACGATGGCAGGCAACAATGTTCGTGGGCGCGTTCACAATTTCGCGCAAAATGGTTTTGAGATGCCGATCTTCAAGATCCTGCTCGGCGTGCTTCTGATCTTCTTCTTTGTCCTGGCGTTAATGATGGACCTCCAGACCTCAGAAGCGTACTTGCTCAATGGGGGCCACGTCAACGTGACCTCGCTCAATTGGGGGATTCTTCTGCAACCCTATGACCTCTTCATGGGCCATATGAAACCCGATGAAGGAAAGGCCGCGCTCTGGGCATGGGGTACCACCTTGATTTACCTGGTGTGCGTTGTCGGAGAGGCGACGGTCCACGGCTGTCTTGGGGGCGTCTTCAAAACTGGCGCAGCTATCATTGTGATCTGGGATTTCTGGACCAATGTGAACTATGGCACGTTGCCCAGCGGTCTGGGCGGTCAAATCGGGTTCGCCCTGATGTGCTCATTCATCATTGCCTTTTTCGGATTTTTAGGCATACGCCTGATCTTAAAAGGTCTTGCTGAATGGACCATGTGAGAAAGGAGAGCTAGCCATGAGTGGCGAGGCAGTGAAAGAGCAGAAAAAACGACAGCAACAACAACCTGTGGTAGAGGAAGAAGAAGAGAAAAAGTATCCGGTCAAGGCGTCTGCTACATTTGGCGCTGGCAGCTTTCTCACTGCGCTGCCCATCATCGAACTCGGGCTTCATGGAGGAGTCGCGGGCCTGATTATTGCGGGGTGTATCGGGTATGCCTCATGGCGACATGGACCCCAGCTCTATGAGCTGCTCCAGAAAGAGGTAGGGGATTTCATTCCCCTGCCAGACCTCTGGGGTGCCTCTGAAGACGAAACTCTCGATGAGGCCCACGAGCAAGGGCAAGAGCAGGCACCGGAGCACAGGCCGTCTGGGAAGATGCGACGGTCGTGGTTGGATAGGGCTACCGGATACTTTCCACCTGGCTACTTTGATGATGAAGAGAGCGACCAGGGCCAACGAGCAGACAGCGGCCCGGAAGAGCAAGCAGCATTCTATGAGACGCATTTCCATCTTGGCCCAGCACTCCAGCCGCATGCCAACGAAGTGTTATCGCACCGAATCGATATTCTTGGGATACCAGGTTCAGGGAAAAGTAACCTCGTTGCCGATCTGGTTGAGGAATTGGCCGACAAGGACGCACCGCTTATTCTGCTCGATCAGAAACCCGAGTACGGGAAGATGGTAGACTTTTTCCCGCATGGGATAGCGGCGGGCGCGCATAACCTGACGCTTGAGAACGCGTTTGTGTTCGGCCAACAGATTGTTAGAGATCGGTTACAGGTCGTGGTGAATCTTCAGTCCTATGGTGACGATAATGTGGCGGCTTGGGTGATGATTAAGTTGATCAAAGGCGTTCTCACCTGGCAACAGCAATTCACCGATGAGGACCGCGTATCAACAACGGTTGTCCTGGATGAAGCGCATTATTGGCTGCCTGAAGATCAAAGTCTTTCAACCATCAGTCGGCAGAAGGACAAAAACGGGCGCACTCTCAACGGTTGTTTTCGTCAGACATTTTTCTCTTTGATCTCTGGGGGTAGGTCTCTGGGCGTTGGCACTATCCTCTCAACCCAGCGACCAGCCAGTATTGCAAAGCAAGCTATAGCTATTGCCGACTGGCGCTTCTTCTTGAAAGCAACCGATGAAACCGAGCTAAAGGTCTACCGGCATCATGGATGCTCAAATGAGGTAGCGATGTCTTTGGTTCCAGGGAAAGCATTTGTTGTTGCACCTGACAACTCAAAAGGGGTCTATCAGTTGCGCAGGCGCTATACTCCAGACGACTCAAAAACACCTGGATTATCGGCGCTGAAAAAGGACCCTGCCATTTACAAGAATCGACCTCTTGTAAATGAGACGAGCGTTTCATCTCCAAGGGCTAGCGTTTCAACGTCACAAAACAGATCAGAGACATTTTTAAACGGCCATGAAACAGCATCAGAAGCGCTGCAAGGCAACATCATTAAGGGGATGTTTCCCGTTTCTGAAACGCCTGATGAAACGGAAGTTCCGAGCGTGAAGGACACCCCCCAACCCGTTTCAGATGAAACGATAGCCATTATCAAAGCAATGAAATCCATCCCTGGTGCAACCGATAGGCAGATCAGCAGTTACGTCAAGCTCGGTGGTGGCCGCTATGAAATCTACAAACAAGTCCTGCGCCAATTGGGATACACGAAAACAGCAGAGGAGGGCTAAATGTACGTCATTTACGCGCTGGTCGATCCACGAGATTATAGCGTCCACTATGTCGGACAAACAGGCGATGTGTACGAGCGATTCAAGCAGCATATCAACGGTGATGGGAGCTTTGCTAAAAATGCCTGGATATTCGAGCTTCGCGCGGTCAATCGGATGGTGATTATGGAAACATTAGAAGAGGTGGAGACCTATCAGAAGGCAGTTGAACGCGAGGTCTATTGGATCAGGCATTTTGAGATGCTCAAAGAGCCGCTTTCTAATGTAACCCATCGGGCATCTCTCAAGAAGCTAAAAAAAGGTCAGATGAAAGCTGCTAGGCATGCTGCAAGCCAAGTTCTGATGGCAATAGATGCCAGAAAGACGACGGAATCACTCCTAACGGAACCACCTCTACAGGATGATGAAAGATTATCCAAAGATGTCTCTACAAACGGCGGCATACAGGTGTCCGACGAAAAGAAAGCCCTCATCAAAGCTTTGTATGAGATGGGCATCAAACACAACCAGATAGCAAAAGCCGTCAAGCTTGAAGGTCGCAATTATCCCATCTACCAGCAAGTGTGTCGCGAGCTGGGCATAGCAACAACAAAGAGAGAGGCGTAACAATGGCGGCACGATCCTCCCATAGGGGCGATTTTCGTTCTCAAGTCGTGTTTCGCACGGGCCTCGCCCGTGCGAAGTCAGTACGTGTTCGCGTCAAGAGATGATACCTGTAGAAGCTGTAAAACTAGAGACGTTCCTGGCACGGGTGAGACACGGGCCAGGAACGGGTAAGACACAGGTCTCACTCAATTTTTGTTCTGATCAGTGCTCAAAGCACAACAGGAAAGGAGATTACAACACATGACGACCATCTATTATGGGGGTTTTGACCCTGGTTCTGGAGAGGCAACACTCAATCTTCACCCGGCGGATGGCGTGGAAATGGCAAGTGACACGATGACCATTCCCTCCATCATTGCCGATGGGCGACCACGCGATTTACTCAAGCGAGGAGACACGGACGCGACCCTGGCGCAGGTGCTCCGCGATGGAGAATATGTGCTCTCTGTGAATGGCAATGATTACTTTCTGGGCGAAGCGATCAGAGAGGGACGCAACGAGACCGATGCGTTGCGCGATCCGAACCGCTACTGGAGCAATCATGCACGTTTCCTGCTGCTGGCGCTGGCCTGCATCCTCATTCCTGAGCGCTCGTTTGAATTGCGCCTGGTCACCGCGCTGCCAGTTTCTCTCTACGACAAAGAGAATCGCGTCAAGATGAAGCAGGCGCTTGAAGGCTACTACCGTTGTACGTTCGCGACTGCTGGGCAGTTTTCAGATCGTGAGATCACCGTCAAAGTAGGCTACGTGGCGATGGAAGGGCAAGGCATTCTGGTTCATTGCGGCGAAGCTGAAGGCGACCAGGCCGTTTTTGATATCGGCGAGCGTACTTTTGATCTGGTTGTCGCCGACGGGCAACGCTTATTGACTACCAAATGCGCTGGCGAAGAGATCGGGGTCGGGCTGATTGTGGACGACCTCAAGAACTTTGCCAAGACGCGCAGGCGCAACCTGACCACGACGAAGGCTCATGACCTTCTTTTCGCGTATGCTCATAACGAGCCGCTACCAACGCTTGGTGGGGTGGATCACGAGGAATTGCACGAAGAAATTGGCAATGCTATCAGGCGTGCGGGGCGAACGCTGACCAGCTTCATTGCGGCACATCTGACCACAGACGGGGAAGATGTGGCCGCAAGCTTTGATCGGGTGTACCTGGCTGGCGGAGGTGCGTACTACTTCCGCACCCTCATTGCTGATCTGATCGGAGACGACAAAGTGACCGTTGTCGAAGACGCAGAAGTGGCGAATGCCTATGGCTATGCAGACCTGGCGAAGCAACTTGAGCAGCGTAAAGCCGATATATGGGAGACACGAACCTATGCGTAAAGCTGGATGGAAAAGTATGGAAACGGCCTTGCCTGTAGACTCCGATGTGTTTCGCGATCTCGAAAACTTCTGTGAGGAGATGGGCGAGATCGACAAAGCAACGGCGATCAGATTAATTCTGATCGCCTGGAGCAAGGCTCGGCGTGGGCAACTGGGGCAATTGTGGGGCTTCAGTTTTCTGGGAGCATATCCACCTGCCCAGCCGATGGCTCCAGCAGTGCAGGCTCAGCCTGCACAGGAACATGGCAGCAAGAAAGACATCAAGAAGCGCCAAACGGTTGCCAAGACAGCGGTGGATGCCCTTGACCTGGATCTGGGAATGTAGAAAGCTGCTACAGGCATACACACTCTCTTATGGTCCTATTATCAACCTGTCATCATACTGACATCGCCCTGTTAAGTGCCTGTCCAACCAGCCAGGGTGATAACAGGACTCTACGAGGCTGTCTTCCCGTTGCGCTTCCCCCAGAGAGGCTCACCCAGGGCAGATAGAGGCGTGCAGACGATTTCTTCTCGACTCTATCCCAGATCAGTCTCCCCATTCATCCCGTAGATGGTTCTGGTCGTGCGTCCCCAACAGACAAGAGCCTTGTCCACAGAAAGAGGAGCTTTTCCACACCTGCGGTGGACAAGGTTCGTTCATCCACCATCCAGCCAGGGAGAGGCATTCGCGTGGAAATGTCTCCTCGAGCCCTTGACTCCACGCAAGGAGGCGGCTCCTCTGGACACTTGGAACCTGCACAGAAGAGCTGCACACAAGACGTTTGTGACGAGTCCTGCATGGCCCATTGTAGCATATGCAGGGCTTTTTGCATTCTAGAAGGAGGAAGCCCAGCATATGCTGATGATGAATGACCCGACCGTCTCCCCTTCCATCATCTTACGCCCCTATCAGGTTGACTGTGTTGAGCGGGTGCTCTTCGCCTACAGAAAGCAGCCAAAGGGCGGCAAGGCGTTGATTGTCCTGCCGACTGGGGGAGGCAAAACTATTGTCTTTACGGAGATTGCGCGCCGACTCAATCTCACGACCCTCATTATTGCGCATCGGCAAGAACTGCTCCAACAAGCTGCTGACAAATTCCTTTTAGTGGACCCGACGGCAGTGATTGGGCAGGTAGGTGCAGGACGCCACGAATGGGGCGCTCCGATCACCGTCGCCAGTATCCAGACGATTAGCAGGTCGGACCATCTCAAAGCCCTCAAACGCTTCGGCTATGGGCTGGTGATTATTGACGAATGTCACCATAGCCCCTCGGCTGGCTATCAAGCCGTGCTCGATGCCTTGCCACAAGCGTTTGTGCTAGGAGTGACCGCCACTCCTGATCGATTGGATCAGCAATCCATCGAAGCCATTTTCGGCAAGCCTGTCTTCTCTGCCTCCATCATTGATCTGGTCGAAGCGGGCCACCTATGCAACTTGCGCGCCCTTGCCATTCCTACCGCCACTTCCCTTGAAGGGGTTCATACGCAAACTGGTGACTTCAAAGTAGACGAACTGGAAGTGGCTGTCGATACCCCGGAGCGCAACAAGCGCATCGTCGAGGGCTACCTCACACACTGCAAGGGACGGCAGGGATTATGCTTCTCCGTCACGGTCAAGCATGCCTGGCATCTGGCCGACATGTTCAACCTCTTTGGTGTGCCCGCCGCTGTCGTCAGCGGAGAAACCCCGCCCGAAGAGCGCCGAGTGCTGCTGCATGAATACGAGCGCGGGGGCATTCAGGTCGTATGCAACTGCGGCGTTCTTTCGGAAGGCTATGACGCTCCACAAACCTCCTGCATCCTGATGGCTCGCCCAACCAAGTCACGGGCTTTGTACGTCCAGTGCATCGGGCGCGGTGCCCGCCTGGTTCCAGGTAAAGAGGATTGCGTGATTTTAGACATCACAGATAACTGCTTGAAACATCGGTTGGAGCCGCTCACGCTTGGCAAGGTGCTGGGGATAGCACTTCACGATGGGGAAGGCATTGTCGAGGCCAAAGCCCGTGAGCAGCAAGAAAACGAGCAGCGTGAGCAGCAAGAGCGAACCACGAAAGTCACAGCACGTGTGCAGGATCTGCCAGTCAATATCCTGGCGCGCATGGACTGGAAGCGCCTGGGCAGTGGAGCCTATACCCTGGAAATTGGCGAGCGCAAGCATAAGATCATGCTCGTGCCCTCAGAAACGACCGATGGCTATTATTCCGTCTGGGCCAGGCTGGCACCCGACTTCACCAACCAGCAATGGATGAAAGAGGTGCCTCTCGATTGGGCACAAGCGCACGCAGAAATGAAAGCCCGTTTGCTCCAGGCTGATGAGAGCAAACTCGTGCTCGTCAACAGTCGTGCGGCCTGGAGGGCACGCCCCGCCACTGACAAGCAGGTCAGGCTTCTCAGGCAGTTCGACATTCCTTTCAACGAGGACACCACCTGTGGGGAAGCTTCCGACCTGATCGGGCTTGCCCTGGCAGAGCGCGAAAAGCACAAAACGGAGAAGAAGGCCAATCGCCAGGAGACCAGCAAACAGAAGAAAGCGAGGGAAAGCGCATGAGCATGACGTTAGATGAACTGCTCGCGCTGAAAGCAACCAGGCCCGTTCCGCTCATCGTGTGCTTATGCGGTTCCACCCGCTACTCACAAGCGTTTCGCGAGGCGAACCTGCGTGAAACGCTTGCAGGACACATCGTCCTGAGTATTGGATGCGATACCAAATCAGACGCGGATCTGGCTCTTGGGGGAGTCGATAAAACCGCGCTGGACCTCTTACATCTCTTCAAAATCGATCTCGCCGATGAAGTGCTCGTGCTCAACATGGACGGTTACATCGGTGAATCCACCCGCCGGGAGATTGCGTATGCACGCATGCGAGGCAAGCACGTCCGGTGGTTAGAGCCGCTTGCAACGGAGGTGCAGCCATGAACATTGCCACACAAGAAGCCTATCAGGCATTTCTTGCGAGCAAGCGAGTTGTCGCGCATCCAGTCGGGATAGAGCTTCGAGGGGAAGCTCTTC
>Ga0070741_10010665_pt1 | contig 17254 bp, 16 predicted proteins | sample Coa_R1_4_FD_66440 | JGI IMG/M metagenome (GOLD analysis project Ga0070741, IMG submission 66440) | Surface soil microbial communities from Centralia Pennsylvania, which are recovering from an underground coalmine fire - Coalmine... | ecosystem: Environmental > Terrestrial > Soil > Unclassified ...
CGGGTAGGCGATCCAGTGGTACAGGCAGCGCCGCTTGACCGCATCGTGCAGATCGCGCGTGCGGTTGGAGGTCAGCACGATGATCGGCGGATGTGTGGCGCGCACGGTGCCGATCTCCGGGATCGTCACCGCGGCCTCGGCCAGCAGTTCGAGCAGGAACGCCTCGAAGTCGTCGTCCGCGCGATCGATCTCGTCCACGAGCAGCACCGCCGGCCGCGGCCCGGGGTGCTCGATGGCCTGCAGCACGGGCCGCGCCACGAGGTACTCGCGCGTGAACAGGTCGAGGCCCTCGGCCCCACCGCGCGCCTCGGCGAGCCGGATGGCGAGCAGCTGGCGCGGGTAGTCCCACTCGTAGAGCGCCTCGCCGGCGTCGATGCCCTCGTAGCACTGCAGCCGGAGCAGCGGGGTGCCGAGGGCGCGCGCCAGCGCCTTGGCCGCCTCCGTCTTGCCGACGCCGGCTTCCCCTTCGAGCAGCAGCGGCTGGGGCAGCTCGCTGGCGAGGAACAACGCGGTCGCCAGGCCGCGGTCCGCGAGGTAACCGGCGCCGTCGAGCCGGGCCAGCAGCTCCTCGACGCTCACCGCCGGGCGAACGACGCCGGGTCGGCGACGAACGCGTCGCGGCACCCCGTGCCGCAGAACCACCAGGTCGCCCCGCCGACCTCGGCCGACAGCGACGCCGGCGCGCACGCGACGGTCATGCCGCAAACGGGGTCGGTCGCGGTCGGCGCGCTGGCGGGCGCCTCGCCCGACGGCCCGGCGGCGGGGCGGCGGGGGCGCGCGTTGACGATCTCGGCGAGGATCGACACCGCGACTTCGCCCGGCGTCCGCGCCCCGATGTCGAACCCCGCGGGTGTGTGCACGCGGCCCGCGTCGATGCCGACGGCATCGAGCACGCCCGCGCCGCGGCGCGGCGACGCCACCAGGCCGACGTAGGGCACGCCCGCCGCCAGCGCCGCCTGCAGGACGGCGGCCTCATCGCGCCCGTGCGATGCGACCACCACGGCCACGGCGTCGGCGGGCACGTCGGCGCCCGACCACCGCTCGACCGCGTACCCGGCGGCGCGCGCCACGTCGGCCAGGGCGCGCCCGATCGGCGCCTCACCGTGCACGACGAGCAACGGCGGCGGGACCGACGGCTCGAGGAAGATCTCGAGCGTCCCCCCGGACAGGCACGGGTTGTGCACGGTGACCGTGCCCGGCCGCGCCTCTTCCTCGTGCGGCGTGATGCGGAGGAGCACCGGCTCCTCGCGGGCCAGGGCGGCGAGCGCCTCGGCCTGCACGCTGGTCGCCGCGCACTCGCCGCCCACGAAGCCGACGACCGTCCCGTCGGCGAGCACGAGGGCCGCGTCGCCGGGCTTGGCCGACGTCGGCCGCTCGGCCTGCACGACGGTCGCGGACACGAACGGTGCCCGCGCCGCGCGCAGCTGCTCGGCGCGGGCGTCGAGCTCCGTCGTCACTCGATGGCCAGGTCCGTGCGGAACGGGCGGCCCTGCATGGCCCGCCACACCTGCGCGGGCGTGAGCGGCATGTCGGCGTGGCGCACGCCGATGGCGTCGAGCACAGCGTTGACAACGGCGGCGGGCGAGCCGACCGTCGCCGACTCCCCCACGCCCTTGCAGCCGAGCGGGTGGTGCGGCGACGGCGTGACCGTCTCGCCCAGCTCCCAGCTCGGGCACTCCACGGCGGTGGGCAGCAGGTAGTCCATGAACGAGCCACCGAGATGGTTGCCGTCAGGGTCGAAGGCCATCACCTCCATGAGCGCCATGCCCACGCCGTCGGCCAGGCCGCCGTGCACCTGCCCCTCCACGATCATGGGGTTGATGCGGGGGCCGCAGTCGTCGACCGCGATGAAGCGCCGCACCTTCACCTGCCCCGTTCCCGGGTCGACGTCGACCACGCAGATGTAGGCACCAAAGGGGAACGTCAGGTTGGGCGGGTCGTACACGCACTCGCCGTCGAGGTGGCCCTCGACGCCGGGCGGCAGCTCGAGGTTGCCGTGCGACGCGAGGGCGATCTCCTGGATCGTCTTGGCCGACGCCGGGTCGCCCTTCACGAACCACTTGCCCTTCTCCCATTCGAGGTCGTCAGGCGACGCCTCGAGCATGGCGGCGGCGATGATCCGTGCCTTCTCCCGCACACGGTTGGCCGCCACCGCGACCGCCGCGCCCGACACGGGAGTGGAACGCGACCCGTACGTCCCCAAGCCGAACGGGGTGTTGTCCGTGTCGCCGTGGACGACGTCGATGTCTTCCGGGGGGATGCCGAGCTGTTCGGCGACGATCTGGGCGAACGTCGTCTCGTGGCCCTGCCCCTGTGTCTGCACCGACAGGCGCACGACGGCCTTGCCGGTCGGGTGCACGCGTACCTCGGCGCCGTCGGCCATCCCCAGCCCGAGGATGTCCATGTGCTTGCGCGGCCCGGCGCCGACGGTCTCGGTGAAGAACGACAGGCCGATGCCCATCAGCTCGCCCCGCTCGCGCTTGGCCTTCTGCTCGGCCCGGAGCTCGTCGTAGCCGGCCATGTCCATGGCCAGGCGCAGGGCGCGCGGGTAGTCACCCGAGTCGTACTCCCAGCCCGTCTTGCACGTGTAGGGGAACTGCTCGGGCCGCAGCAGGTTCTTCATCCGGAGCTCGGCCGGGTCCATGCCGAGCTCGTTGGCGAGGCAGTCGACGATGCGCTCCACCAGGTAGACGGCCTCGGTGACGCGGAAGGAGCACGCGTAGGCGACGCCGCCCGGGCACTTGTTGGTGTAGACGCCCGTCACCTCGCAGTGGGCGGCCTCGAGGTCGTAGGAGCCGGTGAAGATGTGGAAGAACCCGGCCGGGAACTTGGTCGGCTGCGCCGTGTTGTTGAACGCGCCGTGGTCGGCAAGCACCTTGACGCGCAAGCCCGTGATCTTGCCGTCGCGCGTGGAGGCGATCTCCCCGTGCATGTGGTAGTCGCGGGCGAACGACGTCGACATCAGGTTCTCCGAGCGGTCCTCCATCCACTTCACCGGCTTGCCGGTCACGATGGAGCCCACCACGGTGAGCACGTACCCGGGGTAGATGCCCACCTTGTTGCCGAACCCGCCGCCGATGTCGGGGCTGATCACCCGGATCTTGTGCTCCGGCAGCCCGGCCACCAGCGCGTAGAGCGTGCGGTGGGCGTGGGGTGCCTGGGTGGTGCACCAGATCGTGAGCTTGCCCGTGACCTTGTCCATGTCGGCGACCTGGCCGCACGTCTCCATCGGCGCCGGGTGCACCCGCGGGTACAGGATGTCTTGGGCCACGACCACGTCGGCCTTGGCGAACACGGCGTCGGTCGCCGCCTTGTCCCCCGACTCCCAGTCGAAGATGTGGTTGTCGGCCTTGCCCTCGATGTCGTCGCGGATGACCGGCGCGCCGGGGTCGAGCGCCCGCCGGGCGTCGACGATGGCGGGCAGCGCCTCGTACTGCACGTCGATGAGCTCGAGGGCGTCGCGCGCCGCGTACCGGTCCTCGGCGACGACGAAGGCCACCTCCTGGCCCTGGAAGCGGACCTTGTCGGTAGCGAGCACGGCGAGGGTGTCGTGCGACAGCGCGGGGATCCACGCCAGGCCGAGGCCCTCGAGCGTCTTGCCCGTGATCACGGCCTTGACCTTGGGGTGGGCTTCGGCCGCCGACGTGTCGATGCTCGTGATGCGCGCGTGGGCGACGGGGCTGCGGAGGATGGCGCCATGGAGCATGCCGGGCAGCTGCAGGTCGTCGACGTAGTTGCCCTTGCCGCGCAGGAACCTGGCGTCCTCCTTGCGCTTCATCCGCCCGAAGCCGATGGGGTTGGACTCGACCGTGGTCATGCCGGCACCTCCTCGTGCGCCGGGTGCTCGGCAGCCCACCGCACGGCCCGCACGATGTTCTCGTAGCCGGTGCAGCGGCAGATCTGCCCGCAGATGGCCTCGCGGATCTCGGCGTCCGTCGGGTCGGGGTTGTGGTCGAGCAGCCACCGCGCCGTGAGCATCATGCCCGGCGTGCAGAACCCGCACTGCAGCCCGTGCTCCTCCATGAACCCCTGCTGCACGGGGTCGAGCACGCCGTTGCGCTCGAGGTCCTCGACGGTGCGCACCGACCGCCCGTGCGCCATCGCCGCCAGCACCGTGCAGCTCTTCACCGGCTCGCCGTCCATCCAGACCACGCACACGCCGCAGTTGGAGGTGTCGCACCCCCAGTGCGTGCCTGTCAGCCCGAGGTGGTCGCGGAGGTAGTGCACGAGCAGCAGGCGCGGCTCGACGTCGCGCGTCACCTCCTGGCCGTTCACCGTCATCGTCACCTGCACCGCTCAGCCCCCCTGTCCCTGTGCCCGGGACGCCGCCCGGCGCAACGCCCGCTTCGTCAGCTCACCCGCCAGGTGCCGTTTGAAGTCCTCCGGGCCGCGCTGGTCGCCGACCGGGTGGCACCCTTCGGCCGCCAATGCGCCTGCCCGCGCGAACGCGTCCTCGTCGGCCCGCCCGCCCACCAGGCTGTCCTCGGCGGCCGCGGCGCGGAAGTGCTCGGCACCCACGGCGGCCAGCCCGATGCCGGCCTCGGTGATGCGCCCGCCCTCGAGCGCGAGCAGCGCCCCTGCGGCCACGACGGCCCAGTCCCCCACCCGGCGCTCGACCTTCTCGTACGCGCTGCCCGACCCGGCGCGGGTGCGCACCCGCACTTCGGTGAGGATCTCCGCCGGCCCGACGCTGGTCGTGTACGGCCCCTGGTGGAACTCGTCCATGCCGACCACGCGCTCGCCCGCCGATGAGCGGATCACCGCCTGGGCCTTCAGGGCGGCGAAGACGGCGGAGAGGTCCTCCGACGGGTCGGCCTGGCAGATCGAGCCGCCGATCGTGCCCCGGTTGCGCACGATCGGGTCGGCGATGACCCGCTCGGCGTCGTGGAGGATGGCGAAGTGCTCGCCGGCGACGGCGGACTCGAGCAGCTGGCGGTGGCGGGTCATGGCCCCGATCCGCAGCTCATCGCCCTCGAGCCGCACGTAGGACAGCTCGGCCAGGTCGTTGATGTCGATGAGCACGTCCGGCCGGGCCAGGCGCAGCTTCATCATCGGGAGCAGGCTGTGGCCCCCGGCGATGATCCTGGCGTCCGGGCCGTGGCGCTCGAGCAGCGCCAGCGCGTGGTCGACGCTGGTGGCGCGCTCGTACTCCACCGGCGCGGGTACTTGCATAGCCCCCCCTTTTCGTTGCTCCGGCGACGGTCGCGCCGGCCGGGAGCGGGGGTCAACGGCGCGATAAGCGTTCCCCTATTCCTATGGTGTGCGCCGGTGACGCTCACCCAGCTCGAGGCCTTCGTGCTCGTGGCCCGCCTCGGCTCGGTGACCGCCGCCGCCCGCACGCTGGGCGTCAGCGAACCGGCGGTGTCGGGCGCACTTGCGGCCCTGCGCCAGCAGTTCGGCGACGCGCTGGTCGAGCGGGGGCCGAGCGGGATGACGCTGACCACGGGCGGGCGGCGGCTGATGCCGATCGCCTCGCAGATGGTCGCCCTGGCGTCGGAGGCGGAAGACGCCATCCGCCAGGCGCGGGGCGCCCCCGACCGGTTGCGCGTGGTCGCCACCGAGACGGTCGCCGGGTCGGTCGCGCCCGGGCTGCTGGCCGCCTTCGGCGCCCGCAACAGCGCCGTCGAGGTCACGCTCGGCGTCGTGTCGAGCGAGGAGGTCGCCGCCGTCCTGCAGGAACGCCTCGCCGACATCGCCCTCGGCCCCCACCTCGGGGCGCCCGACCTCGAGTCGCTGCCCCTGTTCCGGTACCGGCTGATGTTCGTCGCCGCACCCGGCCACCCGCTCGCCGCCGGCCGTGTCGGGGCGCGTGCCCTGGCCCGCCACGTGTGGCTGGTGACGGGCGAGGCGACCGACCACGGCTCGCCCGTCGGGCGCCTGCTCGTGCAGCTGGGCGTGCCCGACGACCACGTGCGCGTGTTCGGCAGCCAGGCCGCTGCGTGGGCCGCCGCGGCCAGCGGGCAGGGCATCGCGCCGACCATCAGCCACCTCGTCGCCGGGGAGCTCGACCGCGGCTCGGTCGTCGCCCTCGACGTCGAGGGCACGCCGATCGAGCTGCTCTGGTACGCGACGACGTTGCTGCCTGACCGCCGCAGCGCGGCTGCCGCCTCGTTGGCGCGCTTCGTCACCACACCTGACGCGCTGCACGCCATGCACGCCCCGGCCGCGGGGGTCCCGCCGAGCCGGTTCCGCCCGCCCGTCTACGTCACCCTGTGGAGCTGAACATGCCCGAGTACGACCTGGTGGTGCGAGGCGCGACGATCGTCGACGGGACGGGCGGGCCGGCGCGCGACGGCGACGTGGCGGTGCGCGACGGCGTGATCGTCGAGGTCGGCCGGGTGGCCGGGTCGGGCGGTGAGGAGGTCGACGCGCGTGGCCTCGTCGTCGCGCCGGGCTTCATCGACCCGCACACGCACCTCGACGCGAACCTGTTCTGGGACGCCGACGTGACGCCGTCGTCGAGCTTCGGTGTGACGACGGTCGTGACCGCGAACTGCGGGTACGCGCTCGCCCCGGTCAGTGACGCGTCACGCGACTACGTCATCGCCGCCATGAGCACCGTCGAGCAGATCCCCGAGACGTCGATCCGCCAAGGCGTGCCGTTCGACTGGTCGTCGCTCGCCGCGTACACCGCCCGGCTCGACGGTCTGGACGTGGCGGTGAACCATGCGTTCCTCGTAGGCCATGTTCCCCTCCGCAGCGCGGTGCTCGGCGTGCCCGCCGTCCACGAGCGGGAGGCGACGCCCGACGAGGTGGCGGCCATGGTGCGGCTGCTGCACGAGGGCTTGGCGCTCGGCGCGCTCGGCTTTTCGACCGACCAGGTGATCGGCAACCCGGGCCCGGGCGGCACGCAGCTGCCGGGGCAGGTGTGCGGCGACGCCGAGCTGCTCGCCATCGCCCGCGCCCTCGGCGACGCGCCCGGCCCCGGGCTCATGGCGATGGCCAACGCCGCGATGCTGCAGGGCCGCGCCGAGCGGGAGGCCGACCTGGCGTGGCACGAGCGGCTCGCCGCCGCGTCGGGGCGCCCGGTGATCGTGGGCCCGATCTTCGACGGCCACGACGACCCCGGCGGGGGCCTGCACATCCTCGACCGCACGCAGGCCGGCCGGCGCCCGGGTGTGACCGTGGTGCCGCAGGTCTCGACGCGGCCGTTCGAGCTGTGGACTCGCCTCGACGCGCCCGGGCTCGTGGTGCGCGCCCTGCCGACGCTCGACGCGGTGGTGCGCGCGGGTGACGTGCGCGCCGTGGCCGCGTCGCCGTCGGCGCGCGCCGCCATGCGTGAGGAAGCCGCCCGCATCGCTCCGTCGCCGGTGTGGTCGGGACGGTGGGAGCACGTGTTCGTGCGGTACACCGGGCAGCCCGACGCGTGGGGGCGCGACGTCGCGTCGCTCGCAGCCGAGCGCGGCGTGCACCCGGTCGACGTGATGCTCGACCTTGCGCTCGCCGACGGGTTCGAGACCCAGGTGGCGTCGGTCATGCGCAACGGGGACGACGACGAGGTGGCGAAGCTGGTCGCCCACCCGGCGGCGATGATCGGCGCGTCCGACGCCGGTGCCCACGTGCTGTCGAACACCGACAGCTGCTACGCCGTCTGGACGCTGCAGCACTGGGTGCGCGAGCGGGCCGTGCTCACGCTGGAACGTGCGGTCGCCATGCTGACCGGGGACCAGGCCCGGCTGTTGGGGCTGGGCGACCGGGGGTTCGTCCGCGCCGGGCTCGCGGCCGACCTTGTCGTGTTCGATGCCGACCGCATCGCGACGACGGGCGTCCGTTACGTCGACGACCAACCGGCGGGCGGCCGCCGGCTGGTCACGGACGCCACGGGGATCGTGCTGAGCGTGGTGAACGGTGTCATCGCGACGCGCGACGGCCGGCCGACGGGGTCACGCTCGGGCCGGCGCCTGAGGCCCGCCGCGCCTCGGCACTAGCCGGTCGTCGCCTTGGCTCGGCGTCAGCCGAGGCGGAGCTGGTCCTCGGCGAGGCCCGGCGGCGCGCCCCTGAGGATGAAGGACTCCGTGCCGAACATCCGCTCGAACTCGTCAGGCGGGGCCTTGAGGAACCACGAGTCCGGCGGGACCTGGCTGGCGTGGGCGGCGAGGGCCGCCCGCTTGACGCCGATGAACGCGGTCACGTCGACGCGCGTCGTGATCAGCGCGCCTGCGACGCCCATGTGCGGGCCGCCGTCCTTCAGCATGTTCTCGGCCATCTCGACGATCTCCGGGCTCGGCTTGGCGCGCAGCGCCTCCTCGAGGCCCTCACGCATGCGGTCGCGGTCGATGGTGGCCTCGTACACGTTCGGCGTCCGTGCCAGCTCGGCGGCGCGCACCCCGACGCGGTGGACCTGGATGTGATCGGGATGGCCGTACGCGCCGTTGTCGTCGTAGACGGTCAGGACGTCTGCGCCTTCTTCGTCGAGGAGCGCGGCGAGCCGCCCTGCAGCGTCGTCGACGTCGGCCTGCCAGAACGATGCCGGGTTGTCGTTGGCAGGGGTGCCGGCCATCCCCGAGTCCCAGTACCCGAGGGAGTGCACGCGGTGCACGCCGAGGATGCCCGCGGCGATGGACAGCTCGGCGGCGCGGCGGTCGGCCAGTGGCTCTCCCGGCCCGAGGACCCCGGGTGCGACCTCGCCCTCCTCCCCGCCTGTCGCGACGACGAGCACGACGCGGTGGCCCGCGGCCGCGGCCTGGGCCATCACGCCGCCGGTGGCGATGGCCTCGTCGTCGGGGTGGGCATGGAAGCACACGAGCGTCGCCATCACACCAGCTCCCGGTACAGCGCGACCGTCCGGTCGGCCACGACACCCCACTGGAACTCCTCGAGCACGCGGCGGCGACCGGCCTTGCCCATCTCCCGCGCCCGCGCCGGGTCGAGGAGGAGGGCGTTGACCCGCTCCGCCAGCGCGCCCGGGTCGCCGGGCGGCACCAGCCACCCGGTCACCCCGTCGACCACGATCTCGGGGATCCCTCCCACCGCGCTGGCGACGACGGGGAGCTCGCACGCCATGGCCTCGAGGTTGATGAGCCCGAACGGCTCGTACACCGAGGGGCACACGAACACCGACGCGTGCGTGTACAGCTGCACGAGCTCGGCGCGCGGCAGCATCTCCTCGATCCAGAACACGCCCCGGCGCGACGCGCGCAGCGCCTCGACTCGCGCCCGCACCTCGGCGCCGATCTCCGGCGTGTCGGGCGCGCCCGCGCACAGCACGAGCTGCGCCCCTTCGTCGAAGTGCGCCGCGGCGTCGAGCAGGTGGCCGATGCCCTTCTGGCGGGTGATGCGGCCGACGAACATGACCGACGGCGCGCTGGCGTCGATCCCGAGCCGCTCGAGGACGTCGGTGCCGCGGTCGGGGCGGTACTCGTGGGCGTCGATCCCGTTGTGGATCACGTGGACCCGCGCCGCGTCGACCGATGGGTAGGCACGTAGGACATCCTCCCCCATGGCGCGGGACACGGCGACGACGGCATCGGCCGCCTCGATGGCGGTCCGCTCGCAGAAGAGCGACAGGGCGTAGCCGGCGCCCAGCTGCTCGGCCTTCCAGGGCCGCAGGGGCTCCAGGCTGTGCGACGTCATCACATGCGGGACGTCGTGCATGAGCTTGCCCAGGTGGCCGGGCAAGTTGGCGTACCAGGTGTGGCTGTGCAGGACGTCGGCCGCGGCCAGGTCTGCGGCCATGCGCAGGCCGACCGACATCGTGCGCAGCGCCGACCCCTCGCGCTCGGCGGGCAGGGCGTCCCACGGCTGGTAGGCGCCGTCGACGAGCGGCGACGGCCGTGGCGCGCCGAAGCACCGCACGCCGACATCGACCCGCTCGGCGAGCGCCCGGCTGAGGTACTCCACGTGGACGCCGGCGCCGCCGTAGACCTCGGGCGGGTACTCGCGAGTGAGCAGGGCGACCTTCAGATGACCTTCTCGCCCTTGCCGATGGCGGTGACCCCGCGCGGGGACACCGTGAAGCGCGTCTCGTCCTCGGTGGGGTCCACGCCGATGCGCGCCCCGGGAGGGACGTGGACGTTCTTGTCGATGATGGCGCGCCGCACGATGGCGCCCTCGCCGATCACGGTGTCGTCCATCACGACTGAGTCCTCGACCACGGCGTGGGCGTCGATCAGCACGCCGGGCGAGAGCACGGAGCGGCGCACCGTCCCACCGGACACGATCACGCCCGCACTGACCACGGAGTCGAGGGCGTGGCCCATCCGCCCCGTGTCCTCGAACACGAACTTGGCCGGCGGCAGCTGGGGGACGGCGGTGTAGATCGGCCATTCGCGGTTGTAAAGGTTGAACACCGGGTGAACAGACACCAGGTCCATGTGGGCGTCGTAGTAGCTGTCGAGAGTCCCCACGTCGCGCCAGTACCCGCAGTCGCGGTCCGTCGCCCCCGGGACCACGTTGAGGTTGAAGTCGTACACGTGCCCGGCACCCGCCCGCACGAGCATGGGGATGACGTCGCCGCCCATGTCGTGGTGGGACGACACGTTCGCCGCGTCCTCATTGAGGGCCTCGACGAGCACGTCGGTGGAGAAGATGTAGTTGCCCATCGACGCGAAGGCCTGGTGGGGGGCGTCGTGGAGGCCCTTCACGGCCGGCGGCTTTTCGAGGAAGGACGCGATCGACGTCCCCCGCCCGGGCTCGATGATCCCGTACTGGCTGGCCCCCTCGACCGGCACGCGGATGCCCGCCACGGTGACCCCGGCGCCGGTGCTGATGTGGTGGTCGAGCATCTGCGAGGGGTCCATCCGGTAGATGTGGTCGGCCCCGAACACGCAGATGAAGTCCGGGCGCTCGTCGCCCACGATGTTGAGGTTCTGGAAGATGGCGTCGGCCGACCCGGCGAACCAGCGGGGCCCCCGGCGCATCTGCGCCGGAACCGGCGACACGTAGTTGCCGAGCAGCGTGGACATCCGCCAGGCCCGCGAGATGTGCACGTCGAGGCTGTGGCTCTTGTACTGGGTGAGCACGACGATCTTCAGGAACCCGGCGTTGGCCAGGTTGGACAGCACGAAGTCGATCAGCCGGTAGTGGCCGCCGAAGGGGACCGCGGGCTTGGCCCGGTCGTTGGTGAGCGGCATGAGGCGCTTGCCCTCGCCACCGGCCAGGACGATCGAGAGCACCCTCGGGGCCATTGCCACCCATTGTCGCCGAAAGCAGCTCCCGGGTGGTGCGGCCTATCCTGCGGTGAGCAGCCGAGGGGAGGTCGATCGGGATGGCACGCAAGTACCGGGTCATATCGGCGGACGGGCATGTCGAGACGCCGCCGGACGGGTGGCGGGCGCGCGTCCCCGAGAAGTACCGCGACCGGGCCCCGCGCCTGATCCGCCTGCCCGACGGATCGGACGGGTGGCTGGTCGAGGGCCAGCCCATGCTCCACAACGGGCAGAACATCAAGGGCCGCGGCCCGGTCAAGTTCGCCAACGCCAGCTACTTCTACGCCGACGGGTCGCTGCGCGAGGGCGCCGGCGGCGGCGTTCAGCGCCTCCACGAGCAGGACCTGGACGGGATCGACGCCGAGGTGCTGTTCGCACCGGTGTTCGTCGCCCGCTTCATCGAGTCGATCTCCGACAAGGACGTCTACCGGTCGATCGTGCAGGCCTACAACGGGTGGCTCATCGAGGAGTACTGCGCCCCCGCCCCCGACCGGCTGATCGCCAACGCGCTGATCCCGGTCTCGGGGATCGACCACGCCGTCGCCGAGCTCAAGCGGGCCAAGGAGCTCGGCTTCCGCGGGGTCCAGCTACAGGCCTACCCGAACGGGTCCGGCGCCCCGAAGCCCGAGGACGACCAGTTCTGGGAGACGGCGCTGTCGCTCGGCGTGGCGCTGTGCCCCCACCTCAACTTCGGCGGCGTCGTGTGGCGCGGGGACCCCCGGAGCGACACGTCACTGTGGTCGGCCGAAGCGGCGATGACCCAGCACGCCCCGTCGGCACCGGCGGCGACGCTGGCCCAGATGATGGTCCACGGGGTGCTCGACCGGTTCCCCGAGCTGCGGTTCTACTTCGCCGAGCTCAACTGCGCCTACATCCCCGGGATGCTCTACTACCTGGACCGCAACTACCACGAGTTCAACGACTGGTTCCAGGTCAAGCTGAAGAAGGAACCGTCGGAGTACGTCCTGCAGCACTGCATGTTCGGGATGGTGCGCGACGTGCCCGTGCTGCACATGGGCCACCTCATGCCGCTCGAGAGCTTCGCCTGGGGCAGTGACTTCCCGCATTCCGTGGGGACGTTCCCCAACAGCGAGCAGTTCATCAAGGAGAACTTCGGGCACCTCGACGAGGGGCTCCGGCGCAAGCTGCTGGTCGAGAACATCTGCGCCCATCTCGGCATCGACCCGGACGCGGACATCACCGAAACGCCGGCCGACTAAGTCCCCCCTCGCCCGTCGGTCGTGCCGGCGCGCGCACTGGCGCGTGGTTTGGGGGCGCGGCGCGCTACGGGGCGGTGTTGACGATCAGCAGGCTGCAGGGGCAGTGGTGCGACACCTTGTTGGGCACGCTGCCCAGCACGAACCGCTTCACGCCCGACATGCCCTTGTTGCCCACGACGAGCAGGTCGGCCCCCAGCCGCTCGGCGGTGTCGAGGAGGGCGTTCGCGGGGTCGTCGACGGCGAGCAGGCCCTCGGCCTTGGCGCCCTGGTCGCGCGCCACCTGGACGGCGGCGGCCAGCACCTGCTGGGCCTGGCGCTCCGCCTCCTCGGTAGCTCCGGACGCCGCGAGCGCGGCACCCCCGTCGATCCCCATCACCGCGAGGGTCGGCACGGGCTGGAACACGTGGACGACGTGGACGGTGGCGCCGGTCGCAGCTGCGAGCCGTGCGGCGTGGCGGACGGCCTCCCCTGCGGTCGGCGAACCGTCGGTCCCGACAACGATGTGCGTGTACATCTACGACAGGGGTGACCAGGAGCTGGTGCGGAGCAGCCGGCTCTCCCACTGGTCACGGTAGGCGAGGGCGTCGTACATGTAGGACCCGGGCTGGCGGTGCTCGGGCGGGAAGTCGTGGCTGAGCAGCCCGACCAGGCGGTCCACGTCGCGGATCTTCTGCCAGAGGATGGCCTCGCGGCGCTGGTAGCTCCCGTGCGCCACCTGGAAACAGGCCTGGATGTCCAACAACTGCATGTCCTCCGGCACTCGTTGCATGGGCTCGTAGTAGATGTCGAACCAGCACTGGATGTAGTCGTCGAGCGAGGAGTCGGGCCAGCCCGTGTCCTCCATGAACAGGCTCGGCTCGTGCGTCGCACCGTCCACCGGCACCGTGGCCAGGTCGACCTCCTGCAGCGGCGACCAGTGGACGGGCACGAGGATCTTGCCCTTGACATCGTGGCGCAGCCGGTCGACCGAGCGCGCCCAGTCGAGGAGGTCACCGCGCTGGATGCGCGTGGCCAGCTGCTCCCACGCCGCGCCGTCGCGGACGCCGGTCACGGTGACCACGTTGTAGGAGACACCGCTCCCGTGGGCGTGGTTGGCGTACCACAGCAGGCGGGCGTCGTCGCCCTTCGCCAGCATCGGCATCCAGCCCTCGCGGTAGGCGGCCTCGAACTCGTCCTCGTAGCGTCCGTTGACCCGATGGGTCTCATGGATGAAGAGCATGTCGATCCCCTCAGTAGAGCGGCGACCAGATGGACGTCCGCAGCAGTTTGCTCTCCCACTGGTCCCGGACATCGAGCGCGTCGTACATCCACGTCCCAGGGGCGCGGTGGGCGGGCGCCATCTCCTTGGACAGCAGCTGCCCGAGGCGTCCGAGGTCGTGGATCTTCTGCATCAGCGTGACCTCGCCGCGGACCTGGCTCCCGAAGGCCGGCTGCACGGCGGACTCGATGGTGATGAACCGGTCCGGGTGATCGAGGCTGAGCGAGTAGACGGTCCCGCACGCCTCGATGTAGTCGACGAGCTTGCCGTCGTGGGGCCACATGGTGTCCTCCATGTACATCGTGGGCTCGTGCGCAGTCCCGTCCGTGGGCACCGTGGCGAAGTCGATGTCGTGCATGGGGGACCACGGGAGCGGCTGCTGGAGCGTCCCGTACACGTCGTGGCGGAGCTCGTCGAGGTCGCGCATCCACGACTGCAGGTCGCCCCGCTGGACGCGGTCGGCCAGCCGTTCCCAGGCCTCGCCGTTGCGCACGGCCGTCACGGTCACCACCTGGTAGGACATGCCGCTGCCGTGGGCGTGGTTGGCGTACCACAACAGGCGGGCGTCGTCGCCCTTGGCCAACATCGGCATCCACCCGTCGCGGAACGCGGCTTCGAAGTCGTCCTCCGCCTTGCCCTTGACCTTGTGCACCTCGTGCATCAGCAGCATGGCGCCCCCTCCCCGGGCAGGCGCCCCTCGCGCCCTCCCGGTCCGGGCGAGACCCTACAGCCCGAACGCGCGCCTGATCGCCCCGAGACGCTCCTCGTCGGTGGTCGCCCGCCACCGCTCGACCATCTCGGCCTCCAGGGCGACCGCCGGCCGTCGCAACGGGCCGTCGTCGGTGAGGATCTGGTCGACGACACCGCGGGCCTCCTCGTCCACTGGTGTCGGCTCGATCGTCACCCGATTGGCCCACTGGCGCTCGGCCATGGGGGCGTACATCGGGTCGTCGATGGCGTCGGCCGGCCGCACGCTGAACGACGTCCGCATCATGTCGGTGTCGACGGGGCCGGTGGTGATCTCGATCACCCGCACCCCGAACGGGGCGACCTCGATGGCGAGGGTCTCGTTGAGCACGCCGAGCGCGGCCTTGCTGGCGCGGTAGACGGAGTAGAACGGGCTCGGGAAGAAGGCGCCCGTCGAGGCCACGTTGCACACCACGCCGCGCGTCGCGCGCAGCGCGGGCAGGCACCGCCGGGTGAGCTCGGCCACCCCGAACAGGTTGGTCTCGAACGTCCGCCGCCACTCGTCCAGGCCGGTGCCCTCGATCGCCAGGTACGGGCCCCGGTACCCGGCGTTGTTGACCAGCACCCGCAGCCCCTCGGGCGGCGTGAAGGTGCCGAGGTCCGTCACGTCGAGCCGCTCGACGGTAATCCGCCCCGGCCCGTCGGACGGGAGCACAACGGAGGTGTCGCGCGCACCGGCGACCACGTCGAACCCCCGCCGGGCCAGCTCGAGCGCCACCGCACGCCCCAGCCCGCGCCCGGCGCCCGTCACCAGCGCCACCCCACCCGGCTCCATGGCGGCGAACCTATCCGTCGAGCAGCTGGGCGAGCGCCACAGACGCCGGGTTGTCGCGCCAGATGGTGTGGTCCGCCGGGAGGTGCCCACGGGCGACCGTACGGTTCATCACGCGCACGACGATGCCGCAGTACCGGGCCGCCGCGAACAGCTCGTGCACGTACGTGTCACCGATGTCGCGGCCGACCGCCTCGGCGTAGAGGGCGGCCTGCTCCTCGCGCGTCGGCTCACCGGGGAGCCTCGGAGCGCCGACCACCTCGTGGCACGTGCGGTCGAACATCAGCCACCACCCGACGTCCATCTCGGGGGGCGCGATCGCCGCAGCCTCGAAGTCGGTGACGCAGGCACAGCGGAACCCCGACCAGATCATGTTGCCGGGGCGGGCGTCGCCCCAGCACAGCACCGGCGCGCCCCCCTCGGGGAGGTGGCGGTGGAGCACGGCGAGGGCGCGCTCGAGCACGTCGTGGCGGCGCGCCCCCAGCTCCGCGCGGCTGTAGGCCTCCCACAGCTCGAGCTGGCGGGCCATGGTCGGCTCGGCGTGCGGAGGTACCAGCCACCCGAGCCCGGCCGAGCGCCAGTCGACGGCGTGGACGCGCCCGAGGACGCGGAGGCCGTCAGCGAGCATGGCGTGGCGGTCGGACGGGGAGGCGTCGGCAAAGAACCCCGCCACCGTGTAGGGCGGGTCGACGGCGGGCACGTCGCCGGCCACGAACTCCATCACGAAGAACGGGGTGCCGATGACCGCGGGATCGAGCTCGGCCCCGACGATCCGTGCCACGGGGACCGAGCCCCACAGCGCCGACATCACCTTGCGCTGGACCTCGATCTCCACCGTGATGCCCTCGACCTGGGCGGGGTAGACGGGCGGGTCGGGGGTCTCGGCCCGGAGCACGAATTTCCTCGACGCGGCCTCGAACACGACGGTCTCCGCCGAGTACCCCGTGCTCGCCGGCCCCCCGAGCACCTCGACGTCGAGCGGTCCGGGGGCACCGAGGGCACGGGCAAGCCACCGGCCCAGCCCCTCCCAGCTGATCACGCCCGCGTGGCGGGGTCGGCGAAGAAGCGCCGGGCGCCCGCCGCCGACCAGTTGTCGTGGTCCTCGCCCCACGCCCGCCCGCCGGCCCACGTCCATTCCGTGAGGCAGTTCCACGTGAACAGGTTGGGGTTGAGGTGCAGCGCGATCCGGTTGACGGTCCTGCCCTCGGCCTCGATGACGCGCCCGAGCGTGTCGGTGAGCGACAACGCGACGGTGGCGGGCGCCCCACCCCGTCGCTCGAGCACCGAGCGCGTGCCCGAGGCCACGCGCGCGTACTCGCCGTCGATGAGCACGTACCCGTGGATCGCCGTGCACCCCTTCCCGAAGTCCATCGTGATGGCGTGGAACCCGTCCCGCTCGGATGCCGTCGCGTAGCTGTAGCCGCCGTTGACCGCGCCGGAACTGTGCAGCGTGGCACCGAACTGTGACCGCGGCCCCCACGAACGGTCGCGCATGCCGAAGGCGTCGACCTCGATGCGCTCGCCTTCGAGCTCCAGGTACCCCGTGTAGCGGCCGGGCTGATCGAGGTGCGACTCCCCGAGGCGGTTGGGCGGGCACACGGCGCGGAACTCGAGCGCGACCTCGAACGCCCCGTCATCGGGGTCGCGGTAGGCGAGCTCGTAGGCCGACAGTGGCTCGAGGCACCGGTAGCGGATCCCGTTCATCAACGTGATGTCCGAGAGCGGCTCGTCGGGGATGGGCAGGTGCCAGAAGTTCTTGGCGTAGCGGCAGTTCCACGGCTGGTCACCGGTGTCGTCCCACGCGTACGCGGCGGCCGCGCACACCCCCTGGTTGGGGCGGAAGAACGGGTACAGCTGCGCCGACAGCCGCCGTGACGGCACGGCGAAGGTGAACCAGCACGTCTCCGTCCAGAACAGGTCGCCCGACGTGGGCGGGTGGAACTCGTCGTCGGGGTGGGTCACAGCGCTGCGTACGCGTCAGCGTCGGGGCGCGACGTCCATTCCTTGTACGTGCCCATCCCGTGCGGCCACTGGGTCACGATCCGCCCAGCGGCGTTGCGGTAGTAGTTGCGGCAGTTGGACGCGGCCCACACCTCGACGCTGTCGAGGT
>Ga0070741_10010666_pt1 | contig 17253 bp, 13 predicted proteins | sample Coa_R1_4_FD_66440 | JGI IMG/M metagenome (GOLD analysis project Ga0070741, IMG submission 66440) | Surface soil microbial communities from Centralia Pennsylvania, which are recovering from an underground coalmine fire - Coalmine... | ecosystem: Environmental > Terrestrial > Soil > Unclassified ...
TGCCGGTGCGGACGACGGACGTCGTGCGGCGGCGCGTCGCCGATGCCCTGATCACGCTGGGGGAGTTGCTTGCCGCACTGCGCGAAGACCCGTCAGTCCTCGAAGCGCTCGCTGTTCGCTTCGCCGGCAACCTGGCTCAGGTCCAGCAGGTTGCCACACCGCCCCGGGCGTATCGCGCGGCTGCGCGGCATGTTCGCCTCATGCAGCGTGGACGATTCGTCCAGCTCGCCGACGCGATCGATGCGGTACAGCGTTGTGCCGAACCGGTGCGACTCCTTGTCCAGAACGCTGGGGTAACCTCCGACGCCCGGCCAGCGCGCGGCACGAAGAGCTTGGTCGAGGAGATCCGGCGTAACGTCGCGACGGCGCGAGAAGTGCTCGCGACGTACCGCGTGCCCGCGCCTCGCGCTGAACCCGCGGCGGTTTCAGCCCGCTGACTTCGGCGCCGGGGCCCGGCGGATGTCCGGCTCCAGATAGATCACCCGGGCGATCGGCACCGCTTCGCGCACCCGGCGCTCCGCCGCGTCGATCGCCCGCGCCACCTCGAGCGCGGTGTCGTCGTGGTCGACCGCGATCTTCGCCGCCACCAGCAGCTCGTCCGGGCCCAGGTGCATCGTGCGCATGTGGATGACCGAGCTGACCACGGCGCCGTCCACCAGCGCCGCGCGGATCCGCCGCACGTCGTCCGGGCTCGCGCCCTCGCCGAGCAGCAGGCTCTTGGTCTCGATCCCGAGCACCGCCGCGGCCGTGCCGAGCAGCAGGCCGATCGCGAGCGTGGCGATCCCGTCCCAGACGCCGCTGTGCGTGGCCAGCGTCAGCAGCACCCCGAAGAACGCCAGGATCAGGCCGATCAGCGCGCCGAAGTCCTCCAGCAGCACCACCGGAAGCTCGGGCGCCTTCGCGTGCCGCACGAACTGCGACCAGCTCTGCGAGCCGCGCTCATGGTTCGACTCGGCGATCGCGGTCCGGAACGAGAAGCCCTCCGCGATCATGGCGAACACCAGCACGCCGATCGGCCAGGCCCAGTTCTCCAACGGGTGCGGGTGGCTGATCTTCTCCACGCCCTCGTACACCGCGAACAGCCCGCCGAGGCTGAACAGCACGATCGAGACCAGGAAGCCGTAGACGTACCGCTCGCGGCCGTAGCCGAAAGGGTGCTGCTCGGTGGCCTCGCGGTCCGCCCGCTTGCCGCCGACCAGCAGCAGCACCTGGTTGCCCGAGTCGGCGATCGAGTGGATGCCTTCGGCGAGCATCGAGGAGGAGCCGCTGAACCCGAAGGCGACCAGTTTCGAGGCCGCGATCGCCAGGTTCGCGCCCAGCGCGGTCACGATCGCCCTGCTGCCGCCAGCGGTACTCATCGCCGAATGTCACCCTGCCGTCGTCCGGTGTCGTCGTCCGGGCTACCCGGCCCGCTCGATGGCGGTCACCTTACCGGCTGCCGGCGGTGTGGATCACGGGCCGTCAGTTGCCGTTGCCGCCGCCGCCATTGCCACCGCCGTTGCCGAGGCCGTTCGCCACGGCGTCCGAGAGGTTCTGCAACTCGCCGTTCAACTGGTCCGCCGGGTCCTGGGCGATCTGGCCGTTGTCCAGGTCGTCGTTGATCTTCTGCTGGACGGCGGCGATCTTCTGCTGGACCGCCCGCCGCTGCCGGTTCCCGCCGCCGTTGTTCTGCGCGGCCGTGATCGCGTTCTCCAGGTCGCTGAGGGAGTTCTGCAGGTCCCGGCCGGCGTTCGGGTCGATCGTGTCCTGGCCCTGCGCGATGAAGCCGTCGATCTGGCCCTTCATGGCTTCGAGATAGCCGATCGGGTCGGCGGCCGGGTCGCCGAGCCCCGCGTTGACGTTCGCGGCCGGAGTCGTGGTGTCGGCGGGGGAGGGCGAAGCCGGGGTCGGCGACGCCGCGGGTGCGCTCGAGCCCGCCGCGCTCCGGCTCGCGGACGGCGGCGGATTCCCGGCCGTGTTGCTCGCGTTCTTGCCGTTCATGACCAGCGCGGTGATCCCGGCGGCGGCCGCGGCGACGAACAGCGCGCCGATCAGCAGTTTGAGTCCCGCGTCGGATCCACGGCGCCGACCTGAACCGCCGCCGGCGCGACCGCCGCTGCCGCTGCCGCCGATCGCGCCGGCTCCTGCTCGGCTCCGGCCAGGCAGCGTGCTCGGCTGCGTAGGCACGTCGAATGACGGCATCACCATGGTGCGTTCCGGCGTCGAGGGAACGTTCGCCATCGGCCGGGAGAGGAATGCGAACACGTCGGCCGCACTCGGGCGCTGCGTCGGATCCTTGGCCATGCAGCGCAGATACACATCGACGACGCCCTGCGGGATGCCCGGTACGTTAAGCGGTGGCGGCGGTGCGTATACGTGCCCTTCCGCTACCTGTGCGACGTTCGAGCTGTCGTAAGGCGGACGCCCGGTCAGGCACCAGTAGAGAACACAGCCGAGCGCGTACACGTCCGACGCGGGCACCGCTCCGCGCCCGGTTAGCTGCTCGGGCGCCATGCACGCGGGCGTGCCGATGGCCATGCTGCCGGTGAGGCTCGAATCGGTCGCGGCCAACGCGATGCCGAAGTCGAGCAGCTTCGCGCCGGCCGGGGTGAGCACCACATTGGCCGGCTTGACGTCGCGGTGCACGATCCCGGCCTCGTGCGCCGCCCGCAGCGCGTCGGCCAGGTGTGCGCACACGGTGACCGCGTCGGCGACCGGCATCGGGCCGACCCTCAGCCGCTCGGAGAGCGTGACGCCGTGCAGCAGTTCGGTCACCAGCACCGGCTGGACACTGCCGTCCGGCTGCACCTGCTCCAGATAGTCGAAGACGATCGTCACCCGGGGATGGGCCAGCCGGGCCAGCGCGAGCGCCTCGCGCCGCAGCCGCTCCCGCTCGGTCGGATCGGCGAGGGCGGAGCTGTGCAGCAGCTTGACCGCCACGGTCCGGTCCAGCGCGGTGTCTGCGGCCTCCCACACGGTCGCGCTGCTGCCCGCGCCGAGCGGCCGGACGAGGCGGTACCGATCGGCGATGAGGGTGCCCGGCATCGAGGGTGCGGGCGTCGCGGAGTCCATCCCGGGATTATCGCCTGTCCGGCGTAACGGTCTGGTGAAACCGCGCAAGCTTTGGCGACTCGTAAGATCCCGATCAGCTGAATTTACCGGGCGTGCGCGGTCGAACCGTCAGTTCACGAGCCCGTTGACGATCGTGTCCAGGCACATCTGGAGCATGGCGTTCTGCGCCGCCTTGTCGCCCAGATCGAGCGGGCCGTCCAGCAGGAGGGTGGCCAGGCCGTGCACCATCGCCCAGGCGGGGAGTTCGGCGTTGGCGCGGCGCTCCGGCCGCAGCAGACCCAGCTGCACGAGCAGATCGAGGCTCTCGCTCAGGATTTCGAACGCCCGGTAACGACGCAGATCTCTGACCGCAGGTACCGTACTGTCCGGTCCCGCGCCCTGCGGCTGCCCTTGCTCGCTGTTCTCCGTCTCAACCTGGTCATCTGCCTCATTGGCGGGCTGCTCAGTGTGGCAGAACGCGGTACGGAACAGACCGGGCTCCTCAAGCGCGAAGTGCAGATACGCAAAGCCCACTGCGGTAAGGCGGCGTAGCGCCTCGAAAGCCGGATCCGCCTCTGGCGTCGCGGCCTTAACACGGGCCTCCATGGCGTCAGCGAGTTCCTGCTGAGCGCGCAACTTCACCGCGTACAGCAGATCGTCGTGCCCTGCGAAGTGCCGATAGGCCGCCGCCGGGGACACGCCGACCTGCCGCGCCGCCTCGCGCAGCACCACGGCGTCGGGGCCGCCCTCACGAGCCAGTGCGACGCCTGCACGGGTCAGCGCGTTGGCCAGGTCGCCATGGTGGTAGCGCGCGCGCCCGGGCTCGTTGGCGGGCTCGGCGTTCGGACCTGCCTGGCCCCCGGCATGCGCGTTCATGCCCGCCATTATCACCTGCGTCCTCCGGGCCACCGACATGTTGACGCCGTTCACATTGGTCGATAGCGTGGCCTTACCTGCAAAGTGAACGTCGTACACATTGGTGCGTCAAGTGTGCGGTGTCCCCGCGCAGCGGACAACGGGCGACGACGAGACAAACCGGACGACTGCGCAGCAGTCGCACGGCAGTGACTTCAACAGCGGCGACTTCAGCAAGCAGTGACAGGCGAGCAGCGGCACAGGGGACTGGCGTTCCACCGATGGAGGGCGGACGGATGCTTCACCGGCTTGGCGATTTGATGTACCGGCGGGCACGACTCGTGCTGCTGGTGACGGGCATTTTGTTAGCAGCGGCGGCGGTGATCGGCGTCGGAGCTTTCGGAAAGCTGCAAGGCGGCGGCTTCGACGACCCGCACTCGGCGTCGACCAAGGCCGCCGACCAGATCAACGCGCGTTTCGGCGGCGAGGACAACCTGATCCTGCTCGTACGCGCGCAACACGGCACCGTCGACTCCGCCGACGTGCAGAGCGCCGGGCTGCAGCTGACCGACTCGCTCGCAGCACGTACCGTGACGATCGACCGCGTCACGTCTTACTGGACCACTCCGGCGCCGGCGCTGCGTTCCAAGGACGGCACGCAGGCGATGGTGCTGCTGCACGTCAAAGGCAGCGATCAGCAGGTCACCGACGGCGCCAAGAGCCTGATCGCCACATACGCGGCGCCCGGCGCGGGCATCGGCAGCTCGGCGATCTCGGTGCTGGCCGGCGGCGACGCGGCGATCAACGTGCAGGTTAACGCGCAGGTCGGCAAGAGCCTCGCGCTGGCCGAGGGAATCGCCGTGCCGCTCATCCTCATCCTGTTGATCTTCGCGTTCGGCAGCGTGGTCTCCGCGCTGCTGCCGCTGGCGATCGGCGGCATCGCGATCCTGGCGACCTTCGCCGAGCTGTTCATCCTCGGCTCGGTCACCAACGTCTCGATCTACGCGATCAGCCTGACCACCCAGCTCGGGCTCGGCCTCGGCATCGACTACGCGCTGCTGATGGTCAGCCGCTTCCGCGAGCAGCTCGCCGCCGGGCAGGACGTGCGTGACGCGGTCGTGCACACTACGGCCACGGCCGGTCGCACGGTCCTGTTCTCGGCGACCACCGTCGCCGTGGCGCTCACCGCGCTGCTCATCTTCCCGCAGTTCTTCCTCAAGTCCTTCGCGTTCGCGGGCATCGGCGTCGCGCTGATCGCCGCGGTCAGCACGGTCGTCGTCATCCCGGCGCTGCTCGCGCTCCTCGGGCACCGGGTCAACGCGGGCCGGCTGCGCTGGGCCGCATCAGGACGCGGAGACGCCTCGCCGCTGTGGGGCCGGATCGCGCGCGGCGTCACGCGCCGGCCGGTGCTCGCCGCGGTGCCGGTGCTGGCCGTGCTGCTGGTCGCCGCGTCCCCGTTGCTCGGTGTGACATTCGGCACGCCGGACCAGACCGTGTTGCGGCCGGGGATGTCCAGCCGGCAGGTCTCCGAGGCCGTCAGCGCGGACTTCTCCGGCGACACCGCGACGACGGTCAACGTGGTGACAGCCGGCCCGGTGGCATCCACGGCGGCGAACGCGGACTACGCACGTCAGCTCTCGACGTTGCCCGGCGTCGTCCGAGTCGACAGCAGCGTCGGCACCTTCGCCGCCGGGCGTAGCGCGCCGGGCGACCCGGGCAACGCGGCACTGGGAAACGCGGCGGCACAGCGGTACACGGTCGTCATCGCGCCCGACCCGACCTCCTCGGCCGCGCAGCAGCTCGTCGGCGACATCAGAGCACTGCCGGGGCCGGATCATGTCGGGACGTTGGTGGGCGGGCGCACCGCGGCGCTGGTCGACGCCAAGAGCTCGATCGGGTCGCACCTGCCGTGGGCGCTGCTCATCGTGGTGATCGCCACCTTCCTGCTGTTGTTCCTGTTCACCGGCAGCGTGATCCAGCCCCTCCGGGCCCTGGTCGTCAATGGTCTGAGCCTGTCGGCCGCGCTCGGCGTGATGACCTGGGTCTTCCAGGACGGCCATCTCACCTCCCTGCTGGCCGCCACGCCGCGGCCGATGGACACCTCGATGACAGTGCTCGCACTCTGCCTCGCGTTCGGCCTGTCGATGGACTACGAGGCCTTCCTCACCAGCCGTATCAAGGAGATGCACGATCAGGGCACGGATACGACCACCGCGGTCGTGCACGGCCTCGCCCGCACCGGACGGATCGTGTCCACGGCAGCCGGACTGCTCGCGGTCACCTTCTTCGCCTTCGGGACCAGCAGCGTCAGCTTCCTGCAGATGCTCGGGCTAGGCGCCGGACTCGCCGTGCTGCTTGACGCGACCCTGATACGCGGGGTGCTCGTGCCGTCGGTCACCGCGCTCGCCGGCGAGCGCATCTGGTACGCCCCGAGCTGGCTGCGCGCGGCGCATCGCCGCATCGGACTGAGCGAAGGACCAGTGACTGAACAACCGGACAGCCGCTACAGTCAACTGGCACACGCAGACAACGGTTAGTCGGTTAGTCGGTCTTCGAGGTCGGCCTGGACGCGGTCCGGCCGAGGCCGTCGGCTGGCGCGGAAGGGATCCGGGCCGATGAGCGACGAGCGCGGCTGGTATCAGGGCGGCGAGCACGGCGCCGGGGGCGACGACGGGTTGTCGGAGGCTTACCGGGAGTGGCAGCGCCAGCAGCAGCTGCAACGCCCCTGGGACCGGCAGCAGCCGTGGCAGCAGGAGGCCGGCGCCGAGCCCGCCGCGGGCTCCGGCGCGGGCGCCGAGGCGGCGGCCACACCGGAGGCCTCGGCGGACTCCTGGCTGCGGCCGAGCGTCGGCGGCCAGGCGAGCGTCGACCGCAGGAGCGAGCACGCCAGGCAGAGCCCTGACGCCCAGGGCTCCCACGCGTGGCGCGGGCCGACCCGGCAGGGCCCTGACGAACCGCGGCCGGACGCGGCGCAGCACCGGTCGGACTCGGCGCCGCGGCGGCCGGGCCCCGGACCCCGGCGGCCGGACGCGGCGCAGCAGGGTTCTGAGAGCTGGCTCGGCGGCAGCGCGCCCGAAGCCGGGGCGGCCTCCGGGCTGCCGAGCGGCATCGGCGTGCCGCGCGAGGACGACTTCCGGCCGGTCTACCGGCGCGAGGAGACCCCCGAACCGCCGCGCCCGCAGCCCAGCCGCGTGCAGCCGGCCCTGCCGTCCACGGCCTTCCAACCGCAGCAGCCGCATCCGGGGCCGGGTGCGATGTCCGCGCCGAACCCGATGCAGCCGGTGCCGCCGCACGGTCAAGCGCCGTCGCCGCAGCTGACGCCGCCGCGCCCGCCACAACCGCAGTCGGCCCCCGGACACGGATACCTGCCGCGGCAGGCGCGTCCGCACGCCGCGTTGCCGCCGGGGCCCTCCCCCTCGGCCTCGCCCACGCCCTCGCCGACCGGCACGCCGCCGCCCTCCGGACCGTCCTCGCCGTCGTCGTTCCAGCCGCAGGCGCCGGTCCCGCCGCAGGCCCAACCGCGATTAGACGGACCGCCGCTGCCGACCAGGGCGCGGCACGGCGGAGCGCCCGACAGCGCCGAAGCGGATCGCGCACCGCAGCCTGACTTCGGCGACCTGCCCACCGGCGCCGATCTGCCCCGCATCTCCGATCCGACCAGGCGCGGCCGCGGCGACAGCGGCCAGTTCAAGACCGGCCAGTTCGACGCGGGCGCGTCCGGCACGGGTCAATTCGCTTCAGGTCAGTTCGCTTCCGGACAGTTCGATCGCTCGCAGTTCGAGCCGAAGCCGTTCGAACCGAACGCCTTCGCTCCGAATCCCGCGGACACCGGTCAGCACGCCACGAGCCAGTTCGACCGCAGCCAGTTCGATCGGAGCCAGTTCGACCGGAGCCAGTTCGATCGCAGACCGGGCGACTCCGGACAGCAGCCCACCGGACCGCGCCCAACCGGTCAGGGGCCCACCGATCAGGGGCCCACCAGCCAGTTCGATCCGGACCGGTTCGATTCCGGCCAGTACCCGACCCGCGGCGGCGAGTACTTCGACTCGGGTCAGCACCGCACCGCGCAATTCGGCGGCCCCGCGTTCGAAGCCCCGCCCCGCCCCGACGCCGCACGACCTGACGGCCAGCGCCCCGACCCGTTCCGTCCCGAGACTTCGCGTCCTGAGCCGCCCCGCACGGAAGGCCTGCGCCCGGGCCAGCCACGGCCCGACGGCCCACGACCGGGTCAGTACCCTGCTGGAGGCACCCGCCCCGGCGACTCGCGCAGCGACATCCCCGCGGCGCCCTTCGCGCCCTCGTCCGGCCCCTCCTCGTCCCCGCCGCCGCCTGCCGGCTCGCGTCCGTCGGGCTCCGGCCCGCAGCGACCGGGTGCGACCGGATCCGACGCGTGGCCCGGCACCAGGTCGCCGTCCGGCGGCCTGCCCACATCCGCGACCGACGAGCCGTCCACCGGGTCGATACCCCGCCAGTCGCGGCTTGAGGCCGGCCGCGCCGCCCGCGCCGAGGGCCGCACGAACCGCGACATCGACCTCGACGACGAGGAAAGCCCACGCGGCCGCTCCGCCCACGGCCGCAGCTCGCACGGCGGCGGCACCGGCAGAGGCGAGCACGGCGGCAACAACGGCGGCGCGGGCGGCAACCGGAAGCTGATGATCATCGGCGGCACGGTCGGCGTCGTGGTGCTCGCGCTGATCGCCTACTTCGTCACCCGGCCGTCCGGGAATTCCGGCAGCGGCGCGGTCGCCGACCCGACCTCCGCCTCTCAGGGCCCGATGAACCAGACCACGACCACCCCGGACGCGGGCGCCATGGCCTCCGCCGGCGCGACGAACGGCGCGATGACCAACGGATCGGCCTCGCCGTCCGCCTCGGCCACCGCACCCGGGACGACCGGGGCGGCCGCCGTCGACATCGCGCGGGTCCACGCCGCCGTGTTCAACGCCAGCGGCGTCAGCCAGCGCGCCTCGATGATCAAGGCCGCGCTGGTGAAGGACGGCTTCGTGCTCGCCACCGTCGGCGGCAACATGACGAAGACCACCGCGACGAAGATCTTCTACCCGTCCACCCGCGCCGACTCGGCCGCGGCCGTGGCCAAGGCGCTCGCCATCCCGACCGCCAACCTGACGCAGTCGAACACCTACACCGAGGTCACCGTCGTCATCGGCACCGACTGGACGACCGGCGACACGTACCCGGCAGGCTGACCCGCCCGAATCGCCACGAAAACCAATCAGGTCTCTGTGTCCCGTTCAGCGGGACACAGAGACCTGATTGGTTTTGCCGAGCCGAGCAGGACCCGCTACTCCGCCAGGCCGCGCTCCTGCGCGATCAGGTCGCGGTACCAGTGCGCGGAGGACTTCAGGATCCGCTTCTGCGTCGGGTAGTCGACGTACACGATGCCGAAGCGCTTGCCGTATCCGTACGCCCACTCGAAGTTGTCATGCAGCGACCACTGGAAGTACCCGCGCAGGTCGACACCGTCCTCGATGGCGCGCGCGGCCGCGTCGATGTGGTCGGACACGTACGCGATCCGCTCCGGGTCGTGCACCTCGCCGGTCGGGCCGACGTAGTCGTCGTTCGCCATGCCGTTCTCGGTGATGAGCATCGGGATGCCGTCGTAGTCCCGGTGCACCCGCAGCAGCAGCTCGTGCAGCCCGTCCGCGTCGATCGGCCAGTCCATCACCGTGCGCGGCAGGTCCACCGGCGGGAAGCTCAGGTCGCCGCAGCCGGGGTGGTCGGTCACCTCTTCGACGTGTCCGCTGCCGTCCGGGGCCGCGACGGTCAGCGGCGTGTAGTAGTTGATGCCGAGGGCGTCGAGCCGGGCGTTGATCGTCGCCGGGTCGCCGTCGCGGACGAACGACCAGTCGGTGATCCCCGCGGTGTCCGCCAGCACGTCCGCCGGGTAGACGCCGCGCAGCATCGGGTCGAGGAACAGCCGGTTCGCGACTCCGTCGATGCGGCGCTTGGCCTCCTGGTCCGCGGGGCTGTCACTGGCCGCCCGGACCGCGCACAGGTTCAGCGTCACCGACAGCTGCGCGGCCGCGCCGACGGTCGCGCGCACCGCCTGGGCGCCGAGGCCGTGCGCGAGGTTGAGGTGATGCACCGCGGCCAGCGACGCGGCCTGGTCGATGCGGCCCGGGGCGTGCTTCCCGCTGCTGTAACCCAGATAGGCCGAGCACCACGGCTCGTTCAGCGTGGTCCAGAACTCGACCCGGTCGCCGAGCCGGCGCGCGACGTGCTCCGCGTACTCGGCGAAGCGCAGCGCGGTCTCCCGGTTGGTCCAGCCGCCCTGGTCCTCGAGCGCCTGCGGCAGGTCCCAGTGGTAGAGCGTGAGGAACGGCGTGATGCCGAAGGAGAGCAGCTCGTCGACGAGCCGCTCGTAGAAGTCCAGGCCGCGCGCGTTGACCGGGCCGCTGCCGGTGGGCTGCACCCGCGGCCAGGCGGTGGAGAAGCGGTAGGCGGTCAGGCCGAGGTCGGCCATGATCCGCACGTCCTCGCGGTAGCGGTGGTAGTGGTCGATGGCCACGTCGCCGGTGTCGCCGTTGCGTACCTTGCCCGGCGTGCGTGAGAAGGTGTCCCAGATCGACGGGCCGCGGCCGTCCTCGTCCCAGGCGCCCTCGATCTGGTAGGAGGACGAGGCCGCCCCCCAGTGGAAGCCGGCTGGGAAGCGGCGCGGCGGAGCGGCGGTCGCCGCGGCCCCCTGCGTCCCAACTCCGACCCGGGCGGCTCCCGCGGTGACTGTCATGGGGAATCCCCTCTTCCGGTGGCCCGACCGCAGCCGGGTACACCCCGCGCCGCACCCGACAGCCCCGCGTCGTCGCGCTCACCGAAAGCGCGCTGTCGTGGGCCGACCACTGACCGTATTATTCGCCGACCGAGCCCGGTGACGCGAGCGTGGCCGTGTACGGAGCGCCGACCTTGAGAGCGCTCTCACGGGATCAGGATCCCGGTACGGACCACCGCTGTCAAACGTGCCTCGCGAACGGGCGTGCGACCAGCGGCTCGAGATGAAACTCGCACCATCCCGCGACGCGCCCGCCGGACGATGATCGCGAGCGCCGCGCCGCATGGGGTCGAGCGGCGGTGGCGACAGCTTACGCTCCGTCAGATTTCAGCGCGCAGGGGTGCAACTTACGCTCCCTCAGGTCTCAGGTCTCAGGTCTCAGGTCTCAGGTCTCCGGGCGCTGATGATGGGGTCGTTCGTCGAGCCAGTGGCGTCGGCCGAGCGAGATGAGTCGCAGCTGCATACGTGCCGCTTCCACAATGGCCTGCTCGCTCGGCCGCGCATGGGTATCGGCGCGCGTCTCAACGTCGGCCGGCTCCACGCCAAGGCGCGGCTCGCCGGTCGTCGCCTCCAGGATCGCGGTCGCGGTCAGCATCGTGTGGTTGACGTAGAGCTCTGCCAAGATACGGATCTCGGTCGCCGACCAGCCGGCCGAATCCGGCTGCGCGGACAGGTCCTCGACCAGGTCGCGCACGAAGCCGTCCAGTTCGGCGGCGATGGCGGCGCGTACGGCCGCGACTCCGCCGTGCCGCTCGCGGGCGAGGAACCGGAAGTGCGCCGGCTGCTCGTGCACGTGCTCGGCGATCACGTCGACGGACCGGCCGATCACGTCGTCCACGTCGCCGCCCTGTGCGCGGATCTCCCGCACCATGGCGCGCAGGCTGCCGAAGGACTCCTCGACCAGCGCGACGCCGAGCGCCGCGATGTCGGGAAAGTGCCGATAGAACGCAGCCGGGGCGATGCCCGCCGCACGAGTGACCTCACGCAAGCCGAGGCTGCTGAGGCTCTGCTGCTCCAGCAGTTGAAGCGCGGAGTCGAGCAGTGCCTGGCGGGTCCGCTGCTTTCGCACTTGTCGGACGCCGGCGGCGACCTCGACTCCGCTGGCCTGGCCTGTCCCGGCCCCGGCCGTGGCGCCGGTCTCCAGCTCGGCTTCGTCCTCGACGCCGGCCTCGACCCCGACCCCGGCCTCGACCCCGACCTCAAACGCGGCCCCAAGCGTCCCGATCCTGATGTCGGCGGACGCCGGGCCTGGCTTTTCGCTCTGCGGACGGCTCATGTGGCCCAACTCACTCGGTTAACGACTGTTCTCCCACTCTCGACAGGGTATCCTGGATTTCAGTGAACAACTGTTACGGATTTAGGCGACGACGCCTAGCTATCGCTGCCACTGCTACCGGTCGCAACCCAGCTGCGGCCCGGAAGGCGGAACCATGATTCTCCTGATGGCGGGACTCACCGTGTTCGCCCTGATCATGGGCGCCCTGTCCCTCGTCTCTGGGCCCGTCGCGCTCGCGCTGACGGCGCTCATCGGCGGCTGGCTGCTGCTGTTCGCGGCCCGCACCGCCCTGTCCAACACCGGCCTCTTCCGCAAGGGGGTGCGTCGTGGCTGACCTCATCTCGAACCACACCGGCTCGTCGAACCGCACTGCCGCCCCGAACGGCCAGCTCCGCAACACGGCCCGCGACAACAGCGGCAAGTCCGTCGTCGCGTTCGTCAGCGGGCTCGTCGGCCTGCTGGTCGGCAATCTGGTGCTCGGCCCGCTCGCGATCGGCCTCGGCATCGCCGCGCTGCGCGGCGCCAACCCGCGCCGCGGCCGCGCCGTGCTGGCGATCGTGCTCGGCGTCGCGGACCTCGCCGTCTTCGCGTTCCTCACCCTGCACTCGGAAGCCGGGCACGGCGTGCTGTGGAAGTTCGGGTCCTGAGCTCGTTCTCCCTTGCGGGCCCGGCACCGATCCGTGAAAGATTCACGGTCGTGCTGGCCGTACTCCGCCCGCAGACCGCTTACCGTTGAGTCCCCGCGGCGCCCTTCGTACCTTCTCCCTGGCTGGTCAGACACGAGGTCCGGCCGGCCGTCGAGAAGGGAGGGCGCGCCGCCGTGTCCACGACCGAACGGGTTGCCCACATCACGGCGCGCCGCTGGAACGCGGTACGCGCGCCGCTCGCCGTGTTGCTCGTCGCCAGTGGCGTGACCATCGCCGTGTCACAGTCGCAATCGGCCTACGCCGCCGGAACCGTGACCATCAACGGGGCGACGACATATCAGAGCATTACCGGATTCGGCGCCTCCGAGGGCTTCGGCGAAGCGTCGACGGTCATGAGCGCCTCCGCCGCGGTTCAGCAGCAGGTGCTCAGCCTGCTCTACAGCCCGACCTCCGGGGCCGGGCTGACCATGCTGCGCAACGAGATCAGCGCCGACTCGGGCAGCACCATCGAGCCGACCTCGCCGGGCAGCCCCACCGCCGCTCCCTCGTACTCGTCGCTGGCCTCGATCAACCAGGACCAGGGCCAGCTGTGGTTCGCCCAGCAGATCAAGAGCCTCTACGGCGTCAACAACGTCTTCGCCGACGCCTGGAGCGCCCCCGCGTTCATGAAGACCAACAACTCCACCAGCAACGGCGGAGCGGTGTGCGGCCTGACCGGCGCCACGTGCAGCAGCGGCAACTGGGTGCAGGCGTACTCCAACTACCTGGTGCAGTACGCCCAGGACTACGCCGCCGCGGGCGTCCCGCTCACCTACATCGGCCCCGAGAACGAGGCCAACCTCTCGACGAGCTACGACAGCATGCAGCTGAGCCCGTCCCAGACCGCGCAGCTGCTCGACACGCTCGGCCCCGCCGTGGCGAATTCCGGCTTGTCCACGCAGGTGGAGTGCTGCGCGACCGAGGGCTGGGACTACGCCAGCCAGTACGCGTCCGCGATCGCGAGTGACACGACCGCCAACTCGTACACCAAGGTGCTGACCAGCCACGGCTACACCGCGGCGCCGACCTCGCCGCTGTCCGGCTGGAGCAAGCCGGCCTGGCAGACCGAGTGGTCCACGTTCGACGGCTTCAACTCGGCCTGGGACGACGGCAGCGACGCCTCCGGCTTCACCTGGGCGCAGCACATCCACCAGGGCCTGACCGGCGCGAACCTGAGCGCCTTCCTGTACTGGTGGGGCAGCACCACCCCGTCCGAGAACGGCGACAACGAGGGCCTGCTGGAGATCAACGGCTCCTCGGTCATCCCGACCGGACGGCTCTGGGCCTTCGCCAACTACAGCCGCTACATCCACCCCGGCGCGAACCGCATCGCCGCCACCACCGCGGACAGCGGCCTGAACCTCAGCGCGTACAAGAACACCGACGGCACCGTCGCAGTGGTCGTACTCAACACCGCGAACAGCGCCGACTCGGTCAGCTACGCGCTGCAGAACGCCGGCATCACCAGCGGAACCGTGACGCCCGTACTGACCAACGGCTCGAACAACGCTGCCGCGCAGACGGCGATCCCGCTCACCGGTGGATCGTTCAGCGCCAGCATTCCGGCACGTTCGCTGGTGACGTACGTGATCTCGGGCAGCGGCAGCTCCGGCAGCCCCTCGGCGAGCCCGAGCACGAGCCCGTCGTCCTCGCCGTCCGCGTCCCCGTCCTCCTCTCCCTCCTCCTCGCCGTCGTCTTCGCCCTCTGCCTCGCCGAGCGCGAGCACCGGCGGCGCGACGTGCAACGTCTCGTACGTCAAGTCCAGCGAATGGCCCGGCGGCTTCGTCGCCAACGTGACCATCAAGGACACCGGCACATCAGCCATCAACGGCTGGACACTCAAGTTCGCCTATCCCGGCGACCAGAAGGTGACCAACGCCTGGAGCGCGACGGTGACACAGAGCGGAACGGCGGTCACCGCCACGAACGTCTCCTATGACGGATCGATCAGTCCGGGCGGAACCGTCTCGGTCGGCTGGCAGGGCACCTGGACAAACAGCGACGCGACGCCGACGGCGTTCACGCTCAACGGAGCCGCCTGTTCGACGTCGTAACGCAACCGCCGCTCGCCTAGCCCTCTGACCGGCTAATCCCGTACTCATGCCGAACGCCACGCGCTACCGTGGCCGGATGACCAAGACCGACGCCGCACCCCGCGTGGCGTTCGGCATGAGAGCCCTGAGAGAACACCCGCTGCTGCGCGGCCGGATCGCGGTCGCGCTGCTCTTCCTCCTCTACGGCGTCATCCTCGGCTCCTGGACCGCGCGGATCCCGGCCGTCAAGCAGCGGCTCGGCGTCAGCGACGGCCAGCTGAGCCTGGCGCTGCTCGCCTTCGCCGCCGGGGCGATCGTCGGCATGCAGGCGGTGGGCCGGCTCGTGGACCGATACGGCAGCCGGCGCGTCATGCTTCCGGCCGCGCTCGCGGACGGCGCACTGCTGCTCGGCCCGGCGTTCGCGCCGGACCTGCCGCTGCTCGTGCTGGCTCTGTTCGGCTTCGGCGCGGTGCACGGCACGCTCAACGTCGCGATGAACGCGAACGCGGTCGAGGTACAACGCGCCTGGGGCCGGCCGATCATCTCCTCGTTTCACGCGGTGTACAGCATCGGCGGCTTCATAGGTTCCGCGCTGGGCGGCTTGTACGCGCGAGCCGGGCTCGGCCCGGCAGTGAGCTTCGCGACCGTCACGGGACTGGTCGTGCTCGGTGTCGGCTGGTCATCGCGATGGGCTCTATCGCAGCAGGCGATGACAGCCCTGAACGGAGCCGAACCCGCTGTGCCACAGTCATCGCAGCCTGCTGACTCGGCTCCGCCTTCCGACCGCACCGCCTCTTCTCCAGCGCCTTCTTCATCTCCGCCTCCGCGCACCCGGCTGCGGACTTTCATCGCTCCATCCAGCGCGGTCCTCTTCCTGGGTGCGCTCGCGTTCTGCTGCCTGGTCGGAGAGGGTGCGGCGGCGGACTGGAGCGCGGTCTACCTGCGCGACAACCTGCACACCAGCGCCGGATTCGCCGCCACCGCCTACGCCGCGTTCGCGATCGCGATGACGGCAGGCCGGCTTGTGGGGGACCGGCTCACCGCGGCACTCGGACCGGTGCGACTGGTCCGCGGCTGCGGCGTCCTCGCCTCGGTCGGCCTCGCCGCCGGACTGCTCGTCAACGCGCCGATCGCCGGGGTCGTCGGCTTCGCGTGCCTGGGCGCGGGCCTGTCCTGCATCGTTCCGCAGGTGTTCTCCACGGCGGGCAGCCGCGATCCGGCCCGCGCGGGCGAGGCGATCGCGCGTGTTGCCAGCCTCGGCTTCATCGGCTTCGTCGTCGGGCCGATCGTCATCGGCGGCGTCGCGGAACTCGTCGGACTGCCGACGGCGCTCGCTATCCCCGTCGTGCTGGTGATGGCGGTCGCGCTGGCGGCCCCGGCGCTGCGCCCAGCCGCTGCAGGCACCGTTACCCTGGACCGATGATCAGAACCGCCACTTCGGACGACGTACCGGCAATCCTCACCATGATCCGCGAGCTCGCCGAATACGAGCGTGCGCCCCACGAGGTGACCGCTACCGAGGCGCACCTGCGTACCGCGCTGTTCGGTGAGAATCCCGCCGTGTACGCGCTCATCGCCGAGAATGACGACACCGGTGAAGCGGTCGGCTTCGCGATGTGGTTCCTGAACTTCTCCACCTGGCTCGGCCGTCACGGCGTCTACCTGGAAGACCTATACGTCAAGCCGCACGCCCGCGGTGAAGGGCACGGCCGTGCGCTGCTCACCCGGCTGGCACAGATCGCGGTCGAGCGCGGCTGCGGCCGGGTCGAGTGGGCGGTGCTGGACTGGAACGGTCCGTCGATCGGCTTCTACAAGTCGCTCGGCGCGGTGCCGATGGACGAGTGGACGATCTTCCGGCTCACCGGCGACTCTCTCGCCCGCCTGGCCGCGTCCTAAGCCCAGGGGCGGGGTCAGCCCCAGCGGCCGGTCTCAGCCGTACTCTCGGCAGCCGCCCGGACTGGGGAAGCAGTTTGCTTCCGCCCGCTGACCAGCTGCTTCCTTCCTCCGCGAGCGATTTGTCAGTACCTCGCGGCACGATGGGGACATGCTCTTCGCCGAGGTCGTCCAAGTCTCCGCCACCGTCGCGGCGACTCGGTCGCGCCTGGCCAAGGTCGACGCGCTGGCCGGCATCCTGCGCGCCGCCGCCTCGAGCACACAGGCTCCGGCCGCGGTTCGCGTCGTCGCGGCGTTCCTCGTCGGCGTGCCGCTGCAGGGGCGCTTCGGCACCGGATGGCGCACCCTGGCCCAGCTCGACGCGGCACCTGCCGCCGAGCCCACGCTGACCGTCGGCGAGGTGGACACCGCCCTGGAAAGCCTCGCGGGCACCTCGGGGACCGGCTCGCGCGGGCGTCGCGGCGAGCTGCTCGGCGCGCTGCTGCGGGCCGCCACCGCCGACGAGCAGAACTTCCTGCTGCGGTTGCTCACCGGTGAGCTGCGGCAGGGCGCGCTCGAGGGCGTCATGCTCGACGCGGTCGCCAAGGCCGCGGATGTGCCCGGAGAGGATGTCCGCCGGGCCTTCATGCTCTCCGGCTCGCTGCCAGACACCGCCGCGGCCGCGCTGCACGGCGGCCCGGACGCGCTCGCCGC
>Ga0070741_10010668_pt1 | contig 17251 bp, 15 predicted proteins | sample Coa_R1_4_FD_66440 | JGI IMG/M metagenome (GOLD analysis project Ga0070741, IMG submission 66440) | Surface soil microbial communities from Centralia Pennsylvania, which are recovering from an underground coalmine fire - Coalmine... | ecosystem: Environmental > Terrestrial > Soil > Unclassified ...
TCCTTTGCCTGACGACCGGTAAATATTCGGCCGTCGGCGAATTCTTTGACTCGTTCAACGGGTATTTGTCGACCCGACGATACTGCCTCGACAAATTGAGCGTAGGCGTCATTGATCACGCCTTGTATCAGCGCGCGTTCTTCATCCGTCATTCCTCTGTAAGGTGACAGTACATCTTTGTATGGTCCGGATTTCACGACGTTGGCCCCGACGCCGACTTTCTGCAGCAATTCCGCGGCATTGGGGGAGCTTATTATCACACCTATTGAGCCGGTAATTGTTCCAGGATTAGCGACGATTTTATCCGCTGCAAGAGCAATATAAACGCCTCCTGATGCGGCAATATCGCTCATGGAAGCGACAACCGGTATTCCTTTTTCGCGAACTTTTCTTATTGCTGCAAACAGTTCTTGGCTTGCGCCAACCGTGCCACCCGGACTGTTGATGCGTAATACGATGGCTTTGACCTGTTGCTTATAGGCAGTGTTCAGATTCTTAATAATTTTTGTTCTGGTCGAGTCCTTTTCGCTGTCAGAGATCACGCCATCGACTCTGATGATTGCGACTCGACCTGATTTTTTTCGTTTAAAAAGCGGCATCCTTTATTATTCCGATTCACCCGTAACTAGTTATTGTTCTACGGCGGTCAATATCTCATCCAGTGCAGGCTGGTCGACGACTCCGGACATTGCAATGTTTCTCGCTGCGGTATCGCAGGCTTCCTGTATCGGATGACCGGCGTGACCGCGTGTCCACGTCCAATTAACTTTGTGTGGTTTCGCGGCGCGGTCGAGTCGCGACCACCAATCTAGGTTCGCTTTTCGTTTGAACTCGCCTTTCATGGTCCGTACGACGTATTGAGAGTCGCTGATAACTGTAACTTTGCAAGGCTCCTTCAGGTTTTCCAATCCGATTGCGGCGGCCACGATTTCCGCTACTTGATTCGTAGCGGATCCAAGATATTCACCGATGATCCGTCGCTTTCCCTGGTAATCAAGAATCGCAACTGCCGCAGCTCGCGGATTGCCGCGACCGTTGTTGAGACTGCTGCCATCGCATACTAATGTCACTTGCTTCATCTAGCGGGCATTATAGACGAGGCGGCGAACCGGGCAAATCTTTTGCTTGTTTAATCCGTCAAGTTGAGCGTTAATAGATTTCAACGTTTCTCCTGTGCCGTATTCTTTCAACCAGTGCATTGCCCGCGGAATAACAATATGAGAATATCCTATCTTCTCCTGTCAATGTTTCAGGATCTCAAGTACGGCGTCAGATCTCTGGCCAGAAATCCAGGTTTCAGTATCGTAGTGATAATAACGCTGGCAATTGGAATTGGCGCAAATACTGCAATTTTTAGCTTCGTCGATGGAATATTGCTGCGACCGTTGCCTTATCCTGAACAGGAACGACTCGCGGTTATGTGGGAGATCAATTCCGGGAATAGAGGCAGTGTTAATGGCGCATCTATTCTTGATTATCTCGATTGGCGTAGTCGTAATCGGGTTTTTGAGGATATCGGTGCCTGGTTCGGCGGGTATTTCTCGCTAACGGGTAACGATGGTGAGCCGGAAGAAATCGATGGAATGCATGTCTCTAAGGGGTTGTTCGAAATTTTGCGCGTATCGCCAGCATTGGGGCGCACGTTTACCGCAGAAGAGCACCAGCCAGGTCGCGACGATGTGGTTATTCTGAGTCAAGGTTTATGGAAACGTCGTTTCGGCAGTGATCAAAAAATAATCGGCCGGAAAATCATCGTTAATAGTACTGCCCGAACGGTTATTGGCGTTATGCCTGCTGGATTCAGATTTCCTGACACTCGAGAATTGTGGATACCTGTCGTAGAAGATCCCAAGGCAGAAACCAGAGGATTTCGGCATTTTGGAATAATTGCCCGATTAAAACCTGGGATCACACTAGAGCAAGCACAAGCTAATATGACTGTCATTGCTCATCAGCTTGAAAATGAAAATCCTGCGACGAATAAAGGAATGGGCGTTCGAGTCACCAGCATGCGCAGTGAATTGACAGGTGACTATCGTGAATCCCTAGTGATCCTGCTTGGCGCAGTCATCTGCGTTCTGCTGGTTGCTTGCGCGAACGTCGCGAACATAGTTTTGGCGCGAGTCATCGGGCGCCGAAAAGAGCTTGCTGTTAGATCAGCGCTCGGAGCCAGTCGATGGCGAATAATTCAACAGATGCTGGTCGAAAGTCTTTTGCTGGGCGCCATCGGAGGATTGCTGGGATTAGCAATGGGATTTGGGATCCAAGTTGTTGTTGGCAGCAATTCCCATTGAGTTGCCATTCTGGATGAATTTCAGCTTGGATTACCGCGTGCTTGGTTTCACTGCTGTCGCTTCGTTGTTTACAGTTGTTTTGTTTGGCGTCGTGCCAGCGTTGCGAGCATCGCGAATAGATTTGAACGAATCACTCTGCGAAAGTGGCCGAACAGGCAGCGGGTTCATACATCATCGTTTGCGCGGTTCGCTGGTTATTGCAGAGATTGCGCTCTCATTTGCATTGCTGGTTGGATCCGGTCTGATGATGAAAAGTTTTCTGCGCCTGCAAAGTATCAATCCTGGGTTTGACTCTCGCAGCGTAATGACAATGCAAGTAAATCTGCCTCCGGCAAAATATACGCAAGATGACAGTCGCAGGGAATTCTTCAATAAATTGATTGAAGGCGTTCGTGCGGTACCGGGAGTCCAGGCGTGCGGAGCTATATCCGATTTACCGATTAACGGAGGCTGGTCGCGTGGGGGCTTAGTGATTGAAGATCATCCATTCGGTTCAGATATCGAAGCGCCGATAGTCCGCTATGCCGTGACCACGACAGGGTTCTTTAATACACTTCGAATTCCCGTTCTTGCCGGACGAGATTTCACTGAAGCGGATTCGGATAAATCCACAAACGTGGCTATCATAGATTCGCGAATCGCGAATGAATTCTGGCCAAACCAGAATCCAATCGGCAAACGCATTCGTGCTGCAGATGACAAAATATGGAGAACCATTGTAGGTGTATCCGGCCCGGTATTATTCGACGGCTTGGACAAAGGGGCCGAGCAGACAGTCTATCTTCCTCACCTTCAGGAACCATCCCGAACGATGTCTCTTGTTATTCGTTCCAACACAAAACCGGCGGATATTGTCGGAGAGGTTCGCCGGCAGCTAAAAACAATCGATCCAGATCAGCCTCTTGTAAATGTCATATCTATGAAAGACGCGATCGCGCAATCGATGTGGCAACAGCGGCTCTATACGATTCTATTCGGTATTTTCGCCTGCATAGCGCTGCTAGTTGCGACAGTCGGGATTTATGGCGCGATCTCGTACCTGGTTACACAACGCACCAATGAAATCGGTATAAGACTGGCCTTGGGAGCGCAATACAGCGATGTGCTGGCGCTGATCCTGCGGCAAGGAGTTGGTCAATGCTTGATCGGAATCGCTCTTGGATTAGCTTTGTCGATCGGATCAACCAGGCTGCTACGAAGCATGTTATTTAACGTGACTGAAAACGACCCGACGGTATTCATAATTGTCGTTCCGGCTCTGTTTGTTGTAACGCTTCTGGCCTGCTGGGTACCGGCAAAGCGAGCTCTAAAGGTCGATCCGGCTGCCGTGCTTCGCTCACTTTGATTGATTTATGAAGCCTTCAACTGACCGATCAGTTGATCGACCGACGTAACCGGCGCAAGACAGGTATATTCCTGGCACACGTACGCCGTAACTTTGCCGTCAATTTGTGGTCGATCTTTCAGCAACGCAATCGCATCGGACGAGCGACTATCGTCAGACGATGCCGAGGCAACAACAACATTAGGATTGTATTCTGAGAAGACCGCCTCGATCATTGCTTTTAGAGTCGGGTCGCCTCTTTCGCCGATCAGAGCTATCTCCCTTGGCGAAGAAAGATAGAAATCGAGTGCACAAAGCAAATATCCAAACGCGCTTGGGTATCTGTTCATTGGCTCGCGCATAATCCTGAATAATAGAACGATCTTCTCTTTATAGCTCTCGTTCGCGGTCAATAACGACAATCGCAACAGAGCATTCGCGGCAACCGAATTGCCCGAGGGTATCGCGTTGTCCATGTAATCTTTATTTCGAGTAATCAGCGTTTCGTGATCTTTGCCGGTAAAGAAGAAGCCCCCTTTACTTTCGTCTTCGAACTGACAGATCATCGTATCGGCCAAGTTGCGTGCTCCTTCGAACCACCGCACATCGAATGTCGCTTCATATACTGCCAGCAGACCTTCAACAACATAGGCGTAATCCTCCAGATAACCGTTCAGCTTTGCCTGACTATCTTTATACGTTCGCAGCAATTTGCCATCGCGTGTCAATTTCGACAGCACGAATTCTGCATTTCGAATCGCAACCTGGCGATAGTCGTCACGATCAAGTGCGCGTGAAGCCTCGGAGAAAGCCGTAAGCATCAGACCGTTCCAAGCGGTCAAAATCTTTTCGTCGCGGCCGGGTTTGATTCGCTTCTCGCGGAGTTCAAACAATCGCTTGCGGCCGCGATCGATTGCTTCTACCAGGCGATCTACTGTCACGCCGGTCTCTTTGGCAACTTCGCTTAACGAACGCGATGGATAAAGGATATTCCTGCCTTCAAAATTTCCGCGCTCCGTGACGCCGTAATAGGCGCTCACCAGTCTGTCATCTTCTTCACCTAATGCCTCATTAATTTGCGCAGGTGACCACACAAAGAACTTGCCTTCATGCCCTTCGCTGTCTGCATCCTGGGTGGAATAAAAGCCGCCGCTCGCATCGGTCATCTCTCTAATGACGTAATCCAGCGTCTCTTCCACAACGCGCCGATAAAATGGTTTTCCCGTCGCCTGAAACGCATAGAGATAGATCCGCGCCAGCAGGGCATTGTCATAGAGCATCTTTTCAAAATGCGGAACCAGCCAGCGCTCATCAACGGAATAGCGATGAAATCCGCCGCCCAGTTGATCGTACATTCCACCACGCGCCATTTTGTCCAGAGTCAATTCGATCATGGCCATGTGCGTCTCGTTGCCGGTTCGGTGCGCATTGCGCAACAGAAACATCAGCGTCATTGACGGCGGAAATTTAGGTGCGTGACCGAAACCGCCGTGCGTATGGTCGAAATTCTTTTCCAATGCGCGCGCGGCATTATCCAGGACATCCGTGTTCAGCTCTGCTTCTGAAGGTTTGAAAGCATCAAGGCCGTTTAGGTGATTAAGCAATTCGTTCGCGCCTTTTTCTATTTCGTTCCGGCGATTCTGATATGCGTCCGCGACTCCCAGCAATAATCGAGGGAAGCCCGGCATATTGTGGCGATCTTCCGGAGGAAAATAGGTGCCCCCGTAAAATGGCTCGCCTTTCGGAGTCAGGAAAACCGTCATCGGCCAACCACCGTGACCGGTCATTGCCTGAACCGCGTTCATATAAATTTGATCCAGGTCCGGTCTTTCCTCACGATCGACTTTGATATTTATGAAGTTATCGTTCATCAACTCAGCGATCTGTTCGTTTTCAAAAGACTCGTGCTCCATTACGTGACACCAGTGACAAGCTGAATAACCGATAGACAGCAATATTGGCTTATCTTCCTCGCGAGCTCGCGACAGCGCCTCTTCTCCCCACGGATACCAATCGACCGGATTATGTGCATGTTGAAGAAGATAAGGACTGGTCTCGTTGATCAGCTTGTTTGTGAATTTGTGTTCTGACATCTGATGTTCCCTCGCGATACAAATCTCCACACTACTATATTCGCGGCATGCAGAAACTACCAGCGCTTCATTCATGATATTCAATCGGATTTGGTATTTATTCTCTCAAGAACGGTAGGCTGTTCGCCTTCGAATTTCTGATACCGTTCCGCGTCTTTTTGCGTGAAGCTCACAGTCAGTTGCAGGTGATTACAGTGAATGCAGCCGTATGCTCGGACCATTCGCCGACTGCCGCCTAAAAGGCGCTTGAATTTTGAAGTATCTGATGGGCGAAATCCCATATGTTTAGCCTCAAGGGTTCCCTCAACTATGGCATTGCTGCCGCAGGCCAGGCATTTCATCGTATCGTCCTCCTTGTTGTCTTATATTGATTCAAATGGGTGGAGTGCTTCCTAAGATTTGGTCGAATACTTTCAGCGCCGCTCCTATCCCTCCTAGCAAACGGTTTAGAATCCTGACGAAACATCGAAAAACGTAAATAATAATCATCCAGATACGCAAAATTACATCTCTCAGTTCCTGGGAACAATGTTTGCACAACGCAAAGATTGGACAAGTGCGAGACGCGAAGCACATCGGCCCATGTCATTCAACAAGCGAAACTGGGCGTGGCAAGTACAATAAAGGAGAGATTATGAACAAGGCAAGATATCTATTCTGTTTTGCGGTCTTGTTGGCACTCGCGAGTTTCAACATTTCCAACAGGGCGATGGCGGCTCAACGTGATCCGCAGACAAGACAAACGATCAGAAATCTTGATAATGATTTCACAAGATTTCGCAGCAGCCTGGATCAGGCATTGAGAGAGGGTCATTTGGAGGCTACTGTCAGGCAAGAGCGCATTCAGCAATATACCGACGATTTTCAACAATCGTATTATCAATATCGGGATCAAACATACAATCGCGATATAAGAGCTGATGATGTTCAGAACATGCTACAGCGAGCGTCAGAGATTCACAGGTTTCTGGGGCGACATAAGTTACCGGACTACGTGACCCGGAATTGGAATGCAGTACGACAGGACCTGGATAAATTGGCCTATTCTTACAACGTGCGCTGGGATTGGAACAATCCGCAGTATGCAGGTAACAATTACACCGATAATCGTGATAATCGGCGCGACTACAATCGCCTGACCGGAACATATCAACTCGACCGGTCCCGGAGCGATAATGTCACAGCAGCAATTAACAGAGCGACGCGCGGATTACCTCTCGACCGACGTACTCAGGTTCGTGATAGTATGCAGGCTCGCCTGGACGCCCCCGATATGATCTCTATCGATCGTCAGGGACGTAGCGTTACGCTTGCTTCATCAAAGGGCAATAAAACTACGTTTGATGCAGACAGCATTTCACATTCAGAGCAAGTTAGTTCCGGACGGACTGTTCAGATGCGAGCGACCCTGAATGGCGACATACTCACTATACAGACCACAGGTAACAGGAATACTGATTTTACTGCCACGTTTGAACCGATTGATAACGGTCGGTCTTTGCGAGTGACCCGCAACGTTTATTCTGACCGCTTGGATCAACCCATTAATTTCACAACCGTTTACAACAGAACCTCAGATCAGCCGCAATGGGATATATACACGAATACCGGTAACTACTATCCTCCGGATAACGGGAGAGGTGGAGATTTCATAATTCCGAATGGAACTGAGTTGACAGCTATTCTCAACACCGATCTCAGCACCAGAACTTCCCGTGAAGGCGATCGGTTCACGATGACTGTCCGCAGCCCGGCCGAATACAATGGCGCCGTCATTGAAGGGTACATCAGTAACCTGAACTCGTCAGGATCAGTAACCGGGCGCGCGAATATGTCGCTCAATTTCCAAAATATTCGTATGAGAGATGGTAAAACATATCGTTTCGCCGGGTTCATTGATTCTGTGCGTGCCCAGAACGGAGATACGCTGCGGGTAAATAACGAAGGCACAGTCCGTAGCGACGATAGTCAGGGAACGAAAACCGCGGAACGGGCCGGTATCGGAGCCGCGATTGGCGGAATTATCGGTGCTATCGCTGGTGGCGGCAGAGGCGCAGGCATTGGCGCAGTGATTGGTGGCGGGGCCGGTGCAGGCTCGGTTGCTGTTGAGGGCAAGCAGCAATTGGAATTGCCGAACGGCACGGAATTTAGAATTGCGTCCAGTGCTCCTGACCGAAGGTAGCCTTCAGGCTGCGAATACTGTATTTAACGGATGGCGCAGGCAGAGATGCTTGCGCTAAGTTTTTTTGCGGTCCTTGACCCGTATCATGAATTTAAGACCCGACCAAATATCGTTTACAGCGCAAATCTTTACGTCAACCAGTCCGGCGTCTAATCCTATTTTTCGAACTATATTCTCATTAAGATCGGTCGGCACACCCGAGGCTTTTTTGGGCCACGCAACCCAGATCATTCCAGCCGGAACTATTTTGCTGGCAAGGTCTCTGAAGCTGTTTTCCAGTATTGGGCGCGACAATACAAAAAGCAGCGCAAAATCCAGCGGCGCCTTTGGCTTTGAAAAAACCGTTACATTGTCGGGTAGCTTTCCCAATTCTTCCATGAAGTTATCCGGTTTACCGATCAATGCGATTCGGAAATTCTCTTTTATTCCCAACTTCTTTATTAATGGCGTTCCTGAATAACCTGCCAATACATCGCTCCCAAGAGGGCCAAAATTGATATGAAAGTATAAATCAAATAACCGATAACAAACCAGATTCAGATGGAGACGCAAAAGGGTCAGCCATTCCGGCCGACCCCTTGCAAGCTGTCATTTCCAGGGAATTAGTACCGTGGTTTCCTCTTGCGGAGCTTGAGTGTATAAAGAGCGCTGCTGCCTGCACCCGCGATTGCGCCAATCGCGGTGCCTTTCCTTCCACCAATAAGTCCTCCCAGTAATGCTCCACCACCCGTGCCCAGCGCTACCGTTAAAATGTCTCTATGCTTTTCCCAGCCTGAAACTGGACGCGAAGGCTCATGACTTCTGTAAACTGATCGCGAAGCGGTGTGGCCGGCATACCGTGAAGAAGTGGTTGCTCTAACAGATTCGACACGTCGGGCTCTGTTAATTTTAGTTGACGTTACGACGTTAGAAGTATTCTCAGGCTGGATTGACTCAGGTGAATTGGCGCTTTCGGTGTTTTCAGCTGGAACATTGCTAAGAGTGTCGTCGCCACTGGAAAGCCCATTATTGTCGCTCGCTTGTGTGCTTAAGGGCTGACTGGAACTGGCGGAGGCGACGGAATTCATTTTATTACTCTCAGAATGCTCGACGACAGCACCGATGGACCCACCCAGCAGGGCGGCGGTTAATGCCAAAGCTACGATTTTGGTGTTTTTTGTTAGCGTCATCTTCTTAACCTCGCGAATTATTTTCGTTTTTCACTTGGCAAGTCTCGTGCCCGGTGAGTCGAAATACCTGCGACAGTCTCTAACTAACTGATCACCGATCATTTATTAAGCTGATCCGATGGTTCACGCAAACCCGCGCCTCCGCTCATGCTACACCAAATGAGCGAACTCGTGCGGCAGATCGAACGGCAAAAAAATGCTTTCATGTATAATTCTGAATATTGACAGTATTTACTGTTGACAATCATTGCCGGTGACTGTAGATTTTTGCTGTATGAGAAAACACCTCGATTCATTACGAGATAGAAAGTACATAGGGGTTGCCGAACTGGCAAACGAATCCGCCCGAATAATTTCAGGATCAGGGCCGTTACAAGAGAAAGCCACCGTGACGGAAGTCCCCGATGAACGAACTATAAGATATTACTTGACTGAAGGATTGATTTCTCCAGCGGAAGAGAAGCAGGGAACTGCCTCCGTGTTCAATTATCGCCACTTGCTTCAAGTGCTGGTGATAAAAAAACTTCAGTCGGAGCATCTTCCCATTCGAAAAATAAAAGAGATTGTCAGCGACCGCAAGGAACGGGATTTAGAACGTCTGTTGGGAGACGAAGACAGCACCAAAAACGAGGCGACTCGTTATTTGCAGAATCTTTTAGTTTCATCTTTGCGAGCCATTCCGCCGCCAGCAGCACCACGAGGAAATGTCGGCGGATTAAATTCGAGCGGAGTGCCGACAATGGCAAGTGCCCCGTTATATGAGCCTCCCATTCCCACGGCGGCGGTTCCTACAATAACAACCGGTTCCTGGGAACGAATCGAAGTTGAACCGGGACTCGAACTTCATGTCCGCAGCGATTACCGCCCGCCCGTCGAAAGCAGAGGTGTTCGCCATCTTTCGCGCGCTATCTTAAGCGCAATTATCAATTATGGCCAAAAGCCGAGAAAGTGAGAGTTGTTTTATGACTCACCAGATTCCGCAAGTTGAATTCATCACGGAAAGAAAAAAGTTTGCCGCCAGACGAGAACAGACAATCGATCTGCTGATTCGCATTGTTCCACCTGAGCCTGATCCGGGAATCGGCCGCCGACCGAAACTAAATCTAAGCATGGTGCTGGATCGCTCAGGCTCAATGAGCGGGGAAAAAATGGACCACGCACGTCGCGCCGCGATGTATTGCATCGACCAATTATTGTCCACGGATCGAATAAGCGTCGTTATATTCGACGATGTCGTGGAAACTCTCATTAATAGTTGCCTTGCAGAAAACAAATCCGATTTGAAGGAAAGAATTTCGACAATAATGGCTCGCAATTCGACTGCGCTTCACGAAGCCTGGGTTCGTGGAGGACTGCAGATAAGCCAGCATCTGGACAGCGGGGCGATCAACCGTGTGCTGTTGATAACTGATGGACTGGCAAATGTCGGATTAACCAATACGGATGAGATTGTCTCGCAATCGAAAGGCTTGGCAGAGCGCGGAGTGAGCACATCGACAATCGGAATTGGGGGTGATTTTAACGAAGACCTGCTGTTGCCGATGGCCACGGCTGGCGGAGGAAACGCTTGGCACGTTGAGCACGCCGATGATATGCAGCGCATATTTGCGGTCGAATTGGAAGGACTCATCGCGCAAATCGGTCACAGTGTTTCACTGGGAATGATTCCATCGGATGGAGTGCGGTTGGTTGACGTTTTGAACGACTTTGAAATGAACGAAAACGGTCGTTATAAACTGCCAAATCTGCAAGCCGGATCGCCGATTGAAGTTGTAGTCCAGCTCAAATTGCCAGCTCAGCCGGCTGGAATGAAGATGCGTCTGTTTGATCTGCGACTTGGATTTACGCCGCAGGACCGAGCGTCGGCAGAAGTCATCAAGCATTCTTTTGAGATTGAATTCGATACTGAAGAGTCGGTGTCTCAACTGACCGCAAATCCGGAAGTCGCCAAGGCGGTACGGTTGTTGATGAACGCTCGCGCAAGACGCGAAGCAATGAAGAAATTGGATACGGGGGATTTGGTAGGTTCTCAGCAGATAATCGCGCAGGCGGTCCGCGCAACCTACGTTGCGTGCGCTCCAATGGCATCTACACCGGAGGTCCAACAGGAACTGGAAATGCTCAATAATTTAAGTGACGAACTTAGGGGTTCTGAGCCAAGGGGAATGACACGCAAAAAGCTGTCGTACCAATCCTATCTGCGAGGTCGTTCAAAGCCTCTTTCCTAATATCCCGATTGATAGGGCAGTGTCGAACCCGCTGCCCATTTCAATTAACGGACCTGCGCGACCGACTGATAAATAACTCGCGAAATACCTGAGATTAGCTGATCCGCCTTTTTTTCATCATCGAATCCACGAGTCAATACAACCAAGATGTAAGGTGAGCCCTTTTGCGGATAAACAATCGCGGCATCATGTCGAATCTTTGTGATCCAGCCTGTTTTGTGCGCGACCTTCGTTCCTTCAGGCAAGCCGGCAGGAATACCTGTATTGAATTCCTGCCCCAGCAGAATCGCGATCATTTCGTCGCAGGCAGATCTCGATATCACTTTCTTTTCTGCTATCGCTGTCAACAAAATCATTAAGTCGTACGCCGAAGTTGTATTGTTCAATCCTTTTTCGTAGGCCTTACCGTCTTCAACGCCGCGCAGAACTTTGATGTCATTGGCGTGCATTTCTTTCATGAACTTCATCACGTTATCCGCGCCAATTTTTTCGATCAGGATATTGGTTGCCAGATTGCTGCTCCGAGTGATCATGTGATGAATCAGATCGCGATAAGTATCTTCAGTTCCGATTAACTTGTACGCGTCGGGATCGCCGTCCGATTTTTCGTCGAGAGTAAACGGACTGCCATCTACGATGCTCTTAAACTCGTTTTTGACTGACAGCTTATCGTCTAAACGGAATTTTCCTTGCAATGCCTGGTGAAAGATCTCCATCATCACCGGCACTTTCATAGTGGATGCAGCGTGGAAGCTGACGTGCTCGTTTATCAGCAACTCCTCTCCGGTCTTTATGTCATGAAAAGCGACCGCGACAGTCTCGGCGTTGCTATCCTTAATCAATTTTTCAATGTCGGATCGCATAACTGGCTTTCCCGCCTGCGCCAGAGCACTTAAATAAAAAACGGAGAACGCAAAAGCAATAGTCAGCAGGACCTTTGGCATATGTTTCAATTCCGTTTAGATGAAGCGACTAAGTAATCGAAGGCATCCGAACAATGCCTGATTTCCGTAGATGTCGACGGAGGCAGTGTATCACACGAATATGTGCGACCACGGCGGAAAACCGGGAATAATCTCTGTATAATTGTGGATTACGTATTTAGAGATGTGGACCTGCCAATTAAGCTTTTGCTGGAAGAGAAAATGAACAGATACATAACGCGTGTGCTCGTATTTTTTTCGCTCGCTCTTTTGCTCGGATCAACAGGTTTATTTGCGAAGCTTGGAAAACGCGAAAACGGCAGTAATAAGATAGCTTTAAAACAAGGTCAGGAGACTGGCAACATGCAGCAACCCAGGGTTAGAGCTCCGGAATTGACAGGTGGCGCCGGCTGGCTTAACACGGACAAGCCGATCACGCTGGCGGGTTTGCGCGGCAAAGTTGTCTTGCTGGATTTCTGGACATACTGCTGTATCAACTGCATGCATGTGATTCCTGATTTGAAGAAACTGGAACACAAGTACCCAAATGAACTGGCCGTGATCGGCGTTCACTCTGCTAAATTCAATACCGAAAAAGAGTCTGACAATATCCAGCAGGCGATTCTGCGATACGGGATCGAGCATCCGGTCGTTAACGACAATAAATTCCAAATTTGGCAGCAGTATGGAGTCAATGCTTGGCCAACATTAGTGCTGATCGACACAGATGGTTATGTAGTCGGAGAAATCTCTGGCGAAGGAGTTTTCGACACACTCGATAAATACATAGGCGAGCTGGTCGCAAAGGCGAAAGCGGATGGCAAACTGAATGAGACGCCTTTGAAGCTTGCGCTCGAACGAGCGAAATTCGCTGACACTCCGCTTCTTTATCCAGGTAAAGTTTTAGCCGATGCCGCATCGAATCGGTTGTTCATAGCCGATTCGAATCACAATCGGATCGTGATTTCTTCGCTTGACGGAAAATTGATCGATACTGCTGGCAGCGGGCAAATCGGACAGGACGATGGTACTTTCGACAAAGCGACATTCAACCATCCGCAGGGAATGGCTTTGGATGGCGAGGCCCTTTACGTTGCAGACACTGAAAATCACCTGATTCGTCGACTTGACCTGAAAGATCACAAGGTGGAGACAGTAGCGGGAACGGGAGAGCAGGCCCGGAAGATATTGCGAGAAGGAGGTACGCCCCGTCAAATCGCGCTGAATTCGCCGTGGGATTTGCAGCTTGTAGGTCATAAACTTTATATAGCCATGGCCGGCCCGCATCAGGTCTGGGTATTCGATCTGGATAAGAATTTCATTGCGCTATATGCCGGAAGCCTATACGGACAGGAGGCAAGAGTTGACGGCAAGCTGCAGGAAAGCGCATTCGCTCAGCCAAGCGGTATCACCACCGACGGCAAACATTTGTACACGGCTGATAGTGAAATTAGCTCTGTGCGCTCAATTGACCTGACACCTGACGGCAGCGTGAAGACACTTGTGGGTGGCGATCTGTTTGAATTCGGCGATCAGGATGGCGTAGGCGATGATGTTCGATTGCAGCATCCGTTGGGTATTACGTATGACAGCAAGGGCTCTCTTTACGTCGCCGATACCTACAACCACAAAATAAAGAAGATCTCGATTGCCGATCGACGCGCAGAGAGTTGGCTTGGAACAGGCAAGCCAGGATTTAAAGACGGCAGCTCTCCACAATTCTATGAGCCAGGCGGTTTGAGCATTGCGAACGGCAAAATGTACGTTGCCGATACCGACAATCAGGCAATAAGAGTAGTAGATCTGAAATCTCGAAACGTCCAGACATTGACGATAGCAGGTTTGAGGCCGGTCTCGCAGCCAAAAATAACAGCAGAGTTTCTGCCCAACCTCACTGCGATCGATGGCGGACCACAAAAAATCAACATCGGAAATGGCGAGCTTGTTTTGGATGTTAAATTACCGAACGGATATCATCTGAACCCGGAAACCTCGCATAAGTACAAGCTGGAATTCAAGTCTGGAAGCGACATTGTTGCCGTTAAAGAGGATGATCTTGCCCGCTCATCGAAAGACTTGAAGTTGCCGATTCACATTCCATTTATGGCGAAATCGGCGGGCAGCGCAGACCTGAACGCGGTGCTGACTATCTATTATTGTCGTGATGACAATCAGGGTGCTTGCAGGATTAAGTCGCTAAACTGGCATCTGCCGATTGAGGTAGTTAGTCAGGGTGGATCAAGCTCCGTTATGGCAGCGTTCTCTCTTGAAAAATAGATTGCGTATAGGCAATGAATCCTCCGCTCAGGTTGTAATAGTCAAGACCAGAACGGGCAAAAGGCAATGTCAGGTCACAAATCGCTGTCAAATCACAGATGGCGCGAAAGCGCCATCTGAGTTGATTGATAGTCGACTGCTGCCAAAGCGGATATTTCCTTTCGTTTCAATCGTGTCCGGTTGCTTACGATCTGCTATTCACTCCTCCCTGGCGAAAAAATGCGTTTTGGGCGGATGGGCTACCAAGCAAAAAGCTGACCCACACCTCGCGCTGGAATAATTCTTGACAGTTTTTCCGGCGACGTGATACCTTTTCGAGCTTTGAAATTTTTCGCTCAAAGCGAACGATATACGTCTGTCGTCTTTAGGAACCTGAAGGATTACGGTGATTATTCAAGCGGCATTTGCCTTTATGCTGGCGCAGGAAGAGAACATCCTGGCAATCGATGGATCGTTCTTCGTCATCCTTATTCTGTTTATTGTGCTGGTCATTCTGGCAAACAAACTCATTTACAAACCGGTTTTGCAGGTTTTAGCAGAACGCGATAGATTGACGGTTGGCGCCAGCGGCGAGGCTACGTCCATAATAGAGGATTACAACAAACGGCTCGCGCATTACGAAAACAGCATTCGACAGGCGAGATCGGAAAGCTACCGCGATTTGGAACAAAGGCGAATGCAGGGGCTGGCTAAGCGCACGGAAATTATCGATTCGACAAAAGCGGAAATCAGCGGAGAAGTGAACGCGGCAAAAACCGACCTGTTCAAGCAGGTGGACACTGCAAAAAACAATCTGGGCACAGACGCCCGCAACATCGCCGCTGAGATTTCGTCAGCAATCCTTAAGCGTTCAGTGGGAGGATCAAGCCGTTGATGCTGTTACTGCAGGAACCCCACGCGATCTTTTCCCCGTTCATAGACAAGCTGATCAACTTAGTAATCTATGTGGGGATTCTGTACTTCCTGCTGCGAAAACCGATGATGGCATTTTTCGCCAGTCGGTCATCGGAGATCCAGGACAATTTGAAAAAGGCTGAGCGCGAGAAGCAGGAAGCACTCGCTCAGCTGAAGACGGTTGAAGAGCGATTGAACAAACTGGATGCTGAGACAGCAGAAATCAAGGCCCAAGCTGCGCAGGAAGCTGAAGCCGAATACAAACGCATTCTGGCCGGCGCGCAGGAAGATGCCGGAAAGCTGCGGGAAACGGCCAAACGGGAAATCGACGGCTTGGTAAAGGCCGCAAGGTTAGAGTTGAAAGCCTATGCGGCGGAGCAGGCAGTAACCATCGCCGAAGGTTTGATCAAAAACGAAATGCGCGAAGACGACGCGCACCGCATTGTTGACGATTACATCAACGAATTGGAGGGCAACGGGAAGAGATGAGCGTAATTGCAAATCGCTATGCCAAGTCCTTCGCTGATGTAGTTGAAGAACACGGCGAGATTACTCAGGCCAGAGATGCCATCCACGGATTCAATCAGGTTTTGGTTGGTCACCAGGAATTGCAGGCTGTTTTTTACAACCCGACAATTCCACAGGATCAAAAGCGCGGAATTCTGAACGCGTTGATTCAGCGGCTGAACCTGTCGAAAACAACAGGTAATTTTCTATCTTTGTTGCTGCAGAATTACAGGTTGCATCAGCTTGGCGATATTGTTGCAGCGTTTGACAGGGAAATTGATCGAAGGCTTGGCGTGGTGACAGCGGAGGTTACGACCGCAGCTCCGATCACGGAACAGGAACGACACGCATTGTCGAAAAAGCTGGATCAAATGACAGGAAAGCAGGTGCGCCTGCAGTTCAAGATCGATCCTCAAATTATTGGTGGAGTGGTTACGCGCATTGGCAGCGTGATCTACGATGGATCGATACGAAATCAGTTACAGCAGATTGAAGTAAGACTCCGCGGGGAGTGAGATAAGGGAAACGCAAGATGCAAGACATCAAAGCAGATGAAATTAGTAAGATAATTCGCCAGCAGATCGAAAATTACGAAACCGGCGTCACTGTTACCGAGGTCGGAACTGTAATCAAAGCCGGTGACGGAACGGCCGAAATGTTCGGACTCGAAAAAGTAATGGCGGGCGAGTTGTTGGATTTGCCGCACGGCGTTTCGGGCATCGCCTTGAACCTTGAAGAAGACAAGGTCGGCGCCGTGTTGTTCGGCGAATTCATGAAGATAAAAGAAGGCGACACCGTCAAGCGCACAAAGCGAATCATGTCAGTGCCAGTCGGAGAAGCGATGATCGGCCGCGTAGTCAACGCTCTGGGTCAGCCAATCGACGGCAAAGGTCCAATCGTCAATGACGGATACAATCCTGTAGAGCGAATTGCTCCTGGAATTATCGAACGCCAGCCGGTGCGCGAGCCAGTACAGACGGGATTGAAAGCAATTGACTCGATGGTGCCGATCGGGCGCGGACAGCGCGAGTTGATCATCGGCGACCGCCAAACTGGTAAATCAGCCGTCGCTATCGACACGATCATCAATTCAAAAGGGAAAGACCTGATCTGTATCTACTGCGCCGTAGGTCAAAAGAAATCGACCGTTGCTCAGGTTGTGACCACGCTTGAGAAGTATGGCGCAATGGATTACTCGATTGTCGTTTCTGCGTCGGCAGACGATCCGGCGGCAATGCAGTACATCGCTCCGTATTCGGCGTGCGCTATCGGCGAATACTATATGGATCGCGGAAAGCACGTGCTTTGTATTTACGACGATCTGTCGAAACACGCTGTGGCATATCGCGAGATTTCGCTG
>Ga0070741_10010669_pt1 | contig 17251 bp, 20 predicted proteins | sample Coa_R1_4_FD_66440 | JGI IMG/M metagenome (GOLD analysis project Ga0070741, IMG submission 66440) | Surface soil microbial communities from Centralia Pennsylvania, which are recovering from an underground coalmine fire - Coalmine... | ecosystem: Environmental > Terrestrial > Soil > Unclassified ...
GGGAGGAAGCTGGCGTGAATGGTGATATCCATGGCGCCCACGCTAGCGGCGGCCTCCGGCCCGCGCTTCTCGATTCCTGACCGGTCTGGTCACCTGCTTCGCGACGCAGGGCGGGATGCCGGCCGTGGCGCGCGGCTCCTGCCGGCGGTACGCGCTCGGCGGCATGCCGACCAGCTCCGTGAAGCGCGTGCTGAACGTGCCGAGCGACGAGCACCCGACCGCGAAGCAGACCTCGGTGACGCTGAGGTCGCCGCGCCGGAGCAGCGCCATCGCCCGCTCGATCCGCCGCGTCATCAGGTACGAGTACGGCGACTCGCCGTAGGCGAGCCGGAACCTGCGGCTGAGGTGCCCGGCCGACATGTGGGCGCCGCGGGCGAGCGCCTCGACGTCGAGCGGCTGCGCGTACTCCCGGTCGATCCGGTCGCGCACGCGGCGGAGCCGGGCGAGCTCGCGCAGATGCTCGGCCGTTGCGGCTGCGGCGCTCATCACCCGATCGTGCCATGCCGGACCCGTGTCCAGCGGGGCACCATGCAAGCGGTCGATCCAGCCGACCCGGGTGATCCAATGCGGGTGCCGTGGGTCAGTGTGAGACGCCGTAGGCGTAGGAAGGAGTTGCCGTCATGTCGGAAGCGCTGGAAGACGTCCGCTACGTCAACAGCCAGCTCGAGACGATCCGGTTGCAGCTCGGCGCCCTCGCCCGGATCGAGAGTGTCCTCAGCGACATCCTCGTCGTCCTGCGGGACATCCGGTCCGAGCCGCCGCCTGGCCTGCGGGAGGTACCGAGAGCCGCCAGCTCGTAGCCGGCCGTCCCGGCGCACGGATCTGCTTCTTCCGAGCGGACGCCCGGGCAGTTGCGGCTGAACGGCCGCCCCGCGGGGTATCACTTGGGGCATGTCGGCGCTGGACTACGACCGCATGACGCTCGACCCGCAGGACCTGAGCTTCGGGCGCCAGGTCGCGCAGTTCGAGATCGAAGGCTGGGAGATCGAGGCGCACGAGGGCTCGCGGCTCTGCTACCTCCGCCGGCACCGGCGCGTCCCCGAGATCATCGACCTCTTCAGCGCGCGCGGGCGGAGGCTCAAGCTGGCGCTGCTCCCGGACGGGACGTGGAAGGCCTCGGTGAGCACGGGCTTCGCCGACGACGACCCGTCGGAGACGGCCGGCGCGACCCCGCTCGAGGCGGCGGAGGCAGCGCTGGCCGAGTACGGGGACGCCTGACCCGAACGCCGGGCGAGAACCGCTAGTGCCCAGGGTGGTCGTGGCCCGACTTGCCCGGGGTCCCGGCGGCCTGGTCGTTCGCGCGGTGCTCCTCCGCGGCGCTGTTCCCGACGCCGTTCGCGGGTGGCTGCGCAGGCGGGGAACCAACGCCGTTGCCGTTCGGGGCCGACACGCCGCTCGCGTTGCCGTTGCCGTTCCCGTTCCCGCCGCCCGGGACGGCGTCCGACTGACCCTGGCCGCCGGCGTTCGAGGAGGACGAATGGGCCGCGTGCGCCGTCGCCGAGTTCCCCCTCGCAGGCTCCGCCGCCTTGCCGTGCGACTGCGGCTGCGGTTTCTGTTTCTCGGCGTTCGACGAGCCGATGGCCGTGGCCGGGCGATCCGGGCGAGCGTGCCCCGGGGGCGAGATCGACCCGTGGCCGCCCTGTGACTCCGACTGCGCGACCGGGATCGGCGGCTCGTCCGGCACCGTTGCCGTCGGCTCGGTCCGGGGAACGGCGGGACTGCCGTGCGAGACCTTCGCCGGCGCGGGCGTGTGGACGCGCGGGCGGACGACCGGCGAGACCACCACCGGCGCCGGCGCCCGCCGGACCGGCGTGACGACCGGAGCCGCCGCGACGGCGACCCTGCTCGCCGCCGGCGCACGGCGCGCGGCCGGCGTCGTCGAGACCTGGACCGGCCGGGAATGCTGCCGGTGCGTCTTCACGCCATGGCGGTCGACCGTCACCACGACACCCGTGGTCAGCCCGACCGCGACGACGCCGCTCCCGAGCGCCGCGGCCGCCGGCAGCGCCGCGACCTTGACCGCCGACGCGCGCGCGACCAGGTGGTCGAACGCGTTCCAGAGTCCCGGTGCCGGGAGCGCGCCGTACGCGCCGCGGAGGGCCGAGCGCAGGCGCCGCCGTGCGCGGAGCAGCAGCGATCCGATCGCCGACTCGGAGACCCCGATCGTGGCGGCGACCTCCCCGTAGGGAAGGCCGCAGAGCTCGTGGAGCACGAGCGCCTCGCGCTGCTGTGCGGGGAGGTCCTTGATCGAGCGGCCCAGCGCGCGGAACTCCTCGCCGGCGATCGCGGCGGCGAGCGCGTCCGGGGAGTGCACGGCGTTGTCGCTTCCGTTCTCGGCGAGCGCCTGGCGCCTGCGCGTCCGGATCCGGTCGAGGCACTCGTTGCGCGCGATCGCCCGGAGCCAGACGTCCGGGCGGCGCGGGACGCTGCCGGCCAGGATCGCCCGGTGCGCGGAGTAGAACGTCTGCTGCATCGCGTCCTCCGCGTCCGCCGCGTCGGTGAGCATGAGCCTGCACACCGCGAACACCGACGTGGAGTGCTCCTGGAAGAGCGCGCCGACCAGCTTGCCCGCACCGTGCTCGGCGGGGCCTGCCTGCGCCGTCCCGGGATCAGCGTTGACCGCCACGTGTGTCGACATGATGGTTGCGCGGTCAGCCGGAGGGCGCGTGCCCCGCCCGGGGGAGATGCCGCCGCCCGGGCGAGCGGGCCGCCGGCCAGGCGAGCGCCGCGAGCAGCGCGACCAGCACGAGATCGCGTGCCACCACGAGCCACGAGGCCGTGGCGTCGAACGTGTAGACGAGGTCGAGGTAGCGGTACGGGAACCAGACCTGCGTGAGGACCATCGACGCGACCAGCAGCGCGCCGGCGAGCAGCGCCCGGCGGCCGCGGAGCAGCGGCACGAGCGGCAGCAGCCAGACGAGGTACTGCGGCGACAGCACCTTGCCGAGGGCGACGAAGGCGCACACGCAGGCCGCGCAGGTGCGGACGAGGCGGTCGCGGTCGGCCGGCCCGCGGAGGAAGCCGGCCCAGAGCGCGACGAGCACGAGCGGCTGGAGGACGGCCTGGCCGAGCGCCAGCCCGCCGGGCAGCGATCCGGCGAGGTTGTTCGAACCGTGACTCACCTCCATCGTCAGCGCGGCCCCCCACACCTGGTGGGCGGCGAGCAGCAGCGACGCGCCCAGGCTCTCGATCTGGAGCGGCCGGCTCGCCTGGCCGGAGAGGCTCGCCCAGACCCCGTGCGGGCTCAGGGCGACGAACGGCGCGTAGCACGCGAGCGCCACGGCGAGGAACCACCCGCCCGCGACGAGCGCCTGCCGCCGGCCGTCGCGGCGCCAGACGTAGGCGAGCATCGGCGGGAGGATCACCGCCGGGAAGAGCTTTGCCGCGAACGCCAGCCCCAGCACGGCGAACGACCACCGCCGCCGCTCGCAGACGAGCAGCGCGACCGCCCCGATCATCAGGGTTGCCGGCCAGAGGTCGAACCGGGAGAGGACGACTGGTCCGAGCGCGAGCGCCCCGAGGCCCGCGAGCCCCACGGCCGCGGCGAGCTCGAGACGGCGGCGCCCGAGCCGGACGAGCGTCACCGCGACCGCGGCCACTGCGAGCATCCCGCAGAGCCCCATCAGGGCCTCGAACACCCGGGTGTACGTGTCGAAGTGCCCCGATCCCGCGAGCGCGGAGGGCAGGATGAAGACCGGCAGGGCGCCCGGCGGGTACTCGACCGCGAAGTCCCGGTACGGGATCTCGCCGCGGAGCGTCGCGTCGCCGTAGGTCTCGTAGACCGGCGTGTCGAGCAGCAGCCGGTGCGTGTAGAAGCCGTAGTGGAGGGTTCCCCAGGCGGTCAGGAACGCCGCGACGCCGAGCGCGACGACCAGCAGCGTGCGTCCCCGACCGGCGTCGGCCGGCACTCCCCCCGCCTCGCCCGTGGGGAGTGCCGGCCTGGCCGAGTCGCCGGTTGGTGTCGCTCCGGCCGGTCGCGCGGCCGGAAGAGCCGCCTCAGTGACGGCCGCCTCCACCGTGGCCGTTGTTGCCGTTGTTGCCGCCGTTGCCGTTGCCCCCGCCGTTGCCGTGCTCGCCGCTGTTGCCGTGCGTGCCGCTGTTCCCCGGCGCATGCGTCGTGGCGGTTGCCTGCGTGGTGGTGCCCGTGGTCGCCGTCGAGTGCTTGACCGGGCCCTTGCCCTTGCCGTGACGCTTCATCGACGCGACCGTCGCCGCCGTGCAGCTCCCGAGCACGTCGCCGTGCTTCAGGTGCGCGCGGGCAGCGGGCGCGCCGACGGAGATCGCGACGAAGGGGTGCTTCGCCGAGCCGGTGCGGTGGCACAGGGTGACCTTGCCCGGCAGGGTCGTGGTCAGCCCGGTGCCGGTCGTGGTGATCCCGGAGAGACCGCCGCCGTTCGCGATCGAGACCGCGGCGAACAGGCCGGCGGCGACGAGCGCGATGACGGCGAACAGCGGTGCGAGGCGGCGCATGGTGCTCCTTTCGTCGAAGGCGGGGAGTGCATGTGCTGTGTCGGCACCCCCCGGCCGAACGGTGATCCCTCATCCGACCGGGGCCGGACGTTCGAGCTCTCACCTCGAATGACGAAGCGCGGTCGAGAACCTCGCGCGCCCCCCTGTAAAGGTTTTGTAAGCAGGAGGGGTCAGGCTTCAGCCTGACCCACGCCTCCCGGACGACCACCGCGCAAGGCCGCGGTACAGGCTGAAGCCTGTCCCTTCTCCCCGCCTTCCGGCCCCGTGCACCTCCTGACGAATCGAGCAGGGTCAGGCTTCAGCCTGACCCCCGCGTCTCGAACAACCACCACGCAAGACCAGAGGACACGCTGAAGCCTGTCCCTGGACTAGGTGAACCTCCTGACGAAGTCGAGCGCGGTCTGGGCGACGTCGCGCCAGCCGTGTGGTCGGCGACCTGCTTCAGCGTCTTCCGGGCGAGGACGTCCGGGTTGGCGCGGGCCTCCTCGACCGTGTCCGGATCGTCCGGCCAGACCGGCGTCAGGCCGGCGTAGCCAGCGTCCTCGAAGAGCGTCACCCAGCCGTGCCAGCTCGAGGGCAGCAGCCAGAGCCCGTGCACGAAGACGACTGGCGTCGCGCCCGACGCGTTGGCGCGCTCGATCTGCGCCTCCTCGAGCCCGGTGATGGTCGGCGTGCTCATTGCGATTCCCATGTCTCCCTCCTCGATCGTGTGTGCGCCTGTCGCCGGGACGATCCCTCGGCGGAGCGCACGTCGCATCCGCCGGTATGCCGGTGGCGGTCGCCAGTCGCGGCAACGCGGCGCGACCCCGGCCACGGGCACGCGCACCGGCCGACCGGCGTCCCGGACCGGCGTACCGGCGGATTCGAGCCTGCTCCGCCCGCGCAAGAGTCGGTCGTGTGGACACGTCGAAGCCGAAGCCCATCCACACCGCCGTGGAGGAGGTGCGCCACCTGCACGAGGTCGAGCGTGCCGGCGAGAGCCAGTGGACGCCGGTGATCGCGCTCGGCGGCCTGATCGCGTTCCTCCTCGCCGTCGGCGTGGTCATGTTCGGAATCGTCGAGGGGCTCACGCACCTCCTGGCGAGCGCTCGCTGACGACACACGGGTCCGAGACGACACAATAGGAATCCGATGAGCGGCGACGTCTGCAGTCACCTGGACGAGATCGTCCTCCGCGAGCTACCGGCCGCGGTCGACGGCTGCGAGGACTGCCTGAAGGCCGGCGACAAGTGGCTGCACCTGAGGATCTGCCTGAGCTGCGGCCACGTCGGCTGCTGCGACAGCTCGCCGAACAGACACGCGACCGCGCACGCCCGTGCGACGTCGCACGCGATCATCCGCTCGCTCGAGCCGGGCGAGGACTGGAGCTGGTGCTACGCCGACCGGGTCGGCTTCGTCGTCGACGGGATCGCCGGCGAGACACGAATCCCGCCGTCGCCGCTCATGCAGTGACGCAGCCTCCGCGGTAACTCGATTCCGGCCGTTGGCGTCTCCCGCGGACGTCGTCACTCCTCGACGACCACGGTGCGCTCCTCGGCCTCTGCCACGGCATCAGCGGCCGACGTCGCCTCCTCCTCGCTGGCGTGATCCTCGATGACGCCCTCGCCGTAGTCGACGTGCCACAGGTCGTGTTCCCGGTAGACCCGGATCGGCAGTCCGCTCTCAGGCATGTTTTGCCCTCTCTTCTACGGTCGCCGCTGCTCTCTGCGAAACACCGGCGATTCAGCCGGGTCCGGCAGGAGTCGCCTTGCCGCCACGGCCACCGGGTGCCTCCTCCTGTCCGTCGCCGCCACTTCTCTCCTCCCCCTCCGCCGGCACCTCCTGCCGCAACTCTTCGGCATCGGCCGCCTCGGCGGTGGTCAGCGGGCCTGTGGGCGGCCGATGACCGCCTGGCAACCGATCGAGAAAGGCACGCAGGCGCTTCACGGAGGAAGCGTACACACGTCGCCTCGACGCTCCGGAGCCGGGAGGGAGGCGCGAGGGCCCGCCGCCGGCCGGGCCCTCGTACTTCAGCCTCGAACGAGCTAGACGGCCGCGAGGCCGTTGGTGCGAGAGACGACCTTGCCGCTCGTGATCTTCGGTGCGTTCGGGATCGCCGAGGAGAAGTTCTGGTCCGTGATCCACTTGGAGACGACGTTGTTCGACTCGTCGCCCTGCTCGGCCGTCTCGAACAGACCGAGCGAGCTGAGGATGCCGTTCCCGGACTCGATCAGGTAGTAGCCGGCGAAACCGGGGAGCTTGCGCAGCTCCGGAACGAGCGTCTCGTTGACCTTGGCGCAGATCTCATTCGTACGGGCCGCGTCGACACCTTCGTAGCGACGGATGGTTGCATGCATGTGATGCTCCTTCTGTGATTCGTGCGGGGCAACGCACTCGAATGGGCGCATTGCGGCGGTCAGGCCTGGGAGTCACAGTCGGAGAGGAATTGCTAGAGCCTCGGCGGCTTCAACAGCAAGAGCCAACGCGCTGAGATCAGCATAGCCGCAATCCGCCGGCGCGGGACCTCGCGGCGCTGACAGCAGGTGCCTCGTCAGGTATGCTCGCAGCCGCTGCGCTACGGAAGACTGGCTGGCAGCGCGGTGGCCGCAGGGTCACAAGAACCGGCCCTGCGAATGTCCTCCCTCAACGACTCGGGTTGGAGCAGTCGTCATGCCGCCCGTGACTGTTTGGTCGGCGATCCGTTTCGATCAGATCGTGAGGAAGCGATGCGGAGGGAAGCCAATGCCGGTGGAGTTGCGGAACGACGGTTCGGGCGACGGGCTACGAGAACCAGGCCGATCAGAGCTCAGCCGGAGACCTGCTGGGACGAGATCCCAGCGATGCCGGTCGAGGTCACGACGCCGGATCGTGAGAGCGCGAGGGCGCTCCTGGAGGAGTCCATGCCTCACTTCCGCGCCGAGATCGCCGAGACGGACGAGTCGGCCATGGTCGTCAGACTGCGACCCACGCCGCCCGCGCCGGCAGGCTGGGTGTTCGAGTTCCTGGCGCTCGTCGAACGCTGGCTCGACGCACGCAACCTCCAGCTCGCGAACGTCCATCATGGAACGCGAACCTACGTGATCACGGCCAGCCCTCCCGAGAGCGACGGCGGTCCCGAGCCTGCCGGCGCGTAGTCGACCATGACTCCCGTCGATCCCCAGCATCTGCGCGTCCTGATCGCGAACGAGAAGCGCGAGCGGCTCGACGTCCTCGCGCAAGTCGTCATCGGACTGGGCCATGACGTGATCGCGCGCGAGATCTACGTGAAGGAGGTCGGCGCCCAGACGGCGAGGGAACAGCCGGACGTCGCGATCGTCGGGCTCGGCCTGTCGTCCGAACACGCACTCGACCTGATCGGCGAGATCGTTCGCGAAGCGTCCTGCCCCGTGATCGCGCTCCTCCACGCCAACGACCCGGCGTACATCCACGAAGCAGCCAAGCGAGGTGTTTTCGCCTACATCATCGACGGGACTCCCGAAGAGCTGCAGAGCGCGATCGACATCACGCTGCAGCGCTTCGCCGAGTACCACAACCTCCAGGGAGCATTCGGCCGACGCGCCGTGATCGAGCAGGCCAAGGGAATTCTGATGGCCCGCCACGCGATCGGCGCCGACCGGGCGTTCGAGATGCTTCGCGACCACTCCCAGCACAACGGCCGCAAGCTCGCGGACGTCGCCGCGGCGATTGTCGAGAGCCACCTGCTGCTGCTGCCGCCGCCCGCTGCCCCGCCCGTCCCGACCGGACACGACGGAGCGGCCGAACGTCCAGCGAAGGAGAGACGATGAAGGGAACCCAGAAGCCCAAGCAGACCGCGAAGAAGCCGGCTCAGAAATCGCTCAAGGAGCGGCGCGCCGAGAAGCGCGCGGCGAAGACCAAGCGCGGGCTCGACGCTTGAGCCGGCGCCGGGGCCTGAGCGCACCACCTTCTCCCTCCCAGATCTCGATGGCCGCCTGCGCGACCGGGGCGCCGGCCGAGCACTTCTTCCTGTAGACGCCGTACGCCTGCAGGGCCTCCGGGTCGTGTCTGCCGCGCCCCGGGAAGAAGCGAGCCGAGAAGCCCGCCCAGTCGAGCGTCCCGGTCGGCATTAGCCACGCCTCGCGCTGGTGCGCCAGCGGAACACGGCGCTGCTGACGAGTCCGAGCAGCCAGCCGATGACCGCGCTGAACAGGACGATCCACACGAGCGACGCGGTCGACGAGCCGACCACCCAGTCGAGCTCGACCTGCCTGGTGTTCGCGACCACGAGCGCGATCAGGCAGACGAGGAGTGCGACTCCCAGGACCATGTAGGCGTGGAGACGGGTCCGGCGCGCCTTGCGGCTGAAACGGGCCCCGCGGGTCTCCGGAGCTGCGCCGTCCCCGGCCTCGGGGACAGCCTGTGCGGGTGAACCGCCGTCGATGTCGGCGTCGATCGCAGGAACCGGTGTTGAGATGTCGTTCAGGGACATGTCGCTCCTTTGCTGGGATCGGGGCTGATGTGCGCCGTCCACCCTCGGTGAAGAACACGACCGGGATCGCGCCGCTGCCTTGCCGCCGTGCTCAGTGCCGACGCCCGGTCGAAACCTCGTGGGTGAAGGTGAACGAGCGCTCTCCGAGCCGAACCGCGGCGGATCGGGATCCACCCTGGTTGAGCCATTCGTCGATCGTGCGAAGCACCCTGAGCACCGTCGGGTCAGAGCCACCCCGGACCCGGACTTCGCGATCTCGGTGGTCCCGCCGAAACGACACTCGCCGACCTCCGAAGACCGCGGTCAAGGCATCGGCGAGGATGCACGCGCTCTCCGAGTCGCCTGCCACGATCCGCATCTCCATCTCGATCCTCCTAGCCCTGGCCGACGGAAGGAACTCCGACCCGGTGGCTTCGGGTGGATCTCGATGCGGCGCCGATTCATGCGACGGCCGCGAGGCTCGCGGAGCCGGACGCTCTGCTCCGCACGGCAATTGTAGCCTCGCTCACGAGGGTTCGCGGACCCGTCGCCGGCAACGCCGGCGGCGACGCCCGATCGTCATCTGCCGGAGAGCGAAGGCGCGGCAGGCAGTTGCACCGTGACGCGGAGCCCGCCGGCGGCCCGCGGCGCGAGGGAGAGCGTTCCGTCGTGGGCCTGGGCGATGCTCTTCACGATCGCCAGCCCGAGGCCGACACCGGCCTGGTCGGTGCGGATCCGCTCGGTGCCGCGGAGGAACGGCTCGGCCAGCGAGGCGACGGCCTGCGGGGCGAGCCGCTCACCGGTGTTCTCGACGGTCAGCAGCGCACGCCCCGGCTCGACGCCGGTCGAGACCCACACGGTGCCCTGCTCGGGCAGGTTGTGGACGATCGCGTTGTGCACGAGGTTGGTGCTCATCTGCAGCAGGAGCGCGTGCGAGCCGACGGTGGGGGTCGCGTCGCCGGAGGTCTCGATCCTGAGGCCGCGCTTCTCCGCGAGGGGCAGGAGCGTCTCGGTCGTCTCCTCCGCGATCAGGGAGAGGTCGACCGGCTCCCGGGTGAACGACCGCTGCTCGGCGCGGCTGAGCAGGAGCAGTGCCTCGGTGAGGTCGATCGCCCGGGTGTTGACGGCGCGGAGGCGGTCGAGGAGCTCGGCGGTGTTGCCGTTTCGCTCGGTGCGGGCGACGTCGAGCAGCGTCTGCGTGATCGCCAGCGGCGTGCGCAGCTCGTGCGAGGCGTTGGCCGCGAAACGCTGCTGTTCCGCCACGAGGGCTTCCAGCCGCGCGAGCATGGTGTCGAAGCTGTCGGCGAGCTCCCGGAACTCGTCGTTGCTGCCCTCCAGCCGGATCCGGTGCGAGAGCGACCCGCTCGCGGCGATGCGGGTGGCGTCCGTGATCCGGTTCAGGGGGGCGAGCATGCGGCCCGCGAGGAACCACCCGCCCACCAGGCCGAACACGAGCAGGCCGGCCAGCACGATGGCGGCGACCGAGCCGAACCCGTGCAGCGGGTCGGAGCGGTTGACCAGGAACCACCACGAGGGATGCATGTGGGCGAGCGCGCCGTCGGGGATGTAGCGCAGGAGGACGACCCAGACGGCCGCGAGCATCAGGACGCCGGCGAGCATCAGGAAGCCGGCGTAGCTGAGGGTGAGCTTGAGGCGGACGCTGAGACCGGGGGCTCGCTCCACCGTCAACCCCCCGCGTCCTGGGTGTCGATGCGGTAGCCGACGCCGGCCACGGTCGCGATGATCCAGGGCTCGCCGAGGCGCTTGCGCAGCCCCGAGACCGTGATCCGCACGGCGTTGGTGAAGGGGTCGGCGTTCTCGTCCCAGGCCCGCTCGAGCAGCTCCTCCGCGCTGACGACCCCGCCTCCGGCGGCAGCGAGGACCTCGAGCACCGCGAACTGCTTCCTGGTCAGCGCGACGTAGCGGCCGTCGCGGTAGACCTCCCGGCGGAACGGGTCGAGGCGGAGACCCGCTATCTCGAGCACCGGCGGCCTGGCGTGGCCGCGCCGGCGGTCGAGCGCGCGGAGGCGGAGCACGAGCTCCTGGAGCTCGAACGGCTTCGTCAGGTAGTCGTCGGCACCGAGCTCGAACCCGGTCGCCTTGTCGTCGAGACGGTCGGCCGCGGTGAGCATGAGGATCGGCATGCCGCTGCCGGAGGCGACGATCCGCTCCGCGATCTCGTCGCCGGAGGGCCCGGGGATGTCGCGGTCGAGGACGGCGATGTCATAGGCGTTCACGCTCAGCAGCCCGAGCGCCGTGTCGCCGTCACCGGCGATGTCCGCCGCGATCGCCTCCAGCCGGAGCCCGTCGCGGATCGCTTCCGCCATGTAGGGCTCGTCCTCGACGAGCAGGACCCGCATGCTCCGATGGTAGAGGCGGCGCATATCGCCGGCATATCGAAACCCGGATACGTGCCGGCAACACCCCGCCGTCCAGGGTGGGGACATCGCCTACCGCGAGACAGCCCGAATCAGATCCCGCCGGATCCGGCTTCGCCGGCTCCGGCTCGCCTGCCTGCTTGTCGTGGTCGCGGCGAGCGCGGCGGCGCTCGGCTCCCGGCTCTCGGCCCCCTCGTCCTCGACGGCCGCAGCCCCCGCCGGCGTCCGGACGACGCCCGGCGCGGTCTGGCCTGCGTACGGCCAGGCCGCGTTCGTCACGAACGGACAGTCGCGGGTCCAGGCCGGGCCGAACCAGCACCCGGCCGCGATCGCGAGCGTCGCGAAGGTGATGACGGCGTACCTCGTCCTCCGCGACCACCCGATCGCGCCCGGCGAGGACGGCCCGACGATCACGCTCACCGAGGCCGACGTCGCCGACACCGACCGCCGGCGCCGCCAGCAGGAGTCGATCGTGTCCGTCGCCGCCGGAGAGCAGCTGACCGAGCGGCAGGCGCTCCAGGCGCTGCTGCTGCCGTCGGCGAACAACATCGCCGCCGTCCTGGCGCGGTGGGACGCCGGCTCGGTGGAGGTGTTCGTCGCCCGAATGAACGCCGCCGCGAGGTCGCTCGGCATGGCCCACACCCGCTACACCGACCCGAGCGGCTACGACGACGCGACCGTGTCGACCGCCGCCGACCAGGTGCGCATCGTCGAACGGGCGATGCGCCTGCCTGCGTTCGCGGGCATCGTCGCCACGCCGAGCGCGTGGCTCCCGGTCGCCGGCGTCGTGCACAACACGAACACGCTGCTCGGGCAGGCCGGGTTCGTCGGGGTCAAGACCGGCTCCGACGACGCGGCCGGCGGCTGCTTCGCCTTCCGGGCCGTCCGCCGGATCGACGGCAGGCGGACGACGATCACCGGCGTCGTCCTCGGCCAGCCCGGCCGCGACCGGATCACGGCGGGCCTCTCGGCCGCCGCCGAGATGGTCGACCGCATCACCGGTGAGCGCCCACGAGGTCGCCGACCGCCTCAGCGGGCAGACCGTGCGCATGTCGGACCGGGACAGCCGCCGCGCGTCTAGCCGTCGATCGCGTACAGGGCGAGCTCGAACGCCTCGTTGAGCGTCATCGCCGCGCCGGCATCGAGCTCGAGCCCGAACCGATCCTCGCCGAGCCGGGTGCGGGCGGTGTCCTCGAAGGCGCTCCCGAGGGCGACTCCAAGCGGGCTCGGAACGATGTCGAGGTCCTGGCAGATCCGGCCCGCGGCTCCCCACAGCCGTGCAGCTTCGGCGTCCTTGCCGGCGTCCACGGCCAGGCGTGCGGCGGCATCGAGGCACGTGACGCCACGCGGCACGATCCCGCTGTCGCGACACACCCGGATCGCCCGCGCGACCGCGTCCCGCTCCCGATCGGGTGCTCCCGCCGCGTGGTAGACGGGAGCAGCGTGCAGGTAGGCGACCGCGAGCGTCCACTGCGCTCCCAGCTCGGTCAGGAGCGCGACTCCGCGCTCGATGTGGTCGAGGCCGCCCTCCACGTCGGCGCCGAGACCGAGAGTTGTCCCGAGCAGAGCCTCCGCGTAGGCGAAGGCGATCTGCTCGACGTCGCCCTGCTCGTAGGCCACGACCTCCTCGAACCGCGACCGTGCCTCGTCGGTCCGGCGCTGCAGGAGAGCGATACGAGCGAGGTCGATCTCGGCCCATGCCAGCGAGAGCGGCCAGCGCTCGGCGCGGAAGAGCTCGGCCGCCTCGGCGAGGGGCGCCGCCGCCTCGTCGAGGCGGCCGCGTTCGATGTCGATCGCCCCGCGCCGGTGGAGGCACCAGCCGAGCACGCGAGGCGGCAGCGAGCGCGCCATCGCGACCGCCTCCTCGCTCAACTCCACGGCGCGCGCGAACTCGCCCGTCTCGGCGGCGAGCAACGCACACGCGTCCAGCGCCTGGGCGCGCAGCTCGTCGTCGGCTGTTTGCGTCGACGCGAGCGCCGCCTCGAGCCATGTTCTGCCCTCGGCGGTGGAGCCGGTCTCGAACCAGTAGCGCCAGACCAGATAGGCGAGACGCAACGTCTCGTCCGATTCGGCGTCCTCCGCCACCGACCACTGGAGTGCGGTACGGAGGTTGTTCCGTTCCGGGGCGAGGGCGGCGATGCCCGCCACCTCGAAGATCGGCTTGACCCGCTCGACGAGCGCCAGGTAGGCGTCACGGTGGCGCCTGCGCAGAAGCGCCTCCTCGCCCCGCTCCGCCAGCCGCTCCAGGGCGAACTCGTGCACGGTCTCGAGCATGAAGTAGTGCGGCACCTCTCCCGGATGGGTGAACCAGCGAAGGAGGTTGTGATCGGCGAGCGAGGCGATCCCGTCGAGGACGTGCACGGGCCCTTCGCCCTCGACCGCGCACACGAGCTCGGCCTGCTCGAGTGGAGCCCGCCCCGCGAAGACCGCGAGCCGGTCGAACAGCTGCTGCTCGGCGGGAGAGAGGAGCCGGTAGCTCCACTCGATCGTCGCCCGGAGCGTCCGCTGGCGCTCGGGGAGGTCTCGGGCCCCGCCGGTGAGCAGATCGAGGGAGCGGCCGAGGCGCGCGAGCAGATCCGAGGCGGTGAGATGCTTCAGCCGCGCAGCGGCGAGCTCGAGGGCGAGCGGCATGCAGTCGAGCCGCCGGCAGATTCCCAGCGCGGCCTCGCCGGGCTCGAACGTCGGTCGAACGGCCCGGGCCCGCTCGACGAAGAGCTCCAGCGCGTCCTCCTCGGTGAGCGGCGGCACCGGCAGCTCGTGCTCGCCCGAGAGCCGGAGCGGTGACCGGCTCGTGACCAGCACCTTCACTCTCGGCGCGGCCGCGAGCAGCTCGCTGAGCAGGGGCGCGGCCGCCAGCACGTGCTCGAAGTTGTCGAGGAGAAGGAGCAGCTCGCGATCGCGGAGGAACCGCACCAGCCCGCCGCGCTCCGGCGGGGCGCCCACGGTCGTCGAGACGGCGTCCACGACCGCCGCCGGATCGGCGACGGGCGCCAGGGGAACCCAGTAGACGCCGTTGACGAACTCGTTCGAGACGTCGGCGGCGAGCTGGAGCGCGAGCAGCGTCTTGCCGGACCCTCCCGCTCCGGTGAGGGTGACGAGACGGGCGTCCGACCCGAGCAGCTCGAGACCGGCGTCGAGCTCGGAGCGACGCCCGACGAGCGGAACCGGCTGGGTCGGCAGGTTGGTGGCCGGGAGGGTGTTCGGCGGCGGGAACTCCGACGCCAGGTCCTCGATCTCGAGCTGGTAGAGGCGCTCCGGAGCGGTGAGGTCCTTGAGCCGGAACTCTCCGAGATCGCGTGCGGGCGCGGCCAAGAGCTGCTGCGTCGACGCCGAGAGCAGCACCTGGCCGCCGTGCGCCGCCGAGCAGATGCGGGCGGCCTTGTGAACGTCGAGCCCGAGGTACATGTCGTCCATCAGGACCGGCTCGCCGGTGTGGATTCCCATCCGGATCCGCACCGATCTCCCCTCCGGCCACGCGTGACCGGCGAGCACGCGCTGGCCCTCGGCCGCTGCCGTCGCGCCGGCGTCCGCCTGTTCGAAGACGACGAAGAAGGCGTCGCCCTGCCGGTCGACCTCGACCCCGCCGTGGCGCGCGAACACGTCGCGCAGCAGCGTGTTGTGGTCTGCGATCACGGTCGGCCAGCGCGGACCGAGCTCGTCGGCGAGCCGGGTCGACCCCTGGATGTCGGTGAACAGGAGCGTCACCCTGCCGCTGGGCATCTCTCTCATCGCGGGGTCGCGAGCAGGCGGCGGCGGAACGGACGGGTCACGGCGCGGGCGTGGCGCAGGCGAGCTCGATCTGCTCGACCGTCGCCGGCGACGGGAGCTCGAACCAGCTCTCGATCCCGGCGTCCTCGCGGGCGGCATGCACGGCGTGCTTGATCGCGAAGAAGACCGTGTTGGCGAGCACCAGGGGCGGCTCACCCGTCGTCTTCGAGGACTGGATGCCGTACGGGTCGAGCGGCAGGTCGGTGAGCGGGCTCGTCTTCTCGTAGTCGAGGAGAGCGACGTTGAGCTCGACCGGGATCGTCTGCGAGCACGGCGGCTTGTAATTCCAGGTGCCGTTCGAGATCGGCCGGCCGTCCTCGTCGTAGTAGATCTCCTCGGTCGTCATGTTGCCGATCCCCTGCACGAAGCCGCCCCAGATCTGCCCGGCGTCCAGCAGCGCGTTCAGGCTCTTGCCGGCGTCGAACAGGATGTCCGAGCGCACGATCGTGAACTCGCCGGTGAGCACGTCGATCTCGACCTCGGAGCAGGCGGCCGACCACGTGTAGTAGTAGAACGGCGTCGTGTTCGTGCTCGGTGTCGGCCCGACCTCCGAGAGGTCCGGGCTGGCGTAGAGCGCCTGGGCGGAGAGGTCCTGCCGGTCCTGGTACGCGTAGTTGACGATCGCCGGCCAGAGCGTGCTCCACTGCGTCTGCCAGTTCTTGATCTTGGGATAGGCGGCCTCGTTGGCGGCGCACCACTGCTGGAGACGCGTCTTGAGGTCCTCGGCCGCGAGCTTGACCGCGCCCCCGTTCAGATCGGCGCCGGTCGACGCGCCCGTCGAGCTGGCGTTCGGCACGACCTCGGTCGCCGTCTCCACCGGCTGGATCAGGCTGATGTCGATGCCCAGGGTCTCGGCGGCGATCTGGACGAGCTTGGTCTGCAGGCCCTGGCCCATCTCCACACCGCCGGTGGCGACGACGACCGTGCCGTCGCTCTCGCAGACGGTGAGCAGCGCACCCCCCTGGTTCCCGGTCAGGAACGTGTACGAGACGCCGTACTTGATCGGGATCATCGAGATTCCCCGCTTGCGCCAGCGGTTCTGCCCGTTGAACTGGAGCACCGCCTGGTGCCGGTTCTCGAAGTCGGAGCTCTCCAGCAGCATCTGCCAGACCTGGCGCCCGATCGCGTACGTGAGCTGCTGCCCGTAGGGGGTCGACTGGGTCGCGGTCTGGTCCGAGTCGGCGTAGAAGTTCTGCTGGCGCACCTGCTCGGGCAGCGTGCCCGTCGCGTACGCGACGGCCTCGATCGCGTCCTCGGCGATCAGGCTGCCCTGGATCGCGCCGAAGGAGCGCATCGCGGTGCTCGTCATCCGGTTCGTGCGGCAGCAGGTCGCGTAGACGCCGAACGTGTCGACCATGTAGTTCCCGTCCGCGTTGAGGACGGCGAAGTCGCTGACCGGAAAGGTGACGTCGTAGGTGTTGCCGCCGTTCGAGTAGTACTGCAGCTTCCACTTCTGGATCGTGCCGTCCGGGTCGTAGCTCACCCAGTACCGGCCCTGGTAGGGGTGGCGGCCGCCCATCATCGACATGTCCGTGTTCCGGTCCATGACCAGCCGGACCGGGCGATGGTGCTTGGCGGCGGCGACGGCCGTCGCGGCGACGAACATCGGCGTCCGCGTCTCCTTTCCGCCGAAGCCGCCGCCGACCCGGTTGACGTGCACCGAGATGCTTGCCGCAGGGATCTTCAGCACCTTCGAGACGGCCTGCTGGCAGACGGCGAGATCCTGGGAGGAGCTGTAGACGGCGAGCTCGTTCCGCTCGCCCGGCACGACGATCGTGGTCTGCGTCTCGAAGTAGAAGTGGAACTGGCCGCCCGTGACCTGCGTGCCGGCGACGAACCCGCGGTTCGGCTCCTGTTGCGGGTTTGCGAGCCAGGCGGTGTCGCTGCCGGGGCGGACGATGCTGTCGATGTGCCTCAGCCACGAGGCCTGCGGCGGCGCGTCCTCGAAGATGCCCTTGTCGTCAGGCAGCGCCAGAGCCTCGTCGATCGTCGTCGTCACGGGGGTCTGGGGCGTGTAGGTGATTCCGTTCTGCTGGATCCACGCCGCAGCGTCCTCCGCCGTTCTCCTCGAGTCGGCCAGGACGAGCCCGATGGGCATGCCGTACGCGGTGACGGTGCCGTCCGCGAAGACCGGATCGTCGACGCCGATGCCGATCACGTTCTGACCGGGAACGTCCGCGGCGGTGACGAAGTCGAAGACGCCGGGGAACTGCTTCTGCACGGCTGCGAG
>Ga0070741_10010670_pt1 | contig 17249 bp, 21 predicted proteins | sample Coa_R1_4_FD_66440 | JGI IMG/M metagenome (GOLD analysis project Ga0070741, IMG submission 66440) | Surface soil microbial communities from Centralia Pennsylvania, which are recovering from an underground coalmine fire - Coalmine... | ecosystem: Environmental > Terrestrial > Soil > Unclassified ...
GAAGGCGCCGTCGACGCCGCGAACATGCTCAAGCCGATGCTCGCGCGCGGCGAGCTCCGCTGCGTCGGCGCGACGACGCTCGACGAGTACCGCAAGCACATCGAGAAGGACGCGGCGCTCGAGCGGCGCTTCCAGCCCGTCTTCGTCGGCGAGCCGTCCGTCTCGGACACGATCGCGATCCTCCGCGGCCTGAAGGAGCGCTACGAGGCGCACCACAAGGTGCGGATCCGCGACGCGGCGCTCGTCGCCGCTGCGGTTCTCTCCGAGCGCTACATCGCCGACCGCCAGCTGCCGGACAAGGCGATCGACCTCGTCGACGAGGCGGCCTCCCGGCTGAAGATGGAGATCGAGTCGTCCCCCGTCGAGCTCGACGAGGCGAACCGCCGGGTCACGCAGCTCGAGATCGAGCTCGCGGCGATGGCGGGGGAGAAGCACGAGGTGCGCGCGCCGCTCGAGTCCGAGCTCGCGGAGGCGAAGGAGCGCCGCGACGCACTCGCCGCGCGCTGGGCGCGCGAGAAGGAGGCGCTCGACCGCATCGGCGAGATCACCCAGCGCATCGACGCGTTGCGGATGGAGGCCGAGCGCGCGGAGCGCGAGGGGAACCTCCAGCGCGTCGCCGAGATTCGCTACGGCGAGCTGCCGGCGCTCGAGAAGGAGCTCGAGGAGCGCGACGAGCAGCAGGCCGAGTCGATGGTCAAGGAGGAGGTCGACGAGGACGACGTCGCCGCGGTCGTCGCCCGCTGGACGGGAATCCCCGTCGACCGGCTCCTCGAGGGCGAGACGGAGAAGCTCGTCCAGATGGAGAACCGCCTCCACGGGCGCGTCGTCGGTCAGGACGAGGCGGTCGAGGCGGTCGCGAACGCGCTGCGGCGCGCGCGCACCGGCCTGCAGGATCCGAACCGGCCGATCGGCTCGTTCGTCTTCCTCGGCCCGACCGGCGTGGGGAAGACCGAGCTCGCCCGCGCGCTCGCCGAGTTCATGTTCGACGACGAGCAGGCCATGGTCCGGCTCGACATGTCGGAGTACCAGGAGCGGCACACGGTCGCGCGGCTGATCGGCGCGCCGCCCGGCTACATCGGCTACGACGAGGGCGGCCAGCTCACCGAGGCGGTACGGCGGCGGCCGTACAGCGTCATCCTCCTCGACGAGATCGAGAAGGCGAACGCGGAGGTCTTCGACGTCCTCCTCCAGGTGCTCGACGACGGACGGCTCACCGACGGGCAGGGCCGCACGGTCGACTTCCGCAACACCGTCCTGATCATGACCTCGAACGTGCGGAGCGCCGACGCGCTGCGGGACGTCTTCCGGCCGGAGTTCCTCAACCGGATCGACGAGATCGTCGAGTTCGAGCCGCTGTCGAAGGAGCAGATCGGCGAGATCGTCGAGCTGCAGCTCGCGCGGCTGCGCGAGCGGCTCGCGGAGCGGCGGATCGAGCTCGAGTTGACTCAGTCGGCGAAGGAAGCGCTCGCGGAGGCGGGCTGGGATCCGGCCTACGGCGCGCGACCGCTCAAGCGCGCGCTGCAGCGGATGGTCGAGAACCCGCTCGCGCTCCGCCTCCTCGAAGGCGACTTCGCGGACGGCGACACGATTCGCGTCGACGCCGAGGACGGCGAGTTGCGCTTCGTAAAGGCCGGCGCCGCGACGGTAGCCGCGTAGTGCTCGTCGTCGCCGCGACCGAACGCGAGCTTGCGCTGCTCGACGGAGTCGAGGTGTTCTGCTGCGGGATCGGGCCGGTCGAGGCTGCGCTCCAGACCGCACGCGCGCTCGCCGAGCGAACGCCCGCCGCCGTCCTCCACGTCGGGATCGCGGGCGCCCACGGGATCGCGCCGCCGGCGCTCGTGCTCGGAAGCGAGGCCGTCTACTGCGACGTGATCGACCCGGGATCGACGCTGCCGCGCGTCGAGCGCGCCCGTCCCGACGCTGCGCTGCTCGAGCGAGTCAGTGCCGCGCTGCCGGAGGCGCATGTCCTCCCGATCGCGACGTGCGGCAAGGTCGGCGGCGGACGAGGCAGCGGCTGCGACGTCGAGGCGATGGAGGGCTTCGGCGTCCTGCGCGCCTGCGAGCTCGCGGGCGTCCCCGCGGTCGAGCTGCGCGCGATCTCGAACTCGCCCGGCGAGCCGGACCGCGCAAAGTGGCGTTTCGACGAGGCCTTCGTCGCACTCGCGGACGCCGTGCGGCGGCTGGACGAGGCGACGAGGTGAGCCTGCACCGCGAGCTCGAGTTCCGGCCGGTCGCCGATCCGGACGACCCCGACGACTGGCGGCCCGGCTCAGAGCTCGCCGTCGTCTTCGACGCGGCGGCGAACATGGCCGTCCTCGGGGAGCGCCTCGCGCCCGGCGACACGATCCCGCTCCACCGCCATCGAACCGACGAGGCGGTCGTCTACCTCGCCGGCACGGTCGAGGTGCGGCTCGGCGGCGAGAAATACGAAGCGCAGCCGGGCGATGTCCTCCTCATCCCTGCAGGCACGCCGCACTCCATGCGCAACACCGGTGACGTCGTCGCCGAGTTCCGCGCCACGTTCCCGAGCGCGCGCGTCGACATCGAGTACCTCGAACGCAATCCCATGCCCGGAACGGAGGGGGATCAGCCGCAGCCGCCGTTCGCGGTCGACCTCCACACCGGCGCAGTGTCGCCGCTCGACGCGGGCTAGAGCTCGGGGACGTCCTCGACGAACTCGGCGTTGCCGTGCTCGGTCGGTGCGCCGTAGGCGAGGAAGAGGATCTCGTCGTCCGTCTCGTTGCGCGGCTGGAGCGGCGTCCCTTTGTGCACGACGACGATCCCGCCCGGCTCGACGTCGACGCGTTCCCACGGCTCGCCGAGCAGCATCGTCAGCGTGCCGCGGAGCGGGACGAACACCTCTTCCTGATCCGGGTCGAGATGTCGCCGGCCGCGCGTGTGCGCGGGATAGCGCCACACCCGCGCCCGCGACTCGGTCATCTGCGCGGGCTCGGTCAGCGCCGCCGCGTGCCGCGGCTCCTGGCCCTCGTGGCCGGGCCGCTCCTCCCACTCGAGATCGCCGGCGTGAACGACGTGGTAGCCCACGATCCGACGATACCCTCCGCGCCGTGGCCGAGTTGCGTCCCGTCGCGTTGCCGCCCGCCGAGCGGACGATCGGCCAGCTCGTGGCGGAGTCGATCCAGTTCTACGGCGCGCGCTTCTGGGCGTGCCTCCTGCTCGGCGTCCCTGCCGCCGCGGTCGCCGTCGTCTTCAAGGACGTCCCGCGCACGCTGCAGCTCGTGCTCGCGCCGACGCTCGGGGGAGCGCTCATCAGCGCGACGTTCGTCTACGCGTCCACGCTCGTGCTCGACAGGACGCCCGCCCGCCGGAGGCTCGTCGCCGCCTGGCTCGCCGGCTGGCTCGTGTTCGCGCCGGCGCCGTTCCTCGTTATCGCCTTCGTCATTCCGGGACTCGTCTGGCTGACGGCGTTCGGCCTCGTCGTGCCGGTGCTCGTGGTCGAGGACGTCGCGCCACGCGCCGCAATCCGGCGGGCGTGGCAGCTCGCCCGCGCCGACTTCGTGCACGCACTCGGCTCGCTCTTCACGCTCGCGGTCGTGGTCGTCCTGTCGCAGTCGGTGCTCGTCTTCGTCCTGCGCGGCTTCGGCGACGCCGGCGTCTCGGCGGCGCTCTTCCTCGCGAGCGTCGTCCTCTCGCCGCTGCTCTTCATCGGCTCGGCGCTGCTGTACGTCGACCAGGCCGCCCGGGTCGAATAGGGTTTTCGCATGCCGACCTACATCCTTCTCTCGCGGCTCTCGCAGCAAGGCGTGCAGACCCTCCAACGGAATCCCGGACGGCTGCAGGAGGTCAACCGGGACGTCGAGGAGCTCGGTGCGAAGGTCCTCCACCAGTGGGCGACGCTCGGCGAGTGGGACTTCATCAACGTCGTCGAGGCGCCCGACTCCGCGACGATCGCCAAGGTCTCCGTCGCGCTCGGCGCCCGCGGCTCGACGCGGGTTCAGACGCTCGAGGCGCTGTCGATCGACGACTTCGTCAGCGCGATCAGCTAGCCGCCACGGCCATTCGCCGCACGGTGACGCCCCACGCGTCGCCGGCGGCGAACAGCTCGTCCGGATCGACCTCGCCGAGCCAGCCGAGGAAGTGCGGCTCGGGATCGTCCTCCGTGCAGCCGAACACGGCGGCGTGGAGCTCGGCGGCCGGCTCGTCGGCGACGCCGCGGGCGAGCTCCTCCATGCGCCGCTCCGCCTCCTCGGCGGCCGGGCCCTCGAGATAGCCGCGCGCCATCAGAGGAGCGTACTGGCGATCGCGATTTCCCCGCACAGGCGCGCGTTCTGGGCGACGAGGGCGCGGTTCGCCTCCTGCGTGCGGCCGCCGCTCTCGCGGTGGAGATAGGAGAGGACGAACGGCGTCACCGCCTGGCCGGAGACGCCTTCCTGCTCCGCCGCCGCGAGCGCCTGCTCGATCAGCGGCTCGACGTCCTCGAGCGGCTCGTCCGGCGGCCGCCCGACGAGCACCCCGGCGCCGCCGAGCTCCCAGTGCGCCGCCGCGACCCGCGCCGCCTCCTCCGCCGACTCGACCCGCGCCGACACGGGCGGCCCTCCCTCGGTTCCGTAGAACAACGGCAGCGTGTCGACGCGGAAGCCGAGCAACGGCACGCCGAGCGTCTCGAGCAACTCCGCCGTCGCCGGCACGTCGAGGAGCGACTTGACGCCCGCGGAGACGACGAGCGCCGGCGTCCGGGCGAGTTCGCCTAGATCGGCGGAGACGTCGGGCGGATCGGGGAAGCCGCGGTGGACGCCGCCGATCCCGCCGGTCGCGAGGAACCGGATCCCGGTCGCGCGCGCGACGGCGAGCGTCCCGCCGACCGTCGTCGCGCCGACTGCCCGCTGGGTCGCCGCAGCTCCGAGGTCGCGCGGCCCGGCCTTCCGCGCCGAGGCGTCGAAGCGCGCGAGCTCTGCCTCCGTCAGCCCGACGACGATCTCGCCGTCGAGGACTCCAACCGTCGCGGGGACGGCGCCCGCCGCCCGGGCCTGCCGCTCCGACTCGAGCCCGACCGCGACTCCTTCTCCCGGCGGGAAGCCGTGCGCGACGAGCGTCGTCTCGAGCGCGACGACGGCGCCGCCGGCGGCGAGCGCCTCGCGCACCTCGTCGGCGACGCGGATCACGCCGGCCGCTCCATCTCGACGAAGCGGCTCTCCTCGGCGGCGGGGATCTCGTGGAAGCCGGCGCGCCGGTACGCCGCGAGCGCGCGCTCGTTCCAGCGGGCGACCCAGAGCCGGAACACGCGCGGCCGCCACTCCCGCCGCGCGTAGTCGAGGCCTGCCTCGATGAACGGCTGCGCGAGTCCCTGTCCGGTCAGGTCGGGACGCATGCCGAGACCGATCCGCACCTCGTGGCCCTCCGGGACGAAGTTGAAGAAGCCGACGAGCGCGCCGTCGCCGTCGACGACCGCGCGCAGGTGCGTGCGGCGGGCCGGGTTCGCGAACAGCTCGACGCGGCGCGGGTCGGACGACGTGTCGTACCACTCGTAGGGGAACTCGTACCGCCACTCCGCGATCTCCGCCGCCTGCTCGTCCGTCAGCGCCTGGACGTTCACGGCAGCGACCCTACTTTCGCGACGCACCGAGCGGCCGCCTCGAGGCCCCGGCGCGCAGCTTCCTCCGGGGAGCCGCCGAGCAGGAAGCCGGCCGCGAGCGCGTCGCCGGCGCCGGTCGAGTCGACGACGTCCGCCGGCACGGCCGCGAAGTCGAGCCTCGAGTCCTCGCCGAAGACGCTGCAGCCGCGCGGGCCGCGCTTCAGGACCCCGGTCGGAGCCGTGAGATACGCGCCGCCGAGCAGCTCCCACTCCGCTTCGGTCGCGAAGAGGACGTCGGGCGCGAGCTCGTCGAGGAGCTCGCGGAAGCGGACAGGCCCGAAGCGGCGGATCTCCGTCCACGCGGCGACGTCGACCGAGATGCGCGCGTCCGCTTCGCGCGCGAGCCGGGCGGCGTGGAGCGCGGCGCTCGCGATCGGCTCCTCGACGAGGGAGTAGCCGGAGACGTGGAGGACGTCGCACTCGAGCCACGTCGCGTCGAGCTCCTCCGGCGCGAGGGCCGTCGCGACGCCGCGGTCGGAGGCGAGCGCGCGCTCGCCGGCCTCGACGGCCGAGACGACGATCCCCGTCGCCCCCGCCACGATGGGCCCGGCGAGCTCGACGCCGTGGGATGCGAGCTCCCGCGCGACGAGCTCGCCCGCCGCGTCGTCGCCGCACTTCGCGATGCAGCGCGCCTGCGCACCGAGCTCCGCCGCCCACGCCGCGACGTTCGCCGCCTGCCCGCCGGCGCCCGCCGACGTCGCGGCGCGCACGTCGGCGCCGGGCACGAGCGGCTCCTCGAGCCGCACGATCACGTCGAGCAGGACATCCCCGAGGGTCGCGATCCGCAAGGCACAATCGTCCCATGGACGCCGAGCAGAAGCGCGGGAGAGCGCTCGACTTCCTGATCGGCGGAGTGGTCGGCGCCTCCGCAGCGGTCGCGACGGCGCGCCGCGCGCGCCGGCTGCGGCGCCAGCGCGAGCAGCGGCTCGAGCGTCCCGCCGGCCTCGCCGCGTTCGAGGGTGCGCCGTGCTTCGAGGAGCTGCTCGAGCAGTCGACGACCGGCGTCGATGACTGACCCTTCCGTTTGGTTGCGGATTTGAGCGAGAATGCTTCCTTGATGGTCCGGCCCGGACGTCTCGTTCTCCTGCTCGCGGTTCTCCTCGCTGTCGTCGCGGCGCTCGTCGCGCCCGGCATCGCGTCCGCACGGCAGACCCCGCTCGGGGCCCGCTGGCGCGTCATCGTCCTCGACCGGATGACGGACACGACGTGGGCGGCGCTCTCCCATCGCGGCGCGGTCGGCCTGCTGCGCCCCGGCTTCGGGCCGACGACGAACCGGCGCCGCGCGATCGCCGAGCTCGTCCGCGGCGCGGAGGTGAACGCGCGGCTCGGCGGGGTTCCGCCGGGCCAGCCGCTCATCGCCGCGGCCGTGGAGCACAGCGCCGGGATCCCCACGTGCCGGATGTGCATCGTCCTCCAGCTGCCGCCGCGCGGCTCGCCGATCGCGAACGACAAGCTCTACCGCATCGCGGTGATCGGCCAGAACTTCCACGGGCTCCTCACCTCGCCGACGACGCACATCCCGGGGATCGTCTCGATCGTCGACATCGCGCCGACGGCGCTCGGACGCCAGGCGAGCACGCTCTCGTGGACGGCGGCGAGCGATCCGCTCGGCCGGCTCGCGCACCTCAACCGGCAGATCGGCGCCAACAACCGTCTCAAGTTCGCCGCCCTCTTCATCCTCGCCGGGCTCATGCTTCTGCTCGCGATGCTCGGCCTGCGCGCCGCTGCAACCGCGGTGCCGGCGGCGCTGCTCGCCAACCTCCTGCTCGGGATCGGCCAGGTGTCGAACGAGGTGCTCCTCGTGGCCGGGGTCTCGGCGGGGACGGCGCTGCTCGCCCTCGGCCTCGCCCGCGTCTGTCGCAGCGACAACGGTCTCCTCGCGCTCTACGCGGGAGTCGTGGCGCTCTACGCGCTCGTGATGGTGAAGCGGCCGGAGTGGCAGGCGATCAATCCCTTCGGGCCGACCCAGAACTCGCGCTTCTGGGGCATCGGCAACCAGGTCGAGACGCTGATGCTCGCGCCGCTGCTCGCCGGTGCGGTGCTCGCGCGCCGGCGCTTCGGGTTGCTCGGCTTCGCGCTGTTCGGGATCTTCGGGCTCGTCGTGATGACCGACAACCGGATCGGCTCGGACGGCGGCGGCGCGATCGTCCTCGGCGTCGCGCTCGCGGTGCTCGGGGCCCGGCTGTTCAAGCTGCGCCTCAGCGGCTTCCTCGGCCTCCTCGGGTCGTCGGCGCTCGTCGTCCTCTGGGTCGTCTCGCGCGGGCTCGCGCAGGCGGGGCCGGACCACCTCCGCAGCGCCTTCGCCGACCACGGCGCCGGCCTGATCAAGTCGCTCGCGAGCCGGGTGCCGCTGTCGTATCTCCCCGCGCTGCACGCCTGGACGCTCGTCGTGCCGCTCCTCGTCGTATGCGCGCTGACGTTCGCCGTCGCCTGGCGCCGGGCCGAGTCGCGCGCGACGCGTGACCTGCTCCTCGCGCTCGGCGTCGCGCTCGTCACGTCGCTCCTCGTCAACGACTCCGCGGCGTACGAGCTCGCCGGAGGAATCGCCGTCGTCGGCGCGGCCGCCCGCTTCGTTCCGACGAGCGCGCCCGTGCGCCTCCGGGTTCGCGTGCCGGTTCTCCGACGCTCGGAGCCGGAGCCGGTTCCGGCGGAATCGCCGCCCGCCTAGGTACCGTCCCGCGAGTGCCGATCTACGAGTACCGCTGCCCGAAGGGCCATCTTTTCGAGCGGTTCCAGTCGATGACCGCGCCTGCGCCGGAGAGCTGTGACGTGTGCGGCGCCTCGCCGGTCGAACTCGTCCTCTACCCGGTCGCCATCCACTACAAGGGCTCCGGCTTCTACACGACCGACTACGGCAAGGGGAAGGCCGCGAAGAAGGACGGCGGCGAGGGCGGCTCGTCTTCCGGCGGCGAGAAGAAGTCCGACGCGAAGCCGGCGGAGAAGAAGACCGCCGCGAGCGGCGACTAGCGCAGCAGCCGGTTCACCCGGATCAGGAAGCGGCCGCCGAGCAGCGGCCGTTCGGCATGCCCGCCGATGCCGAACCGGATCGGGTTGCAGACGCCGGAGACGCCGCGGTACGCGTTGAGCAGGCTCGCAGTCGCCAGCGCCTTGCCGCCGGCGTCGAGGAAGCCGAACGTCACGGTCGGCGGGTCCGCACCCATGTTCGGGCAGCCGTAGAGCGCGCCGAGACTCTGGACGACGGGGAGCGCGTCGAACCAGCGGACGATCGTCGCCACCTCGGCCGGCTTCGTGACGAGGCGCAGCGAGCGGTCGGCCGGCTCGCCGATCTCGATCCGGGTCACGCCCGCCGGCACGGCCTCCGCCGGAGGTCGCACCACGAACGCGACGTCGTGCGACGAGAGACGAAGACTCGTCGACTCGTCCTGCATCTCGGTGAGCCAGACGTCGAGCTCGCGGCTCGAGAGGCGGCCGTGCAGCGGAGGGAAGGAGAAGGTCAGCTGCTCGTTCGGCGCGATGCCCGGGCCGCTGCCCGTGCCCTCCGCCGTCAGCCGCGAGCCGCGCGGAGGATGCGCCTTCTCGTAGGCGATCGTCTCGGCGAGCGAGAGCGGCACCTCCCAGCGGTGCGCCGCCGTGCGCGTCGCGCCCGCCGGGAGCACTGCCCGCCCGAGGAGCGACGCCGCATCGCGGCGGGCCGCCCTCCGGTTCCCCGCCGTCGTCGGACGCGCCTCGAGGTCGACGCCGAGGAGACGTGAGACGCGCGCGACGAAGTGGTCGTCGGCGAGCGTCGGGTACCTGACCTGGCCGTCGTTGCCGTATGTGATCGCGCCGTCGCAGGTGCCGGGGTTCTGGTCGACGGCGGTCGTGACCGCGTTACGCGGCCCGAGGAACTTGAACGTCACCGGCTCCGGCTCGTGGACGAGCAGCGGGCACGGCCGCGGCTTGAACCTCGGCAGGGCGTTGAACCAGCGGACGATCGTCGCGACCCTCGCCGCCGTCGTCACGCGCGCCGAGCTGCCGGCCTCGCTCGCGATCGAGATCGTGCGGACTCCGCTCGCCAGCCGCGGCCGCAGCGGCGGCGGCCCGGCGGCCGCAGCGCCGGCGACCGTCAGGGCTGCGACAAGAACCGCGAGGAGCCGGGCGAAGGCTGCCATCCCCGGACAAGGTACGCCGCCGGACGGCGAATCGTCACCCGAGGCCCTTCGCCGAGCCGACGACGCAGCCGGGCCCGTAGAGGCTCCCCTTCGCCGGCGGCTGCGGGGCCGATGTCCCGAGCACCTCGTCGAGCACGGCGATGTTCTGCTCGCCGCCGACGATGTAGTCCTGGCCGCCGATCTGCTCGGCCGTCCCGCCGAGCCGGCAGTGGAGGTCGTTGGCCGTCGAGGAGCGGAACTTCACCCAGGCGAGCTGGATGAGCTGCCACGTCGAGAGGTCGGTGGCGATCGGCCTCAGGAGGTTGCCGCCCGAGAACGGCAGGGAGAAGAAGAGGGACGGGCTCGAGAGCTTCGACAGCGTCGCCTGCTCGACGAGCTGCTGGTCGTGCTGGCGGGCGAAGTCCGTCCAGCTCGGATCGAGCTTGTTCTCGCGGATGCGGGAGAAGATCAGCGCCTGGTGGCCGGTCATGTGGGTCGGCCCCTTGTGGAACCGCCAGCCCTGCCACGACGCACAGCGCTTCGCCGGATACGGGCAGTCGAACTTGTTCGAGAGGATGTTCTCCGGCACGTTGACCGTGACCCCGCCGATCGCGTCGATGAGCTTCTCGAACTCGTTGAAGTCGACGAAGACGACGTGGTTGATCTGCAGCTGCTTCCCGAGCAGCTGGTCGATCGTCCGCACCGCGAGCTTCGGGCCGCCGAGCTGCATCGCCGCGTTGATCTTCTGGTCGCCGTAGCCGGGGATCGTCGTCTGGAGGTCGCGGGGGATCGACAGGTAGACGAGGCGCCCGCGTCCCGGCTCGGTGCGGAGCAGGGTGAGCGAGTCGGAGTGCTGGTCGACGCTTCGTCCCTGCGATCCCTTGCCCGTCGCGTGGTCGGTGCCGACGAGGAGGATGTTCGTCGGGTTCGAGTAGAGGAGCCCGACGTCCGGGGCGAGCACCTGCCGGACGCCCTTCGGCAGGCGCTTGTTCGCGGCGCCGACGCCGCTCGAGACGGAGAGGTAGCCCGCGATTCCCCAGACGACGAAGAGAAGGATCAGGCCGAGGATCGTCACGAGCGTCCAGCGGCGCCACGTCCAGCCGAGCCAGAGCCGCCGCCGCGCGGGCCGGTCGCCCTTGCGCGTGATCCGGCCCCTGCCCTTGTCCGGGCCGTCGCCGTCGGTCCGGCGCGCGCGCCTCGACTCGCGCTCGCGCCGCTCGAGTGGCACCTTCCCCTGTGCCCGGCCGCCGCGGTAGACGCGGTACGGCTTCTCCTCGGAGTCGGCCATTCGGCCAATTACGGTACCCAGCGTGGAAGCCCTCCACGCCATCGGCGTCGACCTCGGCGGCACGAAGATCCTCGCCGGCGTCGTCGCCCGCGACGGGAGCGTCGTGCGCCGGCACGAGCGCGCCACGCCGCAGGACTCGCAGGAGCACGTCCTCGCAGAGCTCGAGGCGGCGGTCGCCGAGCTCCTCGACGACTCGGTCGGCGCAGTCGGCTTCGGCGCGCCGTCGCCGATCGACGCGAAGCGCGGTGTCGTCGTCCGCTGCGTCAACCTCCCGCTCGAGAACGCACCGCTCCGCGACCGGATGCGCGAGCGGTTCGGCGTTCCCGTCGGGCTCGACAACGACGCGAACGCGGCGGCGATCGGGGAGTGGCGCGCGGGAGCGGGGCGCCACGTCGACGATCTCGTGATGCTCACGCTCGGGACGGGCGTCGGCGGCGGCGTCGTCTCCGGCGGCGCGCCGTTCCGCGGCGGCAACGGCGCCGGCGTCGAGCTCGGCCACGTCGTCGTCGTGCACGACGGCCGCCCGTGCCAGGGCGGCTGCACGGGCCGCGGCCACCTCGAGGCGTACGTGAGCGGCACGGCGGCGACCGAGGCGGCGCGCGAGACGTTCGGGCCGTCCGCCGACGCGCACCGGCTCATCCGCCTCGCGAACGAGGGAGATGCGAAGGCGAAGGAGCTCCTCGAGGAGATCGCGCACTACCTCGGCTCCGGGATCGGCTCGTTCGTCAACGTCTTCGCGCCGGAGCTCGTCGTGCTCGGGGGCGGCTTCGGCGTCGCCGCGTTCGACTATCTCGCCGGGCCGGCAGAGGAGACCGCCAGGCGCGAGGCGCTCGAGCCGATGCGCGACGGCTTCCGGCTCGCGAAGGCCGAGCTCGGCACAGCGGCCGGCCTGACCGGCGCCGCCTTCGTCGGCTTCGAGGCGCTCGACGCCGCGTGAACGCGGGCGACGCCGTCCTCTTCCGCAGCGTCTACGAGGGGCAGGTCCAGTCCTGCGGCCCGATGCGCCACGTCGGGATGAGCGACGGACGGCACGTCCTCTACGTCCGCCCGGGCGACGAGATGCGGCGGCGCGGCACGTGGAGCGTCTGGGATCGCGACGAGGTTCCTCGGCCGCACGTCTGGGAGCGCACGCACGTCCTCTGGCTCGCGGGTGAGGGCGACCTCTCGATGCTCGGGCTCTTCTGGAGCGAGGGGTGGGAGTTCCTCGGCTGGTACGTGAACCTCCAGGCGCCGCTCGTCGTCAGCGGCGACCGCTTCGACACCACGGACTGGGCGCTCGACGTCTGGGTCGAGCCGGACGGGCGCTGGGAGTGGAAGGACGAGGACCATTTCGCCGCCGCTGTCGAGCGCGGCTTCCTCGCCGGCGAGACCGCGGTTGAGATCCGCGCCGAGGGCGAGCGCGTCGTCGCCGAGCACCCGTGGCCGACCGGCTGGGAGGACTGGCGCCCGCCGCCGGAGTGGGGGCCGCTGCCGCTGCCCGAGGACTGGCATGTCGTCTGAGCTCTTCGCCTTCTCCGTTCCGTTTCGCGACCTTGCGCCGGCTGTCGACGAGTGGCGCGAGAGAACATGCGGCTCGAAGCCGTCGCACGGCGTGCCGCCACACGTGACGCTGCTCATTCCGGCGCCGCCCGACCTCGACGGCGCGGCCGAGGCGCTCGGAGCGTTCGGGCCGTTCGACGTCGGCTTCTCCCGGTTCGCGCGCTTCCCCGGCACGCTCTGGCTCGCACCCGATCCGGCGGAGCCGTTCGTCGCGATGACCGAGGCGCTCGGGCGCGCGTTTCCGGAGCATCGACCCTACGAAGGCGCGTTCGCGGGGATCACCCCGCATCTCACCGTCGCGCAGGGCGACGACCTCGACGAGGCGCAGGCGGCCGTGGCCGCGTCTCTGCCGCTCCGGTCGCGCGCGTCGTCGGTCGTCCTCTTCGAACAGGTCGCGCCCGACCGGTGGCGCGAGAACGCGGAGCTCGACCTCTGATGCCGCTCGCCGTCTGCGCCACCCCGATCGGCAACCTCGCGGACATCACACTGCGCGCGCTCTCGGAGCTCGCCGCCGCGGAGACGATCCTCTGCGAGGACACGCGGCACACGCGCGTCCTGCTCCGGCGCCACGGCGTCGAGGGCCGGCTCCTCTCGTACCACGAGCACAACGAGGCCCAGCGGACCGCCGAGCTGCTGCCGCGGCTCGAGGCGGGGGAGAGGATCGCGCTCGTCTCCGACGCGGGGATGCCCGGCGTCTCCGATCCCGGCGCGCGGCTTGTGCGGGCGGCGCTCCACGCAGGCGTCGAGGTGACCGTGTTGCCGGGGCCGTCGGCGGTGGAGACCGCGCTCGTGGCCTCCGGGCTGGTGGCGGAGCAGTACCGCTTCCTCGGCTTCCTGCCGCGCGGCCAGAAGGCGCTCGCGGCGGTATGGGAGGAGTTCGCGGGCTGGCCGTGGCCGGCGGTTGCGTTCGAGTCCCCGCAGCGGCTGCCGGCGACGCTGCGCTCGCTCGCGGAGGCCGATCCCGCGCGCGAGGTAGCGGTCTGTCGCGAGCTGACGAAGCGCTTCGAGGAGATCGCGCGCGGGACGGCAACCGAGCTCGCCGAGCGCTTCTCCACACCGCCGAAGGGCGAGATCACGCTCGTCGTCGGCTCTGGCTCGTCTCCCGCCGCGGACGAGTTCGTCGCGCTCGAGGCCGTCGGGGAGCTCGTCGCGGCCGGACTGCCACGCCGGCGCGCCGCCGAGCTCGTCTCGCGCCTCACCGGCGTCGCGCGGAACCGGCTCTACGACGCGTCTCTGTAAGCAGATTTGACAACAGCCCGACGCCGCGGCTACTCTGCGGTCGCGATGTTTTCGAAACGGACAACAGTGGTGGCTCTGCTCGTCGGCATCTTCCTCGTCTGGACGCCGATCGCGAACGCCTGGACCTGGCCGCTGCAGGGGCCGGTGCTCCAGACGTTCGGGTACGACGAGACGAATCCGTACGCGGCCGGCCAGCACCGCGGCATCGACATCGGCGCCGCCGCGTCGGGCGATCCGGTCGTCGCGCCCGCGAGCGGCACCGTGAGTTTCGCGGGATCGGTTCCGACGAACGGGAGGTGCGTGACGATCGAGACGCCGGACGGCTATTCGGTCACGCTGACCCACCTCGGCTCGATCGCTGTCGCGAAGGGCGCGAGCGTCGCCGAAGGCGCCGTCGTCGGAACGGTGGGGCCGAGCGGCACGCCGGACTTCGCCGAGCCGTACGTCCACCTCGGAATCCGCCTCAGCGCCGACGCGAACGGCTACGTCGACCCGCTCGGCCTGCTGCCGGCACTCGACCCTCCGCCGCCGGGCGAGGGAGGGGCCTCGTCCTCCGGCGGCGCCGGCGGCGTGTCGGTGCCGGGAGACGGCGCGACCTCGAGCGCTGCGCAGAGCCCGTCCGTTGTGTCCACGCCGGCGGCTCCGGCAGCGAGCGGCGGCGCAGGGCTCGTGATCCGCGCTCGCGTCGCCGCTCCGCCGGTCGCGCGGCCGACCGCCGCTCCCGCGACGGTGAGCTCTGCGGCGCCGAAGCGGCCGAGCCACGCCGAGCAGCGCCCCGGCGAGACGGTGAGCAAGCCTCGGGCGTTCGAGGGAATGGTCGGCGAGCCCGAGGTCGCGCGCCCACCGGTCGCGGCTGCCACGGCTGCCACGGCTTCCACGTCGTCCTCGTCGATGGGCCTGGCCGCGGGGCCGGGAATCGTCGCCGCCCTCCTCGCGCTCGCGGCAGCGTTCGTTCGGCGGCGCCGCGGCGTGCCGATCCCGGCGGCCGTGCTCCCGTTCCCGGAGGAGGCACAGATGCGCCGCGCGGCTTGAACAGGGCGAAAACGGGCTTTGCGCCGCTCGTATCATGGGCGGATGCGCTTCTACCTCACGACGCCGATCTACTACGTCAACGCGACGCCGAGCATCGGTAACGCGTACACGACCGCGATCGCCGACATGCTCGTCCGCCACCAGCGGCAGCGCGGTGCGGAGACGTTCTTCCTCACGGGTGTCGACGAGCATGCGACGAAGGTCTGGCGCGTTGCCCAGGAGCAAGGGCTCGAGGCGCAGGAGTACGCGGACCGCATCGCCGTCCCCTGGCGGGAGCTCGCGCCGCACCTCAACGCGGACGTCGACTTCTTCCTCCGCACGAGCGACGAGGGGCACAAGCGGTTCGTCCGGGAGTTCCTGCAGCGCATCTACGACAACGGCGACATCTACGAGGACGTCTACGCCGGCCTCTACTGCGTCGGCTGCGAGGCGTTCAAGACCGAGGAGGAGCTGACTCCGGACGGCCTCTGTCCCGACCACCTCGTCGCGCCGGAGTGGATCGAGGAGAAGAACTACTTCTTCCGTCTCTCCGCGTATCAGGACAAGCTGCTCGCGCTGTACGACGAGCGGCCGGATTTCGTGCGGCCGGACTTCCGCCTCAACGAGGCGCGCTCGTTCATCGAGGGCGGCCTCCGCGACTTCAGCATCTCCCGCGCGGGGCAGCCCTGGGGAATCCCGCTCCCCTGGGACGAGAGCCAGGTCACGTACGTCTGGGCCGACGCGCTCATCAACTACCTGAGCGCCCTCACGTACGCGCGGCCGGGAGAAGACCTCCGGGACGAGTACTGGCCCGCCGTTCACCACCTGCTCGCGAAGGACATCCTCCGCTTCCACTGCGTCTTCTGGCCGGCGATGCTCCTCTCCGCCGGCTACGAGCCGCCGCAGCAGCTGTTCGTGCACGGCTATCTGCTGCTCGACGACAAGAAGATCTCGAAGTCGCTCGGCAACGCGGTCGATCCCCTCGAGCTGATCGACGTCTACGGCGCCGACGCCGTCCGCTACTGGATCGCGCGTGCGATCTCGTTCGGGCAGGACGGCAGCGCCTCGCTCGACGACGTCCGCGGCCGCTACGACAACGAGCTCGCCAACGACCTCGGCAACCTCCTCTCCCGCACGACGGCGATGGTCGCGCGCTACCGCGACGGGAAGGTCCGGCGCGGCGACGCGCCGCCGCCGCTCGACCTCGACGCGCTCGCGGCGGAGGTCGCGCGTCTCCTCGACCCGCCGCGCTTCGACGTGACGCGGGCACTCGACGCGATCTGGGACGGCGTCCGCGCGCTCAACCAGTACGTCACCGCCGAGGAGCCGTGGCAGCTCGCGAAGGACGAGGCGAACGCGGCCCGGCTCGACGGTGTCCTCTACAACCTCGTCGACGGGTTGACCGGCGTCGCGGTCGCGCTGGCTCCGTTCCTGCCGGAGACCGCGCTGCGCATCCTCGCGGCGCTGAACCAGGGCGACGATCTGAGCTGGGAGCGCGTCCGGACCGGTGGCGCCGCCGAGGTGGACGGGATCGCCGCCGCGGAGCCGCTCTTCCCGCGCATCGAGCTGCCGCAAGCCGCGGCGTGATCGACACCCACGCGCACCTGACCGCGCTCGACGATCCGGACGGCGCGGTCGAACGCGCGCGCGAGGCCGGCGTGACCCGGATCCTCACCGTCGGGACGAGCGTCGAGGACGGCCGCCGCGCGCTCGCGCTCGCGGAGAAGCACGACGGCGTCCACGCGATCCTCGGCATCCACCCGCACGCCGCCGGCGAGGCGACCGACGCCGACCTCGTGGAGCTGCGAGAGCTCCTCTCGCATCCGAAGGCGGTCGCGGTCGGCGAGACGGGCCTCGACTGGTTCCGCGATTACGCGCCGCGCGACGCGCAGAAGCGGCTGTTCGCGGCGCAGCTCGAGCTCGCCGCGGAGCTCGGCAAGCCGGTCGTGATCCACACGCGGGCCGCGGACGAGGACACGCTCGCGGCGCTCGACGGCCACGCAGGCACAGTCGTCCTCCACTGCTTCTCGTCGCCGCATCTCTTGCCGGCCGCGCTCGAGCGCGGCTGGTACGTCTCGTTCGCGGGCAACGCGAGCTTCCCGAAGGCGGTCGACCTCCGGCTTGCCGCGACCGAGGTTCCCGCCGACCGGATCCTCGCCGAGACGGACTCGCCGTACCTCGCCCCGCAGCCGGTCCGCGGCAGGCGCAACGAGCCCGCCTATGTCGTCCACACCCTCGCCGCGCTCGCGACTGCGCGCGGGAAGGACCCCGCCGCGCTCGAGCGGCAGATCGACGCCAACGCCACTGCATGCTTCGGTCTGTGAAGAAGCAGTTCGGCCAGCACTTCCTGGCCGACCCGAACATCCTCGACGTGATCGGGCGGCTCGCCGAGCTCGGCCCCGACGACGTCGTGCTCGAGATCGGGCCGGGACAGGGCGTCCTCACGCGCTACCTCGCCGAGCGCGTCGGCCACGTCCACGCCGTCGAG
>Ga0070741_10010671_pt1 | contig 17248 bp, 12 predicted proteins | sample Coa_R1_4_FD_66440 | JGI IMG/M metagenome (GOLD analysis project Ga0070741, IMG submission 66440) | Surface soil microbial communities from Centralia Pennsylvania, which are recovering from an underground coalmine fire - Coalmine... | ecosystem: Environmental > Terrestrial > Soil > Unclassified ...
GAAATCCTCGCCGAACTTGAGGTTCTTGTTGGCGTCGATCACGTTCGGTCGGCCCCACGGTCCACTCGGGAACATGGCGACCTTACCCTGGGCGAAGAGCGCGTACATCGCGTTCTGGTCGTCGGTCGCGGCGCTCGGCTGGGTGACCTTATGCTTGGTGGTCAATTCCTGCCAGAAGGTCGCGCCGGTGATCCACTCGGGCTGGTCGGTCATCGCCTTCTTCTGGTCGTCGCTGATGATCTGGCCGTCGTTCTGGATGAAGAACGCCGAGAACTGTTCGCAGATCATGAAGCCCTGGTTGCCGCCCTGGACGCCCCAGCCGTACACGCCGTTCTTGGTGACCTTCTTGGCCACGTCGACCAGCTCGTCCCAGCTCTTCGGCGGCTGCTCGACCCCGGCGTCCTTGAGCAGCTTGACGTTGTAGAAGAGCGCGCGGCAGTCGGCGGTGATCGGCAGCGCGTAGAGCTTCTGGTCGACGTAGCAAGTCGACAGTTTGCCGGCGTAGTAGTCCTTCAGGTCGAGCTTGATGTCCTGCACGAACGGGTCGAGCTGGACCAGGTAGCCGCCCTTGGCGAGCTGCGGGAACGAGTCGGCGACCTCGGACATGTCCGGTGGCGTGCCAGCGCGCGCGGCGGTGACGAGCTTCGTGTCGAAGTCGGCGAAGGCCGGGTGCTCGGTCGTCACGTAGATGTCGGGGTTCTTCTCCATGAATGAGTTGATGACGACCAGGTTGTCCTTCCAGCGTTGGGTCTCGGGCTGGAGCTGGCTCCAGTACTTGAGCTGGATCGAGCGGCCGGCCGCGCGCGTGTAGGTCGGGATGACCGCAGGGGCCGGCGCGGTGGTGGCGGCCGCGCCGGCTGACTGCGTGGCGGCGGCGGCCGGCGCGGTGGCGGAGCCGGCCGGGGGCGCCGTGGTGGATGCCGCGGCCGCGCCAGCGGTCGGTGTACCACTCGGCGCTGGCGCCGCCGCGGCCGGCTTCGGCGCCTCGGTGGGTTTCGGCACGGCGGTCGGTGCGGCGCCGCCGCATGCCTGCAGGAGGGCCGCGGCGGCGAGGCCGCCCATGAGCACGAAGCGTCGACGCGAGCAGACGGACGAGCGCATCCCTCTTCCTCCTTCTGGCTCAGCATACACCCGGGGCCGGTGACGGGCGTCACGCAGCGCCGCGGCCCGCGGCGGCACGCTCCCACGAGAGGCGCATGGCGGAGCGGGCCGAGGCGAACGCGACGGGGACGCGGCGCGTCCTGCACCACGGCCGTTCGTCGATTCGCACACGGCTCGTCCAGCCCGTCGTGCTCAAGCAGGGCAGCGTCTTCCTGCTCTGTACCGACGCCGGCGACGTGACGCCTGGCAGCGACCAGGGGCTCTACTTCCACGACATGCGCTACCTCAGCGCCGAGGTGCTCGCGATCGACGACACGGCGCCGGTCTCACTGCTGACCAACGCCGGCGAGAACGGCCGCGGCGTCTTCCAGCTCACGAACGTGGATCTGAAGGACGGCGACGGCACCATCCGCTGCCGCAAGGAGACGCTCGGCATCCACCGCGAGAAGCGGCTCGACGAGGCGTACGGCCAGACGCTCGTCGTCCAGAACTACGCGGCGGAGCGCGCCGACCTGCGCCTGCGCCTGCGGTTCGAAGCCGACTTCGCCGACATGTTCGCCGTCCGTGGCGCAGCGCACGGCAAGCGCGGCGAGCTCCACCCGCCGCGCTGGCGCGGCAGGGTGCTGACCTTCCGTTACGACGGCGCCGACGGCCACCGGCGCGAGGCGCGGCTGCGCTTCAGCCGCGCACCGGACGAGCGGGATGGTGCCGAGCTCGTCTACCGCCTCGGGCTCGGGAGCCAGGACCGCTGGGAGCTCCAGATCCACGCCGAGCTCGCCGACGAGGCGGGCGAGCAGCGGGGCGGCCCCGGTGGCGACCTCGAGGCGAGGCCGGGCAAGAAGGGTAAGACCGACGACCAGAAGATCCGCTGGGCGCACGAGGGACGGCTCGGCGAGGGCATGGGCGTCACGACCGACAACGCCCTCTTCAACCAGATCCTGGCCCGGTCGTTTATGGACCTGCACATGCTGGCGATGCGGGTGAAGGGCCAGACGTTCTTCGCGGCCGGCGTGCCCTGGTACGTCGCACTCTTCGGGCGCGACAGCCTGGTGACGTCGCTGCAGATGATGGCCTACGAGCCGGACGTCGCCGCGAACACGCTGCGCGTGCTGGCCGCCCACCAGGGTACGAAGCTGGACGACTGGCGCGACGAGCAGCCGGGCAAGATCCTGCACGAGCTGCGCGTCGACGAGATGGCCAACCTCGGCGAGGTCCCACAGACGCCTTACTACGGCTCGGTCGACGCGACGCCGCTCTTCCTCGTCGTCCTCGGCACCCACGCCGCTTGGACCGGTCGGCTCGACCTGTTCCGCGAGCTGCGCGGCAACGTCGACGCGGCGCTGGAGTGGGTCGACCGCTACGGCGATGCGGACGGCGACGGCTTCGTCGACTACGCGACCCACTCGGAGAAGGGGCTGCGCAACCAGGGCTGGAAGGACTCCGGCAACGGCGTCGTGCGCGAGGACGGCACGCTGGCCGAGCCGCCGATCGCGCTGCCCGAGGTGCAGGGCGACGTCCACCTGGCCTGGACGCTGATCGCCGACCTCTTCCGGCGCGACGGCGACGCCGGCCGCGCCGACGAGCTGCTCGAGAAGGCGCGCCGCCTACGCGAGGCGTTCAACCAGGCCTTCTGGGTCGACGACAAGGGATACTACGCCTTCTGCCTCGAGAAGGGCGGCCGGCCGGTCGCGAGCGTCGCCTCCAACCCGGCCCACGCGCTCTGGACTGGGATCGTGGACGAGGAGCGAGCCGGCGCGGTCGTGAAGCGCGTGCTGGAGAAGGACATGTTCAGCGGCTGGGGTGTGCGCACGCTCTCGGCCGACCACGCCGCCTACAACCCGGTGGACTACCAGGTCGGCGCGGTCTGGCCGCACGACAACGGCTTCGTCGTCGCCGGGATGCACCACTGCGGCTTCGCCGACGAGGCGAACGAGGTCTTCACCGCGATCGTCGAAGCGGCGCAGAAGTTCGAGCACTTCCGCCTGCCGGAGGTGTTCGCCGGCTACGACCGCGGCTACGCGGCCGCGCCGGTCAAGTACCCGGTCGCCTGCAACCCGCAGGCCTGGGCAGCCGGGACGGTGCCGCACATGCTGCAGTGCGTCCTCGGCCTGCGCCCCGACGGCTTCGACCGGCGCCTCGTGATCCACCGGCCGTCGCTGCCCGACTTCCTCCACTGGGTCGAGGTCCGCGGCCTGCGCGTCGGCGCGGCGACCGTCGACCTGCGCTACCAGCGCTCCGGTCCGGCGACGCTCGTCGCGGTGTCGGGGCGCAAGGAGGACCTCACGGTCGCGGTGGAGTACTAACCTGGCTCACGCGCCCGCCGTGAGCCCCGTGAGCAGGTCGCGCACCCAATCCACCTCGTCCTGGTTCACCGTGTGCCCCATGCCCGGGTAGATGCGCTCGGTCACGTCGGCGCCCAGCCGCCGCAGCGCGTCGGCCGACTCGTCGACGCGTGCCCTGGGGATGTGGGGATCGACGGCGGCGCAGCCGAGGAAGACGGGCGTGCCGGCGAACGCAGCGGGGTAGTCCCAGCGCGTGCCGGGCGGGCCGATCAGGCCGGCGGAGAGGCCGACCACGCCGCCGTACCGGCGGGCGTGGCGCGCGGCGTACTCGAGCGCCAGGCACCCGCCCTGGGAGAAGCCGAGCAGCACGGTGCGCTCGGCGGGGACGCCGGCCCGCTCGACGCGGACGAGGGCGCGGTCGACCGCGGCGAGCGCCGAGGTGAGCCAGGCCTCGGGCTGGCGCACGGGGTCCATGAAGCGGTAGGGGTACCAGGCGCCGCCAGCGGCCTGGGGCGCCAGGTAGGCGACGCCGGGCGTGGCGAGCGGCTCGGCCAGGTCGAGGATCGACTCGGCGGTCGCGCCGCGCCCGTGGAGCATCACGACAGCCACCCTGGCGCGCGCCAGCGGCTCGCCGGCGGCCAGGACGGGCTGGCCGGCGTGCGGGTCGGCCGCCGGGACGCCGGCGGCGGCGCTCCTCGGAGAGCTCATCGGCCCGCCTCGACCGGCGCCTTCCACACGGCCGGCGGCAGCGGCGTCAGCGCGCGCTCGATCTCGGCGCGGTACGGCTCGTACTGTGGCGGCAGCTTCAGCGCCGTGCCGAGCGCGTCCTCGGCCTCGTCCACGAGGAAGCCGGGGCCGGCGGTCGCGAGCTCGACGATGTGCCCGTCCGGGTCGCGGGTGTAGATGCTCTTGAAGTAGGTGCGGTCCATCACCGGCGAAACCGGCAGGCCGGCGCCGACCAGCTTCTCACGCCACGCCAACTGCGACTCCTCGTCGGGGACGGCCAGCGCGAAGTGGTGCGTCTGGCCGGCGCCCATCTGGGCGCGCGGTGCGCTCGGCATCTCGAAGTAGGTGACGATCGAGCCCGGCGCACCGTCACCGGTGCCCCAGTACCAGTGCGCCGCGTCGGGGTTGTCGAAGTTCGAGGTCATCTTCAGGCGCCGCATCCCGAGCAGCCCCTCGTAGAAGGCGGCGGTGCGCCGGACGTCGGCCCCGATCGCGCTGATGTGGTGCATGCCGCGCCCGAGCGCCATGTCCGGCGTGATCGCGGGTACCGGCTCGGGCCACGTCTCGGCGGCGATGCGCTCCGCGTCGCGGTTGGCGATCAGCATCGCCTCGGGCGGGGCCCGGAACGCCGTGCCGATCGCGTCCGGCGCCTCGTCGACCGTCCAGCCCGGGCCGCGGGTCGCGATCTCGAGGATCGCGCCGTCCGGGTCCTGGAAGTAGATCGAGGTGAAGTAGCGGCGGTCGAGCGGGCCGGCGACGGCGATGCCGAGGTCGGCGAGCCGCCGCTTCCACTTGAGCAGCCCCTCGCGCGTCTCGACGGTCAGCGCGAAGTGGTGCGTGCCGCCGAGGCCCCAGCGGCCGCGCGGGGCGCCCGGCCACTCGAAGAAGGTGATCGCCGTGCCCGGTCGGCCGTGCTCGTCGCCGTAGTAGAGGTGGTAGCTGCCAGGATCGTCGAAGTTGACCGTCTTCTTAACGAACCTCTGGCCGAGCACGCGCGTGTAGAAGTCGACGTTGCGCGCCGCGTCGGCGGTGACGAGCGTGATGTGGTGCAAACCCTGGATCATCGGACCCTCCTGTCCAAACGGCGCAGCAGCCCTAGGAGCTCGCGCTGCGCGGCGGGGTCGAGGACCCCGAACAGCCCGTCGACGACCCGCTCCTGGGCGGGCACGACCTCGGCGGCGAGCGCCGCGCCGCGCGGCGTCAGGTGCAGCCGCTTGGACCGCCCCTCGCGCCGGCGCTGGAGCAGCCCCTCGGCCTCCATCCGGTCGAGCAGCTGGCAGACGTTGCCCTTGGTGACGAGCAGCGCCTCGGCCAGCTCGCCCTGCGTCATCCCCGGCCGCGCGCCGACCCGCGCCAGCACGTCGAGCTGCGCGACGCTCAAGCCTCGCCGCCGCAGGTGCGCGGCCGAGGCGCGGTCCACCTTGTGGTAGACGCGCGCCAGCCGCATCCACGCCAGCACCGCCGCCGTCGCCATCGTCGTATAGTTTAGTACTAAACAAATGCCTGGCGCGCGCTTTGCAATAGGTCGTCTCACGAGCTACCCACCCATCGCCGACTACGGCCTGATCGGCGACTGCCGCACCGCCGCGCTCGTCTCGCGCGCGGGCTCGATCGACTGGTACTGCCCGGGGCGCTTCGACGCGCCGGCGGTCTTCTGCCGGCTGCTCGACGCGCGGTTGGGCGGCTTCTGCGCCGCCGCGCCGGCCGGGCGCTTCGCCGCGCAGCGCCGCTACCTGCCTGGTACGAACGTGCTCGAGACGACGTTCGAGGCCGCCGGCGGCACCCTGCGCCTCGTCGACTTCATGCCGGTCGACCTGGCCGGCCGCGACCCCCACCCCGGCCGGATCGTGCGCGGCCTGGAGGCGCTGGGCGGCGAGGTCGAGGTTGAGGTCCGCTTCAAGCCGACGTTCGACTACGCCCGCGCCAGCGCCGACGTCACGCTCGTGCCCGCCGGCGGCGCCGTCGCGACGGCCGGGGACCAGTCGCTCGCCCTGGCCTGCCCCGGGCTCGCGCTCCGGGCCGGCCGCGGCGGCGCACTCGTCGGCCGTCTGACGCTCGTCCCCGGCGAGCGGCGCTGGCTCGTCCTCGCGCCCGACCTCGCCGCGGCCGGCCCCGACGGCGGTGCCGAGCTCGCGTGGACGGTCGAGCGGTGGCGGCGCTGGGCCGACCAGTGCGGCTACCGCGGCACCTACCGCGAGCTGGTCCGGCGCAGCGCGCTCGCGCTCAAGCTGCTCACCTACCTGCCGACCGGCGCGGTGGTCGCCGCGCCGACGACCTCGCTGCCCGAGGAGGTCGGCGGCGCGCGCAACTGGGACTACCGCTACACGTGGCTGCGCGACGCGTCGCTGATGCTCTACGCGCTCTCGACGCTCGGCTACCAGCGCTCGGCCACCGACTTCATCCGCTGGCTCGAGCGGACGGTCATGGGCGACCCGACCGCGCTGCCGCAGATCATGTACACGGTCGACGGCGGCCGCGACCTGGCCGAGCGCGCGCTCGGCCACCTCGAGGGCTACCGCGGCTCCCACCCGGTCCGCGTCGGCAACGCCGCCTCCGCGCAGCACCAGCTCGACATCTTCGGCGACGTGCTCACCGCCGCCTACCACTTCTACGGCGGCGAAGACGCCGGCTTCGGCGCGACCGCGCCGACCGAGCCGGTGCCGGCCCGGGCCTGGCAGCTGCTCCGCCACCTGGTCGACGACGCCGTCGCCACCTGGCAGCGGCCCGACAGCGGCCTCTGGGAGGTGCGCGGCGGCCCGCGCCACTTCGTCTATTCGAAGCTGATGTGCTGGGCGGCGGTCGACCGCGGCCTGCGCCTGGCGGAAGAGCTGCGGCTCGAGGCGCCGCTCGGGGCGTGGCGCGCCGCCCGTGACGCGATCCGCCAGGCGATCCTGAGCCGCGGCTTCGACGAGGAGCAGGGTGCGTTCGTGCAGGCGTTCGGCTCGACGGCGCTCGACGCCGCCGCGCTCGCGATCCCGCGGGTCGGCTTCCTGCCGGCGACCGACCCGCGCGTCCAGTCCACCGTGGACCGGATCCGGTCGGAGCTGACGCGCGACGGCCTGGTGCTGCGCTACCGCGCCGACGACGGGCTGCCCGGCTCGGAGGGCACGTTCGCGCTCTGCACGTTCTGGTTGGTCGACGCGCTCGCGCTCGGCGGCCGCCTCGACGAGGCGCACGCGCTGTTCGAGCGGCTGGTCGGCTACGCCAACGACCTCGGCCTGCTGTCGGAGGAGGTCGACCCGGAGGATGGGTCGCTGCTCGGCAACTTCCCGCAGGGCTTCAGCCACATGGCGCTGATCGGCGCGGCGGCCAACCTGTCCAAGACCGCCAAGCACGGCGCCGAGGCCGAGCCGCACACCGAGGGCCAGCGCGCCGTCAAGGCCCGCCACGCCGCCGCCGAGGGGCACGGGTAGGGTGGGGCGCGGCCGGCACGCCGTCTGCGCTGAACGTCCGTACGAATGGCGGCGGTGGCAGCATCTCCCTCCGCGCTACCCCACCGCGCACCGATCGTCGCCCTGGCGCTGATCGGCTGCGCGATCGCGCTGTACCTGGCGCTTTACCAGCTCGGCGTAACGGCCTCGATCTGGGACCCGCTCTTCGGCCGCGGTAGCGAGGCGGTGGTCGACTCGCCGCTCTCCCGCGCACTGCCGCTGCCCGACGCGGTCGTCGGCGCGCTCGCCTACGCGCTCGACGCCGTGCTCGGCGCGCTCGGCGACGAGGGGCGCTGGCGCACCACGCCCTGGCTCGTCCTGCTCCACGGCCTGGTGCTGCTCGGGTTGGTCCTGGCCGGGATCCTGCTCGTGCTGGCGCAGGCGCTGCTGCTCCACACCGGCTGCCTGCTCTGCCTCTGCTCGGCCGCCGTCTCGTTCGCCAGCGGTTGGCTCGCCCACGGCGAGGTGTGGGCCGCCGTGCAGCACCTACGCACCAAGGAGGCCTGCGCATGAGCGAAGTCGTCGTGGTCACCGGCGCCGGGGCGGGCCTCGGCCGCGCGATCGCTCAGGCGTTCGCCAAGCGCGGCGCGCACGTCGGACTGGTCGCCCGCGGGAAGGAACGGCTCGAGGACGCCAAGTGCGAGGTCGAGCAGCTCGGCGGGCGTGCCCTCGTCCTGCCCGGCGACGTCGCCGACCCGGGCACGCACGAGATGGCGGCCGTGCGCACCGAGGACGCCTTCGGCCCGATCGACGTGTGGGTCAACGACGCGATGACCACCGTCTTCGCGCCGGTCAAGGCGATGACGCCGGACGAGTACCGGCGGGTCACCGAGGTGACCTACCTCGGCTTCGTCTACGGCACGCTCGCCGCGCTGCGCCGCATGCTCCCGCGCGACCGCGGCACGATCGTGCAGGTCGGCTCGGCGCTCGCCTACCGCTCGATCCCGCTCCAGTCCGCCTATTGCGCCGCCAAGCACGCTATGAACGGCTTCACCGACTCGCTGCGGTCCGAGCTGATCCACGACGGCTCGCACGTGCGCGTCACCGTCGTCCAGATGCCGGCGCTGAACACGCCGCAGTTTGGCTGGTGCCGTTCGAAGATGCCGCGCAAGGCGCAGCCGGTGCCGCCGATCTTCCAGCCCGAGGTCGGCGCCGAGGCGGTCTACTGGGCGGCGCACCACGACCACCGCGAGGTGTTCGTCGGCTGGCCGACCATCCGGGCGATCTGGGCCCAGCGGCTGCTGCCCGGCCTGGGCGACAGGCTGGCCGCCAGGGTGGCCTGGGACGGCCAGATGTACGACGGGCCCGCCGACCCCGACCGGCCCGACAACCTGCTCGAGCCCGTGCCGGGCCACCAGGGCGCGCACGGCGCCTTCGACGCGCGCGCCCGCGACCGGAGCCTCGCGCAGTGGGCGACGACGCACGGCGGCTGGCTGGCCGCCGCGGCCGGCCTGCTGGGCGGCGCGGCCGGCGCGCTCGCGGCCGGCAGGGCGCGCCGGTAGCCAGCGTTCGGCTAGACCGGGTCTCAACCGCGGCGGCGTAGGATCAACCGCGTCCGTCGCGGATCCCTCGTAGGGGTGCGATGAAGCTGGCCGACTGTCCGGGCCTGCCCGTCCAGCCAAGCCCGCTCGTGGGGCGCGGGCGTGACCTCGCCGCGCTCAGCACACTGCTGCGGCGCGGCGGCGCGCGGCTGGTGACGATCACCGGGCCGGCCGGCGTCGGCAAGACACGGCTGGCCGTCGCCGCGGCCGCGGCGGTCCAGGCGCGGTTCCCCGACGGCGTCGTCTTCGCCGACCTCTCGACCGTGTCCGACCCCGCCTGCGTCCTGGCCGCCGCCGCGCGGGCGCTCGGGCTGCCGGAAGCCGGCCCCGCCTCGTCGCTCGAGCGGCTGGCCGACGCGGTCCGCGACAGCCCGCTGCTGCTCGTTCTGGACAACCTCGAGCAGCTCCTGCCGGCCGCGCCGGACCTGGCGCGGCTGCTCGAGGCGACCCGCGGGCTCATGCTGCTGACCACCAGCCGAGTGCCCTTGCGGCTCCGGTGGGAGCACGTTGTCGAGTTGCCCCCGCTGGATCTTCCGGACCTCACCCACCTCCCGAGCGCGGCTCGGCTCGGCCGCGTCGCTTCCGTCGCGATGTTTCTCGAGCGTGCGCGGGCAGCCGGGGCGGACCTTCGCCTGGACGAGGCGAACGCGCCGGTCGTGGCCGAGCTGTGCGTGCGGCTCGACGGCGTGCCGCTCGCCCTGGAGCTCGCCGCGATCCAGGCACGGCTGCTCCCGCTGACGGCGCTGCTCGCCCGCATGGAGCACCCCCTGGACCTCTTGGTCGACGGCTGCCGCGACCACGCGGCGCGCCACCAGACCCTCCGCGGCGCGCTCGCCTGGAGCCACGACCTCTTAACGGATGGCCAGCGGACGGTTTTCCGCCGCCTGGGGGCGTTCGTCGGCGGCATCTCGCTCGACGCGGCCCAGGCGGTCGTCGCGATCGAGGGCGGGGAGCGGGAGCTGCTGGCCCACCTGACCGCGCTGGTCGACCACAACCTGCTCCGGCGGGAGCCCGACCCCGCGGGAGCGCCGCGTTTCCGGATGCTGGAGACGGTCCGGGCGTTCGCGCGGGAGCGGTTGGCCGCGGCCGGCGAGGTGGACGACGCCGATCGCCGGCACGCCGCGTTCTGGTCCGGACTGGCCGAGGCGGCCGAGCCGGAGCTGAGGGGACCGGGCCAGCTCGCCTGGCTCGACCGCTTCGAGCGCGAGTGGCCGAGCCTCGGCGCCGCGCTCGCCTGGTGCGAGCGCGTTGGCCATGCCGAGCTCGGGGTCCGGCTGGCCGCCGCGCTGGGCTGGTTCTGGTACCTGCGGGGCGGCGATCGGTGGGAAGGGCGACGCTGGTCCGAGCGCTTCGCCGCGCTCGCCGCGTCCGTGCCCGGGGCGGCGGCGGCCCGCGCCAGGGCGCTCAGCGCGGCCGGGTTCTTCGCGCAGTACCAGCTCGACCTGCCGGCCGCGCTGAGCCTCCAGGAGGCGGCTCTGGCGCTCGCCGAGGAGGTCGGCGACCAGGCGGTCGCCGCCACGGCGCTCGGCCGGCTCGCCCATCTCTGCCTCTTCCGCGTCGAGCTTGCGCGGGGCGACGCTTTCGCGGCCGCGAGCCACGAGGCCTGCTGCGGTCTGGGCGACCGCTGGGGGGCCGCGTTCGCGCTCGCCACCCGCGGCCTGATCGCGCGCAGCGAAGACCGGGTCGACGACGCGATGCGGCTCCTGCTCGACGCCCTGTCGCTGTTCCGCGAGCACGGCGACCGCTGGGGCAGCGCCCACGTGCTGCTCGGCCTGGGCCAGGTGGCGCTCCGCCGGGGGGATGCCGGCATGGCCGAGGAGTACTGGCGGGAGCGCCTGCGGCTCTCCCGCGAGCTCGGCAACGAGATGGCGGTCGGCCACACGCTCGACCTGCTCGCCACGGTGGCCCGCCAGCGCGGCGACCATGCCGGCGCGGCGGCGTCCCTCGCGGAGGCGCTGGCCGTCAGACGGAAGGCCGGCGATCGCCCGGCGATCGCCTGGATCTTCCAGGGGATGGGCGAGCTGGCCATGGAGCAGGGCGACCGCGCGGGTGCCTACGCGCACCTGCGAGCGAGCCTGCTGCTGCGGCGCGAGGTCGGCGACCTGCCCGGCGTCGTCGCCTCCCTGGTCGCGTTCGCACGGCTGGCCGCCGTCGTCAGGCGTCCGCGCCGGGCCCTCCGGCTGGCCGGCGCCGCCGAGGCGCTCTACCGCGCCATGGGCCCGGCGCTGGCCGTCCAGCACTACAGCCAGGGGGTTGTCCCGACAGCGCTCGCCGCCAACCCGGACGTGGACCGCGCGCGGCGCCTGCTCGGCGGCGCCCAGCGGACCGCGGCCTGGGAGGAAGGGGAGGCGCTGGCGCTCGATCAGGTGATCGACGAGGCGCTCGAGCTCGGCGCGGAGCTGGGCGCGCCGACTGGGCCGGCGGCGCGGGACGTCGCCGTCGCGCCGGCCGGCCGGGGCCCGGCGTGGAGCGACCTGACGCGGCGCGAGCGCGAGGTCGCGGCGCTGCTCGCGCGCGGCTACACCAACCGGCAGATCGCCGAGGCGCTGATCGTCACCGAGGGGTCGGCCCACCTCCACGTCGTCCGGCTCCTGGCCAAGCTCAGCTTCCACACCCGCGCCCAGGTCGCGGCGTGGGCGGTGGCGCAGGGCGCCACGCACGGTCCGGTCGCGGGCCTCGACGGAGGGCCATCCGAGCAGATTGATACCGTTCGGTAGGCGCCGCCGGCTCGGCGGCTGGGTAACGTGGTGACTCCAGGGCAGCGCGCCGGAAGGGCCCGCTCGCCGGAGGAGGAACCCTATGCCCACGCCGACGCTCACCGGGGCCGGCGGGCGCGTCGTCGACGCCGCGGCGGTCCAGGGGCTGCTGGACGGCCTACGCGGGCTGGTGCTTGGCCCAGGCGACCCGGGGTACGACGACGCCCGCACCGTCCAGAACGGCCTGATCGACCGGCGTCCGGCGCTGGTCGTCCGTCCCACCGGCGCGGCGGACGTGGTGCAGACGGTCGGGTTCGCGCGGGAGCACGGCGTGCTGCTCTCGGTGAAGGGCGGCGGCCACAACGTGGCCGGCAACGCGACGAACGACGGCGGCATCGTGATCGACCTCTCGCCGATGCGCGCGGTCCACGTCGACGCGAAGGCGCGCACGGCCCGCGTCCAGGGCGGGGCAACCTGGGGCGACCTCGACCGCGAGACGCAGCTCTTCGGCCTCGCCACGCCGGGCGGCGTCGTTTCGACGACCGGCGTTGCCGGGCTGACGCTGCACGGCGGGATGGGCCACCTGCGGAGCAAGCACGGGCTGAGCCTGGACAACCTGCTCTCGGTCGACGTCGTCACCGCCGACGGCCGGCTCCGCACGGCGAGCGCGGACGAGAACCCCGACCTGTTCTGGGCTGTGCGCGGCGCTGGCAGCAACTTCGGCGCCGTCACGTCGTTCGAGTTCCGCCTCCACCCGGTCGGGCCGACCGTGATGCTCTGCGCGGCGATCTACGCGCTCGAGGACGGGCCGCGCGTCCTGCGGGGGTGGCGGGACTACATCGCCACCGTGCCCGACGAGTTCACGCCGCTGGCGGTGTTCTGGAGCGGCCCGCCGGGCTTCCCCGAGCCGGTCGTCGGCAAGCCGATCGTGATCCTGGCCGGCGTCTATGCCGGGCCGCTCGAGGAAGGCGAACGGGTGATCAAGCCGCTCCGCGAGCTCGCGACGCCGCTTCTGGACATGAGCGGGCCGATGCCGTACTGCGCAGTGCAGAGCGCCTTCGACCCGTTCTTCCCGAAGGGTGGCCTCTACTACTGGAAGTCGACCTACGTCGAGCAGCTCGGCGATGCACTGCTGGATGCGCTATGCGGTCTGGCCGCCGAGCGGCCGTCGCCCCGCACGACCATGGACATCTGGCCGCAGCGGGGAGCGGCCGCCCGGGTCGCGCCGGAGGAGACCGCGTTCGGCCGCCGGCCGCCGTACCTTGTCGCCTTCGAGTCGACCTGGACGGAGCCCGCCGAGACCGACGCGAACGTCGCCTGGGCGCGCGGCGCCTGCGCGTCGATGCAGCGCTTCACGGGGAGCGGCATCTACCTGAACTTCCCCGGCTTCGGCGAGGAGAAGGAGGCGCTCGTCCGGGCCGCCTACGGCGCCAACTACGAGCGGCTGTCCCGGCTCAAAGCCGTGTACGACCCGACGAACCTGTTCCGGATGAACCTGAACATCGCGCCGGCCGGCTGACCGGGCGCGGGAATCTTTGCGAGGAGATCGAGCGATGTACGGCACCGTGGCACGGATGCGCGTCAAGCCCGGCATGGAGCAGAAGCTGATGGAGCTCACCCGCCGGGCCGACATGCGCAACATCCCTGGTCTGCGCTCCGAGGCCGTCTACCGGCTAGACGGCAAAACGGACGAGTACTTCCTGGTGGTCGCCTTCGAGAGCAAGGAAGCGTACCAGGCGAACGCCAACAGCCCCGAGCAGCACCAGCGCTACCTGGAGTACCGCGCGCTGCTGGCCGCCGAGCCCGAGTGGAACGACGGCGAGATCGTCGACTCCTACCGGGTCGGCGCATAACCCGATCGTGCAGCCCAACCAGGAGGCCAGCGGCGTGAGCACGCCGCAAGTGGCACCATCGAACGCCGACCAGTTGCGCGAGTGGGACGGCGAGGGCGGCGCGTTCTGGGCCGCCAACGCCGAGCGGTTCGACGCCAGCATCGCCGTCCACCACGGTCCACTCATGCAGGCGGCGGCCATCAGGCGGACCGACCGGGTGCTGGACGTCGGCTGCGGCGCCGGCCGGGTGACCCGCGACGCGGCGCGCGCCGCCGCGTCCGGGTCGGCCCTGGGCGTCGACCTGTCGTCGAAGATGCTCGAGGTGGCGCGTCAGCTCGCCGCCGCCGAAGGTATCGCGAACGCCTACTTCGAGCAGGCCGACGCCCAGATCCACCCCTTCGCGGCCGGGACGTTCGACGTCGCCGTGTCCCGGCACGGCGTGATGTTCTTCGGCGACCCGGTGGCGGCTTTCGCGAACATCGGCCGTGCGCTGCGGCCGGGCGGGCGGCTCGCGCTGCTGACCTGGCAGACGGTCGGCGCCAACGAGTGGATCCGCGAGATCGCGACCGCGCTGGCGGCCGGACGGCAGTTGCCGACGCCGCCCCCGACCGCGCCTGGCCCGTTCGCGCTCGCCGACCCCGACCGCGTGCGCGCGATCCTGGCCGACGCCGGCTTCGCGGGGGTGCAGCTCGAGCCGCACCGCGGCCCGATGTACTGGGGACCGACCGCCGCCGACGCCGAGCGATTCGTGCTCGGCGTCGCGGGCTGGATGATGCAGGGGCTCGACGATGCCGGCCGGGCGAAGGCGATTGGGGACCTGCGCGCTTCGCTCGCCGCCCACGAGACAGCCGATGGCGTCCTCTACGACTCGGCCACCTGGATCATCACCGCCCGACGGCCGTGATGCCGCGAAGCGGGCGACGGTCCGTCAGCAGCCCGCGGGAGCACCCTTGACCCGCGGAACGCGCGATCGTGGTGGTTCCGCGTAGCCTTCTCCCGCGACCCGGGGACGACGGCGAGCTGCTCCAGCCGCTCGCCGCCATCGGGTAACGTAGCGCGCGGCGGACTTGCCGAGGAGCGCAGCGCGTGGGGTACGAGTTCATCCTCTACGAGAAGGCCGACGGCGTCGCGACGATCACGATGAACCGCCCGGAGCGACTCAACGCGCTGAACGTGCGGATGGGCGTTGAGGTGCTCGACGCGCTCGAGGATGCCGAGCACGACGAGGCGGTGCGCGTGCTGGTGCTGACCGGCGCCGGCCGCGGCTTCTGCGCGGGCGACGACATGAAGGGGATGGGCGACCCGAACAACCCGCGCCCGCGCTACACCGACCCGGCCAAGCGCTACGTCTACGGCGAGGGCCGCTGGACGACCATCGTGCGCAACATGACCCGCCTCCCCAAGCCGATCGTCGCGGTCGTCAACGGCCACGCCCACGGCGCCGGCTTCAACCTCGCGCTCGGCTGCGACTTCCGCATCATCTCGGAGGCGGCGACGCTCGCCGCGCCGTTCGTGAAGTGGGCGATGGCGACCGGCACCAACCGCCTCCAGTACTTCGTCGGCCTCGGCAAGGCGCTCGAATGGACGATGCTCGGCACGCCGCTCTCGGCGCGCGAGGCCGAGCGCTGGGGGCTGGCGACGATGGTCGTGCCGCCCGAGGAGCTCGCCTCGGCGGCCGCCGCGTTCGTCGAGCGGCTGAAGAACGGCCCCACCGCCGTGCTCGGCTTCACGAAGCTGGCGGTCTACCGCGGCTGGGACCGCGGCGCCGACGAGGCCTACGAGCTCCAGGGGCTGGCCCAGCACTTCGCCCGCCAGACCGAGGACCACGCCGAGGGCCGGCGCGCCTTCGCCGAGAAGCGCGCGCCCGTCTACAACGGCAGGATCCCCGACGCCCTGCGCGCCGACCCGATCTGACCGCGCTTTTGTCGTTCCGAGGAGCGAAGCGACGAGGAACCTCGATCATGGCGGGAATCACCAGCGCCGGTCACCCTCGCGGCGGCCGCGGTTCCTCGCCCCGCTCGCCATGACGGGTCCCGAATAGCCGTGGCTGGCCTGCTGAGCGACCTGCGGGTCGTCGAGCTGGGCGAGCTGGTCTCGGCGCCGTACGCGGCGAAGCTGCTCGCCGACCTGGGCGCCGACGTCGTCAAGGTCGAGCCGCCCGAGGGCGACCCGGCCCGCCGCCGTGGCCCGTTTCCCGGCGACGCGCCCGACCCCGAGGCGTCGGGTCTGTTCCTCTATTTGAACACCAACAAGCGTGGCGTCCGGCTCGACCTCGCCACGCCGCGCGGCCGCGAGGCGCTGCTGCGGCTCGCCGCCGGCGCCGACCTGCTCGTCGAGAACCTCGGGCCGCGCCGGATGGAGCTGCTCGGGCTCGACGCCGCGGTGCTGGCCGCGGCGAACCCACGGCTGGTCGTGGCGTCGATCAGCCCGTTCGGCCAGAGCGGGCCGTACCGCGACCGCGCGGCGAACGATCTGGTCGTCTTCCACATGAGCGGTTACGGCTACCACCTCGGCGGGGCGGTCGAGGACCCCGCGCGCGAGCCGCCGTTGAAGGCGGCCGAGGCGCAGGCCGACTTCGTGGCCGGCGTCAACGGCGCGCTAGCGGCGCTCGCCGCGCTGTCCGCGCGCGATCGGACCGGCCTCGGCCAGCGGGTCGACGTCGCGGCGCTCGAAGCGCTCGTCCCGTTCTCGTTCGGCGAGATCGCCCGCGCGGTCTACGAGGGGGCGCGCAGCGGCCGGCGCCGCGCCGAGAACCCGCCGACCGGGACGGTCGCGGTGCTGCCGACCGCCGACGGCCACGTCGCGGTCTCGCCGCGGGAGGAGCACCTCTGGGCGCGCTGGCTCGAGGTGATGGGCAGCCCACCCTGGGCGGCCGACGAGCGCTTCCGCGACCGCGCCGCGCGCACCGCCAACTGGGCCGCGCTCGAGCCCCTGCTGGCCGCCTGGACGCGCCAGCGGACGAAGGAGGAGGTGTTCCGCGCCGCCCAGGCCGTGCGCGTGCCGGCCTTCCCGGTCAACTCGATCGACGGCGTGTTCGACTGGCCGCAGCTCGACGCGCGCGGCTTCTTCCAGGAGGTCGAGCACCCGCGCGCCGGTCGCCTGCGCTACCCCACCGCGCCGTACCGCTTCTCCGCCGGCGGCTGGGAGCTCCGCCGCCCGGCGCCCTTGTTGGGTGAGCACGACTCGGAGGTGCTCCTCTGCCACGGGCAGAGGATGGCCGAAGGCCAGGTGACGGCGCCGCCCGGCGCCCCGCCCCAGGCTACGCCCTCACCCTGTCCCTCCCCCAGAGGAGGTGGGGACGCTGACAAGCCGCTTGCCGGCGTCCGCGTCGTCGAGCTGACCTGGGTCATCGCCGGGCCGCTCACCACGAAGTACCTCGCGCTGCTCGGCGCCGAGGTGATCCGGATCGAGTCCACCAGGCGGGCCGAGTTCCGCGCCCGCGGCGGCCAGTTCGCGCTGCTGAACGACGACAAGAAGAGCTGCCGGCTCGACCTGTCGCAGCCGCGGGCCCGCGAGCTCGCGCGCGCGCTCGCGGCGCGGGCCGACGTCGTGGTCGAGAACTTCGGCACCGGCGTGGTCGACCGGCTCGGGCTCGGCTACGAGGCGCTGCGCCAGCTCAAGCCGGAGCTCGTCATGCTC
>Ga0070741_10010673_pt1 | contig 17247 bp, 17 predicted proteins | sample Coa_R1_4_FD_66440 | JGI IMG/M metagenome (GOLD analysis project Ga0070741, IMG submission 66440) | Surface soil microbial communities from Centralia Pennsylvania, which are recovering from an underground coalmine fire - Coalmine... | ecosystem: Environmental > Terrestrial > Soil > Unclassified ...
GCGCAGGGCGATCTGGTTCGCCATCGTCGCCGTCGGCAGGAAGAGCGCCCGCTCGTGCCCGAGCAGCTCGGCGGCGCGCCGCTGGAGCTCGTTGACGGTCGGGTCCTCCTGCTCCTGCTCGTCTCCGACGTCGGCGGCCGCCATGGCCGCGAGCATCGCCGCGGACGGCTTCGTGGCGGTGTCGGAGCGCAGGTCGATCATCGGACGGAGCCTATCGGCGTGCGCTCCCGGCAGGCGCCCGAAGCCGGCTCGCGTCCCGGCGCCTGCCCCACACCACGCCCCCACCCGAGGGCGGGGAGCCTCCCTCCGCCCTCGGCGACGACGCTACCGCGATCGGTGTGCCGTCTCCGGAACGGATCTGCGCCGATGGTGTGCCGGTCGATGCACAGCGGTCGATCCACAGCCGGTCGATCCACAGCGGGTCGATGCGCGGCCGGGCGAATCCACGGCCGGGGAACCGCGCCCTGTCCGGCCCACGGGCGGTCCGGCCGTCGGATCGGCCGCCGCAGCCGTGTCGGCGCACGGCGGTCGAGACGCGGGCGGCTCGGCCACCGCGGAACGCCGCGACGGGCGCAGCTACGGTGGAGCGGTGGATCTCGAGCTCCTGACCAGGACGCTCGCCGGGCGCGGCGAGCCGCCCTACCGGGCCGGCCAGGTCTGGGAGTGGGCTGCACGCGGCGCGACGGGCTACGCGGCGATGACGAACGTCCCGGCCGTGCTCCGGGCCGAGCTGGCCGGCGCCGTCCCGTTCTCGACCCTCGAGGTCGAGCGCGAGTCGGAGTCCCGCGACGGCACCGTCAAGGTGCTCTTCCGGACGGCCGACGGCAAGCCCGTCGAGGCGGTGCTGATGCGCTACCGGGACGGGCGCCGCTCGATCTGCCTGTCCTCGCAATCGGGGTGCCCGCTGACCTGCACGTTCTGCGCGACCGGCCAGATGCGCTTCGGCCGCAACCTGACCGAGTCCGAGATCCTCGACCAGGCGCTCCACCTGCGGCGGATCGAGCCGGTCGACCACTGCGTCTTCATGGGGATGGGCGAGCCGATGCTGAACCTCGACGCCGTGCTCGCGGCGGCGCGCAGGCTCCCGGACGTCGGCATCACCCACCGCCGGACGACGGTCTCGACCGTCGGGTGGATGCCCGGCCTGCGCCGGTTCGTCGACGAGGTCGACGAGCCGATCCGGCTCGCGCTGTCGCTCCATGCCGCCGATCCGGTCCTCCGGTCGCGGCTGATGCCGGTCAACGACCGCTACCCGCTCGCGGAGGTGATCGCCGAATGCCGGCGCTACGCCGCTCTCCGCCGGCGCAAGGTCTTCGTCGAGTACGTGATGCTGGCCGGCGTGAACGACGGCCCCGACCAGGCGGTCCGGCTCGCCGCGCTGCTCGACCGGGAGACGTTCAAGGTGAACCTGATCCCGTACAACCCCACCGGCGCCTTCGAGGACTCCTCGCGGGAGGCGATCGCCGCGTTCAGGGACGTGCTCGTCCGCGCGGGCCAGCCCACGACGGTCCGGCTCACCCGCGGGCGCGACATCGACGCCGCGTGCGGGCAGCTGGCGGCGCGGGCCGCGGCCTAGCCGTAGAGCGGAGCCGAGGCGACCCAGGCGCGATCCGGCACGAGCTCGGTCGCCTCCTCCAGCCGGCCCCGCGCGAGCAGTGCCGCCACGGGATAGCTCCGGTCGGCGCGCAGGATCGGGAAGAGGCGCAGGTCGTCGGCCGGGTCGCAGATCACGGGCTCGTTCGGGCGCTCCGCGCGCTGCTGGTGCCACCTCCACTCCATAGCCTCAGCATTCGGCGCCGGAGCGGACGGGATCAATGGGCCGAGCGGCTCAAAGCGGGGGCCCCCGGGACCCACCCCTTTTGCGGGTCAGGCGGCGGCGCGGTCCGCCTCGTGGAGGGGCACCTCCGCGAGCACCCGGCCGGCGTCGAGCGGCTCGAGCCGATACGGCTTGCCTCCGACCGGGACGAAGTCGCCCGTGCGCGGGTTCATCGCCAACCGCGCCTCGATCGGGTACCAGCGGTTGTGCCGGGCGATCAGGTCGTTGACCGCGTGGAAGTTCCAGCGGCGGACGACCAGGCCCCAGCGACGCTCCCGCTCCAGCGGATCCTGCTCCTCGCGCACGACCGCGTCCCGCGCGGCGCGCAGCCGCTCGAGATGGCCGTCGATCTCGTCCTCGATCTGCCGCAGCCGCTGCACGTGCGCCGGCGGCCCGGCGATCGACAGCGCGTACCCCTCGACGCTCGGCGAGAAGTTCCGCAGCCTGCGCGGGAGCGGCTTGCCGGCGACGGGGCTGTCGGCCAGGTCGGCGGCGAGGAGCTCGGCCTCGCGGCGCTCCCGCTCGGACTGGTCGCGCGGCTGGTGCTCGCCCATGATCCGCTCGCGCTCGCGGCGCTCCACTCAGGCCCCCTTCGGCGCCGAGGCTGCCGCCGGCTCGCCGGCGAGGTCGGGATGCTCCTCGAACCCGTACCGCACGACCGACCGCTTCGCGGCCTTCACCTCGTCGAGGCGCCCGACCGGCCGCGTGTGCGGCGCCGAGTGGATCACCTCGGGGTCGCTCGCGGCCTCGCGGACGATCGCGAGCATCGCTTCGCAGAACTCGTCGAGGCGCTCCTTCGGCTCGGTCTCGGTCGGCTCGATCATCAGCGCCTCGGCAACGACCAGCGGGAAGTAGATGGTCGGCGGGTGGAAGCCGTAGTCCATCAGCCGCTTCGCGACGTCGAGCGCCGAGACGCCGTGCTCCTTCTTCAGCGTCCGCGCCGAGAGCACGAACTCGTGCATGCAGAGCCGGTCGAACGGCAGGTCGTAGGCGTCCTTCAGGCGCGCGAGCAGGTAGTTCGCGTTCAGCACCGCGGCCTCCGACATCTCGCGCAGCCCCGGCCCGTACGAGCGGATGTACGCGTACGACCGCACGAAGACGCCGAACGGCCCGGTGAAGCCGCGCACCTTCCCGATCGACTTCGGCCGGTCGAAGTCGAGCCCGAAGGTGCCGTCGTCGCGGCGCACCACCGCCGGCACCGGCAGGAACGGCTCCAGCGAGGCGGCGACCGCGATCGGCCCGCCGCCCGGCCCGCCGCCGCCGTGCGGCTGCGAGAAGGTCTTGTGCAGGTTGATGTGGACGACGTCGAAGCCCATGTCGCCCGGCCGCGAGATCCCGCAGACCGCGTTGAGGTTGGCGCCGTCGTAGTACATGAGCGCGCCCGCGCCGTGGAAGATCCGCTCGATCTCCTCGATGTTCTCGTCGAAGAGCCCGAGCGTCGACGGATTGGTCAGCATCAGGCCCGCGGTCCGGGCGCCGACCTTGCCGCGCAGGTCGGCGACGTCGATGTTGCCCCGGGCGTCGGTCTTGACCCCGACGAGCTCGAAGCCGGCCATGGTCACGCTCGCCGGGTTGGTCCCGTGCGCCGTGTCGGGGATGACGATCTCGCGGCGCTGGTCGAGCTCGCCGCGGTCGGCGAAGTACGCACGGAAGAGCATCAGCCCGGTCAACTCTCCCTGGCTCCCCGCGGCCGGCTGCAGCGAGACGGCCGGGAGCCCCGCCACCTCGGCGAGGATCTCCTGGAGCCGCCACATCAGCTCGAGCGCCCCCTGCGCGCCCTCCTCCTCCTGGAGCGGGTGCAGGTCGCGAAAGCCGGGGATGCCGACCACGCGCTCGTTCACGCGCGGGTTGTGCTTCATCGTGCAGGAGCCGAGCGGGTAGAAGCCGGTGTCGATCCCGAAGTTGCGGGTCGACAGCTCGGTGAAGTGGCGGACGAGCTCGGGCTCGGCCACCTCGGGGAGGCGCGGCGGACGCTTGCGCGCGAGCTCCGGCGGAACGGCCGCGGCCGGCAGGTCGCAGGCAGGAAGGGTCGCCGCCCGGCGGCCCGGCTGCGAGCGCTCGTAGATCAGCCTGGTCACGCCCCCACCTCCTCGACGACGGCGGCGAGCCGCTCGATGTCGGCGGCCGTGCGCTTCTCGGTGACCGCGACCAGCAGGGCGTCGTCGAGCCCTTCGTAGTCGCGCCCCAGCGGATGCCCCGGGTGGACGCCCCGCGCGCGGGCGGCGCGCACGACGTCGCGCGCGTTCCGTCCGAGCCGCACGGCAAACTCCTTGAACGTTGCCTTGTCAGGAAACAGCGGCTCTGCGCCGACGGCCGCCAGCCGTTCCTTCGCGTGCTCGGCGAGCGCCATGCAGGTCTCCCCCACCTCCCTGAGCCCCTGCGGCCCGAGCCAGGTCAGGTGCACGAGCCCGGCCAGGGCGAGCAGCGTCTGGTTCGTCGTGATGTTGGACGTGGCCTTCTCGCGGCGGATGTGCTGCTCCCGGGTCTGCAGGGTGAGGACATAGCCGCGCTTGCCCGCGGCGTCGGTGGTCTCGCCGACGATCCGGCCCGGCATGCGGCGGGTGTAGTCGGCGCGGGCGGCGATGAAGCCGTAGTGCGGGCCTCCGAACGACTGGAAGTTGCCCGCGCTCTGGCCCTCGCCGATCGCGACCGCACAGCCGTAGTTGCCGGGCGCCTCCAGCACGCCGAGCGAGACCGGGTCGACGTGGGCGATCGCGAGCGCTCCGGCGTCGTTGGCCGCGGCGGCGAGGTCGGGTGCGGGCTCGAGGCAGCCGAAGAAGTTCGGCTGCTGGAAGATCGCGCCGGCCGCGTCGCGGCAGGCGGCCGCGAACTCGTCGGGATCCGTGGTCCCGGCCCGGTGCGGCACCTCGACCACCTCGAGGCCGAAGCCGGGCGCGTAGGTCTTCACGACCTGGCGGACCTGCGGGTTGACGGTCTCGGCGACCACGATCCTCGTGCGGCCGGTGGCGTGCCTGGCGATGAAGCATGCGTCCGCCGCCACCGTCGTGCCGTCGTAGCCGGAGGCGTTCGACACGTCCATGCCGGTCAGCTCGCAGATCGCGGTCTGGTACTCGAAGATCGTCTGGAGCACGCCCTGGCTCATCTCCGGCTGGTAGGGCGTGTAGGCGGTCAGGAACTCGCCGCGCTGCAGCACGGCGTCGACGACCGCCGGGACGTAGTGGTCGTAGACCCCGGCGCCGAGGAACGAGAGCTCGACCCCGGTGTGGGCGTTCCGCGACGCGAGCTCCTCGAGATGCGCGACCAGCTCGGGCTCGGACAGGGCCGGCTCCAGGTCGAGACGCCCCTGGAAGCGGACGCCGGCCGGGATGTCGGCGAACAGGTCCTCGATGGAGGAGACCCCGATCGCCGCGAGCATCGCCTCGCGATCGGCGTCGGTGAGCGACAGGTGGCTCACAGCGTGGCCAGGTGCGCCCGGTACGCCTCGGCGTCCATCAGGGCGTCGGTCTCACCGGGATCGGCGACCCTGATCTTCACGAGCCAGCCCTCCCCGTACGGATCCTCGTTCACGGTCTCCGGCGCGTCCACGACCTTGTCGTTCACCTCGAGCACCTCGCCCGAGAGCGGGGCGATCAGATCCGAGACCGCCTTGACGGACTCGACCTCCCCGTACGCTCCGTCCTTCGAGAGCGTGGCCCCGACGTCCGGCGGCTCGTAGTGGACGAGCTCGCCGAGCGCGTCCTGGCCGTACCAGGTGATCCCGAGCGTGGCGGTGTCGCCCTCGATCCTGGCCCAGTCGTGCTCGGGGTGGTACCTGAGTTCGTCGGGGTAGCTCTCGGCTGCCACGCTGGTCACTCCTCTCGCTTGTAGATCGGCTTCTGGACGGTGCGCGCGCGCCGGTGGCGACCGCGCACGTCGATCGTGATGTCGCTGCCCGGCTGCGCCAGCGCCGCCGGGACGTAGCCCATGCCGATGCCCCGGTCGAGCATCGGCGAGTGCGTTCCGGACGTGACCTCGCCGCCCTCGAGGATCGGCATGCCCTGCCGGGGCACGGCCCGCTCCTCCATGACGAAGGCCGCGAGCCGGCGCTCGGGGCCCTCGTCCTTGACGCGGCGAAGCTCGGCGACGCCGGTGAACTCCTTCTCCAGCGCGCAGGCCCAGCCGAGGCCGGCGGAGATCGCGTCGGTGTCCGGCCCGATGTCGTTGCCGTGCAGCGGGTAGCAGACCTCGAGGCGCAGGCTGTCGCGCGCCCCCAGCCCGCAGGGCGCCGCCCCGCGCTCGAGGACCGCGTCCCAGAGGTCGCCCGCCTCGTCCGCCATCACCAGCAGCTCGACGCCCTGCTCGCCGGTGTACCCGGTGCGGTTGACCATGCAGGTGATGCCGGCGACCGTCCCCTCGGCGAAGGTGAACGCCGGCGCGGCGTCGAGGCCGAGCCGCTCGAGGGCTCGAGGGCCCTGCACCGCGATCAGGCCGTACTCGTCCGAGACGTCGCGGACGTCGGAGCCGGGCACCTCCCGGCCCTTGAGCCACGTGTAGGCGGCGTCGCGGTTCGACGCGTTCACGACCAGCAGGTACCGGAACGGGTCGAGCGCGTAGACGATCAGGTCGTCGACGATCCCGCCGTCCTCGTTCGTCAGCAGGGTGTACTGGGCCGCGCCCGGGCCGATCCGCTCGAGGTCGTTCGACAGGAGCGACTGGAGCAGCTCGCGCGCCCGCGGGCCTTCGACTTCGAGCTCGCCCATGTGGGAGACGTCGAAGGCGCCGGCGTCCTCCCGGACGGCGCGGTGCTCCTGGATCACGCCCGCGTACTGCACCGGCATCTCCCAACCGGCGAACGGAACCATCCGCGCTCCGAGCGCGACGTGACGATCGTGCAGCGGCGTACGGCGGAGGGTCTCCTGCACCGGCGAGGATGCTACTCCACCCCGGTCGGGGCGATTTCCCAGCCGTCGCGGTCGCCTGGGCGGCTAGCCGTCGCGCAGGAACGACGGCACGTCGAGCATCGGCGCCGGCACGTCGAAGCCCTGGTCCTGCTGCTGGGCGACCGGCGCCTCGGCCGACTGCGCGCGCTGCCGCTCCTGCCGCCGGCCGGCCCGCCGTCGCTGCTGCTGCTGGCCGAAGCCGGTGGCGATCACGGTCACGCGCACCTCGGCGCCCATCGAGTCGTCGATGACCGCGCCGAAGATCACGTTCGCGTTCACGTCGGCGGCGGCGGTGACGACCTCGGCGGCCTCGTTGACCTCGAAGAGACCGACGTCGTGGGCCGCGGTGACGTTCAGCAGGATGCCGGTCGCGCCCTCGATCGACGACTCGAGCAGCGGCGAGGAGACGGCGATGCGCGCAGCCTCGGCCGCCCGGTTCTCGCCCGACGCGCTGCCGATCCCCATCAGCGCCGAGCCCGCCTCGCGCATGATCGTGCGCACGTCGGCGAAGTCGAGGTTGACGAGCCCGGGCACGGTGATCAGGTCGGTGATCCCCTGCACGCCCTGGCGGAGCACGTCGTCGGCGAGCCGGAACGACTCGAGCACGGACGTGTTCTTCTCGATCACCTGGAGCAGGCGGTCGTTCTCGATCACGATCAGCGTGTCGACGAACTCGCGGAGCTCGTTGATCCCGACCGCAGCCCGCTCGGAGCGGACGCGCCCCTCGAAGGCGAACGGCTTGGTGACGACACCCACCGTCAGGGCACCGAGCTCCTGGCCGAGCGCCGCGACGATCGGGGCGGCACCGGTGCCGGTCCCGCCGCCCTCGCCGGCGGTGACGAAGATCATGTCCGCGCCCTTGAGCGCGTCCTTCAGCTCGTCGCGCGACTCGTTCGCCGCCGCGTTCCCGACCTCGGGGTCGGCGCCTGCGCCGAGACCGCGGGTGACCTGCGAGCCGATGTGGATCTTCACGTCGGCATCGCTCATCAGCAGGGCCTGCGCGTCGGTGTTCACGGCGATGAACTCGACGCCGGTCAGGCCCGCCTCGATCATGCGGTTGACCGCGTTGGTGCCCCCGCCGCCGACACCGATCACCTTGAGGACGGCGAGGTAGCTCCCTGATTGATCTCTCATGCTCATGGTCGCGTCCAGTCTCTCGATCTCAATGTCTACTTCAGGATTGGGGCCCGAAGACCGGGTAGGTCTCTGCAGGGTAGGTGCTGCTCGTCGGCTTGTCAACGCGATTTGCAGGGACAAACACTAGACCTCAACCTCCGACTTGAGGGTTGTATCCCGCGACCGGGCGCTCGGGCACGCTGACGTCGACGTAGCGTGCCCCGACCGAGCGGGGCAGGATCCGGCGGGCGATCGCGAGCTTGAGCCGGAGGTCGCCGCTGTCCCCCAGCCGGACCTCGGTCCCGGACGCGAGCACGAGGGTGAGCTCGCCGTCGCCGACGAGCACCTGGCGGACCGAGCTCGCGAGATGCAGCGGCCGGAGCGGCGCCACGGCGGCAACGCCTCTCGCCCCCACGCCGCTGAGCGTCGCGTTCACCGAGATGTTGGTGGCGGCAGGCACCCAGATCCGCGGCAGCTTCGGGTACGGCCGCTTGCCGAGGTGCTCGAGCACCCGTGCCGACGAGGAGACGACCCAGGCGTCCGGCCCGCGGCGCAGCACCGCGACCGGGCGCTCGAGCCGCACGCGAACCTTCAGCGTGTGCGGGAAGTCCCGGTCGAGATGGGCGTCGGCGACCTCGGCGACCTCCGCGAGCCGGCGCGACGCGTCCGATCGGTCGAAGCCGACGAGGCTCCGTCCTTCGTAGACGCCGAGGGCGGCGCGGATCCTCGCCGCGACTGCAGGAGGAGCGCCCGCGACCTCGATCCGGTCGAGCGCGAAGATGCCGGTCTCGCGCGCGCCGAAGTAGGCGCCGACGCCCGAGGCGGCGAGGGCGAACGCGATCACCCCGACCAGCAGCGGCCGGACGGCGGGTGTCGGGGCAGGCCTGCTCCTGCGGCTCGAAACCATCGCCGCTCGGTTCGCCGTGAGCGGCCCGGGTCCTCCGGTCCTCAGCCGGGCGTCTCGCCGGCCGTCGGCAGCTCGAGATCGCCGAGGAGCTCCACCTCGCGCTCGAGGACGACGCCGAACCGGTCGAGCACCCGGCGCCGCGCCTCGGCCATCAGCGCGATGCCGTCCCGCGCGGTCGCCCCGCCCGCGTTCTCGATGAAGTTCGCGTGGCGCGGGGAGATCAGCGCACCCCCGATCCGGTGGCCCTTCAGGCCGCAGGCCTCGATCATCTGCCCGGCTCCGAGCTCGAGTCCGGGGTTCTTGAACACGCTGCCGAAGGTCCGCTTGTTCGTCGGCTGGGTCTCCTTCCGCCGGGCCTGCATCGCCGCGATCGTCTCCCTGATCTCGGCCTCGGGTCGCGGCGAGAGGCGGAACTCGACCTGCGCGACCACTTGCCCCGGCACGAGAGCGGAGTGCCGGTACCCCAGGTCGAGCTCGGCGGCGGTCAGCCAGCTGCTGCCCGACGCGTCGACCACCAGCGCACGCTCGAGGATCGCCTTCCAGTCTCCCCCGTACGCGCCGGCGTTCATGCGCACGCCGCCCCCGGCGGTGCCCGGGATCGCACACGCGAACTCGAAGCCGCCGAGCCCGGCCGAGCGGGTGCGATGGACGCAGACCGCGTTCGGCGCACCGCCGCCGGCGACGAGGAGACCGTCGCGGATGTCGACCGCCGCGAGCTCGCCCTCGAGCTTGACGACGAGGGCGTCGACCCCGTCGTCGGCGGCGAGCAGGTTCGATCCGAGCCCGACCGGCCGCACGTCCAGGCTCCGCTCCGCGGCGGTGCGCAGCGCGCTCTCCAGGTCGGCGAGCGTGCGCGGACGGCACAGGGCCCGGGCCGGCCCGCCGATCCCGACGGTCGTCATCCGCGCGAGCGGCACGCCCTCCTCGAACGTCACGCGCCCCGTCCGGACCTGTCCGCTCCGGGACGCCTTCGGGAGCGCCCCACCTCCCCGTCCCATGGCGCGAGCCTACCCCGCGAACGCGCACGCGCGTGTGACGGGAGCGGGCCGGAACCGTGCCGGGTGCACGAGCCCGCACGCCGGGGGCGGCCGGCGCACCGGACGCAGCGGACGCACCTGACGCACCCGACTCCCCGGACGCCCCTCACGCCAGCCCTTCCAGCACGAGCCGGGCGGCGCGGTCGACGTCGCCTGCGCCGGCGGTCAGGACGAGGTCGCCCGGCCTCGCGCGGCGGACGAGGAAGCGGGCACCGTCCTCGAGACCGGCCGTCCAGCCCGGGGCGAACCCGGGCCTGGCGTCGCAGACGGCGTCGACCACGAGCCGGCCCGTGACGCCGGGGAGCGGCTGCTCGCGGGCGGCGTAGATCTCGGTGACCGCGACCGCGTCGGCCGCCGCGAGCTCGCGCCCGAGCTCCCGCGCGAGGTGGAGCGTCCGCGAGTACAGGTGCGGCTGGAAGAGCACGAGGACGCGTCCCTCCGTCCTTCCGCGCGCGGTGGCGAGGACCGCGCGCAGCTTGGCCGGGTTGTGCGCGTAGTCGTCGTATACGTCGACGCCCCCGGCCGTGCCGACGAGCTCGAACCGCCGGCCGACCCCCGCGAACGACGCCAGGGCGGCGACGGCCTCGTCACGCGGGACGCCCGCCAGCTCCAGCGCGGCGAGGGCCGCGGCGGCGTTGCGGCGGTTGTGGTCGCCCGGCACGCCCAGGTCGGCGTCGAGCGGCTCGAGATCCCAGCCTTGCACGACGCCGGGCACGTCGGCGAGCCAGCCGGCGAACAGCTCGTCGACCTCTGCGCGCGAGCCGAACTCCGTGTGGTGGTCGAGGTCGATGTTGGTGACGACCGCGATCTGCGGGCGCAGGGCGGCGACCGACCGGTCGGATTCGTCACCCTCGACGACGAGCCAGCCCTCCCCCGCACCCGCGTTCGCGCCGAGCTGCGGGACCTCGCCGCCGACCACCCAGCTCGGGTCGCGGCCGGTCTCGCGCAGGGCGAAGGCGATCATCGCCGCGGTCGTCGTCTTGCCGTGCGCGCCGGAGACCACGATCGCGGGCCCGGCTGCGACGAGCTCGGCCAGGAGCTCAGCGCGCGGCCTGCCGCCCGACGCCGGGTAGGCGCTCGAGGCGAAGACCTCCCACCCGTCGGGCGACTCCGGCTCGGGGGAGATCCGCACGTCGATCCCGGCGGCGCGCACCGGCCCGAGGTAGGCCGTCTCGTTGCGGTCCCAGCCGCCGACCTCCGCTCCCCACGCCCGCGCGAGGAGCCCGTACGCGGACAGGCCGGCGCCGCCGATCCCGACCAGCCAGATCCGCCGCCCCTCAAGCGGACGCAAGCTCGATCAGCTCCTCCGCGATCTCGTCCGCGGCGCCGGGCTTCGCCGCGCGCAGCATCGCCTCGCCCATCCCGGCGATCCGGCCCGGGTCGGCGAGCAGCGAGCGGACCGTCTCCGGCACGCGGGCGATCGCCGGCTCCGGGACGACCACCGCGCCGCCGGCCCGCTCGAAGTAGGCGGCGTTTTTCGACTGATGGTCGGCGGTCACGTTCGGGGACGGGACGAGCACTGCGGGCTTGCCCGCGGCCGCCACCTCCCACACGGACCCGCCGGCGCGTGCGAGAACGAGGTCGCAGGCGGCGAGGGCGGCGCCGAAGTCGTCCGTCCAGGGCAGGAGGCGGTACTCCGGCCTGGTCGCGCGGCCCGCGAGCGCGTCGTAGTAGCGCTCGCCGCACAGGTGCAGCACCGCCGGGCCGGCCGCGCCGAAGCCGTCGAGCGCGATCTCGTTCAGGGCGGCCGCTCCCTGGCTGCCGCCGAAGACCAGCAGCACCGCTCCGCCGGCCGGAAGGTCGAAGCGGCGTCGCGCCTCGTCCGGCGGAACGGACTCGCGCGCCGGGATCGGGCGTCCCACCACGCGGTAGCGCGGCGCGGTGCGCCCTGCGACCGGGTAGGCCAGGAACACGCGCCTCGCGAGCGGCGCCGCGAGCCGGTTGGCCAGGCCCAGATGCGCGTCGGCCTCGGCGAGCGCGCAGGGAATCCGCCGCCGCCAGGCCGCGTAGACCATCGGCCCGGCGACGTAGCCTCCGCCGCCGAAGACGACGTGAGGGCGGCGTGCCGCGAGGATGCGGGCGCAGGCGCGCGGCGCGCGGCCGGCGAGCAGCACCGCCCGCGCCTGTGCGGGGCCCGGGCGCCGCGGCAGGCCGCTGATCCTGAACGGGTCGAACTCGAACCCCGCCTCGGGGACGAACCGCGCCTCGATGCGGTCAGGCGAGCCGGCGAAGCTGACGCTCACGCCGCGGGCGCGCAGCGCTTGCGCGACTGCGAGCGACGGCATCACGTGACCGGCCGTCCCTCCGGCGGCGATCACGCACCTGAGCTGCGACTTCGACGCCATCGCTGCGAGCGATGTTAAGGAGGATGCCGACCGACGCGAGCATCACGACCAGGCTGGTCCCCCCATACGACACCAGGGGAAGCGGGATGCCCGTGAGCGGCGCGACGCCGACCACGGCGGCGAGGTTGAGCATGGCCTGGCCGCAGACGAGCGTGGTGATCCCGACCGCGAGACCCTTTCCGAACGGGTCGGCGCACCGGAGCGCGATCCGCAGGCCCGCCCACGCGAAGGCGGCGTAGGCGGCGATCACCAGCGTGACCCCGATCAGCCCGAGCTCCTCGCCGATGATCGCGAAGATCATGTCCGTGTGGGCCTCGGGGAGGTAGAAGATCTTCTCGACGCTCTGGCCGAGGCCCTTGCCGAACAGGCCGCCCGAGCCGATCCCGATCATCGAGTTGACGATCTGGTAGCCGGCGCCCTGGGAGTCGCGCCAGGGGTCGACGAACGCGAAGAACCGCGCCCGCCGGTACGGCTCGAACCAGATCGCGACCACGGTGATCGCCGTCACCACCCCCGCCGAGATGCCGAGCAGCCGCACCGGCGCGCCGGCGACGAGCAGCATCCCGCCGACGACGACGCAGATCGCGATCACCGTCCCGAGGTCGGGCTCGGCGAGGACGAGCGCGCAGAACGCGCCGAGCAGCAGCCCGATCGGCTTCGTCAGCTCCCCGATCGTCGTCGGGACGGGCCGCTTCGCGAGGTACAGCGCGATCCAGACGACGACCGCCAGCTTGGCGAGCTCCGACGGCTGGAAGGTCGCGCCGCCGACGGCGATCCACCGGCGCGCGCCGTTGACGTTCTCGCCTCCGACGAGGGCGAGCAGCAGCAGGAACAGGCTGCCCAGCAGGAGCAGCGGCGCGGCGTTGCGGAGTCGGCGATAGCTCCACAGCCGGCCGGCAACGAGGAAGCCGAGGCCGAGGAACCCGAAGATCGCCTGGCGCTTGAGGTAGTACGCGGGGTTCCCCCCGCCGATCGTCGCCGACGCCGACGTCGCGCTGTAGACCATCACCATCCCGAACGCGACGAGCGCGAGCGTGACCAGCACCAGGACGTTGGACTCGATGTGCCCGCGCTTCACCCCTGCATGTTCTGCACGAGCCGCCTGAATTCCTCGCCGCGGTGCTCGAAGTCGCGGAACTGGTCGTAGCTCGCGCAGGCGGGCGAGAGCAGGACCACGTCGCCCGGCACGGCCGCGGACGCGGCGGCGGCGAGTGCGCGCCCGAGGTCGCCGCTGTCGACGTACGGGACGCCGGCGCGCTCGAGCGCATCGGCGAGCTCGCCTGCCGTCTCGCCGATCAGGTACGCCCGCCCGTGGAGCTCCCGCGCGAGGTCGTCGAAGCTCTCGCCCTTGCGCGAGCCGCCGAGGATGACGTGCAGCGGCGCGTCGTACGCGGCCAGCGCCCGCCGCGCGGCGGCGGTGTTCGTCGCCTTCGAGTCGTTGACGAAGCGCACGCCGCCGATCTCGGCGACGAGCTCGAGCCGGTGGGCGACGCCCGGGAAGCCGCACAGCGCCTCGGCGATCGCCGTGTCGTCGAGGCCTGCCGCCCTGGCGGCCGCGGTCGCGGCGGCGGCGTTCTCGCGGTTGTGACCGCCCGGCAGCGCAGGCTCGGCCGGAAGCGGGTCGTCGGCCGCGAACTCGACGCGCGCCGCATCCCCCGGAACCGCGCCGAAGCCCCGTGGCACGACCGCCGTGTCCTCGGCGACCTGGTTCTCGAAGATGCGCAGCTTCGCGTCGCGGTACGCCTCGAACGTGCCGTGCCGGTCGAGGTGGTCGGGCTCGAGGTTGACGAGCACGGCGACCCGAGGACGGAACTCGTGGATGTCCTCGAGCTGGAAGCTGGAGAGCTCGCAGACCACCCACGTCTCGGCGGGAGCCTCGACGGCGGTCAGCGCGTGCCCGACGTTGCCCGCGACGGCGACGTCCCGGCCGGCGGCCCGGAACATCGCGCCGAGCCACTCCGTCGTCGTGGTCTTGCCGTTCGTGCCGGTGACGCCGAGGATCGGGTTCGGGAGCAGGCGGTACCCGACCTCGACCTCGCTCCAGATCGGGATCGCCGCCCCGGCGACGAGCGGGTTGTCGCGCGGGACGCCGGGGCTCTTGACGAGCACGTCGGCGCCGTCGAGCAGCGAGACGTCGCGGTCGTTGCCGAGGTCGCGCCCCGCCAGGACGACGTCGACGCCGTTCCGCTCGAGCAGCGCCGCCGCCGCCCGGCCCGAGCGCGCGGTGCCGAGCACGACGGCGCGCCTCATGCGCGCAGCACGCGCGCGATCTCGGGCGAGCTCCCGCCGCCGACCGCGCGGTCGACCAGGCGGTCCGGCAGCGGCAGCACCTCCGGGTCGCCGATCAGGTAGAAGACGCGCGGATCGGGCGCCGCGCGCTCCAGCCGCGCGAGCTCGGCGGCCGAGTGGTCGACCACGATCACGTCCTCGTCGCCCGCCTGCGCGAGCGCGTCGCCGAGCAGCGAGCCGTCGAGCACGAGCACGGTCATCCCCGGAAGAAGCGGAAGTAGTACCGGTAGTAGAGGGCGAAGCCGCAGGCGCAGAGGATCGCGGTCAGGATCCAGAAGCGCACCATGATCTTCGTCTCCGACCACGCCTTCATCTCGAAGTGGTGCTGGATCGGCGCCATCAGGAACACGCGGCGATGGAAGTACTTGAACGAGAAGACCTGGATCATCACCGAGAGCGCCGCGATCAGGAAGATCCCGCCGACGAAGAGGAGCAGCACCTCGGTCTTGGTCATGATCGCGAAGCCGGCGAGCGCGCCGCCGATCGCCATCGAGCCGGTGTCCCCCATGAACACCTCGGCCGGGAAGGCGTTGTACCAGAGGAACCCGACCAGCCCTCCGATCAGCGCCGCGCCCACGATCGAGAGGTCGAGCAGGCGAACCTCGCGATGCCCGGGCGGCCCCGAGCGGATGAACGCGATCACCGTCATCGCGGTGAACGTGAAGATGGCGATGATTCCCGTCCCGGCCGCCAGGCCGTCGATCCCGTCGGTCAGGTTCACGCCGTTCGCCGCTCCCGCGATGATCAGGAAGAGGAAGGGGTACCAGGCCCAGGAGAGCGGGATCGAGAATCCCGGCAGGTAGAGGTCGGTCGAGAAGTCGCGGTGGTACGCGACCCACGCGACGACGGCGGTGATCATCCCGAGCCCGAGCAGCTTCCAACGCCCGTTCAGCCCGAGCGAGCGCTGGTGCGTCACCTTGATGTAGTCGTCGAGGAAGCCGATCGCGCCGCAGCCGACGGTGCAGAAGCATACGGTCAGCGCCGGCGTCGAGTAGTTGCTCAGGATCAGGTACGGGACGGCGGCCGAGAAGAGGAGCAGGAGGCCGCCCATCGTCGGCGTCCCCTGCTTCTCGACGTGCCGGGCCGGGCCCTCCGCGCGGATCGGCTGGCCGTACTCGCGCAGGCGCAGGAAGTTGATGAAGCGCGGGCCGGCGACGATCGAGATCACCATCGCGACGATCCCGGCGATCAGGACGTCGACCACTAGGCGGGCACCGCGGTCAGGGCTTCCGCGACGCGCTCGAGCCCCATCGCGCGCGCCGCCTTGACGAGGACGCAGTCGCCGGGCCGAACGAGCTCGGCGAGCAGCGCGACCGCCTCCTCGACGGTGTCGACGTGGCGCCCGCCGTAGGCGGCGGCCTGCGGCCCGATCGCCACCACCTCGTCGATCGCGAGCTCCGCCGCCGCCCGGCCGACCTCGCGGTGCCCCTCCTCGCTGTACGCGCCGAGCTCGGCCATGTCCCCGAGGACGGCGATCGTCCGGCGCCCGGCGGCGAGCCGGACGAGGTGCTCGAGCGCGGCCCGCATCGAGACGGGGTTGGCGTTCCAGGCGTCGTTCAGGAGCACCCCGCCGCCCGGCAGGGGGATCTCCTGGTTCCGCCACTCGGTGAACGGCACCGACAGCCGGTCCGGGAGGTCGAGCCCGAGCGCGTGCGCCGTCGCCAGCGCCGTGAGCGCGTTGGCGGCCAGGTGCCGGGCGGTGAAGTCGACCTCGACGGTTCCGAGCGACGTCCGCAGGAGCGGCGGCTCGAAGGACTCGACCGCGACGTCGCGCCCGATCCTGACCACCGACACGTCGCCGCGCTCGACGGGGAAGTCGGCCGGGACGATCGCTGTCCCTCCGGGCGGAAGGGCGGCGACGAGCTCGCCCTTCGCCCTGGCGACGCCCTCGAGGTCGCCCACCTTCTCGAGGTGGACGGGGCCGACGTTGGTGACGACGCCGACGTCCGGCCGGGCGAACGCGCAGAGCTCGGCGATCTGTCCGAACCCGCGCATCGCGAGCTCGAGGATGCAGAGCTCGGTGTCCGGCTCGACACGGCCGATCGTCAGCGGCACGCCGATCTCGGCGTTGTAGCTCCGCTCCGCTGCGACCGTGCGGCACTGCGGCGCGCAGACGGCGGCGAGGATGTCCTTCGTCGAGGTCTTGCCCATCGAGCCGGTGATCCCGACGAAGCGGGCGGGACTCCGGTCGCGGACGGCCCCCGCCAGCGCGGCCAGGGCGGCGAAGGCGTCGTCGGGGACGAGCGCCGCCGCCGCGCCGCGACCGAGCGCGTCGGCGACGAACGCCTCGCCGTCGGCGACCGCTACGAAGAGGGCGCCGGGGCCGACTCTCCGCGAGTCGACCTCGAGCCCGGTGACGGCGGCGGCGTCCCGGGCCACCTCGAGCCGGCCGGGGGCGAGCCGCCTGACGTCGTCGAGCGAGAGGGGGATCATGCGGTCGTCTTCAGCGCGCGCAGCGCTTCGCCTGCCACCTCGGCGTCGTCGAACGGGATGACGATGCCGGCCTCCTCCTGGCCGCGCTCGTGGCCCTTGCCGGCGATGACGACCACGTCGCCGGGCTCCGCGAGCTCGACCGCCCGCTCGATCGCCCGCTGCCGGTCGGGCTCGACCTCGGGCTCGCCGCTCATCCCGGCCAGGATCTCGTCGATGATCGCGAGCGGATCCTCGCTGCGCGGGTTGTCCGACGTGACGATCGCGACGTCGGCGAGCTCGGAGACGATCCGCCCCATGACCGGCCGCTTGCCCCGGTCGCGGTCACCGCCGCAACCGAACACGCAGATCAGGCGGCCGCGGGCGAGCTCCCGCGCGGCGCCGAGCACGTTCTCGAGCGCGCCGGGCTTGTGCGCGTAGTCGACGA
>Ga0070741_10010674_pt1 | contig 17246 bp, 10 predicted proteins | sample Coa_R1_4_FD_66440 | JGI IMG/M metagenome (GOLD analysis project Ga0070741, IMG submission 66440) | Surface soil microbial communities from Centralia Pennsylvania, which are recovering from an underground coalmine fire - Coalmine... | ecosystem: Environmental > Terrestrial > Soil > Unclassified ...
TTGAAAGAAACGGCCGTAACTAAGATCAATCACAGGGTGGCTACCTCGAGCCGACGATAGGACAATCGAGGCGCGAGAGAGCTTTTCGAATCGTCGCCGGGCCGTAGCCGCTCGCGGGCAACTTACGACGATTCCCGAAACCGGCGGCACGCGAATTCGCTACCAATCCCGCTGGTGAGGAGGCGCTCCTTTTTGTCGTGCAGCAGGCGGGCCGTCCAGTCCGTGAAACCGCCATCAATAATGCCATGCCGGCTCCCATCCGGCGCCGCTGGAGAAATCCTCAGGCACAAACCGGTATAGTAGCCGAGCCCTTCCAACCTGGCGAGGTTGAAGCGAAAGCAGGCCTCCGGATATTCGGTTTGAATTGGGTCAATGATGCGCTGTTTGATGAGATTCAGACGGATTAACTGCATTCCAAGACCGAATCGTTGCGCAATATCTTCAAGCTCCACCCGGGGATTTACGATAGCATCCGGCAACCTGATGCCGCGTTGCTGTAGGAACCGCTGGGAGCTACCTGGCCGATGAGGTCGAACCATCGACCGAACTTGCTCGCGAGTAGCGCCTGCCTCGGTCAGAAGCGCATCAGTCATCGTCAGATCGGATATCTCGACTAACGGGCTTCTGAAGGCGAAACCCCGAGTGTTCAACGCGCGCAGCAGTGTCAGGTAAATGCGGATGTGTTCGCCAAGATGCTGAGTTTCAAAAGAGTGTGACCCCGTATCTCGGCCAGCTGAAACGAGAGCGAAAAGCCGAAAATGCGGTGTCAGACCGGGACTGTTGATGGGCTGGAGGCGAATCAGCCGGTGGCTGCTGCAGAGTCGGATCGTTGGCGATGCTTGACGGCCGGATGAACTCTTGCGCCGGCGCGCACATTCGAGTGCCATGGCTGTTGTGGAATCACCGAGTGCTTCGGCGTTACGTAAGCCGGTGAGCACGTGATCCTGATCCACGCGTCCGAGGACAAACGCGGCGCCCAACGGACATACCGGTGATAGCTCAACCGCTTCGAAACCGTCTGCACACTCGAAGGCTGTCCGGTCAAAATCGTTGAAGATGCGCGCATCAATGTTGGATGCAAGAAATAGCGCGTTTTGCTGCATCCGAGTGAGGACCTGAGATTCATCTATCGCCTGAACCCGGCTCTTGTACACGGACAACAACAGGGATTGTAAATCACTGAGGGAAAGTTCTTGTGAAAGTGTCGGGAACAATCGAGGCACGCCGGCCTCGGAGAGGATGCGATTGATGATCTTCGATTGCATTCCTCAAGGATAGCGAGGCGCAGCAGTTCGCCAGCCGGTAACCCGCTGCGGCGGTCCGCTTCAAATACGATTATTCCGATACAGTACCTTGCCCCCCACAATCGTGTATAGGACCTGGGTGCTTGGGATCTCGTCTTGGGGAACAGTAAGGATATTTCGTGACAGCACCGAAATATCGGCCAGCTTTCCGGGCGTAAGCGATCCCTTGATGCCTTCTTCAAAAGCGGCGGTTGCTGCGTCTAGTGTGTAGGAGCGCAAAGCCTGGAGCCGCGTCATGCGTTGATCCGGATAGAAAACACTGCCGTCCGGCGCCCGCCTCGTGACAGAGGCGTAGAAACCGAGAATCGGGCTGACGTCCTCGACAGGTGCATCGCTGCCATTAACAATCAGCGCGCCGGATCGCAGCAGTTTTTGCCAGATGTAGACGCCCCGCTCACACCGTTTCGCACCCAGCCGGGCCAGCACATACGGGGCATCGGAGGGGCAGAAATATCCTTGCATGGATGCAATCACTCCCAGGCGCGCGAAGCGCGGTATGTCGTCCGGGTGAAGCACCGAAACGTGCTCGACGCGCCATCGCCAGTCCTTCTTCTCGGGATGCGCCCGGAATGCGGTTTCGAATATGTTTAGGGTCTCCCGGTTTGCGCGGTCTCCAATGGCATGCACGCAAAGCTGTACTCCATATTCGGCAGCGAGCCTCGCGGTTTCCGTGATATCTGCAATGGAGTCCACATTCAATCCCAATTGGCCGGGGCTGTCAGAGTATGGCTCAAGAAGCCAGGCTCCGCGCGAGCCGAGCGCGCCATCCATGGTCTTCTTGATAGCGGCAACAGTAAGCCGGTGATCGCCGAAGCCCCTCACTTTGTACGCGGGCAGAAGCCGGCGGATGCGTTCGTTGCTCTCCCGGACCATTACCCAAAGCCGTATCCGCAAAGCGCCTTCCGAGATGAGCCTGCGGTACAACTCGATATCTTCAAACGACGAGCTGGCGTCCTGGAAACTGGTAATTCCTTTCGCAAGACTCTCCTCTTGCGCCAGAGCGGCCCACCGGCGGCGATCCGCTTCCTGCTGCCGGCGTGTCTTATGATCGCGCGCGTTCCTGGTAATGAGCCTCTGCGCCGTTTCGCGAAACACTCCGGTCGGATTCCCGTTCAAGTCTCGGATGATCTCGCCGCCCGCAGGGTCGGGCGTCGCCTTTGTAACGCCCGATAGTTCCATCGCCCTGGCGTTCGCCAGCGAGGCGTGGCCACTCGCATGAATGAGCAACACCGGATTCTCCGGCGAAACTGCGCTCAGGGCCTGGTGAACCGGGAATCCCTGCACGTTCGGTATCGGAGGCTTGTCCCACTTTTCCTGGTGCCACCCCCAGCCTATGATCCATTTCCTTGGCTGGATCTGCCGGACTCGCTCCCGCACCTTGAAAACGATCTCTTCCCAGCTTTTGGCCTTGGTGAGGTCCAGGTTCTGCTTGAACTCGCCGATTCCGAGGAAGTGCCCGTGTCCTTCGATGAAGCCTGGCACGGCAAGCGCACCGCGCAGATCGATAATTTCTGTGGAGCTCGCGATGCAGGGTTGAATCTGGCGATTTGAGCCGACGGCGGCGATTCGATCGCCCCTTATGCCGATGGCTTCGGCTTCCGGAACGGCTTCGTTCATCGTAACGATCTTGCCGTTGCGCAAGACCAGATCGCATGGAACCGCAGCCGGGACACTGCTATCAGCGTCGGACCGCGCGGCGCATCCCGCCGTAAGAACTGCGAGCAGCGCACAACCAACCAGCAGGTTCACAACCCTGGCGCGAGCAGGCATAAATCAGGCAACTCCCTCCAGCGCGGCGCGGGCGACGCGGAGCACATTACCACCCAGGATCTGCCGGATAGAATCCTCGCTGTAACCGCGCATCACCATTCCCACGGTGAACAGCGGCCAGTTGGTCCAGGCCAGGCTGGGATGCCCCCCGCCGCCGAGCGCGCCCGGAGGCCAGAAATATTCGTACCGCGTACGAGCGCGCGGGCGCCGGGGAGCTTCCTTATTTGCTGCTTCCGAATAGCTGGAAGCGTGCCCAATATCGGTACCGATCGCGACGTGGCTTGAGCCGAAGCGCTTCACGATGTAATCGACGTGGTCAAGGAGCGCATTGATGTCCCGGCTGCGGCCCAAAAACTCCGGAATACAACAGATGCCCACGTACCCGCCTGAGTCTGCGATGGCCCGGATCACCTCGTCAGGCTTGGCTCTGATGTGCTGGTTGAGCGCGGCAACGGCTGAGTGGCTGGCCACCGCGGGCCGCTTTGAGGCCCGGGTCGCTTCGAAACTCGTGCGCCATCCGGAATGCGCGACGTCGACAATCAGCCCGACGCGGTTCATCTCGGCGATGGCAGCGCGGCCCAGATCGCTGAGCCCGGCATTGGCCTGCTCGGCGCAGCCGTCGCCGAGCAGATTGCGCCGGTTGTAAGTGACGTGCAGCATGCGCATGCCGAGCTGGAACAGAGTTCGAATATAGCTGAGCTCATCTTCCACCGACACCCAACGCTGCGCCAGCGGTATACCGTTCCCGGCGAAGTAGAGACAGCGGTGGCCCTGGGCTTTAGCGGCAGTAATATCGTCAGGGCGAGCCGCCTTCATGACAAAGTCGCGCATCACGTCACTGAGATAGGTGAAACGAGCCATGCGGCGAATCAAGCGCAGGGGATCCTGACTCTCCTCGCCGGCGCTTTCCACAATGCAGGTTACTCCCGCAGCCTTCCACGCATCCATATACTCCGCCTGCTCGGCGGGATCGGTTATGCAGCGGAGCACCCGCATCTCCTCGAAAAGCACGTCCAACTCGCTCGACGACGCTCCGGCATCGATCGCTTTCGCCACTTCGGTCGGGTCGATGGCTGCTCGTGGAGAGAAGCCATAGCAATCGATTACGACGGCGTCGGCATGCAGAGCCATCCCGCGCTCCAACTGGCTGCGCGATGGTTTGAGAACGTCCAGCGCCGCCTGGCGCGCGCGTTCCACCACGAAGTTAGGCTTGGAAATCTGAAACGCACTCTCGAGTGACAAACTGACGAATTCCCGCCGATTCATGACCGGGCCTCTCGGTTCTATTCAATTAGCTATCATGCCACCCCGAATGACCGCGCTGTGAAATTAAAACTGGAATTTCAAGGCGAATTGAATGATGCGCGGATCCGCCGCGGATTCCAGCCGGCCGAAGCGCGCCGGATTATTCTGGGTCGCGAAAGGAGCATTAAAATTCGGCCGATTTAAGGCATTGAAAAATTCCGCCCGAAACCGGAGCTGATGCCTTTCACGAATCGGAATGGCTTTAACAAGGGCAGCGTCCATGGTTGCCATACCGGGCCCGATCAGCAAATTCCGGGGCGAGGTGCCGAACGTGCCCAAAGCGTTGGGGGCATAAGCCGACGGATTGAAGTATCGAGCGACGAGGTCGCGCCGCGGCCGGCTAGTATCGAGATAGGGATTTCCAATAAGATCCGCATTGTCGCGACCGACACCGCTTTGGGAGTTGTCCAGACCGGAAAGCACGGTAAAGGGCCGGCCGCCTTGTAAGGTGATAATACTGGCGGCCTCCCAATTCCCCAGCACATAACGGACAAAGCGGGATTGCCCTTTGAAGCGCGGTAAGGCCCAGATTATCGATCCTACGGCGCGATGCCGAACATCGAAGTCCGACAGTCCGCGATTGAGCCAGCGGCTGAAAGGAATCGCCAGCGACGATGACTGGCCCGGAGTTGGGTCGGCCGAGTATTCATCAATGGACCTGGACCACGTATAATTTGCCTCGAAGGTCAGGTTCGCAAAACGCCGCTCCAAAGATACCTGCAACCCATGGTAGGACGAAGTTCCTTCCGAACGTGCTGATAGGATTTGACCAAAATCCTTGAGCGGGCGGCGATCCTGCAAGTTGCGCGCCGAGGAGTTACCCGGGATGTAAACGCCATAGTTAGTATCCACGTTGTAAGCCAGGTGCCGCCCCAGGTTGCCGACATAGCTGACACGCGCGAGAAGGTTATTCCCAATCTCCCGTTCGACAGTGAAGTTGAACGTTTCGGTGAAGGACGGGCGGAAGTTTGGCTCGAAGCTTCCTATCAGCCCCAGAGGCGTAGTGAACTCCGAGTTCGATGGCGGGACGAAGGGCGCAAAGGAAGCAGGAAAAGGATTGGGCGTGTTCTCGTAGGGATTATCCAACTTGACTCCAAAACGATTGATTTGTGGCGAGAATGGAGCTCCATTGATAAATCCCTGGTAAATGGCGGTAAATTGCGGCATCCAGAACAGGCCAAAGCCGCCGCGGAAGACGGTTTTCGGAATAGGTGACCGCCAGGCGAATCCAAATCGAGGCGCAACCGCATTGTAATAGGACTCGAAGCCACCCACCGGGCAGCCGGCATCGCCTCCGCTCAGATATCCGACCGGCGCCCGCGGGAACCGGGTGGAGGTCTGGCCGGGACGAATGCACTGCATGCGCCCAAGAGCGTCGCTGTAGGGGAATGTAGGATCCCAGCGGATTCCCAGGTTCAGGGTCAAGGAAGGATGCACGCGCCAGTCGTCCTGCGCAAAGATACCAAAGCGGCGCCCGGACATATCCTTGAACTCACCCCCGCCCTGGAGAAAGCTGTACACCTCTCCTAAAAAGAAGTCTGTCATCGGGCTGCCGGTGGCGGAACCATCGAAGGTAAAGTTGCCCATCGTGCGAAAGTCATTGCGGATGACATTGGTCGAACGGATAAACTCGCCGCCAAGACGCAACTCGTGCCGTCCGCGCGTAACGGTCAGGGTGTCGCCGATATACCAGTCGCCGTCCTCAATCTCATACGGCCATGTGGTCTGGACATTGAAAAAACCATTCACGTTGAATACAGTTCCCGCCGGCTTCTTAACGGCGATGTTGCGAACGCCCGCACTTTGAAAATTGATGGGATACTCGAAGCCGCCCCAGTTATCCAGGCGGGCGCGGTATCGCCAGGAGAACGTCACGTTATTGATGAGAGAAGGTGAAGCCATGAAGAAATAGTTTCCCGACACATGCCAGTAAGGCTGGCTGTCCTTACGAAGGAGCGGAAACGCAATGTCGTTGGGATTCGCGATAAACGGGGACGTGCTCTCCGAACGAAAGAACTTACCGGAGAAACGGTGTCTAGTAAGATTCCAATCGAGGCGTCCCGTCACTTCGTGTGAGTCGACGATATTGGGCGTGCCGGTAAACCGCAGGCCGTCTACTGACGCGGGAACAGGAATGTACTTCAGAAAATTAACAGACACGGGATTGAAACGTGAGACGGGAATTTGGGCGTTGGGGAAAGGCAGGCGGCTGGCTGGATCAGTGATGGTCCGTTTCAGACCGGAGAAGTCACCGTTGCGGTACGCTGCCGTGGGGAGATACTGCTGGCTGAGCTGCGGATCGCTGCGGAGATATGTCCCTTGGTACGAAGCAAAATAAAACAGCTTATCTTTCAGGACAGGACCTCCTATTGTGCCACCGAACTGATTGCGCTTTAGCGAATCGCGGCGCGGAGCAAAAAAATTGCGGGCGTTGAGATCCCCATTGCGTAGAAACTCAAACAACGAACCGTGGATCTCGTTGGTGCCGGAACGGGTGATCACGTTCACCACTGCGCCGGTGGCGTTCGCGTACTCGGCGCTGAAGTTGCTGCGCTGTACACTGAACTCCTGCACGGCATCAGGGTTGGGAAACGTTCCGCTAAAATTGCGGTACGTGCTGGTATTGTAGCCGCCGTCTAGCAAGTAGTAGACGCCATTCTGGCGGCTGCCATTGACAGCAAAAGAGACTCCTTCACCCGTTGAAGACAAATCCGAAGTTTGAATAGCGCCGGCCTGGAGCGAGATAAGCTGAGTCATGTTGCGTCCGTTGAGCGGCAGGTTTACGATACGCTGGCGGTCAACCAATCCGCGCAGGGCGCCTGTCTGAGTTTCAAGCAAAGGAGCGGTGGCCGTAACGGTTACCGAATCGGCAAGGTTACCGACGTTGAGTATCACGTCAATTGTGGGCTTGTCATTCACTGCCAGAGTGATACCCGTGCGCACGTATGCCTGGAAACCGGCCGCTTCTACCTGCAGTCGGTATTCGCCCACAGGCAACAATGGAATGGAATAACTTCCGTCAACGCCTGTAACGCGCGATTCACGTAGCCCCGTTCGCACATTCAACGCTGTAACTTTGGCTTCTGGAATAGGAGCGCCGCTGGAGTCCCGGATCGTTCCGACGAGCGCCGCCGTGGCTTGGGCCTGTAACACGGCCGGATTGAGGTAGTAATTCGCAGCCAAAATACTTACGGCTATCGAAGAAGATATTTTGCTCATTGCTTACTCCGAACCCAAAACTTCATCTCGCTGTGGGAACTCGTCTATGTTCAAGGCTGGTTGAAGCCGACTTGCATCTTCGTTGCGGACGAGGAGATATTCGCCAATATGCGAGCCGCCAGCGGGTGGCCGGAAAAACTCCTGGACAGCATACCCGGAGTCCAAAGCGCGCGTGAATGAGATCCGCGTGGCGATCCTCCAATCCTGCGCCAATCGGGTATCGGCCAAGAGAGCGGGCCAGCCATCAGGGATCTCAATAACAAACCGGGGAGACCGGAATGCGGCTTCGTACCCGGTCAGGCGCGGTCTCAGACGATCAGTACACTCCAGGGCCCGCGGTGTCTCTGCCGTATTCATGCGCGGCGGCTGCTGATGCAGGCGGAGTATCACTCGTGCGCTGTCAAGTTGCCAGGTCACCCAGAGCCGATCAGTACCGGTCCGGTCGATGGCGCTCGCAGTCGTTTCACCGAAAAAATTAGTCTTGTACGCTCGGGCGATCGCTCCAAGCTTTGCGAAGTTCAGATGCGCGTTGAGGCACAACATCGGGTCAAACGTCCACGTAATCCGTCGGATATGGCGCCTCAGCGCGGCCGCCCGTTGAGCCAGCTTGAGACGATACCCGAGGTTGTACCCCCGATAGGCTGGGGCCACTGCCAGCATATTCGAATGGATTGTCAAACCTTCTTCATCCTGTCCTAGCAGCCCGAAGACGAAGCCCGCCAGACGATCTCTGTCGAACGCACCGATAAGGCAGCCGCCGATTTCTTTGCCGACCAGTAGCTCCGAGGACGGAACCACATCCAGGTCGCTGCATTTCCATACTTCGCGCTGCAGTTGCTCGATTCCCTTCATTTCCTTCAGTTCAACTATGTCGCGGATTAGCAGTTCAACCATGTCAAGGATATGCGGTGGCTACAGAGATCACGCTTTACTCCCGGCTATCAGCAGCTTCCACGAGGGTATGGTAGACTACCCACAAAACTCGCAGCGCTCTGAACCGGCACGTTCTAGTGTGGTGGAAAGATGGCTGGAAATCTTCAAGACGCCAATCAAGAAACTTCAAGATTTCTCAAGTCCGGGTCCGGACCGGTATGCCGCTATTACGACTTCGATCAATTTCGCGTCGATGTGCTCAAGTGCTTGCTCCTGCGCTCCGGCAAGCCGGTGCCTTTACCGCCCAAAGCGTTTGAGGTCCTCCTCGCCTTGGTGCGGCGCAATGGTGCGACAGTGAGCAAGGACGAGTTGTTACGCCAGATCTGGCCGGATGCGATTGTGGAGGAGTCCAATCTGGCGCAGTACATATTTCTGCTCCGTAAAGCTCTGGGCGAAGCCAACAGGGAATCCCGCTATATACTCACGGTTCCTAAGATCGGCTACAGATTTGCCGCTGACCTCCGGCCGGTTCCCGCAAAATCCGGCGATACGGCCGGCCTGAACCGGAGTGCTGCCTGGGACGTGCAGCAATGCTATCTCAAGGGGCGTTATTTCTGGAACCAGAGAACTGAGGAAGGTTTTCGGAAATCTATCCGCTACTTTGAGCAAGCGATCGAGATGGACCCCGGCTACGCCAGGGCTTATGTAGGTTTGGCGGATAGTTACAATCTTCTGGCATATTATACGGGCGCGGCTCCCGGCGAGACGTATCCGAAGGCAATCACCGCTGCGCGAAGGGCTCTGGAACTCGACCCAACTCTTGCGGAGGCCCATGCGTCTCTGGCTCTGGCAGAAGTAGACTTCAAATGGCAATGGGCGGCGGCCGAGGCGCGCTATCGCGATGCGATAGCGCTCAAAGCCGATTACGCCATGGCGCATGATTGGTACGCGGAATATCTCACCACCCAGGGGCGTTACTCCGAAGCCATGGCCGAAATTCAGCGCGCCCTGGAACTGGATCCTTATTCCTTAACTGCCAACCGCGATTTCGGTTTTCTGCTCTATATGGCCCGGCGCTATGACGAGGCGGCGAAACAGCTTGAGGATACGCTTGAGATGGACCAGAGCGCTCTTATGGCGCGATGTTTCTTGGCAGGAGCATACGACCAGCTCGGGATGCCGGCAAAAGCAGTTTCTCAAGTGACGGATGCATTGTCCGCTGAGCCCGAGAGTAGCTTGCTTCAGGCGGAGTTAGCTTACGCTTACGTCAAGTTAGGACGCCGGCAAGAGGCAATGACGATTGCCGGCTCTCTCGAGACCAAGGCTCGGACCCGGTACGTTTCCCCATTCGACCTCGCCACGATATATGCTGCGCTGGACGACCCTGACCGCGTTTTCTACTGGCTCGAGAGGGCTTGCCAGATCCGGCCTTGGCGCCTTGTGTACCTCAATGTGGAGCCTCGACTGGATCCGGTACGCGCGGACGTTCGGTTCACGGCAATCGCGGCGCGTATGGGTCTGAACCGCTGAAGACTTGCTTCCGGCCGGCGGATTAATAAGGCCGGCGGTCGATCACATTGCCGGGTGGATCGTATTGGCAGACCCACACTTGGCGGCCGCCGCCAGCCGCGACGCCGCACCCGACCTTTTTTGTCTCGCCCCATACGATCTGCGTATAGTGGCCGCAAACTCCCCGGCATGTGTTGTTCGTGTAATCGTAATTGCGGGATTCGGAGGCCCAGTCGCTTACCACCTCGGACGGCGTGGCCGCAGCACCGCGGATCTCAAACAGATTCTCTCCATAAGCCGAATTCGGAGTGTGCTCGAATTTTCCGGTCTTGAGGAGTGTCTTGGCCCGGTCTTGCGCTCGCGCGGCCAGGCTCTCGGACCACACGAGCACAGAAAGACCGATCCGCGACCGGACGGCGTTGTGCGCGCGCAGCATGTCCCGGGCGAGGGAACCCGGCGGCGGCGGTGCCGCACCGATAAAAGGTATGTAAGCGATCATAGCGAAGCTGATTACTCGTATAGCCGAAGCAGGTCTCATGTCCTGTACTGTACGCCGATTTTTGGCCCATGCGGGAGCAGTCCAATTGCGAAGCCGTTGTGTCGAAAGCGCGCAGGCTCAAAGCGGTAAACTCTTCTGTAAAAGGCTCGCGATGATGACAGATCAAAACGATACTGCGAACACCGGGAACGTCGCTCGGCGCGATTTCGTAGCCCTCTCACTCACTGCAGGTTTTGCCGGCGCGTCTGAGCCGGCGGCTGCGGCCGACAGCGATGTGGTCGAAACCGACGTGGAGATCAAGACGCCCGACGGAACCTGCGATGCCGCTTTCATTCATCCCAAAGCCGGCTCACACCCCGGCGTACTGATCTGGCCGGACGCATTCGGCTTGCGGCCGGCCATGCGTGGCATCGGCAGGCGTATCGCTGCGGAAGGTTATTCGGTTCTGGTGCCCAATCCGTTTTACCGGGTATCGAGAGCTCCTTTTTCCGATGCCTCCCATTTCAATTTTCAAAACCCGGCGGATATGGCCAAACTCCGGCCGCTCATGGCGTCGGTAAACGCGCCGGGTAATGCCGAGAAGGATGCAACCGCTTACGTTGCATTCCTCGATGCACAGAAACAATTGAACCGAGCGAAAAAGATCGGCACGCAGGGTTACTGCATGGGCGGAGCCCTGGTAGTGAGGACCGCGGCGGCGCTGCCCGATCGCATTGGAGCTGGAGCGTCGTTCCACGGCGGAGGCTTGGTGACGGATAAGCCGGACAGCCCCCATCTGCTTGCGCCGAAAATCAAAGCTCGCATGTACTTCGCGATTGCCTCGAATGACGATGCGCGTCAACCAGACGCGAAAAATAAGCTGAGAGAAGCATTCGAACAGGCGAAAGTGCCCGCGGAGATCGAAGTCTATCCGGGAGCGCTGCATGGCTGGTGCGTACCGGATATGCCGCTGCAGAACGGCTCCCCGATTTATAACAAGCAGGATGCCGAGCGTGCCTGGGCAAAACTTGTGAAGTTATACAAGGCTGCGTTGGTGTAAACCACGGCGTTGCTTTCGATCCAGTCCGGCGGCCCGCTATTCAGGCCGGCAAGGAGTGGGCTACTGATTGTCGGGCAGCGCGAATACATAAAGGGCGTTGCCGTTGCCGGGGTGGTGGATGTCTGGCGCGATGACGCGCGGCACATCGCGCGGGCTTCCGCCTCCAAGCCCCGTCGTAACGGCGATGTACTGCTTGCCCTGGATTGCGAATGAAACCGGATAACCCTGCACGGAAGTGCCGAGTCGGGTTTTCCAAAGTATCTTTCCGGTTTTGACATCCACCGCATGAAAATAGCGGTCGAGATCGCCGACGAAAGCCACTCCGCCGGCGGTGGAAAGTACACCGGTCAGAAACGGCGCGCGCTGCTCAAGCGACCAGTTCTCTTTCAGGGTCCGCACGTCGTAGGCAGCCAACTTGCCGATCTTGCCTCCCGTGTTCGGCATCTCAAAAAAGCGCCGGTCGCCGGCTCCACCGCCTGAGTTCTCCTTGAATTCCACCTTGCGGCCGGACATTGCCATGCAACTCCGGCTCAGCGGGATGATGAGCTGCTCAGTTGCGGGGTCATAACTCATCGCCTGCCAATTGTGTCCGCCTTCCGTGCTGGGGCATATCTGATACCACTGGCCGGTCTGTTGCTCCAGGATGTCCGGGCGGTACGTTGGCTCGCCGCTCTTGTTGTCAATATGCGTGAACAGGTTCTGATACACCGTTTCCTTGTAAGCCAGAAATTGTCCGGTTTCACGATCGAGCTTCCACAAGATCCCAGGCTTGCCGATCGTGAACAGCAACTTTTTGTCATCGACATCGATCAGTACACGCTCGAACACCTCATCCATGTCGAAGGACTCGCCGGGCGCATGCTGGAAATACCATTTAAGCTTGCCGGTGTCGGGATCGAGCGCGAGCGTGCAGCTTGTGAATAGCGCCTTGTCGCCTGGGTTCGCGCCGCGGCTGGCTCGAAGCCACGGTTTGGGCTGAGCGACGCCCCAATACGTGAGATTGAGGCCGGGATCGTAACTGCCGACGATCCATGTATCACCACCTGCGCGGAACAGATCCGGCAGTTTGCCCCAAGTGTTGCCGCCCGGCTGGCCTTCCCGTGCGATGGTGTTGAAGCGCCAGACCAGCTCGCCGTTACGCGTGTCATAGGCGCTGATAAAGCAGTCCGCGCCGTAGCGCCCGCAGCCGGTCATGCCCGTGAGCACCTTGTCCCTAATAACGATCGCTCCGGACGTGTTGCTATAGCCCTTGGCGCCGTCGGCAATGGCCGTTTGCCACGCGATTTTGCCGGTCCGTGCCTCAATTGCATAGATGCGCGCATCGGTGGTGGTGAGGAAGAGCTTGGTGTCGTAAATGGCCAGGGTGCGAGTGGCTCCGTACGCGCGTGTGGACTCGGGGCCGATGCGATTTTCCCAAATCAGATCCCCTGTGCGGCCATTCAAGGCCTGAATGGTGTTGCTGGTGTTTGTGAGATAGATGATTCCGTCGTGAACAATCGGTGTGGGCTGGTTGGCTCCGCCGTCGTTCATCGCCCAGACCCACATCAGTTGCAAATGCCGCACGTTCTCACGCGTGATTTGCGCCAGCGAACTGTGACTCCATGCCTGGTAGTTGCCTCGCGCCATCAGCCAGTCGGCAGGATTCGGATTACGCAGCATCTCATCGGTAACCGGAATATAATTCTTCACCTGTCCGGAGACTGTAAGGCCCTTGGGAGTTGACGCCCGGGGCGCCATTGCCTGATCCATGTTTGCTGCTTTAGCGACAATTTCACGGAGCGCCGGAGGCATTCGGCCGTCCGCGACGGAGCCGATGCGGACTGGCGTTGATACCGCAAGCGGGCGCTCGCCAGCCGGCGCTCCGTTTGCTTGCAGCAGGAAAGCCACAATGCTCGTATACGTTTCCTCGCTCAGGCCTCCGCGATTAGAAGGTGGCATGGTGGCCTGAATGTACCGGATAAGCTCGGTGGTAGTACGAGCGCCCCAGGCATTCATGAAATTTCCTCCAGCCAGTTGCGGAGCTTCATTCCGGCCTGTAAGGTCCGGAAGATGGCAACTCGCGCAGTTGGTCTGATAAGCGGCAAGTCCATCGGCTGCCTGGCTCGGCGTGTACGCCGCGGGAGCCTCGCCTTGGCCGGAGCTGGCGGTTATGACGGCGATGGCGATCGTGACGAAAACCGCTCGGGAAACACACATTCAGTCGCGCATTCTATCGCAAGTTTCGAGTATGCTTGCCGGCACGCCTGACGCGCAGGGAAAAGGCTCCATGACTCACATGACTCGGGGTTGACAGGGTTCGTGTGCGTGTGTAACAGTGCCCACATGTCTCGCGAATCCAGTGATTCCCCGGTCGATTTTTGCCCTTACAGCATCGAACGCATTCTAATTTCAATATTTTTTCTGACTTTCATTTGCTTTGCCACTCGTCTCCAAGCTCAAGTAGGAATGGCGACTCTCAGCGGCGCGGTTACCGACCCGAGCGGACTCGCCATACCAAACGCGCAGGTCACCCTGCAAAACTTGACGGAAAACGCCACCCGGGAGACGGTGACCAATGCAGGCGGCCAATATGTCATACCTGCTATTCCTCCTGGAACGTATCGGCTCATCGTGAAAGCGAACGGCTTTCAGTCGCAAACATTGACCCGTATTAGTCTCACCTCGGGGCAAGGGAGCACGCTCAATGCGACCCTCAAGATCGCCCAGGCGACGGCGGAGGTGACCGTGAATGAAGCACCGCCTCTGCTGGAGAGCACGACCGCCACGCTTGGATCAGTAGTCGATTCGCATCAATTCACCGAATTACCGCAGCTCGGCAGGAACTTCACGACACTTCTGAATATCCTCCCAGGTGTATCGCCAGTGCCCGGCGCGGACGCTTCCTATGCGGGCTCCGGCGTCGGCAACCAGGCGATCGTACCCTCGGTATATGGCCAGCGGCAGCGCGACAACGACTTCACCCTCGATGGCGCGGTCAACGTTACGCCCAATTTCAGCCGCCTCGGCATGATTCCGCCCCCGGAGGCGATCAGCGAAATGAAGGTGTCGGCCGGGATGGACTCGGGAGCCTTCGGCTGGGCTTCCGGCGCGAACATTAACATTGTTACTAAGTCGGGTTCCAACGAATTTCATGGCGATGTTTGGGAATTTTTCCGCAACTCGGATTTGAATGCGCGCAGTCACTTCATCCCGAGAGTAGGGGCGTTTCATTGGAACCAATTCGGCGCATCCGGTGGCGGTCCGCTCGTGATTCCCAAGGTTCTGTCCAGGAACAAAGCCTGGTATGTTTACGGCTGGTATGAGGGTGTTCGTGTGCGCCAGGCCGCAAACAACACTACTCTACTACCAACGCCGGCTCAACTGAATGGTGACTTTTTAGGGGGTCCGACGATATACAACCCATTTACAACCGTGACCGGCGCGAACGGAAATATCGCTAGCCGCCAACCCTTTCCGGGTAATCGGATTCCCGCGGACCTGCTAAACCCGACCGCGCTCGCGCTCGCCAAGACGCTGTACCCGCTGCCCAACTCTACTGGAATTCCGGGAGTAAACTTCATCAATACGACGTCCAACGCGAACACTTCCGATCAATGGAGCGGGCGCGTCGATCACCAATTCTCGGTCAAGAATAACTTCTACGCTCGTTACAGCGACTGGAGAAACGAAACCGGATCCAGTACGCTGCCGACGCTGCCTGTTACGAACCGGCAGCGATATACGAATGTGGTCGCTACCGAAACCCACGTTTTCGATCCGACATTCCTGGTCACAGCGCGATTTACAATGATGCGATTTGCCGAAACAACCGCGACAGGCGGCCCCGATGTCGCGCAATCCACCGGACTCGTGAATGTCTTTCCTCCGTTTCGCGGCCGGGACTTTCTGCCGCCTTTCAGTATCGCCGGTTATGCCTCGCTTTCCCAGTCCGCTAATGTCAGGATGCCTGAATATTATTTGGTCCCGACGGTGGACTTTCAAAAGACCAAAGGCCGCCATTCCCTGGCATTCGGCGCTGGTTTTACCCGGACTTCGTTTATGACCGATCAAACCCACGGCGGCGAAAATTTTTCGTCCGCGCAAACCGCTTTCGGTGCTGGAACCGGTGATGCAATGGCGAGTTTCCTTCTTGGCCTGCCGTTCAGTGCGAACCGGATCGGCGGTCCGACAGAGTGGACATTCCGCTTTCACAGCTATTCCTGGTACGTGCAGGATACGTTCCGAGCTAATGCAAAATGGACGTTTAACATTGGCCTCCGGTGGGACTATATTTCGCCGATGGATGTTACTCCCGGCCTTGGGACATTCGATTACAACACAGGAAAGTACTACTTTGACCACACCAACCCGATCACTCATGAGTCGCCCAACCTGCGTTCCGGAGGAACTGAGCCTGATTACCGCGGCTACCAACCAAGAGTTGGAATCGCTTATCAGCTTACTCCGAAAACCGTAGTACGCGCGTCATTCGGGATTTTCAACGATATCTTCGGCGCGAATCAGCAGAGCCCGACGGGCACATCTGGGAACTGGCCCTATTCGTTCCCGCAGACGCTCGCAAGCGTGAATGCCGCAGTGCCGGATACATTCCTCCAAAATCCTTTCCCCGGACCGCCGGTGGGTTCCGTCACTCCGCTTGCCTGCGCACAGTGTCAAAACATCGAGAAGAGTTCCACAAGAAATCCTTACGTGGAGGAGTGGAGCCTATCGCTGCAACGGCAAATTACTCAGTCGCTCTTGATAGAAGCCGATTATTTTGGCTCGCACGGCGTAAAGTTGCTTGGTCAGGTTCTGGATAACGTTGCGGCAGTGCCTGGCACAACCCCGCTTGCGCAGCGAGTCAGATGGCCGGGTTTTGCTCCTTATGTCAACAACGGATTCAACGAGTACATGTCGTGGTATCACGGCCTGGACTTGAAACTCGAGAAGCGGTTTTCACGGAATCTATCCTTCTTGGTGTCATACACATTTTCGAAGACTCTGGACCAGTCAGACTCGTTGGGAAACGGAAATATTTATGGCCAGCCAACCGCCAATCCGACCCGGTATAACATCTCGTTATTCAAGGGACCGGCTGGTTTCGATATCCGGCATCGCTTGAGCGCCAGTTACAACTATGACATCCCCGGACATACCGGAAACAAGTGGCTCGATGCGGCGATCGCTCATTGGCAGCTCTCGGGCATTGTTACAGTTGATAGCGGTGTGCCATTTTATCCGTACCTCACCACGGATAACGAGAACATAGGTATCGCATCGTTCGGCTCTCCCCGCTATACGGAGTTTCCGAACCTGGTATGCGATCCAACGCAGGGATTCCACCAAACTGCCTCGGCTTGGTTCAACACCAGTTGTTATCAACTCCCGGCGTTCGGCACTCGCGGTGGTGCAGGCAGACATGCGGTGTACTCGCAGGGACTGAGGAACTGGGACGCGGCCATTAACAAGCAATGGCCTTTGGGAGAAAGCAAGGTACGAAGCCTGCAGTTCCGGGCGGAATTTTTTAACGCTTTGAACGCTACCACCTTCGACCCGCCTGGGGTCTTCTTTGGCACTGCCGGCTTCGGCAAGGTGTCGAGTACGGTGCGGCAGCCCGGGCGCCAGATCCAGTTTGCGCTGAAGCTTCATTTCTGAGTGCGCCATGAGCAAAAGAGGCGGCGACAGACGCCTCTTTTGCGTAACTGAGTAGTCGATGAGGGGAGGCCCCTCGGAACCGTCTTGCAGGAGA
>Ga0070741_10010675_pt1 | contig 17245 bp, 15 predicted proteins | sample Coa_R1_4_FD_66440 | JGI IMG/M metagenome (GOLD analysis project Ga0070741, IMG submission 66440) | Surface soil microbial communities from Centralia Pennsylvania, which are recovering from an underground coalmine fire - Coalmine... | ecosystem: Environmental > Terrestrial > Soil > Unclassified ...
CCCAGGAGCTGGTGGCCCAGGCAGATGCCGAAGATTGGCTTCTTGCCGATCAGCTTCCGGATGTTCGCCACCTGCGTCTGTAGTGGCTCCGGGTCGCCGGGGCCATTGGAGAGAAAGATGCCGTCCGGCCTCAGCGCAAGCACGTCTTCGGCCGACGTCAGCGCGGGCACCACCGTGACTCGGCACCCCACCTGAACCAGGCGTCGCAGAATGTTGCGCTTAATTCCGAAATCATAGGCGACCACGTGGTGTTTGGCTTCCTGCGGCAGCGCCAGTAACTCCGAAGGCGAGCACGCCTCCACCGGTTTCGACCACTCGTACGGCTGGGCTGTGGACACCCGGCTGGCCAGATCCAAGCCGGTCATCGTGGGGATTCCTCGCGCCTTTTCCACCAGCTTCTGTGGATCGGCTTCCTGTGAAGAGAGGACGCCGCGCATGACGCCCCGCGTCCGCAGATGCCGAACCAGTGCTCGCGTATCGAGATCGGACACCACCGGAATTCCGTGGCGGCTCAAGAACGTGTTGGCTTCGGCGTCAGACCTCCAATTGCTCGCAACGGCGGAGAACTCCCGCACCACCAGCCCTTCGATGTACGGCCGCGGCGCCTCGCTATCCTCCGTGCTGGTTCCATAATTGCCGATCTGGGGATTGGTGAGAATCACGATCTGGCCGGAATATGAGGGATCGGTGAATACTTCCTGGTAGCCGGTAAGAGCGGTATTGAAAACAACCTCGCCCGACCGTTCGGTGGGCGCACCAAAACTCCTGCCTTCGAAGACCGTGCCGTCTTCCAAGGCCAGGATTGCAGATTTCAAGCTAGGATGTTCCTCCCCGGATGAGTGAGTAACCTTAATTCTACCAGGATAAGAGGGGTTTTCGAGGTGCTGGCTCGGACAACGTACGGAAATTGCCGCAGCAACTGGCTCCAACGATCGCTGGAGAAATTTCCGCCGCTATTTTGCGAAATCCAAGAGCCGCAGTGAGCGAATGGCTGCCTGCAACGGACGGTGACCGCCCGCTTAACCGGGCAGGCGCATTTCGACGCTGGCCGGAACGTTCGGCTGCTGGAAGGCGCGGCCCTGCGTCCGGAATTCGTAGCGCTCGATGGCGACGGCCGCTCCCTTTTCGTTGCTCCGCACGACACAGCCGTAGATCATCAGTTTCATCGGGCAGGAGTCGTTGAGGAGTACGGGCCAGTTCATCGACACTTCGACCGGCATCCCCGAGGTGAGCATGTTTTCGGTGGTGAACCAGACGCCGCTGCTGCTGATGTTCAGCGTTTTGCCCGTGCCGGTTTCCGCGATGCGCTGTCCGTACAGCATCTTGTATCGGACTTCCTGTTCGATATGGAAGCGCCGCTTCATTCGCCGCTCGCGGTCGTTAGGGGTTTTTACGTCGTCCTCTTCGTAGTTCTCGATCACGCGCACCGCCTTCTCTTTCGCAAAGTTACACTGCGATTCGTGCCCGCTCAATACATCTTTGGTTATTCAGGTGGCGCTATCGGGGTTGTGGGACTAACTGTCGGTGCATGCCTAACTTTTGGCGCTTGAGCGGCTTGCGGGGGAAAACACGGATTCGCGTTAACACTGGAGTTGTAGTACCCGGGTCGCCGACGGAGTACCTCTTAGACCCTACTTTCGGTCCTAAGGCCCTTACCGCGCGTTGAAATTATCCACGGATAATTTTCATAAAAAAATAGTGGACAAGCAGGTCTTAAACTGATAGTATGAAACTACAGACAGACAGCATCCTTGGCGGCGAGTCCCCTCCCGCCGCCATCCCCTCTGAGTGCAGGGCCCCGAGATACCCAGCTCGGGGCCTTTTTCTTGGTTAAAACAACCGGTCCTGCCGCCGCAACGTCCCGAACGTGCCGATATTGGAGACCGAGAAGGCCACCCGGTACTGGTTTTCGTTGCGCGTCCCGAAGCTGAACCGCCGCAGCTGAACGCTCAGCCCGCAGCAGTTCGTGTTGTACGTAACCTGGGCCGTGGCGTACGCCAGGTGGCCTTGATCGTAATCGTAGACGGCATCCACTCCGGCGTTCCACCCTCGGTGGTTGGGATCGCCGAACCCGATCCGCCACCGGAATTGATTCGCTGCCGTAACCAGAATCGGATTTGGAGTAGCCGGCACTCCCAACGGGAAATACTTCTGCAGAATCGGCTTGAAGTTCATGAGGGTATCGCCGACCGAGAGGAAATACTTGCGGTAGCGATAGTCCACCGAAACGGTGTTGTCGATGATCGAGCCGACCGCGTGATCGTAGTCCGCCCGCCATTCCACGCCCAAATTCGGTAGCGGACTCATACGCAGCGCGGAAGCCACCGGCGAAGAACTGCGCGGCGCTACCAGAAACGTAAAGGGAGTCATCTCGACCGTGCTGAGGAACAGATTGGCCTGGCCGGGAACGAAAGCGCCTCCAAAAGTCGGATCCAGGTAGCGCGCCTGCCGCAGTTGCCAGGAAAACACTTCATCGACATTGTTTCCCCGCTTGGCATAGAGGCGATTGGTCAGCGAGAATTCCACCTCGTTGGTGTTGGATAGAAGATCGGTTTCATCGAACCGTATGAAGCGGCTGAAGTCGTTTTCAACCCCAGTGACATAGTGGTACGTGATGCGGGGTTCGATCACGTGCTTGAGCTTGTCGCCGAAGATCGTCTTCTTGGAAAACACGCGCGCCAGGGTCGGGAAGATCAGATCTACGGAAACCTCCCGAGAGCTGCGCAGCAGGTCGGTCCCGATCACCTGATATGCCGGCGTGTTCAGCGTCTGGCTCGCCGCTGGGTTGAACGTCTGGCTTTGCGAATAGTAGGTTTCCTGCAGCCCGAACCGGGGGACCAGGTGAAAGCCGCCAAAATGCAGGGAACTCATCAACGTTGGCGCGAGATTCATCCGATTCATGAACTGGCTGGTCTGGAACCGATCGATCAAGACATTGGCGGGACTGAAGAGCGGCTCCGAGCGGAACAGCAGGCCCACCGCCGAATCGAACGAAAACCACAGAGGCACGTCCTTCCAAATTTGCCGCTCTCGCCCTTCGAGTTCAGCCTCGGGCAGCTTGTGAATGGTGACCGCGTTGCTTTGATAGGTTGTCGCCAAAGTCACGGGATTGACCACGGGAATTTCCGAGCTCTGGTAGTTCTGCAGCCGCTCGGCGACGGCGCTGAAGGTGTAGTTGGACCAGTTCTTGGTCACCACTCCGACAGACTGAATTTCTGAGCCGATCGCCTCGTTGAACGACTCCGTCCAATTCTGGCGAAACCGGAATGAGCTGATGTAATTGATCTGACCGCGCACGTACCAGCCACCGCCGAGGTCGGATTTGCCCAGCGCGTACAGACTGGCGCCGCTGAACGTAATCGGCGGGCCGCTCGGCTGCGGAATACCGCGGTCTTGCACGCCGTAAAAGATGGCGTCGTAGTCCGTCCCCGCGCGCGGCTTACCCCGGAAATCGAGATGGTGGGCCTGCCCGCGCGTCGGATATTCCTGAAGCCGGTACGTCAGGTCGTAACTTCGGTTGATCGCCCAGAAGTATCCTAGTCCCAGCATGATTCCCCGCTGCGAATCGTTCCCAAGATTGGGAATCAGGAATCCGCTTTTGCGCGGTTCCTTTTCCAGCGATTTGTAGAAGAACGGTGTATAGAACAGCGGTACCCCGCGAACCCGGAAAATGCTGTTTCGTGCGATGGCGCGCTCGCCTGGAATGATGTCGAACTTCGGGCCGCGCAGCGTCCACCACGGACTCGGAACCTTGCAGTTGGTTACGAAGCCATCATGCAGAATGTATTTGTCCTCCACTCGCTCGGCCCAATCGCCTTCGAAATAAAACGGGTTGTTCGTGGTGAGAATGCCGGGGCGCGCGTCGATACGGGGTGAAGTTTCCCCATGTACTTTGTAGAATTTGCCCGTCTCCTGCTCGGTGTTGTAGTCGAGGTGATCGGCCCAGACCTTTTCGTTCTTGGTGAAATTCTGGTAGAAGACATTGCCGGCGGCCTTCAGGTCCCCCGTGTCCTCATTGAATTCCATTTCGTCGGCGCGGAACACCATCGTAGCGCCTTCGATTTCCGCCTTGCCGTGCAGCTTGTATACTTTTCCCTCCGTCTCCTGGGTCGTGGCGGTGATGTTCCAGACGTGGAGCGGGGGAGCATTAGGCCGGACGGCGTTAAGAGGTTTATTGGGTAGCACGGCCGATGCCGTCTGGCCGAAAGCAGCCGATGCGGAAACCAACCAGGCGATCAGAGCAAGCTTAATAATGCAGGTCCTCTTCGTAAGAAAAAGAAAAACAAAAATAGTGACAACTCGGAACCGATATGTAAACTAGAGATTAGGGTTTTCCCAGCAGCCTCATTTCGGAAGTTAGCATACTTTCGGCATAAGGGCGGGAAATACCCGGCGGAGTGCGGCCCGAAAAATGACGTGCGGATATTGCGGTCAACGGAACTCTGACGGCGAACACCGGTGCCGGCGTTGTGGTCGCCGCCCAGGTGACGATTCAGTGGCACAGTTTGCGGCCCATCGCACAGATGGAGCCCTCGCTGCCGCTCCCGATCCTCAGGTCGCGGCCACTCCCACCGGCGCCATTGAGAACGTTTCCAATCTCTCCCGTGCCGTGCAGGGAACCTTGTTCGCAGCGCGCTCGGCGTCGAATGTGATTCCATTTGAAGCCTATGCCGGCGCCCGTCCCGAACCGCGTGCTCGTACACAGTCGGAAGCTCCCCGCAAACCTGCGGCCCGACCGGGGCGCCGTTCTGCATCCCCGGAGCTTGATATCCAGGGAAGCCTGGATTTTGTTCCGGTCGCATCCACTGCTCCTCGCACGTTGGGAACCACTGTCGAAGCGGTCATCCTCTGCGAATCGCCGGTCGCCACGACCTTGCATCGCGCGGTCGCGGCGGCCCTCGATTGGGCCATGGTTCTCATCGGCTTCGGTTTGTTTCTACTTGGCTTCCTGCTCGCCGGCGGCGCCTTCGCGTTCACCAAAACCTCGGCTGTCGTCTTCGCCGGCACCCTGCCCTTGGTTGCTGTCACCTATGGGCTGATGTGGACCATCGCCGGCACCGAGACTCCGGGAATGCGCTGGGCTCAGCTCCGTCTCACCACCTTCGATGGTTTCAAGCCCGCGCTCAAGCACCGCGTCCTGCGCTTCGCGGGTTCCTGTCTCAGCCTGTGCACGATCATCGGTCTGCTCTGGTCGTTAGCGGATGAAGAGAGCCTGAACTGGCAGGATCATATCTCGCGCACCTTCCCCACTCCGCTCGCGTCCGATACGCAAATCTTCCACCGGCAATAGCAGTCGGCCGGTGGCTGGTCAGGCCTGAAACGACTATCGCAACCGGCGGTTCAGATACCCGCGTACCACGAGTAGCCATATTCCGGCGACGATGAGCCCAGTCCTTTGCCGATGTTTTTCAAAGTATCGGTAAAGGTGACCCGCGACAGGTACTTCACGCTCTTATAACCGAGCTGCCGGGGAACTTTCAGCCGGAGAGGTGCGCCATGATCTGGCGGAAGGTCCTGACCGTTCATCCCGTAGGCCAGTAAGGTCTGTGCATGCCAGGCATCCTGCATGTCCAAGCTGTCCCAGGATTCATCGAATGGAAAAAATACCGCGTACTTCGCCTGCGGTAGAACTCCCACAGTGTTCATCAGGTCGGCAAAGGGCATGCCCGTCCATTCCGCAACAAATGACCAGCCCTCTTCGCAGGTCTGCTCGGTGATCTGTGTGCGCGCAGGATGCCGCTTCAGGTCTGCCAGCGAGAACGATGCAGGGCGCGCCACCAGGCCATCTACCGAGAGCCGCCAATCGCCGAACCCCGCGGCCAATAAGCGCTGGTAGGGACCTCTCTTGGGAGGATCGCCGCTCACCGGGGCGACTTTCGAAATCTGGCTGCGATTGAATTCGCGCGCGAGCGAGTGGCCCGATGTCAGGATGCGCTGGCAGGCGTACGTCAATGTCTCTCCGGGCCCGTAAACCCCACCCCAGTCGGGAGGGATGAGCCCGTATCGGCCAGCCAGGCGCGCTGCCACCGTCAGTCCGGCAGCCCCGCCCGCGGCCGTCAGTCCGGCAGCCATCAGCTTGCGGCGCGAGAGCGAACCGCTCATAACCCCTTCCTTCCGGCGCTAACCCGCCCGGTGATCATGCCGCCCACCCGTCTCCGGAACCCCGAGCGCCAGACCATCGCGATGTGAACGACAACGAAGAGGACCAGAAGAATGGCAGCAAAGAAGTGAATCGTGCGCGCGCATTGGTGGCCGCCGAGTACCGTCACCACCGCGGGGAATACCGAAGTGATGGCCGGAGACATTGCCAGCCCGGTCCAGATCATCAGCGGAAAAAGAACGAAGACCACGGCCAGATACGTGGTCCGCTGGATAACGTTGTAGCGTGCGTCCGCTCTCTCATCGCGTGCATCGCCCGCCAACGCTTCCCGCACGGATCGCCACCTCCGATCGCCTCTTGCCGGCACGAGATTCTTCCGAAAATGCCGGTTGGCGACCCCGGAGCTTACATACAGCAGCCCGTTCAACACACAAAGCCACGCTGATTCAAAATGGAGATAGCGCCCCCACCCCGAGGGGCCGCCCAACAGAAACGGCAGCGGCAAATCGAAGAGCGACGGCATTCCGATCCCTCCGGTTTCGCCCCAATAAAACCGGGGGTGCGCCAGAAGAATTCCGATTCCGCTGACTACCAGGCCAATGAAGCTGAGCGCGTTAATCCAGTGCGTAATGCGGACAGTCGCCGAGTGCCGCGGCACATCCGGCACGACTGAAGTTCCAACCGCAAGTCCGGGAATGTAGACCGAATCAGCCATCCGACAGTGTGGCGATGATAACATACGCGGAGTGAGAACTTGAGGCAGTGAGCAAAGGAAACGCGGGAGATCCGGAACTTCCAGATCCCCCGCATCACGGTTGGCAAGGCTAGCGGGCGGCGGTCAAAACTTTGGGTACGGCCAGGTAACCGACAATCTGGTCCTTCTTCACTTCGTTGACCACGATTTCGTACGGCTGGTGCGCGCGAGAGACATAGAATTGCACCGGCTCGTTGATCGCCCGATCTTTCTTTTCCACCTTCTTGTCGTCGGCGATCACGTCGACCGTGTAACGGTTGCGCTTCGCATCGGCCTTGCGCAGGATCACGCTGATCGTCCCGACGCGCTGCGGCTGGTTGGCTTTCCGCACATTAAACTCGACATAGTTTCGCTCACCGAGTTCGCGCAGCGCGGCGAGCTCCTTGCCGTTGGTGGCGATGAGACCGCTCTGCACTCCCATATCGCCCTGGACACTTTTGAGATCGGCAATCGTCTTATCGATATCCGATCGCGCCTGCGAGACCTGAGTGTCGACCGTACTGACGTGGTTGATGACATCGGCCACTTTCTCATTAGCCGTGCTGGCTGACTCCTTAACCTCGCTCAGGGCGGTGGCCACCTGCTGCTGCTCCGTTTCGATTTTCTTTGCCAGCTCATCGGCATGGCGGCTCGCGCTTCGATTTGCCTGGGTGGCCGCGCGTGCTGCCTGGCCTCGTTCATCGGCAAGTTGCGCCTGCAGTGCCTCCAAGGTCTTCTGCGTGGCGCCGGCGGAGCTCTGCCAGTTCTCCTGCATCGAGGAGAGGTCCGAGTGAATCGAGGTCTCCAACTGGCTCAGACGGCTTTCGAGTTTGTTGGTGTGGCTGAAGAAGTAGACATCGCCTGCCGCCAGAACTGCAATCGTAGCGACAATCAGAGGTAGTTGAGACTTTCGGTGGTGAAACTCTTGTTGAGCGTCAATGTTGTTCATGATCGTGTGCTCCTTCCTCATGTGCTTCTGAAACTGCCTCTGCTAAATGGCCTTTTTACACTGCATAGCGGCAGTCGTCCTCCTCAAAGCAATCGCTTCGCCAAATCCGCGCCCGTTGGTTTGTGTCTGTTCGCACGTTTGGCCTGCATCGAGGAAAGTCTGGCAAACGGCTGAGAGACCGTTCGGCCTAATTGGGGCCGATGCCCCCGAGATCACCCGCCCGGTTCCGCGATCCGGAAACAATGTCCTTGGGATTTACCAGCAGCCGTGAGCGACCGGCGGCCTAAAAACAAAAAACCCGGCGGGAGTTTTGGATCCCGCCGGGCCGCGTCGTTCTAATTTGACCCTGTATTGGTAACTTCCTGGTCCCCTTCTCGTCGGGGTTCACTCCACTATATCACTGCACCGTGGCCTTCTTGATGTAATCCAGCTGTGGAAATTCTTTTTCAAGATACGCGTTGCCTTGCGCCTCGGTTTGCCCTTGATCCGGTCCGCGTCCCTGGGGTGCTCCTTCCCCATACCCGCTATAGAAGTTCTGCACCACGTCCAGTCCCGAAATGACTTTGCCGATCGGCGCGAAGCCCTGGCCGTCGAGCCTGGCATTATCGGCGGTGTTGATGAACATTTGAGTGGTGCGCGTGTTCGGCCCGGCCGTCGCAAACGTAACCATGCCCGCGGTGTTGCTCTGCTTGACCGGGTCGTCCTGGAGGTTGGCGTCCTTCCATTTGGCAGTGGTCTTTGGATCCGCGGCGATCCCGAACTGCGCCATGAAGCCCGGCAGTACGCGGAAGAAGCGCGCGCCGTCAAAGTAGCCGCTCTTCACGAGCTCATAGAATCGATCAGCGCCCAGCGGCGCCCAGTCCCGGTGCACCTCAATCACCACCGCGCCTTTGGACGTGTCCAGGTTGACTTTGTATAAATCCGGTGCGTGAGCGCCGCCCTGCGACGGCTGTGTCGAACCCGAACAGCCGGTGAGTGACAGGCACGCGATCGCTGATAAGAGATGATTAAGTGCTCGGTTCATGTGATTCTTCTCGTCTTTCCGAAGTAGATGTCGAATCCAATCGAAATGCCTCGCTGCGCAAGGTCGCGGCAAAGTTCCGATGACAGTTCGAAGCCCCGATTCTCGGTTTCAAGAAAGAGCCCGCAAAACAAATCAATTTTCCATTTCTGCGACAACGTCGCCCAGAGTTTCGGGTTCTGCGGGAGCCGCGCGAACAAGGTTCGAATTACACCCTGCACGCTCTCCTGCTCGCATGCTTCAGAGGTCAACCTGTAATGCCACCGTCCGGAAGCCGCTGTCTGGTCCGATAGCCGATCGCGAATTTTCCACCGTTCGCCCCTTTTCTGACTGAACGTGGGGTCGCACTGCAGGAGCCGGGTGATCTCATCCGGGTCCAGATCGGGGCCGGAGATCCGAAGCGTGACCCTGCAACTGTCAACCGGCCCGCCTTCCCAGACCGTGCCTTCGGGGGAGCCCAACGGCGGGTGGTGTCGCAAGCCCATCACCCTCTTCCGATATACGGCATCTGTGTGGCCATCACAGTCATGAACTGAACGTTGGCCTCCAACGGCAGATTGGCCATGTAGAGTACGGCATCTGCCACGTGCTTGACGTCCATGCGAGCCTCGACCATGCGCGTGCCATTCGGTTGTGGCACGCCCTTGCTCATCCGCTCGGTCATTTCCGTGACGGCATTCCCGACATCGATTTGCCCGCACGCGATATTGTGCTTGCGCCCGTCGAGCGAGATGCATTTGGTCAGCCCCGTCATGGCATGCTTGGTAGCCGTGTACGGCGCCGAGTTGGGCCGCGGCACGTGAGCCGAAAGCGATCCGTTGTTGATGATGCGGCCGCCTGGGGGTTCCTGCGCCTTCATGATCTTGATCGCTTCCTGCGCGCACAGAAATGCGCCGGTAAGATTCGCGCCGACCACGGCATTCCACTGTTCAAACGTGAGATCTTCCATCGGAATGCCGGGCGCGCTGGAGCCAGCGTTATTGAAAAGAAGATCGAGGCGCCCGAAGGCTTCCCTGGTCTTCGCGAATAAACTGCGCACGGCCTCGGGTTGGCTGATATCCGCAGGAACGGCCAGCATCTCGCCCCCTCCGGATTGGGCCATGCCGGCGGTTTCGATGAGCTTCTCTGCGCGCCGTCCCGCCAGCACCACCGAGTACCCATCGGCCTGCAGAGCCATGCTCACGGCGCGGCCAATGCCGCTACCGGCGCCGGTGACGACGGCGACTCTCATAACAGGCACACGCGGGATGTCTGGGTTTTGGATCGGTGCTGGTTCGTGGGGGACAGATTCATCTGTCCCCGGGATTTCTTCATCGCTTATTGCAGGACCGGTTCAACTGGTTGAGGAGCGTCCTGCTTGTGCTTGCAATCGGCATTTGGGCACTGCCAGATCGGTCCGGCTTTGAGGAATTTCTCAATCATGTAGGGGCTGCCGCACTCGGGGCATTTCTCCGCCACCGGCTTGCCCCAGGCCACGAAATTGCAATTAGGCCAGCGATTACATCCGTAGAACGTCTTGCCCTTCTTCGAGCGCCGTTCCGTCACTTCGCCTTCCGAGCATTCCGGGCACTTCACCCCGATGGTTTTCTGCTTCACGTACTTGCAGCTCGGATAATTGCTGCAGGCGGTGAATTCGCCGAATCGTCCGCTCTTCAGGAGCAGGTTGCTGCCGCACTGCGGACACTTTTCATCGAGTGTCTGGTCCGGCTTCTTCTGCGGCCCGCCGATCTGTTTCGTGGTCTTACAGTCGGGGTATGCCGTGCATGCGAAAAAGGTGCCGAAGCGGCCCTTCTTGAGGACCATGGGACGTCCGCAGTTCTCACAGTATTCTTCTTCGCCCTGATCAGAGAGATCGACTTTGTCGATGTCGGGCAGATCGACCGTCAACTCGCGAGTATAGGTGCAGAAATATTCTTTTCTGCGCCAGGATAAGCTGACGCCCTCCACCCCATTTTCCAAATCCACCTGATAGAAGTCGTTGATCTGCGGATACCGGGCCCGGATATTCTTCAGGCGAACTTCAATCGCTTTTCGGTCCTTCAGCCGTCGCTCGGCGACTGCCTTCTCAAATTTCTTCAGGCCGTCGATCACTCTCTTGGGAACCTCGGGACCACCCGGGCCGACGACGAAACGGTCGGCCTCGCCCCGCTTGATCACCAACCCGGGATACTGCGCCTGGATCTTTTCGAGACGAGCGTCAATGAACTTGCGTGCGCTTTCTTGACGCCTGCCGACCTCCTTCCGAAGATTTTCCAGCGCACTTTCCGTGCTTCTTGGGGAAAAGTCCGGATAGCCGGTGCAGGCTATGAAACTGCCGTGCTTGCCCCACTTGATCACTAAGGGCTTACCGCACTTCTCGCACATCAAATCAGTGGGTTTTTCCATCCGCTTGATGTCCGTCATGTGCGTTTCGGCGTGCTTGAGGTCCTTCTCAAACTTGACGTAAAAGTCGGCCATGGCCTCGCGCCAGTCGAGCGTGCCATCTTCGATCTCGTCGAGTTCTTCCTCCATCCGCGCCGTATACTTCACGTCGAAGATGTCATCGAAGCTCTCGAGCAGCAGGTCGGTCACCACCATGCCCAACTCGGTGGGGTAAAACCGGCCGCTTTCCTTGTTCACGTACTCGCGTTCTTGAATGGTCGAGAGAATGGACGCATATGTGGAAGGGCGTCCCACTCCGTCGGCTTCCAATTTCTTCACCAGGGTCGCTTCGTTGTAGCGCGGGGGCGGCTCGGTGAAGTGCTGCTCCGGCTTGATAGCCAGGAATTTCAGCGTTTCCCCTTCCGTGACCGCCGGCAGACGGTTCTTCAGTTCTTCGTCGTCTTCATCCGTCTGATCCTTGCCTTCCTGGTAGACCTTGAGGAAGCCTTCGAACTTCAACACCGAACCGGTGGCGCGGAACAGATAGTCCAGACCGTTCTTGCCTTTGGCCGCAACGTCAATCGTCGTTTGATCGAACAGCGCCGGTAACATCTGCGACGCCACGAAGCGGTTCCAGATCAGCCGGTAGAGCTTCATCTCGTCTTCGCCGACGTACTTTTCCACCACTTCCGGCGCGTAGGCCATCGAAGTGGGGCGGATGGCTTCGTGCGCGTCCTGCGCGTCCTTCTTCGACTTGTAAATGTTGGCCGATTCCGGCAGGAACTCCTTGCCGTAACGCTCTTTGACGAGGTCTCGCGCGTCGCGCAGGGCATCGTCGGAGATGCGCGTGGAATCGGTACGCATGTAGGTGATCAGACCGACCGACCCTTCATTGCCGATCTCGATACCTTCGTACAGCCGCTGGGCCAGCATCATCGTGCGTTTGACGCTGAAGCGAAGTTTGCGCGACGCTTCCTGCTGCAGCGTCGAGGTGATGAAGGGCGCCACTGGATTGCGCTTCTTTTCGCGCGTGCCCACCGAGCGCACGACGTAATCCACGCCCTCGATCTGCTTCAGCACGTCGTCCGACGCTTGTTGGGAAGCTATCTCGGCCGGCTGGTCGTTGATCTTGATCAGCCGTGCCAGCAGGTCCGGCTTCGTTTTCGCAGCTAACTCGGCGTCAATCGTCCAATACTCGCGGGGAACGAACGCGCGCACTTCGCGCTCGCGTTCCACAATCAGCCGCAGCGCTACCGTCTGCACGCGGCCGGCGGACAATCCGCGCCGGACCTTGTCCCAGAGCAGCGGCGATATCTTGTACCCCACCAGGCGGTCGAGCACGCGCCGCGCCTGTTGCGCGTCCACCAGGTGCACGTTCACCTTGCCTGGTTTTTCAAAGGCCTGCTGAATGGCCTTCTTGGTGATCTCGTTGAACATCACCCGGTGGATGTTCCCGCCGTTTTTCTTGTCCTGTAGTTCCTCTTGCAAGTGGAAGCAGATGGCTTCCCCCTCGCGATCCGGGTCAGCCGCCAGATAGATGCTTTCGACGTTCTTGGCGGCCTGCTTCAGTTCACTGATGAGTTTTTTCTTGCCTTCGATGACCTCGTAATGCGGGCGGAAACTCTTCTCCACGTCCACCGCGAGATCTTTTTTGGGGAGGTCCTTGATATGACCGAGCGAAGCTTTGACGATGTACTGCTTGCCCAGGTATTTGTTGATGGTTTTCGCCTTGGCCGGCGATTCCACGATTACCAGAGCTTTTGCCATGTGATGATTCTGTCTGGCGCCTCCGAGCGCCACGTCCTATTTGATTGCAGATTACCCAGATGAAGTTACCACACTTTCACAAAGTTCTTTCCGGGCAGTTGCCGGACCAGACCCAACATCTCCAGTTCGAAGAGCGCCGCGATCAGCTCAGACGTTGACGTATCCTGAACCTTTTCAAGCAGATTGTCCAAGTGTATGGATGCGTCCACCTGCAGGGCGTCGAGAGCTCGACGGGCGATGGGTCCGATTTCCGGACCGAGGCTACTAAGTAAAGATGCCTGGCCCTCGCCGGAAGTTGCAACGCCTTCGGCCAGGATCCGTTCCTTCCCTTTATTTATTAGATGCCGGCGGGATTCAGCCGGTAGCTCCGCGATCACGTCATTCCAATCCTGGATGAGCTTGGCGCCCTGTTTAATCAATAGGTTAGGACCCCAGCTCAGCTTCGACGTGATGTTGCCGGGAACCGCGAACACCTCCCGGCCCTGATCGATGGCCAGCTTCGCCGTGATCGCTGAGCCGCTGTACTGCGCGCCCTCCACCACCAGAACGCCTACGCTCATGCCGCTGATGATTCGATTCCGAATCGGGAAGTTTTGAGGAAATGCCGTCGCGCCCATCGGGAATTCGGAAACGATCAAACCTTTGGTGCCCAACTCGGCTGCAAGTTTGCGGTTCTCGGAAGGATAAACAACATCGACACCGCACCCCAGCACCGCGACCGTGTCGCCGCCAGCTGCCAGCGCGCCTTTGTGAGCGGCGCTATCGATGCCTCGCGCCATCCCGCTTACGATCGTCATTCCGGCGTGCGCCAGATCGGTCGAAAGCCGCTCCGCCACGGCCAGACCGTAGGGAGTCGGCCGGCGGGTCCCCACCACGCCTAACATGATGGACTGCAGCAGCTCCAGCCGTCCGCGCGCGAACAGCAGAACCGGTGGATCGAAAATCTCGCGTAGCAGCGGCGGATAGCGCGCGTCGCTGGTAGTGATCAGCACCGCGCCCGATTCCCGCATCTTCTCCTGTTGTGCGGCGGCATCTTCGAACGTGCAGCCGCTGGCAATCGACTGCGCGACCGTGCCGCTCACCCCGACCGATTCGAGCTCGGTTCGCGAAGCGCGGAAGATCGTTTGCGGAGCGCGGAAACGCTCCAGCAATTTCGCCGATGTCCGGGTGCCCAGCCCCGGCACCAGCATCAGCGCCAGCCAGTGTAGTTCCTCTTCCTGGCTGAGAACGGAAGTCGCCATGGGGTCTGCGATACCGACTCTAGCAGCGGATACGTTTGGGCGCAAGCCGGAATCTCCTCGTTCTTCAGTGGTTTCACCGCGCAAGAATTCTCAACAACACGGAACCGCAAAGGCTTCCTTAGGAATCCCCTACACTGAAAAGAGCGCCGCCATGAAACAGGAAGCCTCCTTTTTTGATGGGTACGAGCCTATTTTGATCTATATCGCCAAGCGCTTAAAGGACGCCTTGCGTCTCGAATCCATTTTCACCGCCGCCGGTCTGGACTACGGAGTGGAAGCCGATGAATATCGCGGAGGTGTCCTGTTCTCGCGCGTGCGTGTGGGCGCGTTCTTCTATGTACGCCCGGACGCAGTCGAAATCGCGCACGAACTCATGCGGCGTAACGGATATCGTCCCGCCCCTCCCGAAACCAGCTGAGCACGTTTGTGGGGCGGACGGCCTCGTCCGCGCCGGACCGCTGGTCCGGCTTCCGAGGCTTTGTGGCGAGTCCGCGCGCGAGTGAAGAGATTTTGGAAACGCCACACTAGCCCACTGTTCGAGTGGTCCGATGTGAGATTGGACCCCGCGCCTGCGCCCAAAAGCGGATTTTTGCTCACTCAGATTTTGTGTTTAATAAGAGCCGTAGCAAACATGACGATATAGAGGATACCGAGAATAATCCAAAAGTCCTATCTCTGCCATAAGCTAATGCGCGGGATTGTTCGGGCCCCCATCGTCATCCACTTCCACCCCCGTGTCATAGCCAAGTAATAACGGCTAAGCAAGGCGGACCGAACAGGAGCAACCAGATCATCGAGCGTTCCTCAGTGGCAATGGACCAGACCGACACCATATGGGAAGCGTTTGCTGACCAGCGGCATAGGCACCGAATTCTTCTGCCTGCTCGCTACCTCGCCTCCTGAGGCACGGCCTCCACTTCGGCCTCGCCGGAAGCATCCCCCGTATCCGTACTCTTGGGTTCGAGTGCTTCTGCGTGCTGAACAATGGCCTCGAGCGCTTGTTCGGCCGCCTTCCGGACGTGGAGCTCTTTGTCCTTCAACGCCTCCTGCAGGCACGGCGTGAATTCGTCTGCGCCGATTCTACCCATCACCCAAGCCGCGGTCCAGCGGAAGGGCGGCCGCGGATCTTCGATCATTCTCCTGACAAATTCATTCACCCCCGCCTCGCCCAGTTCGTGCAGGCCGATCAGCGCGTTCCCCACCACCCGATTATTTTTGTCTCGCAGACTCGCCCACAGGCTGTTCAGCGCGGCCGGCGAATGGACGCCCCACAATCCCTCCACCGCACTGGCCCGCACGCGTCCGTCGCTACTGTCGAGCTGACGCGCCAGCCAATCGCGGTTTCGAATCCGCCGGCCGACCAGCAGAGTCGCTTTCGCCGCGATCCGCCGGTCGGCATGCTGCGTCAGATGATTCAAAAGCAGAATCAGCCGCGATCCCGGTGAAAGTTTGTCCAGCAAATCGAGAATGCGCAGCACGGTCTCCGAATCAAGGTGCGACTCATCTCCGCCTTGCCGCCCCGGTGTCAGGCGAGCGAGACGGACGTCCACCAGATCTTCGATGGTCATGAAGTACCGGCAGACCTCCAGCAATTGACCACGGCTCAGCCCGGGGTTGTGGAGCAGAGCGACCCAGAATTCGCGCCGATCGGCCACCAGTTCAAACGTGCGGTGGCGCTCCGCGTCGCTCTGCGACTCCAATACCGACAGGATTGCCGCGCAGAATGCTCCTGGATCGCTGGACAGCAGCCCCCGCACCGAGCCTTCCAATTCGCGAGCTTTTCCAGACTGCTGGAACGCGCGTTCCAGTTCCGTTTTCATCGATTCTTCTTGCGCGGTCAGCGCCCGATCCAGTAAGCCGCATCTCATAACGTGCTGCCGGCGCCGATCACCGCGCGCCTGGCTCCCCTCTGCACATATCGGTTCGAAATACGTCTTTGTGAACCGCCCCACCATTCCCCGGCTGGCACGAAGGCTGACTGCCGCCCTACCGCAGGTACGTCCGCCAGATCCGGACAATATCCACTAAGGCTTTCAAAAAGTCGGGTGCCCCCACTTTCGATCCTCTGATATCATGCCATGCTTGCAGCGGCTGTTCGCAGATAATCTCCCGCACCGTCTCGACGCCCCGCATCTGGATCATCCGGGCGATCATCTCCACATCAAACACCCAGCTCGATAGGAATCGCGTCGCCAGCACCTTTCGTAACTGCGGCGTATTGCGAAATACCTTCGCTCCGCATTGCGTGTCGTAAATCGGCAGCCTCAGCAGGTTGGATACTACCGTTGCAAATGCTCGTCCGAGATAATGCCGCGCCGGATTGCGTTCAATGGAACGGCCCAGCAGTTTTACCCGGGACCCGAAGACCATCTCGAGCCCCGGCCTTTGCTCGAGGATGCACAGCATCTCACGCAGCTCCCCGAGCGGAGTCGCCAGATCGGCATCCCAGAACCCGGCCACCGGTGTCTCCAATTCATCGAAGGCAACCAGAAGTCCCGCACGCACCGCCTCGCCCTTTCCCTGATTCGGCTGGCGGTCCACGACCAGCACCGATTTGCCCGCGCGCGCTTGCAGCTCCTGCAGAACTTGAAGGGTGGGGTCGGTGCTGCCGTCATTCACAAATACCAGGCAGCAATCCGGCGTGGCCGCAGCGAACGCCGCAAACTGTTCAACATCCAATCGCGCCGCTTCGTTATAACAGGGGATAACCAGAGCGCACGCGAACTGGGTCTGAGGCGGGCCGGTCATCTTCAGGCTGCCTCACTCAGTGCCGCCTGCGGCCGGCCTGCGCATGCGCGCCATTTCACGCCCAGCTCCACCACCGCTGCCGGGATGCCGAGGATACCATGCCATATAGTACAACGCATAGAACAGCACCCCGGAACGATCGCGATCAATGCCAACCGACCTAATTGCGGTAACGCGACAGACACCCACCTCTAGTAGACCCGGAGACATAGCTCTCGGTACTCTTGAATCACATTGGGTAACTCATAAGTGAAGTTCCGCACCCACCGCTCCTATTCAGCCTTACAGCGAGCGGACGTACATCCCCGGCCAAGGTCGTTGATGT
>Ga0070741_10010676_pt1 | contig 17245 bp, 14 predicted proteins | sample Coa_R1_4_FD_66440 | JGI IMG/M metagenome (GOLD analysis project Ga0070741, IMG submission 66440) | Surface soil microbial communities from Centralia Pennsylvania, which are recovering from an underground coalmine fire - Coalmine... | ecosystem: Environmental > Terrestrial > Soil > Unclassified ...
GGCGATATCGCGATCCAGGGCGCAAACGGCGTGACCGAGACGGCGGGTGTCACCTCCAAGAGCCTGGTGCTGACCGCGGGCCATGGGGCCACGCTCCTCACGGGGGCGGTGAACACCGACGGGGCGAACGGCGTATCGCTGACCACTGCGGGGACGATCACGCAGAACAACACGATCACGACCACCGGGACGGGTGGAGTGACATTGGCCAACGGCGGGCTGCTGACCATTAACGGCAGCACGACCTCTGATGGCACCTATGCTCAGACGGGCGCGGGTGCGACGACGGTGACCGGCACGCGCTCGATCACGACCACGGGCGATGCGGTGAGCTTCGCGACCGGGGTGACGCTCAACGGCGGCGCCTTCTCGATCGATACCACCAGCGGCAGCGCCGCCGGCAACAACGTCACCTTCGCGAGCACGCTCACGGGCACAAGCGCGGGCGCCGAGAATCTCACGCTGAGCGGCGGCACCACTGGTGACATCGCGTTTAACAATACCGTTGGTGCCACCCGCCTTGGCGATGTCCTCGTCAACAACGCCCATAACGTCACGGCCGGTGCATTCACGGCGAAGAGCCTGCGCCAGGCGACAGGCGCGGGGGCAACGACGCTGAACGGCGCCGTAAACGTCACCACTGGGGTACCCACCACCACGTCGGGCGTGGTCATTGCTGCAAACAACATCGTCACGGGTGCTTCAAGCACCATTACGACGGGCGGTACCGATTTCTTCCTCGCCGGCGACGACATTCAGCTGGGCGGAGCGGCCAGCTCGATCAACACCGGCGGCGGCAACGCGGTGTTGACGACGCAGACGGCCGGGCAGTCCATCAACCTCGGCAGTGCGACCGCGATGGGCCTCACCGCAACTGAGATGAACACGATCACTGGCGCGCCGACCGTACAGATCGGGAACAGCACGGCGCTGCTTTCTACCGCCGTGCACACGGGCGCGATCAACGTCGTGGGTGGCTTCAGTCCGACGCCGGCAGGGATGACGCTTCTCAAGCTCGACAATGGCGGCGACATCAACCTGACCGGCGCGACGCTGACATCGCCCGTCACGGCGACGCTGAATTCGGCGAACGGAAACATCAACTTCAACGCCGGTGGGCAGATCAGCGCGGCCGGGCAGACGGTGAACCTGTCCGCGGGCAACGCGGTCAACGGCAACACCACCGACGTCAATCACTTCATCGCGGGCGCGCCGACCCCGAACGTCGTTGCGCAAAGCCTGGTGGCGACAGCAGTCAACGGCGTTGGCCCGACGAACGCGCTGACGACGCAGCTCACGAATCTTTCGGCGAGGACGACAGGCGGGAACGTCCAAGTAGACAACGTCGGAGCGACGAACATCTCCGGCGGGGCCGGAACCTACTCTATCGACAACTGCTCCGGACTCGGGAATGGCGTCACCTGCCCGAGCGGCACCGGCGGCGACATGACGCTGGTTTCGACGGGCGCAATTACACAGTCGGCGCCCCTGCGTACGGACGCCATCACCGCGGTAACGGTCAATAGTCCGGGCGCGGACATCACGCTGAGTAACACGAGCAATATCGCGAACTCGTACTCGATCTACGCCTGCCTCGGGCTTCCCGGCGGCTGCCCGACGTCCACGGGTCTGTCGCCGGCCATGGGCAACGGCAGCAATACGGGCTACGGTAACGGCGCGATCCTCTACCGGGATGCGAATGGCGCCAACCTGACCGGCATCGGAACCATCAGCAGCTTCACGACGTTCACCAATGGTCCTCTGACGGTCGCCGCCAGCAACATCAGTGCGAGCAGCATCACGCTCGAGGCGGCGGGAAATATCACCATCAATCTCGGCTCGCCGCTTACGAGCATCAACGCGGCCGGGACAGGGTCCTTTAACCTGACCTCGGGCGGCAATATCGTCTACAGCCAGAACACGGGAACGTTTGGGACAGCGGGATCGCCGTTCACTTCTGACCTGAATCTCAAGGCGGCGGGCGGCATTACGCTGCAGAACTCGTTGTATCAGGGGGCGCGCAATCTGACGCTGGCCGCTAATTTGCCCGTCAGCATGAATGGAGGCGCGGCGAACGTCGCGGCTACCGGAACGGGCGACGTGGTCCTGCAGGGCAACTACACCACGCAGACAGGCGGCAACCTGACGGTTACGGGGCGTGATTTCAACGTGACCGGCGGCGGCCTGGGCGGCAATAACCAAATCCTCGCCGGCGAGCAGGTTACCGTCGGCGGGACATTGAACATCATGAACAGCGGAGTTATCCGGATCGATGCCGGGTCTGCGGCCAGTGGCGTGTCGAACAGCGGCGCGCTGCTCAACGCCCAAACTGTGAATATCGGCACCGCGGGTGGCGGGGCGAGCAACCCGAAACGTCTGGAGGTCAAGGGCGGCACGAATAACAATGTCGGCGTGGTCGTCACCACCGTTACGGACCCGGCCGCGCTCCTGCCGCAGACCGATGCAATTATCGAGTCGAGCGGCTCGATGAAGGTCTATCTCAGCAGCGACGCGTCCACTCTCGACGGCTTTGGCCGCCCAACCAGCCTCCAGATCACCGGCGGCACGGCTACCGCCACGGACAATGGGGGCGCTATCCGGCTCGTCACGGCGCTCGGCGCGCTGCGAAGCTTGACCGATATGACGATGGTGGCGGACGGCAGCATCGTGCTACAGGGCGGCACGACCAACCTGAACGCGACGAGTGCTTTTGCCGCTTCGAGCGCTATCCTTCAGGCGAGCACGACGAAGGACATAACGACCAATAACCTCGGGTCGATCATCTTGGCAGGGGGCACGGTCAACGTCTTGAACTCGCTGACGAGCGTAAGCGCGCGCAACGCGGTTTCGATCGCTCAGATCGATCCGAGCGTGCTGACAATGCAGGTTGGCGGTGATCTTGTCCTGATAGGTGGAACGAGTAACGGACCGACCGGTTCATTGACGTCGGCGCGCATCGACGCCGGTAGCTTGATCAACATTTCGGTGCTGGGGCCTTCGGCGCCGTTCTCCTACCAGAATACGCAGGGGGGCGGCCGCGTAGTCAATGGCTCCCTGATCATGATCGGCGCTGATGGCACCGGCTTTTTCGACGCAAATAATATTCGCCTCACCGGGCCGGGCGGCTATCCTCAGCAGCAGCCAATCACTATAACGCTTGCTTCCGGCGTGTATACGTTGGATCTGGATCCTGGGCGTGGAGATTCCGTGGTCCAGACCGGCCTCGTGACTTTCGACCAGTCGCTGCTCTCTTACATCATCTTCGCGGCGAACGAGGAAACCCGCTCGGCGCGCATCGTGCGCGGGCTCTCCACGGAAGACGTCGGCTCGCCCGCCTGCAAGTAGTCGTTCTGCTACCATAGGCTGGGTTCTATAAGCTGGTTTGGGAGGACGTGCCCGCGATGGCCACAACGGTCTCTACCGCGGTCCTGAAGGCAGTGCCGCTATTCTCGAGCTGCCCGGACGAGCAGCTTCGCATGCTCGCGGCCGTGGTCACGCGCAAGAGCGTCTCGCGCTCCACCACCGTCATGGCGAGCGGGGACACCACCGATTCGCTCTACATCGTGCTCTCGGGGCGGCTCAAGGTGCTCATGAGCGACTCCGACGGCAAGGAAGTCATCCTCAGCATCCTCGGCCCGGGCGAGTTCTTCGGCGAGATGGGGCTCATCGACGACAGCCCGCGCTCGGCGAGCGTGGTCGCCATCGAGCCCTGCGAGTTGCTTTCCATCGCCAAGCGGGACTTCAAGAAGTGCCTGCAGGAGAACTTCGAGATGTCCATGGCGGTCATGCGCGGCCTCGTGCGCCGGCTGCGCGAGGCCGACCGCAAGATCGGCAGCCTGGCGCTGCTCGACGTCTACGGCCGGGTGGCCCGCCTGCTGCTCGACATGGCCGAGAACGTCGAAGGGGAGAAGATCGTCACCAAGCGCCTGCCGAAGCAGGACATCGCCAAAATGATCGGCGCCTCCCGCGAGATGGTGAGCCGGGTCATGAAGGACCTGCAGATGGGCGGGTATATCGAGGTCCGCGGCTCCAACATCGTCCTGCGGGACAGCATCGTCCTGCCCGAGTAATGCTTCACAGGGAGTGTCAAAAAAGGCCTTTCCCGTGAAATAGTTCCTGATGCTGTCGGGTCCGGACGACTACGATTAAGGCGTCAAATCCCGCAATTGCGGGTTAAGGGGGCACCATGAGCAGCTTGAGCTTCCGCATCCTTGGCTTGGCCGCAGCGAGCGCGCTGCTCGTCGCCTCGGGAGCGGCCTTGGCATCGAACGCCACCGTTACCCAGCTTTCGGGCACGCTCTCGGTGAAGAAGCCGGACGGCAGCGTGCGCATCCTGTCGCAGAAGTCGCAGATCGAGAGCGGCGACACGATCAACACCGAGCACGACAGCTACGCGCAGATCAAGTTCTCCGACGGCGCGCAGCTCACCCTGAAGCCCAACACTGCGGTGAAGATCGACAACTTCAAGTTCGCGGAAGAGAAGCCGCAGGACGACTCGTTCCTCTACAGCCTGGTCAAGGGCGGCCTGCGTGCCGTGACCGGCATCGTGGGCAAGCGCAGCAAGGACAAGTACCAGCTCGGCACAGCGACCGCGACGATCGGCATCCGAGGCACGACGTTCTCGGCCGACGACTGCGCGAGCAACCGCGGCGGCGACTGCCAGCGGCTCGACGCCGCCGTGTACGTCGGTGTCGCGGACGGCGAGATCGTGGTCCGCAACGGCCAGGGCGAGCTCGGCCTGACCGCCGGGCAGTTCGGCCAGATCGCGCCGAACCAGCGGCCGCTCTTCCTCTCGACCGACCCGGGGCTGCAGTTCACGCCGCCGGCGACGTTCATCCAGTCGGTGATGGCCGGCAGCGTGGTGAACGCCGGCAAGAACCTGGAGTGCAGCATCCGCTGATCAGTGCCACGTCCCATCCAAACCCCCGCCCCGGCGGGGGTTTTTGTTTGTAGAATCGCCTAACTCCCGACCGGCGAGATGGCGGCCGTACAAAAAACCTCCGGGGCTCCCCTGCCTGCAAAGCTCGCGGGCCTGCTGCGCGAAGCGAAATGGCTGGGGCTGGTGGCTTTGGCCGCCTACCTGCTTCTCATCTTCGCGACGTTCCACCGGGACGATCCCGGCTGGTCGCACACCGCGACCGGCGCACTCACCCGGAACGCCGGGGGCGCCTTCGGCGCCTGGCTCTCCGACGTGCTGCTCTACCTCTTCGGCTTGTCCGCCTACTGGTGGGTGGCGCTGTGCGCCTACATCGTCGTCTGGGGCTATCGCAGACTGGACGGCTCGGGATTGATCGACCGGCGGCCCCTCGGCCTCGCGCTCGCCGGATTCGCTCTGCTGCTGCTCTCGAGCGCCGCGCTCGAGAAGCTGCGCTTCTACACCATGGGGGCGGAGCTGCCGCTCGCGCCCGGCGGCATCATCGGCGACGCGATCGCCCGGCTGGCGAGCAGCGGACTCGGATTCACCGGCGCGACGTTGGGGCTCCTGACGCTCGCGGCGATCGGCTTCAGCTTCTTCACCGGGATCTCGTGGCTCGTTGTGTGCGAGCTCACGGGCCTGCTTCTTGAGGCGGCCTACGCCTTCGGCGTGCGGACGTGGGAGCGCAGGCAGGACCGCAAGGCGGGCGAGCTGGCCCGCGAGGAGCGGGAATACGTCGTCGAGACCGAGCGTATCCGCGAGGAGGACCACCCGCCGCTGCGCATCGAGCCGCCGGTGGTGGAGATCAAAAAGTCCGAGCGCGTGCAGAAGGAGAAGCAGGCGCCGCTCTTCGACAACCTTCCGGACACGCCCCTGCCCCCGCTCAAGCTCCTCGACGAAGCGAAGCACGAAGGCGAACAGGTCACCGCCGAGACGCTCGAGTTCACCTCCCGTCTCATCGAGAAGAAGCTCTCCGACTTCGGGGTTGCCGTGAAGGTGCTGGCCGCATATCCCGGCCCGGTGATCACACGTTACGAGATCGAGCCGGCCGTCGGCGTCAAGGGCAGCCAGATCGTGAACCTGGTGAAGGACCTCGCCCGCGCGCTTTCGGTCGTGTCGATCCGCGTCGTGGAGACGATTCCCGGCAAGTCCTGCATGGGTCTCGAGATCCCGAATCCGCACCGGCAGACCGTGCGCCTGTCCGAGATCCTCGGCTCCGAGGCCTACCACGCCGTGCACTCGCCGCTCGCGCTCGCTCTCGGGAAGGACATCGCCGGGAATCCGGTAGTGGCCGATCTCGCGAAGATGCCGCATCTGCTCGTCGCGGGCACTACGGGGTCGGGAAAGTCGGTGGCGCTCAACGCCATGATCCTGTCGCTCCTCTACAAGTCGGACATCAAGCAGGTGCGGCTCATCCTGGTCGACCCCAAGATGCTGGAGCTCTCCGTCTACCAGGACATCCCGCATCTGCTCGCGCCCGTCGTCACTGACATGAAGCAGGCCGCGAATGCGCTCACCTGGTGCGTCGCCGAGATGGACCGGCGCTACAAGCTCATGAACTGGCTCGGCGTGCGCAACCTCTCGGGCTTCAACCACAAGGTCGCCGAGGCGGAGAAGCAGGGCCGCAAGCTCGAGGACCCGATGACGCTCGACTCGGGCGAGCCCCAGCCGCTCCAGCACATGCCGCACATCGTCGTGGTGATCGACGAGCTCGCGGACATGATGATGGTCGTGGGCAAGAAGATCGAGGAGCTGATCGCGCGCCTCGCGCAGAAGGCGCGCGCCGCGGGCATCCACCTGCTCCTCGCCACACAGCGGCCGTCGGTGGACGTCATCACCGGCCTCATCAAGGCGAACATCCCGACGCGCATCGCGTTCCAGGTTTCCTCCAAGGTCGACTCGCGAACCATCCTCGACCAGTCGGGCGCGGAGACGCTGCTCGGGGCGGGCGACATGCTGTACCTGCCGCCGGGCACGGGGTTGCCGCAACGCGTCCACGGCGCATTCGTCGCCGACCAGGAGGTGCACAAGGTCGTCGAGCACCTGAAGACGCTCGCCGCCCCGGAATACCTCGAGGACGTCCTCGAGCCGGCGCTGCCGGAGGAAGGCGGCGGCCCCGCCGGCGAGGCAAGCGGCGAGAAGGACGCCCTCTACGACCAGGCGGTGGAGATCGTGCTGCGCACCCGCAGGCCCTCCATCTCGCTTGTGCAGCGGCATCTGCGCATCGGCTACAACCGCGCCGCACGCCTCATCGAGGACATGGAGCGCGCAGGAATGGTCTCCCCGATGCAGTCCAACGGAAACCGCGAGGTTTTAGTTCCGGCGAAAGCCGAGTAGCCTGAGCGGCATGCGCTGGCTCGCGGTCCTCCTCTTCGCCGTTTCCGCGCTCGCCCAGGCGTCGAGCATCGACCGCTTCAAGGCCTACCTGACGACGACGCGCTCGATGCGCGCGGCGTTCGAGCAGAAGGTCTACGACCGCAGCCGCAGGCTGGTGCAGGAGTCGAGCGGCAGCTTCGTCCTGCAGCGTCCCGGACGCTTCCGCTGGACCTACGACAAGCCGAGCGAGCAGGTGATTGTGGGCGACGGCCAGCGCGTGTGGATCTATGACAAGGAGCTGAACCAGGTCACGGTGCGCAAGCTGAGCCGGGCGCTGGGCGCGACGCCCGCGGCGCTGCTCGCCGGCAGCAGCGACGTCGAGAGGACCTTCGATCTCTCGGACGCGGGCGAGCAGGACGGCCTGGAGTGGCTGGAGGCGAAGCCGAAGGACCGCGAGGCCGGCTTCGACCGGATCCGCATCGGGCTCGGCGCCTCCGGCGTGCAGGCGATGGAGCTCACCGACAATTTCGGCCAGACGACGTCGCTGCGCTTTTCCTCCATCGTGCGCAACCCGCAGGTGGATCCGGGCCTGTTCCGTTTCGAGCCGCCCAAGGGCGCGGACGTCCTCGGGGACAAATGAGCGCCGCGCGGTGAGCGATCTGTTCGAGCCCAGGCCGCGCGCGCCGCTCGCCGAGGCACTGCGTCCCCAGACGCTCGAGGAGGTGGTCGGCCAGCAGCACCTGATCGGCCCCGCCCGGCCGCTGCGGCTCGCGTTCGAGTCCGGCAAGCCGCACTCGATGATCCTGTGGGGGCCCCCGGGGTCGGGAAAGACCACGCTCGCGCGCCTGATGGCGAAAGCGTTCGATGCCGAATTCGTCGCGCTTTCGGCCGTGTTCTCGGGCGTGAAGGACATCCGCGAGGCGATGCAGCAGGCCGAGCAGCGCCTTGCGCAATCCGGCCGCCAGACGATCCTCTTCGTCGACGAGGTGCACCGCTTCAACAAGGCGCAGCAGGACGCCTTCCTGCCCTACGTGGAGCGCGGCACGGTGACCTTCGTCGGCGCCACGACCGAGAATCCGTCCTTCGAGGTGAACAGCGCGCTTCTTTCGCGCGCGGCCGTCTATGTGCTGGAGCCCCTCGGCGAAGCGGACCTGCGGGCGCTGCTCGAAAAGGCCGGACTGGACATGGACGAAGAGGCGAAGGCGCGCCTCGTCGGCTTCGCCGACGGCGATGCCCGCCGCCTGCTGAACGCGGTCGAGATTCTCGCCAACACCGGCGCGCAGCACATCGACGCCGCCACCCTCGAGCGCACGCTGGCGCGCAACCTGCGGCGCTTCGACAAGGGCGGCGAGCAGTTCTACGACCAGATTTCCGCGCTTCACAAGGCGGTGCGCGGCTCCAATCCCGACGCGGCGCTCTACTGGCTGGTGCGCATGCTGGACGGCGGCGCCGAGCCGCTCTACGTCGGCCGCCGCCTCGTGCGCATGGCGGCCGAGGACGTCGGCCTTGCCGACCCGCGCGCGCTGCGCATCGCGCTCGACGCCTGCGAGACCTACGAGCGCCTCGGCTCGCCGGAGGGCGAGCTCGCGCTCGCCGAGGCGGTGCTGTACCTGGCGGTGGCGGCGAAATCGAACGCCGTGTATGAGGCCTATAATGCCGCGCGCTCGTTCGTCTCCCAGGACGCCACCCGGCCGGTTCCCATGCACCTGCGCAACGCGCCCACGCGCCTCATGAAGGATCTCGGCTACGGCCGCGACTACCGGTATGCGCACGACGAGGCGGGTGCCTACGCCGCGGGGGAGACCTATCTCCCCGAGGGCATGGCGCCCCAGGACTGGTATCGGCCCAGTGACCGCGGTCTCGAGCAGAAGATCCGCGACAAGCTCACCGAGCTGCGGGCGCTCGACGAGGCGGCGCGCAAGCGATGATCGACCTCCAGCTCCTGCGGAAGAATCCTGAGGAGGTCGCCAAGCGCCTCGGCGCACGCGGCGGCCCGCAGTTCGATACCGTGGAATTCCAGAGGCTCGAGTCGGCCCGCAAGACGCTGCAGACGCGCGTCGAGCAGGCGCAGGCGGCGCGCAACCGCGTTGCCAAGGAGATCGGACAGGCGAAGGGCAAGGGTCACGACGCGACCGCGCTTCTGCAGCAGGCCGAGGCGTCGAAAGGCGAGCTCGAGGCCTCCGAGAGGGAGCTCGCCGCCCTGCAGGCCGAGCTGCAGGATTTCGTCGGCCGCATCCCGAACATCCCGCACGAGTCGGTCCCCGCGGGCGTCTCTTCCGACGACAACCGCGAGGAGCGCCGCTGGGGCGAGCCGCGCAAGTTCGATTTCGCGGTCAAGGATCACGTCGACATCGGCCAGGCGCTCGGCGGCCTCGATTTCGCCACCGGGGCGAAGATCGCGGGCAGCCGCTTCGTGGTCATGCGCGGCGCCGTGGCGCGCCTGCACCGCGCCATCGCGCAGTTCATGCTCGACGTGCATACCCGCGACCACGGGTATACGGAGACCTACGTGCCCTACATGGTCACGGCAGAATGCGCGAACGGGGTCTCGAGCCTCGCCAAATTCAAAGGAGATCTTTTCAAGCTCGAGGAGCGCGACCTCTACCTGATTCCGACTGCAGAATACCCGGTCACGAACTTCGTGCGCGAGGAGATCCTCCCCGCGGAGTCGCTGCCGCTGAAATACGTCTGCCATTCGCCGTGCTTCCGCTCGGAAGCCGGCTCGGCCGGCAAGGACACGCGCGGCATGATCCGCAACCACCAGTTCGACAAGGTGGAGCTGGTGCAGATCGTGCACCCTTCGGTCTCCTACGCGGCGCACGAGGCGCTCACCGGGCACGCGGAATCGGTCCTGCGCCGCCTCGAGCTGCCCTACCGGGTGGTGACGCTGTGCACCGGGGACATGGGCTTCTCAGCCGCCAAGACCTACGACCTCGAAGTCTGGCTTCCGGGACAGAACGCCTATCGCGAGATCTCGTCGTGCTCGAACTTCGAGGCTTTCCAGGCGCGGCGCATGCAGGCGCGCTTCCGCAACGAGAAGGGCAAGCCGGAGTACGTGCATACGCTGAACGGCTCCGGGCTCGCGGTCGGGCGCACGCTCGTGGCGATCCTCGAGAATTTCCAGCAGGCCGACGGCTCGGTCAGCGTTCCGGCCGCGCTCCGCCCCTACATGGGCGGGCAGGAAAGGATCGGCGCTTAGGACTTCGCGGGGCCCGGCGCGAACGCGCCGACCACCATGCCGATGAGCACGATGATGATCAGGATGACCGCGACCAGCGCAAAGGGCGCTGCGGTATTGCCGCCCACGGGGAGGGTGCCGATCTCGCGGGCGAGAAGGGCGGCTTCGTCGTCGCTCAGCGCCGCCGCGCGCGCGGCGGCGGCCTTCGGCTCGATGCCGAGCTTCTGGAGCTGCTGCGCTACCTCGGCGCGACTCAGGAAGCGCTCGACCGTCTCGCGGTCGCCCTGCGCAACGACCTCGGCGGTCGCGATGAGCTCGGCCCGCGCGGCTTGATAGGGCATCCACGCAAGCAGGACCACGAGCAGGCGGCAAAGAAGGGCTTTGGCGGTTCGCGGCATGAGGCTTCCTCCCGGCCAAAATTCTAGCAGCGCGCGGAAATTCACGGACCGCCTGATAAAATTCGCGCTTTCCGAGCGGCCGCAACACCCGACTCCGCGGAGAGATGCCGGAGTGGTCGAACGGGGCAGACTCGAAATCTGTTGTACGGCTTGCCGTACCGGGGGTTCGAATCCCTCTCTCTCCGCCATACAGTCCGAAGCTCCGGCGCCCATTTCTCCGGGCGCCGGAGAATCATCCCAACATCCAAAGTATTTGCGGTTAATCGCTGCGCTATGTCGGCCGAGGTATCGGCCAAAAGCGGACACGAGTAAATCCGGATAAATTGCGGGCATCTGTAAGCATGCAAGGTAACCGTACACTGAAGCGCTTTGCGGTAATCGGATTGGGCGCTATCACCGGCGAAATCATCCGTTGCCTCGCCGCCCTTCAGGAATCGGAAACCCTTTGCGGGATCCTCGTGCGGCCCGAGCGGCTTGATGAAGCCAAGGAGCGAGCAGCCGGGATACGGGTAGTAGACAGTCTCGAGGCGCTTCTCGACCGGGACCCTGATGTCATCGCCGAATGTGCGGGTCACGGCGCCATGCGGGAATTCGCTGGGGATATCCTCGCACGCGGCACGGATCTGTTGTGCTCGTCGGTGGGTGTTCTCGCCGATCGCGAGTTCGCATCCGCGTTGATGCGCGCTGCACGTGCACGCCTGCTGATTCCTTCCGGCGCGATCGCGGGCCTCGACGGTTTGCTCGCGGCGCGTACCGCGGGACTCCGAGAGGTCACTTACACCTCGGTCAAGCCGCCCATTGCCTGGCTGGGCACGCCTGGCGAGGAGCGCGTGGCGGCCGCAGGGGGGAAGCGCGTTGTTTTTTTCGAAGGCACCGCGCGCGAAGCGGCAATGCAGTATCCGCAGAACGCCAACGTGGGAGTCGCCGTGTCACTTGCCGGGCTTGGTCTAGACCGGACCGCGGTCAAGCTCGTGTCCGACCCCGCCGCGACCGGGCCTCTCGGCGTTATCGAGGCGCAGGGGGATTTTGGCCGCTTCCGCTTCGAGATCCTCGCCTATGCGTCTCCCAGCAACCCAAAGACCTCCGTGCTCACGGCGCACAGCGTGGTGATGGCGCTGCGTGAGGGTATGGCATTCGAAGCACGCCTCCGTCAACTCGTGCCTTGACCCCGAAAAAAATAAGGGGGTACACTGAGCAATGAGCTGGCACGAGGTACCCGAGGCGCAGGCGCTGGGTGAAGAGGAGGCGATCGGCGTCGTGGTCGGCGGGCAGCAGATCGCGCTCTGCCGCAGCGGCGGCACCGTGCACGCGATCGGCGGTGTCTGCACACATCAACACGCGCTCCTTTCGGAGGGCTATGTGGAGGACGGGTGCATCGAATGTCCGCTGCACCAGGGACGCTTCGACCTGAAGACCGGAGCCCCGCTTGGCCCGCCCGTCACCGAAGGGGTGCGGGTGTACCGCATGCGCAGCGAGAACGGCAAATCGTACGTAGAGCTTCCGGATTGAGACTGCCTTGGCGCCCGAACGCATCGTAATCGTCGGCGCGGGGCAGGCGGGCGGACGCGCAGCCGAAGCCCTGCGCAATACCGGCTTCAAGGGCGAGGTCCTGCTTCTCGGTGAGGAGGCGCACGAGCCCTACGAGCGCCCGGCACTCTCCAAGGGTGTTCTGCTCGGGGAGGAGCCCGCGGCGCGCACGCTCATCCATCCGCGCGCATGGTACGCGGCGCAGAAAATCGACTTGCGCACCGGGACTCGGGTGGAGGCCATAGCGCCCGTGAGCCAGACGGTCCTTACCGCGCAAGGTGAGCGCATCGAGTATTCGCGGCTCCTGCTGTGCACCGGCAGCCGCGTCCGGCCTTTGGTCGGAGCGAACGAGGCCCTGCGCGGCGTGCATTACCTGCGCACGATCGGGGATAGCGAGCGACTCTCGGCCGAGCTTCGCCCCGGGCGTCGCATTGTCATCATCGGCGGCGGATTCATCGGCCTCGAGGTGGCGTCGAGCGCGGCCAGGCGCGGTCTTTCCGTGCGCGTGGTGGAGCGCCAGGGCGCGCTTCTCGACCGCGCGCTGCCGGCCGAAATCGCCGCGCACGTCGAATCCCTCCATCGCAGCCAGGGCGTGCAGTTGCACCTTGGGGTGTCCGTTGCGCGCATCCACGGCAGCGAAGCGGTCCAGGGCGTGGAGCTCGCGGACGGCACCAACTTGGAAGCCGACCTCGTCGTGGTCGGCATCGGCATCATTCCGAATACCGAGCTTGCCGAGGCTGCCGGTGCGGTTTCTAGCGATGGGATCGTGGTGGACGAATACTGCCGCACGAGCGTGGCGAACATCTATGCGGCGGGCGACGCGACCAACCACTACAACCTGCTTCTCGATCGCCGCATCCGGCTCGAGTCCTGGCAGAACGCGCAAAATCAGGCGGTCGCCGCCGCGCGCAATATGAGCGGCAACGCCAAGCCCTATGCCGAGATTCCGTGGTTCTGGTCCGACCAGCTCGGGCGCAACATCCAGATGGTGGGCATGGCCGAGCCCGGGCTCGAAATCATATGGCGCGGCGAGCCCGGAGCCGGTCGCTGCATGGCCTTTGGGCTGCGCGAGGGCCGGGTGCGACTTGCCGTTGCATTCGACCTTGGCGGAGAGATCCGGCACGCGCGCCGGCTGATCGAATCTCAGGCCCCGGTGACCGAGCGGCGCCTCACCGATCTCCAATCGAAGCTGAAAGACCTGGTGCCGGACAAGGCGGCGCGCCCGCTGGCCGCCTGACCTCCCTCTAAGGAGTTTCCATGTTCCTTGCCAATACAGTGATCGGACATCCCGGCGATTTCGCCAAGGATCGCGCCAACGCCGCGCGCGAATACAAGTGGCCCGAGGGCGGGCTGCAGGCGGTGCCCGACTGGGTCTATACCAGCCCCGAGATCTACCAGCGCGAGGTGGAGCGCATCTTTCACGGGCGCACCTGGAACTTCGTGGCGCTCGAGGCCGAGATTCCGAACCCCGGCGACTACACGCGCTCCTTCGTTGGGCCGACGCCGGTAGTCGTCGCGCGCGACCAGGATGGCTCGATTCATGTATTCGAGAACCGCTGCGCGCACCGTGGCGCGGAGTTTTGCCGCGCGCAGCGCGGCACAGTCAAGGAATTCGTCTGCCCGTATCACCAATGGACGTACGATCTGAAGGGCAATCTGCAGGGCGTGCCGTTCAAGCGCGGACTGAAGAAAGAGGGCGGCGGCATGCCGGCCGATTTCAGGAACGAGGACCACGGCCTGAAGAAGCTGCACGTCACGCGCCTGCACGGCGTGGTGTTCGCCTCGTTCTCGCCGGACATGGAGCGGATCGAGGACTATCTGACGCCCGAGATCCTGCGCGACTTCGAGATCGTGTTCAAGGGAAAGAAGCTCAAGATCCTCGGCTACTACCGCAACGAGCTGCCGGGCAACTGGAAGCTTTACCACGAAAACCTGAAGGACCCCTACCACGCCACGCTGCTGCATTCGTTCCTCGTCAACTTCGGCCTGATGGTCGCAGGCAGCAAGAACGGCATGATCGCGGACCCGAGCGGTCGGCATGGGACCCTCGCTTCTGCCAAGCCGCGCGACGTCACTGCCGCAGTCGACGAAGCTTCGAAGAAGGAGATGCGCGTGTACCGCGAGGGGATGAAGCTTGAAGACGGCCGATTCCTCGACTATGTGCGCGAGTTCGACTCGGAGTGGTCGGTGACCATGCAGACGATCTGGCCCAATCTCATCGTCCAGCGCGAGCTCAACACCCTCGGCATCCGCCACATCGTGCCCAACGGCCCGAACAGCATGATCATGATCTGGACGATGTTCGGCTATGAGGACGACAGCGAGGAGATGACGCGGCACCGCCTGCGGCAAGGCAACCTGATGGGGCCCTCCGGGTTCCTCGGGCTCGAGGACAACGAGGCGATAAAGTTTGTCCAGGAAGGCGTGCGCCGCTCACCTTCGGAGCGCGGCATTCTCAAGCTGGGCGGCGCCAGCGAGGGGACGACGACTTCGGTCATCGACGAGGCGGCCATCCGCGCCATGTACCGCCACTACCGCGAAGTGATGGGGTTGTAGGATGTACGCCGGCTACGACATGCCTGCGGCGGACCCGCGCACCACGCGCGAAATCCGGCTCGAAATCGAGGAGTTCCACGCCGCGTACTGCTGGACGCTCGATTCCGGCGCGCTCGAGAAATGGCCCGACTACTTCACCGATGACGCGGTGTACCGCATCACGGCGCGCGAGAACGCGGATGCCGGGCTGCAGGTCGGCCTGGTGTACGCCGATTCCAGAGCGATGATCCGCGACCGCGCATTCGCGGTCCAGCACACCCAGATGTTTGCCCCGCGGTACATGCAGCACTTCGTGACCAACGTGCGGGTTCTGGAGGTGCGTGGCGAGTTCATCAAGGCACAGGCCAACTATCTCCTGCTGCAGACGCTGGTGGACGGGCCTTCCACCATCCACCAGGCCGGGCGCTACTACGACACGTTCGCCCGGTCCGGCGGCCGCCTGCTGCTCAAGGAGCGCCAGTGCGTGTACGACACGGTGCTCATCGCCAACGACCTGGTGCTTCCGGTCTAGTCGATGCGCAGCGCGCCGCGACCGTACTCATTGTTCGCTTCGATGAGGCGCACCAGAGTCGCCATGAAGACGTCGCGTTCCTTTTGCGTGAGCGGCGCGCACAGGCGGTCCTGGGCGCGCTGCATGGCGCCGAACATGGCCGCGGTCAGCGAGCGGCCGCGCTGCGTGATGCGGGCGAGCTTGGCACGCCGGTCGCGCGGATTCGGCTTGCGCGAGACGAGCCCGCGCGCCTCCAGGCGCGACAGCACTTCGGCCGTGGTGGTGCGATCGAGGCCGAGTTCTTCCGAGAGCGAAACCTGGTCGAGCGCGCCGCGGATGGCAAGCGCCGTGAGCAGGCCATACTGCACCGGGGTGAGCTGCGACGCCTTGCATTCCTCGAGGAAGAGCGCGCCGTGGATCTGATGCAGGCGGCGGATGAGGTAGCCCGGGCGCGACCACAGCGGCAGGCGCAGGTCGCGTGCGCTTTGCTTGTCCGTACGCAGCGAGCGGGCGCGCATGACGCGCGAGTCTAGCCTATTCCGAATCCGCATCTCGTTTTCCAAAGGAGGGATCAGCTCATGAAAAGACGCGATTTCCTGAAGCAGGCTGGCGCGGGCGCGGCGCTCGGCGCACCGCTCGCCGCAATCAGCACCGCCGCGCAGGCGCAAAGCGATACCGTGCGCTGGAGATTCGCCACCATGTGGCCGAAGAGCCTGGACGCGATGCACGGCTCCGCGGAAAACTGGGCCAAGCGCGTGACGGCCATCACTGGTGGCAAGTTCGAGATCCGCACCAGCGCTGCGGGGGAGATCGTACCGCCGGGCTCGGTGTTCAACGCCGTCCAGGACAACACTATTGAGTGCGGCCACGTGCTGAGCTCGTTCTTCTTCGGCAAGGACACGGCGCTCGGCTTCGACGCGGGCATGCCTTTCGGCCTGAACGCCCGCCAACAGGCGGCCTGGATGTACGACGGCGGCGGCCTGCAGCTCATGCGCGAGGTTTTCAAGAAGTACAACATCGTGCAGTTCCCGGTGGGCAACGTTGGCGTGCAAATGGGCGGCTGGTACCGCAAGGAGATCAAGAGCGTCGCGGACCTCAAGGGCCTCAAGTTCCGCATCGGCGGAATCGGCGGCGCGATCCTCGTGAAGCTGGGCGCCGTGCCGCAGCAGATCCCGCCGAGCGACATCTACACCTCGCTCGAGAAGGGCACCATCGACGCCGCCGAATGGATCGGGCCCTACGACGACGAGAAGCTCGGCCTGAACAAGGTGGCCAAGTACTACTACACGCCCGGTTGGTGGGAAGGCAGCGCGCAGGTCACGCTGATCATCAACCAGAAGGCCTGGGATGCGCTACCCAAGGCCTATCAGGAAGCCGTCGAGTGCGCCGCCGCGGAGCAGACGCTCGTCATGCTCGCGAAATACGACGCGAAGAATCCCGAAGCGCTCAAGCGCTTGGTCGGCGCCGGTGCGCTGCTGCGCCGCTTCCCGCGGCCGGTCCTCGACGCCTGCTACAAGGCGACCAACGAGTTCTTCGAGGAGCACGCCGCGAAGAGCCCGGAGTTCAAGAAGATCTACGACTCCTGGTCCAAGTTCCGCGATGACGAGAACCAGTGGTTTCCGGTCGCCGAGCAGGCCCTGGACGACTACCGCTACGCCAAGGCGCAGGGCCGATGAGCTCCGGGGCCGCGGGCGGGCAGGGCGTAGGCGCGCGCATTCGCCGCAAGGAGGACTCGCGCCACCTGCACGGCCGCGGGCAGTTCGTCACGGACATGATCCTGCCGGGGCAGCGCGAGGTCGCATTCTTGCGCTCCCCGGTTGCCCACGCGCGACTGATCGCGGTGCGCAAGCCGGCCGGCTACGAGG
>Ga0070741_10010677_pt1 | contig 17241 bp, 17 predicted proteins | sample Coa_R1_4_FD_66440 | JGI IMG/M metagenome (GOLD analysis project Ga0070741, IMG submission 66440) | Surface soil microbial communities from Centralia Pennsylvania, which are recovering from an underground coalmine fire - Coalmine... | ecosystem: Environmental > Terrestrial > Soil > Unclassified ...
ACGAGGTCGGGCGGACGCACGTCGACGACGGCGCCCCGCTTCGCGAGCTCGCCTGCGATGCCAGGCGAGCGGAAGCGCACCGTCAGCATCGACCCGCGCGGCTCCGGCGTGAGCACCTCGGCGCCTCGCCTGCGCAAGAGCCACTCGAGGTACGCGGTCAACCGATCGCCCTTGCGGCGCAGCGCCGGCATCCCGGCCCGGTCGAACAGCTCCATCGACGCGCGCAACGCCGCGAGCTGGAGGATCGGCGGGTTCGAGACCTGCCAGCCCTCGGCGCCGCGGATGGGTGAGAAGCGGGGCGCCATCTCGAAGCGGCGCGCCTTGTCATGGCCCCACCAGCCCTCGAAGCGGGGAAGCTGCGCGCCGGCATGCCGCTCGTGCACGAACACGCCGCCCAGACCGCCGGGCCCGGCGTTCAGGTACTTGTAGTTGCACCAGGCGGCGAAGTCGGGACCGTCGTCGTGGAGGGAGAGCAGGAGGTTCCCGGCGCCGTGCGCCAGATCGAACCCGATGAAAGCGCCCTGCGCATGCGCCGCCCGGACCAGCGCGCGCATGTCGCACGCTTTCCCGGTGAGGTAGTTCACGTTCCCGATCAGCGCCAGCGCGATGTCGTCGCGCCCGGTGAGGTCCCGGAGCGGGTCCGCGCTCTCCAGCACCGCATCCGCGGCGCCGTGAAACCGCGCCTGCGACGCGGCCGCGTACTGGTCGGAGGGGAAGGCATCCTTCTCGATCAACAGCCGATGCTTGCCGGGGCGCGGGCGGTAGAACGAGACCATCAGGAGATGCAGGTTCACCGACAGCGTGTTCATCACCACCACTTCGTGTGGCAGCGCACCCGCCAGCCGCGCGGTGCTCCCGGTGAGCAGCTCGTGGTACCGGACCCAGGGATTGCGCGCGGCGAAGTGTCCCTCGACGCCGAGGCGCGCCCAGTCGTCCAGCTCAGCGAGCACGTACTCGCGCGCGCGGCGCGGCTGCAGCCCCAGCGAATGGCCCGCGAAATAGAGCGGGCCGGAGTCGGGGAAGAGGAACTCCGCCCGGAGCGGCGCAAGCTCGTCCTGCGCGTCCTGGGCGGAGGCCCACTCCGGGGAGTCCTCAAAGGTCATAGTCGCCCGATGTCCGCCCGAGCCACTCCAGCGCCGTTCCCGTGCGCAGCCGCGCCCGCACTTGCGGCGCCAGATCGAGGGAGTCGATCAGCGCGCCAGGGCGCGCCTCCCCGAGCGGAAAGGGATAGTCCGTGCCGAGCGCGACGCGCTCCGGGCCGAAGACCTCGAGCAGGAGCCGCAGCGCCCGCGCATCGTGCACCAGCGAGTCCACGTAGATGCGGCGGAGGTACGACGAGGGCGGATGCGGGTTCTCGGCGGCGACCAGATCCGGGCGCACGCAAAAGCCGTGCTCGATCCGCCCGAGCGTCCCGGGAAAGGCGCCGCCCCCATGCGCGAACGCGACCCGAAGCCGCGGCAGCCGCTCCAGGACCCCGGAGAAGATCAGCGAGCAGATGGCGAGCGACACCTCCGCCGGCATCCCCACCAGCCAGGGCAGCCAATATTTCTGCATCTTCGCCTGGCCCATCATGTCCCAGGGATGGACGAAGACGGCAGCGCCCAGCTCGGCTGCGCGCGCGAACACCGGGAACAGCGCCGGATCCGACAGGTTCCAGTCGTTGACGTGCGACCCGATCTCCACACCGGCCAGGCCGAGCTCGCCGATGCAGCGCTCGAGCTCGCGCGCCGCCAGGTCCGGCGCCTGCAACGGCAGCGTCCCCAGCCCGGCGAACCGGCGCGGATGCTCCCGGCAGAGCGAGGCGATGTGATCGTTGAGGTGCCGCGCCAGGTCGCTCCCGCGCCGCGGCTCGAGCTGATAGGCGAAGAGGACGGGGACGGTCGACAGCACCTGCACGCCGACGTCCGCCGCGTCGCACTCGCGCAGCCGCTCGGCGCCGTCCCAGGTGTTGCTCCCGATCTCGCGGAAGAGCGTTCCGTCCTCTCGCAGCATCCGCGCGCGGCATCCCGTCCGCTCCAGCCGGATCGGGCTCCAGGCGGGCAGCTCGGCCGGGAGCACGTGCGTGTGCACGTCAAGGCTTCGCATGCTTGCGGCCACAGTTGCGACAGGTGGTGTGGGCGGCGTTCCCCCAGTAGCGCTCGAACACCGGCGGGAGCTGCTTGACGATGTCCGTGAGGTGGAAGGACTCGCGGTAGAGCTCCCTGCCGCAACCGTCGCAAACCCAGAGGAAGGTGTCCTTCTCCTCCGGCAGGCGCCGCCGCTCGATCACCAGCCCCACCGTCTCGGCCGGACGCTGCGGCGAGTGCGGCGTGTTCGGCGGCAGGAGGAAGATCTCGCCTTCGGCGATGGGCACGTCCACGCGCTTTCCGCCCTGGAGCGTCCGCAAAACCACGTCACCTTCCACCTGGTAGAAGAACTCCTCCCCCTGGTTGACGTGGTAGTCGGTGCGCGCGTTCGGGCCGCCCACCACCGTGACCATGAAGTCGCGATCGCCTTCCCAGATCTGCGCATTGCCCACGGGCGGCTTGAGCAGGTGGCGGTGCTCGTCGATCCACTTGCGGAAGTTGAGCGGCTTCATGCGGGACGGACCTCCGCGATGCACTTCAGCTCGATGGCGATGGGGGTCGGCAGCGCCGTCACTTCCACCGTGGTGCGGCAAGGCCGCGCGCCGCCGAAGTGCTCGGCGTAGAGCCGGTTGTAGGCGGCGAAGTCCGCCTTCATGTTGGTGAGGAACACGGTGACGTCGACCAGATCCTCCCAGCGCGCTCCCGCGTCCTCCAGCACCAGGCGGACGTTCTCGAAGACGGCGCGGCACTGCGCCTCGATGTCGTAGCTCTCCACGCTCCCGTCGGCGCGCAGCCGGACGCCCGGGATCTCGCGCGACCCGCGCCGGCGCGGCCCGATCCCGGAGAGGAAGAGGAGGTTCCCCACCCGGCGCGCATGCGGGTAGGCCCCCACTGGCTCCGGCGCGCGCGAGGAGTCGAATTCGCCGGAGCTCATAGCTTCACGCAGACGTTCTTCGGCTCGGTGAAGAAGCGCAGCGCGTCCATCCCTCCCTCGCGGCCGACGCCGGAGTCCTTCACTCCGCCGAACGGGGTGCGCAGGTCGCGCAACATCCAGCAGTTCACCCAGATGATGCCGCTGTGCAGCCGGGCCGAGACCCGGTGCGCCCGGGAGAGGTCGCGCGTCCAGAGCGAGGCAGCGAGGCCGTACCGGGTGGAGTTCGCCAGCTCGACCGCTTCGTCGGCGCTCTCGAACGGGAGCAGGGTGGCCACCGGTCCGAAGATCTCCTCCTGGTTCGTCCGGCAAGCGGGCCCGAGTCCCTCGATCAACGTCGGCTGCACGAAGAAGCCGCCCGCGCATCGCCCGGGCACGGCCGCCCGACCGCCGCCGCAGAGGATCCGTCCCCCTTCCTCGCGCGCCACCGAGAGGCACCCCATCACCTTGTCGAAGTGCTGGCGCGAGACCAGCGCCCCCTGGTCGGTGGCGGGATCGAGCGGATCGCCGACCCGCAGGGCGCGCACGCGCTCGACCAGCGCCTCGCGGACCTCGGCGTAGACGGACTTCTCCACCAGGATCCGCGAGCCGCAGAGGCAGATCTGCCCGGTATTGGAGAACGCGGCCCGGACCGTCTGCGGAATGGCCTCGCGCAGATCGGCGTCGGCGAAGATCAGCGTCGGGTTCTTGCCGCCCATCTCCAGCGAGATCTTCTTGAACGACGCCGCCGCCTCGCGAGCGATCTCGCCGCCGACCCGCGTCGATCCGGTGAAGGAGACCGCCCGGATGTCCCGATGCGCGCAGAGCGGCGCGCCGGCCCGCGGGCCGAGGCCCTGGACGATGTTCAGCACGCCGGGCGGGAGCCCTGCCTCCGCGGAGAGCGCCCCGAGCAGGTGCGCGGTCATCGGCGTCACCTCCGACGGCTTCGCCACCACGCAATTGCCCGCCGCCAGCGCCGGCGCGATCTTCCAGGTCAGCAGATACAGGGGCAGGTTCCAGGGCGAGATGCAGGCGACGGCGCCGAGCGGCTGGCGGAGCGTATAGTTCAGCGCGACCTCGTCCGTCGGATGCGCCTCGCTGGAGAACTGGGTGACCGCGTCGGCGAAGAAGTCGAAGTTCTGCACGGCGCGCGGGATGTCCACCGAGCGCGCCAGCGAGAGCGGTTTTCCGGAATCGACGGACTCCGCCCGCGCCAGCTTCTCCAGGTCGCGCTCGATCAGCCGGGCGAGCCGCCGGAGGATCTTCGAGCGCTCGCTCGCGGCAGTGGTGGACCAGCCCGGAAAGGCCCGAACCGCCGCGGCGACCGCGCGGTCGACGTCCGTGGCGTCGGAGCTGGCGACCCGCGCGTACTTCTCGCCGGTGGCCGGATCCACGTCGTCCAGCCACTCCGAAGCGGCGGCGGCCACAGGGCTTCCGTCGATGAAGTTGAGGACGTCCTGCATCCGCCGGATGCTTTACCGCCATCGCTTGTGTGCGTCGAGAGCAGCAGCGCGATTGCGTCGACGGGGTTGCAGACGGCGGTCACTCCTCCAGCTCGGCACAGGCAGGCGAGGCGCCGGTCGCCTTGATCGAGCCCAGGAACTTCTCCAGCGTCGCGTGCGAGGTGATGCCGCTCTCCAGCCGCAGGACGGTGAGCGCCGCCTTCCCGGCGCAGAACGGAGCGACCGCGATCCGGAGCTGCAGGCCCGCGTTCTCCACCTCCCACGAGCGCTCCTCGGCGGGAGCGCCCGCGAGCGTGCGCCGCTCCTTTCCCAAAAACGTCAGGTGCCCGCCCTGGGCGGCGGCGATCTGCGCGGATGCCGCCTGGAAGAACGCGTCGAGCGACTCGCCCGCGAGCGCTTCGGGCACGAAGGAGAGCGTCGCCCCGCCGGCGCCGTTCTTCTTGATCGCGAGCTCCGTCACGGGATTGCTGGAATCGGCGTCGTATCCTTCCGGCACGTCTCCGCTCAGCGCCAGCCGCGCGCTGACGAATCGGCCGTCCTCGATCCGAGTCGGCGGCACCGAGGGCGGCGGAGCGGCGTTGCCGACGGGCGGCGCGGACCGCGGGGTGACGACGCGGGTCGCGAGCTGCTTTACGACGGCGGCCGCGAGATCGATGCTTCCCCGCGCCACCGCGACCACCGCTTCCGATCCGCCGCTCCTTGCCGCAGCCGCGATCGACCACCCCAGCGGATTCGGGCCACTGGTCGACGGATCTTCCCAGCACGGCTGCATCAGCTTCATCACGTTCGAGGCGGTCGACGCCGCGCCGCCGGTCCAGGCGGTGGTCCAGAGCAGGGAGAGCGCGCCCTTGCGTCCTTCGACGATGGTGTAGGCGTCGCCCGCCCAGTGCGGGACGAGATCTTTCACCACCTCCTTGTCGACGCAGGTCTCGAGCGCCAGGCGCGTTCCAAGCTCGCCCATCCGTCCCGTGGCGATCACGCGCGTCCCCGGCGGCGGCGGAGGCAGAGGCACCGCGACGGGCGCTTCCCCCGCGAAGTAGGCGTCAGGATGAAGCACCTGGTGGACGGACGACGGCGGGTTGCGGAACATCTTGTCGACCAGCGGGAACCCGCCCCGGCGGTACGCTTCCGCGACCAGCGCGAATCCCCCCGCATAGGGGACCACCAGCTCTTCCCGGATCACGGGCGGTGCATGGAGCAGCTCCGGCGACCTCCCGCTCACCCGCAACAGCGTCTGCGAGTCCAGGGAGCGGAGCATCGCCGCCCCACTCGCGATCGCCGACTTCACCGGCTTCTGCGCGCGACGCGCCGCGAACGCCGTCATCACCGCCATCGCGTCTCCCTCGTACAGGGCGCTGCGCGCGAGGCGCACGTCGTCGTCGGGGAGGGCGGCGAGATCCGGGATCCCGAAGTTCTGGTCCTGCAACGCGTGCTCGATCTCGTGCGCGAGGATCACGCGGAGCCCGTCCGAGCCCATCCCGCCGGCGGAGGGCGGCGGGTCCTTGCGCACGATCAGCTGCCGGGTGAACGTATCGTAGAATCCCGCGATCTGCTCGTCGAGCACGTCGAGGAGGATCTGCGCCGGATCCGCCGCCGCCGGAGCGAGATTGAACGCGAGCCACCGCGCCCGCTCCGCCGCCACCACCGGCGGCGTCAACTCCTTCTGCGCCTTCTCGCGCACCGCCTTGGAGAAGAGCTTCTCGTCGAGGATCTGCACTTTGAGGTTCTGCTTGCGCCGGAGCCCGCGGATCTGCTCGACCTCGGAGGTGGTCTCGCGGATCATCGTCACCAGCGGATCCTCGCCGGGCGGCGGAGGAGGCGCAGCGCGCGGCGGCGCGGTCGCGGCAGGCGCCGCTGGCGCGTTCTCGACATGCGCGGGCGGCGTGGCCGGTGAGCCGCCCGGGATCCGCAGCGTTCCCCGGGGAAGGGTCGGCTCGGCCGCGACCGGGGCCAGGCCGAGCGCGCTTTCGAGGAGGTTCGGCAGCTTTGCGCGCACCTCGCCCGCGAGCTGCAAAGGCCCGATGCCCATCACCCGCACCGTCGACGCCGGCGAGCCCGATCGCGGCCGGTAGGCGCTGAGCGCGATCACTGTCGCGCCCTCCATCCGCCCGGCGCGCCCGAGCAACGCCAGGTCGGCGCCAGCGCTCTCCAGCGCGGTTGCCGCATCTCCGCCCTGACCGGCCACGATCTGGTACCCGCGCGGGCCGAGGGTCTCGGCCGCGACGGAGCGGATCTGCTCCGTCAAGCCCTCCGCATCGGCGGCGGAGAGCGCGCCGGCGCGCGCTTCGATGGGAAGGAGGACCACGGTCTTTTCCGCGGCCGCGGCGCCGGCGAGGAGCAGGACGAAGGTGAATGTGCGCAAAGAAGCCTCCAGAGGGAATGTTCCGCGCCCCGAGGGGCCGTGGCAAGCTTCCTGCCGTGCCCCGGATCCTGGTGGTCGACGACGAGAAGCTGGTCGCCCTGATGATCCGGCGCGCGCTCGAGGAGAACCACCAGGTGGAGGTGGAGCATTCAGCGCGCGGCGCCGTCGACCGCTTCGTCCGGGGGGAGCGCTTCGACGCCGTGATCGCCGACCTCCACCTGCCCGACGGCGACGCCATCTGGATGCGCGACCAACTGGGCCGGCTCGACCCCCGGTTGCCCTCGCGGATGCTGGTGCTCACCGGCGGCGCGAGCACCGCCGCCGACCGCGCGTTCCTGGAAGACCCCGCCGTGCACTGGTTGCAGAAGCCCTTCCGCTCTCACGAGCTGCTCGGGCGCCTCGACGACCTGCTCGACGGCGGATCCTAGGGGCGCACGAAGCGGAGCGCGAAGCGGTCGCTCTGTCCGCGCTTTCCCAGCTTGAGAGCGGCGGGCGGCGACGCATTCCAGTCGCGGGCATCGTCGGGATTGCGGAGGAAGTTGCTTTCCGCCTGCAGCCTGAAACCCGCCTTCTCCACTTCCTCCTTCACCACTGCCTCGTCGATCCGGTGCAACGTCTTGGTGGCGGAGAGCCCGCTGCCGTCGGGTGCGCTGGAATCGATCACCACGTACGCGCCCCCGGGCCGCAGCGCATCGAAGATCGCCTTGTTCATGTGCGCCCGATCGACGGGCATGTTCACCACGTCATGGTAGATGGCGTTCATCACCACCAGGTCGAGGTCCTTCGCTTCCGGCGGCACCGGATCGTCGAAGGGCACGTCCGCCCGGACGACCTTCTGCATCGCCGGATGCGTGAATCGCTCGGCCACCGCGTCCTTGAGGAACGACATCCAGCGGGGATCGTTCTGCATGTAGACCACTCCGCCCGGTCCGACGGCGCGCGCGAGCAGCTCGGTGGTGTAGCCGGGACCCGCCCCGATGTCCTCGACCTTCATCCCCGGCTTCACGCCGAGGAACTCGAGGGTCTCGATCGGCTTGCGCCCCGGATCGAGCTTCCGGTCCGCTTCGCTCCGGTCAGGGGCGTCCACCACCGCCTTGAAGGCGTCCGCCGGTTTCTCCGCGGCGGGAGCAGGAGCCGGGCCGGACTTGCAGGCGAACGCGGAACAGGCGAGCAGCAGCACGATGCGCTTCATGGCCGTCCTTTCGACCGGGAAAGGCGCATCGCTTAGCAGATGGCGCTGCTCCCCGCCAGCGACCTACTGCTTGACGAAGTTGTAGTCGGTCGGGCCGGCGCGCCGCGTGAGCAGCATGCAGTCCGCGCCGGAATCGCAGTCGAACTGGTGCACCATCCTGGCCGGGATCACGAAATAGCCGCCCGGCGCGACCTTGTGCGGCTTGCCGTCCAGCTTCAAGGTGCCGTGCCCGGAGAGCAGGGCGGTGTACTCCGCGAAGGAGTGCCAGTGCGCCGGCAGCCCCGTGCCCGCGGGCGTCTTTCCATAGGCCGTCGCGCCCTTGGTGTTCGGATCCACACCGATCATCGCGCCCTGCGAGCCCTTCGGCGCGTTCGGGGTGGTGATGTCGACGAACTTCGCGGTTTCCAGGCTGGCGACCAGCGCCTCCTCGGTGGACGGCGGCTTCGGCGCATCGGCCAGTGCGGCGGCTGCGAAGAGGAGCGGAACGAGCTTGCGCATGGGAGACTCCCTCGGGAGCGCGCATCGTACTCCCGGACGGGTTTGCGAGACTACCCGCGCGGCGCCGGACCGTCGATCCCGCGCTCGCGGCGGTCGCGCCGGCATTCGCGCGAGCCGGGTTGCACCTGGCGGCAGGAGGAAGGCCGAAGAGCGTAGATCGAGCAGGAGACCCGGACGCCGACGCGGCCGTGGAGCGCGATGCAGCGCTGCTCGGGCCCCCGAAGCTTCAGGTGCCGCTCGCCGGCGGCATTCAGGACCGTGAGGCGTCGCAGCAACGCCGGGTTGCGGGAGAGGGCGGAGCGCGCAGTCACCTGCACGTAGTCGACGTACCCTTCGGAGCGGTTCTCGTCGGTATTGCAGCAGCACGCGCCGCAGGCCTGGCAGTCGAAGATCACGCGGAGAGCTTCGCACGGACCAGCTCCGCCGGGCGCGGCATCTCCACCACTTCCGCCGGCGCGCGAGACTCGACGCGCAGAGCGAGCCCGGCGGCGCAGAAGCGTGCCGCGGCCCCGACCAGGAAGAGCGCGTGCGCGGCCACCAGCGGCTGGCCGAAGAGCGACCACGCGTCCGGCAGCAGCTTGACTGCCGCTCCGCCGGCCGCTGAGCCGATTCCCGCGGCGAGGCCGCCGGCCGCTGCCAGCGTCCCGACGTAGAACGAGCGCGTCGCCGGGCGCGAGAGCGCGATCGGAAGCGAGAAGGTGGCCAGCGCGAGCCCCGCGTTCGCCACCCCGCTGACCGCCGCGTCGAGCGCCAGCGGCCAGAGCCGCCCCTCGGTGGCGAAGATCCACAGCAGCGGAGAAAGGCAGAGCGCGAAGGCGCTGCTCGCCAGAACGGCCCGGACCCCGCCGCGGTCCACCACCCGTCCCCAGAGCGGCGCCGCGAGCATCCGGAAGACCGCGACGACGGCGGTGTAGAGGGCCATCCGCACGAACCCCATCCGGAGGTTCCCGATCATGTGCAGCGGATAGAAGGCGGCGGCGATTCCGCCCGCCGCGCTCCAGGCGATCTGGAAGGAAAGCAGGCTGCGCGCCCGCAGGTCCCGGAGCGGCGCGATGGTTTCGCGCAGCGGCGCGGCTTGCGGCGGGGTCGCACCGGAGGGCTCGTGCTGGCGGGCGAGGAGCGCCGTAGTCGCAGCGCCCACCACGCAGGAGAAGAGGGTGAGCAGGCACAGCGCGACGCCGGCCTCGCCGTGATCTCGGCCGGCATCGAGGGCGAAGCCCGCCGCGAGCGAGGCGCAGGTGGCGGCGAGCGCGCAGAGCGCGGAACGCTGCCCGAAGTACCGCCCGCGCACGCGGCCGGGGACCAGGTCCCCCATCCACGAGGTCCAGGCATTGTTGCCCATCACGTTCAGCGCGGCGGTGACGAAGGCGCAGGCGAGGAAGATCTGCTGCTTTGCCTCGAGCGGCAGCGGGAGCAGCGGGAGGAACACCAGCGGCAGGACCGACTGGCGCGCGATCCCGATCGTCCAGAGGGCCACGCGCCGCCCGCCGAAACGGCGGGTGATCCAGGAAGCCGGCAGCTGCACGAGCTGCGCCGAGAACGGCAGCGCTCCGAGGAGTCCGATGAGGAGGGGCGACAGTTCCAGGTAAAGCGCCCAGGCGGTGAGCACGCCTCCGGTGGTGCAGGCGGCGACCAGCTCGGCGAGCGCTCCTTCGGCGATGGATGTGCGGAGCGAGCGGCGCAACACGGCGAAAAGACAGTGCCACGCCCGGCCCTGTGCGCTGCAAGGCATTCTTTGTGCGCCCCGCCAGTACCCGGCCGAGCGCCTGCCCGTGCGCTCGGCCGGCGGGACGCTCACTTCACGGAGGTGCGGGACCTACCTTTGCCGGAAAGGAGGTACAGCATGCTCTGGACCATCACTGTGATCCTGCTCGTGCTGTGGGTTCTCGGGCTCGTGTCAGGTTCGGCTATGGGCGCCTGGGTCCACATTCTTCTGGTGCTCGCCATCATCAGCCTGATCTTCGCGGTGCTTCGCCGCGGCGCGACGGTCTGACGACGATCTTTCCGGGGGGCCGACAGGTTCGGAGGCGGCTTCGCAAGAGGCCGCCTTTTTTTCACCGCGAACGGGCAGTCATCCGGGGCAGCTTCTGCTTGAGGTCGAGCAAGGGCGCGAAGAGATCGGAGCGCTCCTCGACGCGGCGGAGCGCTTTGTCCGCCTCGAAGGTGAGGAGGCCGGGATCCTTCGCCCGCGACGACTCCCGCACCTCCTCCCAGGAGACGGGCATGGAGACGGTGGGCCGCTCGCGGGCGCGAAGCGAGTACACGCAGACGGTCGTCTTGTGCGGATCGTTCTGGCTCCAGTCCACCAGCACCTTTCCGCCGCGCAGCGACTTCTTCATGTTCGACACCACCAGCCCCGGCCGCTGCGCCGCGAGCGCGTCCGCCACGGCGCGCGCGAACGGCTTGGTCTGCTCGTAGGTCGCGCGGGTATTGAGAGGCAGGTAGACCTGGAGGCCTTTCGACCCCGACGTCTTCGCGAAGCAGGCCAGCCCCAGGCGCTCGAACGTCTCCCGCAGGATCAGCCCTACCTCGCAGCATTGGACGAGCCCTGCCGGCTCGCCGGGATCGAGATCGAAGACGATGCTGTCGGGCCGATCCACGTCCTTGCGGCGGTGCAGGGGGACGTGCATCTCGAGATCCGCGAGGTTCACCGCCCAGGCGAGGGTGGCGACGTCCTGGACGAGGCAGAACTGCATCGTCCGCCCGTTCTGATCGCTCCAGATCGGTGCGGTCTTCACCCACGGCGGCCGGTGCGCCGGACAGTTCTTCTCGTAGAAGAACTCGCCTTCGACGCCGTTCGGATACCGCTTGAGGGTGAGGGGCCGATCCTTGAGGTGGGGCAGGAGCACCGGGGCGATGCGCAGGTAGTAGTCGATCACCTGCGCCTTGGTGAAACCCGCTTTGGGATAGAAGACCTTGTCGAGATTGCTGAGCGTGAGGCGCCGGCCGCGGATGGCCACCTCCTGCGACGAGGTCACCCGCTCTTCCGCTTGCGCGAGCGCGCCGCCTTGGCGTGGTGCGGCCGCGACCTCTTGGCCGCGGCGCGGTGGTGCGGTTCGGGCTGCCGGCGGAGCTCGCCGCGCTCACGCAGCTCGCCGCTCTTCGCCGCAGCGAGGCTCTTCTCCAGCGCGTCCATCAGGTTAACCACCTTGCCGCGCGGCTCCTCGGGACGCTCCTGGGCGACGATCTCCTCGCCTTCGGCCTTGCGCTCGAGCAGGGCGAGGACCTGCTCGCGATAGTCGTCCTTGTACTTCTGGACGTCGAAGTCCGCCGCCAGCGAGCCGATCAGCTGCTCTGCCATCTTCAGCTCGCGCTCGCCGGGCTTCGACTTCGCGTCGGGCAGTCCTTCCAGGTCTTCCTGGGAGACCACTTCGTCGGCGTAGAGCATGGTGGAGATGGCGAGGGCGTGCTCCATCGGGCGCACCGCCGCGAGGTACTGCTTGGTCCGGAGGACGAAGCGGGCGATGCCCACCCGATGGGTCCGCTTCATCGCCTCGACCAGAAGCGCGTACGGCTTGATCGCGCCGCGATCCGGCACCAGGTAGTAGGTGCTCTCGTAGAAGATGGGATCGATCTGCGAGAGGTCGACGAAGTCCTCGATCTCGATCGCCTTGTTCGCGCGCGGGTTGAAGGCCTCCAGCTCCTCGCGCGTGACGGTGACGTACCTGCCCTTGCTGATCTCGAATCCCTTGACGATGTGCTCCCAGGCGACCTCCTCGCCGTCGAGGCTGCAGACGCGCTTCTGCTGGATGCGCCCGCCGTCCTTGTCGTGGAGCATGTGGAAGCGCACTTCCTTGGGAGAAGTGGCGGAGAACAGCTTCACCGGCACGCTGACCAACCCGAAGCTGATCGATCCGCTCCAGATCGGCCGCGCCATCGCTAGGCGACCTCTTTCGCCGCCGCTGCTGAAAGCAGGCCGAGCGGGAGCGCCGGCACGTCCACGGGCTCAGCCGGCTCCACTCCGAAATACCGGAAGAGCCGCTCCTGGTGCTGGCGCAGGCCGAGCAGACGGATCCGGTGGGTGGAAGACGACAGGGAGGTGGCGAGCACGGCGACGGCCGAGTCGACGAACTCGGTGATCCGGGAGAAGTCGATCGCTACGGCGAGCAGCGGCTCCTGATCGAGACGAGCCGAAAGATCCCAGGCGCACGCTCCTTCGAATCGGCCGCCGATCCGGTAGAGGGCTGTGCTGCCGTTCACTTCTCGCGCAACGGTGCAGCCGGGCATGGGGGATTCTCTCCGCGATTTGTGCATTGCAGGGGTAGCCCGCAATGGATGGGGACGAGAAGGCCGGCCGGCAAGCGTCCGAGCGCTTTTCGACAGGCAGATCAAGCGTCCGGTTTCTTGCAGGTCGCGAGGGGTCGGATTGTGGCGGTCAGGCTGGCGACTTCCGCCATCGCGACCAGAGGCGGCGGCGGCTTCGCTCGGCCGACTGCGCGGCCTTGGCCGCTCCCGGGGCGGCGATGCTCGGGCGCTCGATCTCGGGCGCCGGCGCCTCGCCCGGAGCGCGCGCACCCGCCACCTTCCCGCCGTCGGACGCATGCTCGAGGATCGCGTTCAGCTCGCCGCCGACGATGAACACCAGCCCGGTGATGAAGAACCAGGTGAGGAGGACGATCACGCCCCCGATCGCTCCGTACGTCTTGTCGTAGCTGCCGAAGTTTTCCGCGTAGAGCGAGAACACCCAGGTGAGCAGCAGCCAGAGGATGGTCGCCATCACCGAGCCGGGGGTGATGTAGCGCCACTGCTGCTTCACGTCGGGGAGGAAATAGTAGAGCAGCGAGAGCACCAGCATCACGCCCGCGGCGGTGATCGGCCAGCGCAGCCATCCCCAGAGCACGGCCCAGAACTGGTCGACGTGCAGCTTCGTCGCCAGCCACATCCCCAGGCTGCTCCCCAGGGCGAGGCCGGCGATGGCCAGCAGCATCAGGACCGAGGTGGCCGCGGTGACGATGAGCGCGATGCTCTGCACCTTCCACCACGGTCGCGACTCCTTCACGTCGTAGGAGAGATTGAGCGACGTGCGCAGCGCGTCCACGCCGCGCGACGCGCTCCAGATCGCCAGCACGAGGCCGAAGGTGAAGAAGCGCGGGCGCTGCCGGCTGATCAGCGAGGTGAGCTGGCCGCGGATGATGTTCATCGCCTCATCGGGCATCAGCGGGTCCAGCCGGGACAGCAGCTGGTTCAGGGTGTCCTTGACCGGGAGGTAGGCGGCGAGGGTGACCAACATGAAGAGGAAGGGGAAGAGCGCGAAGACGAAGTAGTACGCGAGCTGCGCCGCCCGATCGGTCGCCGCGTTGTCCTGGAAGCGCTTGCCGAGCTTCTTCAGCACTTGCCAGAGGGAGAGGTTCCACAGGGCCATCGCGGGAAAGGTAAGTCGTCTTCGCCAGGCGCGGCGGCAGGCGAGCGGCCGCCCGCGCGTTCAGACGAACGCGCCGACCACCGCGCCGAAGATCACGTGCGCCACCACCACCGCGACGGGCGTGCTCAGCCCGTAATGGAGAGCGAGCGGTCCGGGCGGCTCGATCTGCCGCAGCGACGTCGGCCCCTGGTGTGCGCTGGCCATTCGCGGGTGGATCGAGGGCAGGAGCGGCACCACCACCAGCAGCATCACCGCCGCGTGGATCAGCCCGAGCACGGCGCCGGACAGCGCGCCGCCGTGACCGATGGCGCGGAAGACGACCACGTAGAGGAGGGCGAAGAGCTGGCCGTTGATCAGGTGGGCGAAGAACCCGATCACCTTGGCGCGGTCGCGGCGGGCGGTGAACGCGGTCCCGAGCAGGTACGGCAAGCTCATGCGGGTCAGGTGGAGCTGCTGGGCGCCAGCCTCGAGGGTGGTGAGCAGCAGCGTCCCCACGAATCCCCCGAGCAGCGCGGACGGCCAGTTCACCTCCGTGCCTCCGCATCGCCGCGTCCTGCGAGGCGCTTCTTCCCCGCGAGGCGATCGCGCAACGAGAGGGCCGCGCTGATCAGGCCGATGTGCGTGTACGCCTGGGGAAAGTTTCCCAGCGCCCCGCCGGTTTCGGGGTCGATCTCCTCTCCGTAGAGGCCGACGTCGTTGGCGTAGCCGAGGAGCTTGTGCAGCCGCGCTTCCGCCTCCTCCGCGGTGCCGCCGCCGAGCGCGAGGTACTCCACCGCCCAGAAGCTGCAGATGCCGAAGGCGCCTTCGCCGCGGGTGAGCACGCCGCGGTACCTTCGGAGCAGCGCGGGGCGCACCTCGAGACGCTCCTCGATCCGGCGCCACGTCGCGCGCATCCGCGGCGCGTCCGCGGGACAGTACCCGTACCAGGGAAGCAGCAGGAGGCTCGCGTCCACTTCGGAACCGGCCAGCGTCTGCGTGTAGCTCTGGAGCTGTTCGCTCCACCCCTGCGACTCGACCTGCTCGCGGATGCGGTCCCGCGCGCGGGCGAACTCGCCCGTTGGCATCCCCGGCAGATGTCCGGCCTCGTGCAGCTCGCAGAGGTTCTGCAGCGCCGCCCAGCAGAGGACGCGGGAATGGGTGAAGTGGCTGCCGACGCCGCGCACCTCCCAGATGCCCTCGTCGGGTTCGTCGAAATCGCGCACCACCTCCCGGCCGAAGCCGAGGAGCATGTTCGCCATCGGGCGATCGAGCTCTCCCCCGCTGCGGACGAACTCGGCGACGGCGGCGATCACTTCGCCGTACGTGTCGAGCTGGACCTGGTCCTTGGCGGCGTTGCCGATCCGCACCGGGCGCGCGCCTCGGTACCCGGCGAGATGGGGGAGCTCGGTCTCGGGCGCGGGGCTCCGTCCATAGAGGTCGTAGAGCACGTGCAGCCTGGGCAGCGAGAGATTCGTCGCCAGCAGCAGCCAGCTCATGAAGCTCTCCGCCTCCTCGCGGTGCCCGAGGCCGAAGAGGGCGCGGGCGGTGAGCGCGGCGTCCCGCAGCCAGCAGAAGCGATAGTCCCAGTTCAGATCGCCGCCCGGGCGCTCGGGCAACGAGGTGGTGGGCGCGGCCACGATGGCGCCCGAGGGCGAGAACTGCAGGAGCTTGAGGAGCAGGGCGCTGCGGACCACCATGTCGCGCGCCGGCCCGTCGTACACGGTGCGCGCCGCCCATGCGCGCCAGAGCCGGACGGTGTCGCCGAGCGCCTCGGCCGCCCGCTCCGCCGTCGGCGGCGGGAGCACCGCGGGCGCGTCGCCGGCATACCCGAGCGAGAACTGCAGCTGTTCGCCGGCGCGCATCCGCACCTCGAGGCGCCCTTCGGTCCCGAGCGGAGCATCGGTGACCAGCGTGAGGATCTCGCCGCGGCGCACTTCGACGCGGAGCCCGAGCTTCCCCAGCGAGCGGATCTGCGGGCGGCGCCGCGCGTAGTCGGGCCGGGGATCGAAGACCACTTTCAGCGTCACCTCCCCGGCCTCGCAGCGCGCGATCCGCAGCAGCTCGTGCGCCGGCTGCAGGCGCGGCGCGAACCCCTCCTGCACCGGCATGAAGTCGGTGACCGAGAGCTCGCCCCCGGCGGAGAAGAAGCGCGTGCGCAGCACGTTGGTCTCGTTCAGGTACGCGCGCTCCGACCGGAACGGTTCCGCGGGCGACAGCGAGAACCTCCCTCCGCGCTCGTCGTCGAGGAGGGCGGCGAACAGGGAAGGGCTGTCGAACTGGGGCCAGCAGAGCCAGTCGAGCGATCCCGACCGCGCGATCAAGGCGGCCGACCGCCCGTCGCCCACGATGGCGTAGTCCTGGATGTTCGCGCTCACGCGCTGGCCCGCTCGAGGCGAGCCCCGGCGCGCTCCAGCACCACCGCCTCGTCGAACCAGAGCGCGTGGGCAAGCCTTCCCAGCGACTCCGCATCGTGCGGCCAGGTCCCGCTCCGCACCACGCTCCAGAGGGCGTTCTGGATCGACCAGAGGTCGAGGTGCATCCCCAGGCGGGTGGAGAGCGTGACCAGCTCCGCCGCGTGCAGGACCGCCTCGCGTCGCCCTGCCAGCGCCTTCTCGAACAGCGTGCGCACCGCGGCGAGGAACGGGCCCCGCATCGCCTCGAGATCGATCCGCGCGCCCAGCCGGCGCGCCAGCTGCGCGAGGGCGAGGAGCTCGCCTTGCGCGAGCTGCGGATCCACCCGCCCGCCGGCCAGCCGCCGCGTCAGGTCCACCGCCTCGTGCGTCACCGCCACGTCGGCGGCCACCTGCAGCGGCCGGGGCACCGGAGAGTCGATCTCGCGGAGGAAGTCGATCAGCCGCCGGTTCGCCTCGTAGATCGTCAGGTAGTCGCTCTCGTAGCGCGCCATCGTCTCGCGCAGGAGCCGCCCGGCGACCTCGCGGCGCTCGTCGAGGAAGAGGTCGCGCAGGGTGTACTCGCGGCCGGGGAACTCGCGGTCGATCTCCCGGACCACCTGCGCGAGGGAGAGGCGGTTGAAGGCCTCGAAGAGCCGCTCCGCGCTGCGGGTGAAGCGCTCCGCGTCCCACGGGCGCACGCCGCAGCGGAAGTCGGCGCCGGAGAAGTGCAGGACGCAGGTGGTGAGGTCGATCTGCTCCTGCGTGACCAGGCTCTTCACCTCCACCCGCGCGAAGGAGAGCGCCGCCGTTCCGGCGTCCTCCCGCCGGCGGAAGCTGGTCTGCACCTCGTGGCAGAAGATCCGGGTCCTGCGGGGAAAGTCCTCCACCAGCCCGGCGATGGCGTAGTGCGCGGCGACCGTCTCCAGCGACGCGATCGAGGGCTGCACCTCCTGCTCGTAGACGCGGCGCGCGTTCTCGCGTTCGGGGAGATTCGAGGCGGCCTTTTCCAGCGCTTC
>Ga0070741_10010678_pt1 | contig 17240 bp, 13 predicted proteins | sample Coa_R1_4_FD_66440 | JGI IMG/M metagenome (GOLD analysis project Ga0070741, IMG submission 66440) | Surface soil microbial communities from Centralia Pennsylvania, which are recovering from an underground coalmine fire - Coalmine... | ecosystem: Environmental > Terrestrial > Soil > Unclassified ...
AAAGCAGTCATGTCGCCTCGGATGCGTCAACGGATACGGCTGATCGCGGTCGTCTGGCTCGGCTGGACGATCGCTGGGCTCTTTTACATCATCCAGGACACGGTGCCGCGGCTCTATCGAGGCGGTGCGGTCCCATGGAAATATGTGTTCGTCGGCTGGATGACGGGCATGTATGTTTGCGCCGCGCTCACACCGGCGCTCCTCTGGCTTGGCAATCGGTGGCCGATCGAACGCCGCGTCACCTACACCCCATTGCACCTCTGTTTCAGCGTGATTTTCTCGGTGTTGGCGACGGTGCTCGAAGTCCCGATACTGTTACTGCTCGGCGTCTTCCCAGCGCCGGAGCCGCCTCCGTCGATTGTCGGGGGCATCGCAATCATGTTGTCCTTCGGCATCCAGAGCGGTGTCATCCGCTATTGGGCTGTAATCGCGCTCCATGCGGTGTACCGGTCGCAGCAGAACGCCAAGACTCGTGAGCGGGAGGCATTGGACCTGAGGGTGCAAGCATCCGAGCTCGCCCAGCAGCTTGCAACGGCGCAGCTGAGCTCCCTGAAAATGCAGTTACAGCCGCATTTTCTCTTCAATACGCTCGGTGCAATCATGGTCCTGATCCAGCAGCAGAAGACGGCACAGGCCAAACGCATGGTCGAAAAACTGGGCGATCTCCTGCGCCTCACACTCGAGGATGTTGAGGCACAGGAAGTCCCGCTCTGGCGCGAGCTCGAATTCCTGCGCTTGTACCTCTCCATCGAGCAAGTCCGGTTCGAGGACCGGCTGCGGGTGCATATTGCCCAGACGGGGTTATCCGAAGTTCTCGTGCCGCATATGCTGCTGCAGCCGATCGTTGAGAACGCGGTTCGCCATGGTCTGGGTCAGAGCGAGGAAGCGGTGACCATCGAAGTGGTCGCGACCAGCTCGGATGGGTTACTCAAACTCACCGTGTCCGATGATGGACCTGGACTGCTCTCGCCCAAGCCCGGCCACTCCGGAATCGGGCTGACGAATACGAGAAGCCGGCTGCTGAGACTCTACGGCGATAGCGCGCATCTGGTCATTGAGCCAGCATCGGTCCGAGGTGTGCGGGTTACGATCACGCTGCCGGTCCGCACGGTTCCGCCGGAGGGGTCACGGTGCGATTGAATGTCCTTGTTGTAGATGATGAGCCCATCGCGCGCGAAGGGTTGAAGTTGTTACTCGGCCGCCAGTCTCAGGTCGAGTCTATTTCGGAAGCGCGCAACGGACGAGAGGCGATCGCTCGTATCCGTGAGCAGAGACCGGATCTCGTACTCCTTGACGTGCAGATGCCTCGCACGGATGGCTTTGCAGCCGTCCACGCCATTGGAGCAGAGCGCATGCCGCCGATCATCTTTGTGACCGCGCATGACCAGTATGCGATCCGGGCGTTCGAGATCGCAGCGATCGACTATCTCCTGAAGCCGGTAACCGAAGAACGCTTCGATCTCGCCTTCAAGCGGGCACTCCAGAGGCTACGAGGCGCCTCGCACGAGGATGCCACCAAACAATTGACGACGATGCTCGATGCCATCGCGAATCCGCCGCGGCAACCTGAGCGATTCGCGGTTCGATCCGGCGAAAACACCTCTTTCGTACCAGTCAACGAGGTGGATTGGATCGAAGCCTTCCAGAACTACGTTCGGCTCCACGTAGGTCCGACAACTTATTTATTGCACGTACCGATGAACACCATTGAGGGTGTGCTCGATTCCAACCGCTTCCTGCGTATCCATCGATCACACATCGTCAACGTCGCTCGTATCGTGCGGCTGTGGCCGATCGCGCATGGTCAGTATGCGGTTGAACTCAAGTCGGGAGAACGTCTGCAATCGGGGCGCACCTACAGTGAGCGCATCCGCCGCGCGCTGGGAAATCCGTTCTGATTACGTCGCCTCCTCCGGCACGCGTGTGAGCTGTGTGTACACGATCTGCCAGCGCGTGCCGGACCTCGCCCAGACGTGAGCGATGCGTAGCATGCGCTGCTGACGTTTGCCATCCTGAGTCCAGGCCAAGTGCAACAAGCCACCGGTTATCGCGGCGTCCCGCCACACCTTCTGCACCGGTTGCTCGATCACGTAGGGATCGATCTTGAATCCCGGCCGCGCGAAATCGGACAGATAGCTCTGCTTGTCCTGCACCGTCGAGTCTGAATTGACCAGCACATAGTCCTCGGCGACGAGCGATGAGAGTGTCGCCACGTCGTTGTGCAACGTCGCCTGGTCGTATTCCCTTACAGCTCTGGCCAGATCAGCGGGCAGTCGGGCGCCTTTTGAGCCGCTCGCGGCAGCTCCGACAACCGTTGCCCCCAGTGCGGGCGCGATCGCCACCGCAGTCAGTAGCCTGCGGCGTGCCCAGACGATGTTATTGTCGGCTCGCTTTCGCATGAGAGTGCGGTGCTCCCGGTTGAAATCGTTCTTCATGGTAGCGACGGCTCGAGGTTCCGCCAGGGCCACTTTGCGCACGGCGCGCCGGCCACTCGCCTGGAGCAGAACTGAGGTAAGGATAGGTGGCCGCAATTCGGCGGCCGCGAAGCGAGTGTACGGCGGCGCTTAGAGATAGCGCTAACATCGTGCTATGATTGTTTGAGTATTGCCGTGGGCCTCTGGGGGGATGGATTTGCGCTATCGGGTGCTTTGCGCAGCTTGCGTCATTTGCGGCTGTTCCGCGGCCTATGCCGACTCGGTGAAGTCGGTGCACGTGCTTTCCGGCGGCGTCGAGGTCGCCACCCAGGAGGGCTCTCTCACGATCGAGCCCTGGTCGGATTCAATCGTCCATGTGCGATTCGGCCCGGTCGGGTACACCGGCAATTACAACCCGGCGGTAATCGCCCGCCCGTCCCGAGTGGCCGTCACGGTCCGCCAACAGCGTGATGCCTACGTGATCAGCGCGGGCAGGTTGCGAGTTCGGATCGCAAAGGCGAGTGCACTGCTGTCGTTCGCGGATGAAACAGGCTCGACACTGCTCGAAGAGGCTCAGCGTACCCTAGGCAAGGGCACAATGGCCGCCTTCAACACGCGCGCGATCATCTATGGCCTCGGTCAGCACCAGAACGGGCAGTTGGACTACAGCGGCACGACGGTTCATTTACAGCAAACCAATGGTGACGTGGGTGTGCCGATGATGTTGAGCCCTGCCGGGTTCGGCATCCTATGGAACAACGCCTCCGTGATGGATGTGGATGTTGCAAAACCTGGCGCTTCGTTTCCTCTGGTGGTTCGCAATGAGGCAGGCGCCGGCATCGATTATCATTTCATCCTGGGCCCTGAAGCTGACGCTGTGATCGCTGGCTATCGGTGGCTGACGGGTGATGCGCCGTTGATGCCGCGATGGAGCTGGGGCTTCTGGCAGTCACGCGAGCATTACGAAACCCAGGAACAGGTGTTGGGCGTAGCTCGCACGTACCGGGCGATGGGCGTACCGCTCGATGCTGTCGTTCAGGATTGGCAGTATTGGCGGCCTGGAGAATGGGGCTCCCACCAGTTCGACCCGGCCCGATTCCCGGACCCCGCGGGTCTGGTCAGGTCCCTGGATGCGATGCATGTTCACCTGCCCATTTCGGTATGGGCGCGCTTTGACCCCGGGACTGCGAATGCCCAGGCGCTCGAGGCAGCCGGAGGCCTGTTCCCGCTGACTTACAAGAATGTCTATCCGCGCGGGGAGGGCCGCTGGTATGACGCCTGGAACCCGGTGGCGCGCGATCTGTACTGGCGACAGATCATGCAGAGTCTGGGCAGGATGGGCTTTGAGGCGTGGTGGCTGGACGCATCGGAAGCCGAGCTCGGCGGCCACTGGGGCGAGATGCGACAGGTGCAGAGCGCAGCCGGTCCGGGCGCGGACGTTTATAACAGCTATCCGCTGCTGCACACGAGCGCCGTATACGACGGGATGCGCCGTGACCTTCCCGACAAACGTGTCATGATCCTGACTCGCTCGGCTTACGCGGGTCAACAGCGCAACGCAGCGCTGACCTGGTCCGGTGACACTCAAGGCAACTGGGAATCGTTCAGAAAGCAGATCCCGGCCGCGCTCGACTTCTCGATGAGCGGAATTCCTTACTGGTCGGCGGACATTGGTGGCTTCTTCGGCGGGGATCCGCACTCGCAGAGCTATGCGGAGCTGTTTACCCGCTGGCATCAATTTGCAATCTTCACTCCCCAATTTCGCGTGCACGGTACCAATGGCGGCAAGGAGATCTGGAATTTCGACGGCGCCGTGCAGGCGAACCTCATCGCGGATCTGAAGCTGCGCTATCGCCTGTTGCCCTATATTTATTCGCTGTCCTGGGATGTGACGACGAATCGTGGCTCCCTGATGCGCGCGCTCGCCTTCGACTTTCGCGCCGATCCCAGGGCGTTGCACGTGGTCGATGAGTACCTTTTCGGCCGGGCATTCCTGGTTGCGCCTATCCTGGAAGCCGGTGTAACACAACGCAGCCTTTACTTGCCTGGACACGACTCCTGGTTTGATTTCTGGACCGGCAAGCGCTTGGAGGGAGGGAGGAACCTCACAGCCCAGGCGGACTCGAGCACCATTCCGGTGTTCGTTCGTGCCGGGAGCATCGTCCCGCTGGGCCCAGTCAAACCCTATGCCGATGCGCCCTCGGATGATCCCCTCGAAATCCGGGTGTATCCGGGCCGGAATGGTCAGTTCACCCTCTATGACGATGCAGGCAACGGTTTCGGGTACCTCCATGGAGAGCTCAGCCTGACCCGCTTCACTTGGGATGACCGACGCCGGACACTCGCGATTGCCGCGCGCGAGGGGCGCTATCCCGGCATGCCTGAGTCGGTGACGCTCAAAGTGGTTTGCGCCACCGTACCCAGCGTTTCCCGCGAGGTTCGTTACTCGGGGAAGGTGATGCGCGTAGAGTTACCACAGTGTCGTTGATAGAGGCTGCGCCGAGGCGCTAGAGTTACAAGATGGCTCATCGCTCTCAAACGATTGTCTGGCGGACCATCGTGCTCGCGGGTCTCACCGCGGGCGCGCTCGATCTCATCTTCGCGCTCGTCTTCTATGGCCTGAAAGGGATCAGTCCCGAGCGCCTTTTGCAGGGCATCGCCACAGGCCTGTTTGGTCGCAGCTCATTCCAGCTGGGCCTCGCCAGCGTGGCAGTGGGCGTGATCGTGCATTTCTTCGCATCGATCTGTGCGGTGCTCGTCTACTACCTGGCGAGCCTGCGGTTTGCGCTGCTCACGCAGCGTCCGTTGGTGTCCGGCGCAGTTTTTGGCATAGGCATGTATCTCACCATGAACTTCGTCGTGATCCCGCTCTCCCGGATCGGATTCCGGGTGCCTTCGCTCGGCAGCGCGATCGGTGAGCTGTGTTCACACATCTTTCTGTTCGGATTCAGCGCCGCGCTCATCATCGCGAGTGCCAGGCAAACCGAGATGCAGGTGAGCGGCGCACGGCGCTGACCTTGAGAGACAACGCCGTGTGCGTGAGAGTTTCCGCTATTCGGGATCGTTCGGGTTATTGAACAAAACACCGAGCTTGATGCTGCCATGGCCCTGCTGCGGGAAACCCACTGCCGCGGGGTTGCCTGGATCGAGGCTCGACGCCGTATCGTCTGGCGGGAACAGCACGAGCGAGTTGAGGAACTCGATTAGCGCGCTCTTGGAGGTATCTGGCAGCGCTGCAAAGGCATCCCGCTGGGCCTGCGCTTCGCCGCCGTGGCGCAGGATTACTTCCCGTAGATTCACGCTTCGACCGTCGTGGCCATATGGCGCGGTCGAGCCGACGCCCCACAGCGGCGGCGTCATGAATAGCGTCTGTGTCGTTCCGTCATAGTTGCGCTCGTGGAAGTTCGGGCCGAGATCGTGCCGTTTCAGGTCGGCGAAGAAGTTATGCACCACGAATGACTGTTGCGCCGGCAGTTTCAAGGTCGGGAAACCCGAGCCATCGTTCGTTTCGGTAAACTTCAAGCTGGCCGTCGCGAAGAGCTCATTGAAGATGCCCCGCTGCGGGTCGTAGGCGGTTTCAAAATCGGCGACGCGGCGGTCGTGATTGATCGCTAGATCTTGAATGTGGCAGCTATTGCAGCCGATCTGATTGAATGTCACGAGCCCTTGTTGAGTCACGGACGTCTGTTCATAGTTGGCGGGTTTGAAGTAGTTCAGAAGGTAGAATTCTTCGAAGTCGACCAGTGCGGTGGGTAATTCGTTGGTCACGCCATCGCCGTCGTTGTCCTGGCCGGGGAAAGAATCCGGTGGGGCTTCGATCTTATCGAGCTGACCATTCAGGACCATGCCCGCCGGTGTCGTAAACAGCCCACCGCTGGACGCCTGCGCCAACTGCGGATCGACGGCCTCGATTCCCATTTCCGCCTTGAATGCGCCGACGAGGAATTCGCGAATCGAGATCGTTCCACCTTGGGCGCCAAATGGCCGAACGCGCAGATCCGGGTTGACGCCCACGACTTGTGACGTGTCCACGGAACCATTGGGGAGCGCCCTGATGGTGCCGTAGCCGATGCCCTTGCTCGTCAGCGCGAGCGAGACTGTGGTGTTGGTACTGCGTGCCTGCGCGAGTGCTTGTGTTCGAATCGCGCGCAAGTCTGCAGTGATCTCGTCGGCCAGCATTTCCTTGACGCCAAGGCCGAACAGGTGGGGGGCGTCGCGGCTATCTGGCCTCGTTGCAACATTGCCGCCTGAGCCGGCCGAGCCGCGTGGGCGCCCATGACAACCGCCACAACTGTCCGAGAGACCCGCACCGATCCTTGGATCAGCCTCGATGTTTCCAGTGCCGTCCCCGACACGTGGCCCGAGTCCCTGCCACTTGGTGAATTTGCGTTGAAAGAGCTGTCGTCCCCGACGAATCGCGCGGGCCGGATCGCGCTTGATGATGTAGATGGAAGAGTTCGGCGTCATCACATCACCGACGCCCGCTCCATTCTCCTGACCCAGGGATTTCGCGATCCCGACGTTGGCCGTGTTCGGCGACTGTTGGAGGTCGACCAGCTGGGCTTTCGCGGTTGGTGGAGTGCCGGCAACGATTGCCAACGTGAGATAAAGAGTCGGCAACGAGCTCAAACGTCTGACGCGTTCCATGCGATCTCTCCCTTTGGCCAGGATCCCTTCGGGTGTCGAGGCTAGGCGGAGGTGGGATCATGGAGAATAGATCTGTTGATCTAGATAGGGTCGGGACCAGGACTAGATCCTCGGCGTGCGCTCGAGTTTCGCTGTAGGTAAAGTCGTAGCCCTTGGACGGGAGTCGTCCCGGCCCGGAAGAACCGAGCCCAAAGTCTGGGCGGCGGTCGCGACGAGCTTCATCGACCTCTGCATCCTGAGCGCCTCGGGTCACGATCAGATCAGCGATCCGCAGGCATTTCCCAGCCCTGTGATCTGCACTGGCCCGAATGCGCTCGGTACGGATCCGGTACAGGTCTCTCGGTGCAGGCGCCCAGCATGATGATATCCGTAAGTCCGGCCTCGATCACCGCAGGCGATCCGGCGTGTGCGGCGTCTTGTTAGCGAAGCGCTCTTACCCATGGAGGATGTGGTAGCCGATACCGGTGATTCCGAGGAACACCGCGCCTGCAAGGCTCATCAAGATCAGCACCATCCCAGCCCAGCTCGCGGGATGCGGCCTCTTCCGGGTGACGATGTCATACGTGAGCAGCAAAGCAAAGATGATGAGCAACCCGGCGATCGCATAGTTTCTTCCCGCCTCCAGGCCTCCCGCGAATACGGGCCACCTCGGAAAACGCGCCAGGGCTGGTCCAATAATGGACATCGACGCGAGCAGGATCAGTCGTTTGTGCGCCTCCGGATTTTTGCGAAACACGACGGCGAGTGATACGAACGCGCCAAACATAACCAGGGTGAAGAAGTTTGCCCAAATGACGACGTTCTCCCCATCCGCGGGGGAGTCGATCCGGTCTCGTTGCGCTAATGGCTCGAATTGAGCCCGTCGGTTGAGGTACTACGGCAGTGTTGAGGGGGATTTCACGAGGATCAGGTCACAATACTCGTGCGACACGGAAGCCGAGATCGACGACGCGAAGCCAAGCGGGGTCATTCCACCGATATGCGGAGCGCAGCCCGGTCGGGTTGGAGTCCCACGTGCCGCCTCTGTTGACCCGCACCGTGCAGTCGCCATCGGTGCGGGGGGAGCCGTCCGCCGGCGCTCCGTCATAACTTGCCGACCAGCAGTCGGAGACCCACTCCATGATGTTGCCCGCCGTGTCGTAGAGGCCGAAAGCGTTGGGCTTGTAGCTCCCGACGGGCGCCGTGAAGACGTGTCCATCGTGACACGGCACCACATGTCCCGGGTTGGGATTGCGAGGGGCTGGGCTTTCCCACTGCGCCTTCGGGAATCCCTCCACGAGCGTGAGGTCGACTCCGTTGCCGTATTCGCAAGCTTGCTTCTCGTCGTCACCCCAGAATGCCTGTGTAGCCGTGCCGGCCCGTGCGACGTATTCCCACTCCGCCTCAGACAGAAGCCGATAAGCGTGGCTGGTTTTTCTGCTCAACCATTGTGTATAAGCCTGAGCTTCCTCCCAGCTTACACACACCGCCGGGTCCCGGTCGGTCTGCGGAAATGGCGTCGTATGCCAGTTCAGCCCTGCTTTTTTTGGCCAGTTCGGCGGCTCATGAACATTGCAGCCATCCGGATCGCGCAGCTGGGTTTCCAGCGCGAAACGCGCATACTCATAGCGAGTCACCTCGAATTTACCCACGCCAAACATATGACTGAGGGTAACGCGGTGCTGCGGCTGTTCGATACGGTCTCTAGCCTGAAGCGGATCGTTGGCGGGCGAGCCCATCAAATACGTGCCCGGAGGTACAACGACGATCTCGGGGCAGACCTCGGGGCAATCGCGGAAGGACTGACCTGGCTCGTAAGCCTGGTTGGCGTGCACTAGGCCACAGAACGCCGTGCATACGAGGAATGCGACCAGCTTCGTGTGTCGAGTGGTTTTTACGGGCGTGCGCGGCATCAAGGGAGCTCCCGCGCCACTCGAAATCCGAGATCGACTACGCGGGTCCTTTCGGAGTTGTCATCTCCTCTGTGCGCCGAGCGCAATCCAGTGGGCATCGCGGTCCAGGAGCCACCGCGATTGACTCGCTCCCTGCAATCAGATCTGGGTACACGTGCGCTGCCGTCGTTCGGCGCGCCTTTGTAGTTGGCCACCCAGCAGTCCTCGACCCACTCGAACGCGTTTCCTTCCATGTCATATAGCCCGAATACATTGGGCTCGAGGCTGCCGACCGGCGCGGTGAATACGTATCCGTCGTGGCACGAGACGGTATTTTCCCATTTCCCTGTGGGAAACCGCTCCGTCAAAGTTGCATCGACACCGTTGGCATATCGACATGCCTGGCCCTGATCATCACCCCAGTACGACTGGCCGGTGCTTCCGGCTCTATCGGCGTACTCCCATTCCGCCTCGCTCAGCAGCCGGTATCTGTGGCCTGTTTTCGCGCTAAGCCATCTGGTGTACGCCTTTGCCTCCTGCCAGCTGACACACACTACCGGATCGCGGCCGGTCTGCGGAAAGCCGGTGTTGTGCCAATTCAGGCCCATGATCTTCGGCCAGCGTGGCGGCTCATGAACATTGCAGCCATCCGGATCGGAAAGGACGGTCTCGCGTGCGAAGAGAGCAAATTCATCCCGCGTCACTTCGTACTTCCCCACCGCAAGCGCATAGGCGATCGTCACCCGGTGCTGTGGTTGTTCCTCGCCTGCTGGATTCTGGTGAGGATCATCCGGGGCTGCGCCTATCAGATAGCTACCCGGTGGAATGACAACGAGCTCTGGACACCCTTTGGGACAGTCTCGGAACGATGACCCTATCTTGTGTTCCTGGGTTTCGGCGCGGCCTGTCACAGATAGGCCTGCGATCAGCAGCAGACCGACCGAATTCGCGGCTATTGCGGCTAGGGCGCTCGGACGGACGGACATGATATGGCCTCTGCGTCGTGGTCTAGTGGGCCTAGACAATGCGCTGGCCACCGTTGGCGGAAGAAGCGGATGAAACGCCAACTTGCGTCAACATCATGCCAACGCGAACGACCGTGCGTCCGCAGCCCGCTGGGCGTTCGGCGCTAGCTGCGGCGCAATCGACGGACTTCCGCAAGCTCCCAGACAGCCAGCGCAGGCACTCCGATCATGAGGTCGCGCGCTCTACGGATGAGAGATAGGGAAAGAGAGAGGTGCGGCGGCACGCCAAATGCCGCACCGAGGGCCATGTAGGATATCTCCTGTACACCCAGTGCGGCCGGGACGAGCAGACCCACACCCAGTGCGGTGCTCAGCATGCCTTCGATCGCCATCGCATCAACGAGGTCGATGCGCGCTCCGAGCAGATGATATGCAACCCAGATGTTCCCGCCGCCGCCAAACCAGCACACGACATGCAATGCTGACGCGCTCGCGACACGGCGGCGCCGGTGAAACAACTCTCCGATCGCTCGTTCCAGGTCATTGGCGCATTCCGGCGCCTTGCGTGTCCAATGACTCAACAGTCGAGTCACTCCGCTCCGTAACAGACGTGCGAGCTGATGTCGAAGAGCAAATACCAGGAACGCGCCGGCTACGATTACCCCGAGCCCGATTGCCATTGGCGCTAGCACAGACGCGTCGGCCTTGTGCGCCAGCACCGCCAGCCCGAAACCGAGAAAAGGTACGAGAGCAACGGTCTCCGCGACTACATCGACAACGCTAGCAGCGACTGCGGGAGCGAAACCGGAGCCGCCCAACACCAGAGCTCGCGCGCCCAGAACCAGGCCGCCGATTTCAGAGAACGGCAGACACCTGTCACCGGCTTCGCGAACCAACCGTCCCCAGATGACATTCGGCAGAGAAACAGCGGGACAGAGCAACCACCAAGCCGCTCCAAGCAACACAAATACGGCAAGCTGCCAGAGCAGCACGATGATGAGCCCGTGCCATCCGATGGCGACGGATGCCTGGAATACCTTGTTGCGGCCGAACCCGACAACCGCGGCAATACCGAGTGCCAGGCCGACCAAGGCAATAGCAATGCTGACGGTCTTGCTCGAGGAGGGCTTGCTGTGAGGCATTCATGAGAGTCTCTCATATCGGGTCCAGAGGCGCGGGCCCCGCGCAATCACCACTGCCTCAAGTAGATCAGACCTGCTGCAAACACGAAATAGAAGACTCCCAGCCACGCCATCCGTGCGGCGGTGAGCGCGTTTCGGTGCAGCAGGAGCAGCAGGCCGATGATCGAGGCTGTCGTGATCACGCCGGACAAGATCAACGGCGCATCGAACATCCAACGCGTGAAGAACAGACCGAAGGCGCTCGGTACGGTGGCCTGAATCATCATGGCACCGCTGATATTGGCGACGGCCAGGCGTTGCTTGCCCTGTCGAATCCAGATGATCGCGTTCATGGTCTCCGGTAGCTCGGTGGCGATCGGACTGAACAACAAGGCAACGACGGTAGGCGACACGCCCATCCACGGGCCGATCTTCGCGAGCTGCTCGACGAATAAATGCGAAGCGCTGAAGGTGACGAGCAGCGCGAGTCCGGTCTGAAGCATGATCCAGATCATGCCCGGATCCGTCTCCTTGGGCCGAAACGTGAGCGGCTCCAGATCCAGGTGCTCTTCTTCCTCTTCCTGTCGTACCTCTTTCCAAAAGTAGAGGGCGTAGGCGATGAGGAAAGCAAAACCCAACAGCGGCTTGAGGGAAAATGCAATCAGGCCGAGCACGAGTTTGACGATGAAGATCAGGAGGAACCAGGTCTGATCCCGACCGAGACGCCCGCGGTGAAAGGTCAGTGCCGCCGACCCATGCCGATCGCGATTGGCCAGGATCGCGAGGCCGACCACAGCATAGGCCACCGTGCTGAGCACCAGCGGTCCGCCGAGTGCGGCGCCAACGCCGATGTTCTTGGAGGCCTCGTCGTGTCCAGAAAGGACCGCCACCAGCGTCACGACGCTTTCCGGCAGCGCCGTGCCGAAAGCCGCCAACACGGTACCGATCGCGGTTTGGCCGATGCCGATCTTGCGCCCCAGCCATTCCACACCGTTCACGAACAGCTCGCAGGCGAAGTAGATCAAGCCGGCGGAAACGATCAGCAGTACGATCGCCGTCGGAATTGAAGCACTCATCGAAGGATTCCCCTGGGGGCCGGACGATCGAGCCAATAGCACAAGCTCCTGCCCGGCCCGGGTCGGAACCTATGCCATTGGTCTCGCCACACCTTTCGGCTGGATGCACCATGACCGAAGGTCAAGTGTGTTGATGCATCCGCTCCCGGTTACCGAGAGCTGGCTACTCCCCAAAGACGGGCGCAGCGTAGCAGAACTTCGGCTGCCAGGCGAGTCGCAATGCGCGAACGGTGCTCGCAGCGCCCGAAACGCCCTACAGGCCCCCATCCTGTTTTAATCCGCACAAGTGCCTATAGGCATCGCGCGGTCGGCGGGATCAACTATGGAGCATGGGCAGTTCTCGGACACTCCTCGTAATCGGCGGCGGCATCGCGGGTCTATGCGCGGCGGTCTATGCGCGCCGCTGCGGCTACGACGTGGAGTTGCTGGAACAGCACGAGATCCCTGGAGGTCTTGCAACCAGTTGGTCGCGAGGTGCCTATAGGTTCGAGACTTGCCTACACTGGCTACTGGGTTCGAGCCCGGCAAGCCCGATGTACCGGCAATGGAGCGAGTTGTTCGACATCGGGCGGCTGCAATTCATCTATCCGGAGGAGTTTGTTCGTATCGAGGACTCCCACGGCGAGGCCTTGAGTATCTACACCAACGTTGAGCGTATGCAGGACACGCTCATGCGGCGTTCGCCGCAAGACGCTGAGGCGATACGCGATTTTGCTGACACGGTGCGCGAGTTTGCAGACCTGCCGCTTCCTGATCCCAGTGAGCACGGGCCCGCCGCTTGGCTGGGTTATCTACGTCTGCTGCCCGAGGCCGCGCGCCTGCACCGCTTCGCTAGGATCAGCGTTGCCGAGTACGGCGCTCGCTTCCGCGACCCACTGATCCGTGCCTTCTTCGATGCAGGAGAATCGTCGCAGATGATGGCGATCACCTTGGCCTTCACACTTGGATGGCGGGGCACGGGTCAGGCGGGCTATCCGCTCGGGGGTTCCCAGGCGGTGATCGGTCTCATTGCCGATAATCTGCAACGACTGGGTGCACGCCTGCGCCTTTCGGCGCGAGTGCAGAGCATTCTCGTCGACCGGGATGCCGCCGTGGGCGTGCGACTCGAGAGCGGGGAGACCTTACACGCCGATCGGGTGCTCTCTGCGGCTGACGGCCACGCGACCCTGCAACGGCTGCTCGGCGGTCGCTACACCGAGCGGCACCTCGCGGCTGCTTACTCGAACTGGAAGCCTTTCCCGTCCTATCTGCAGATCTCGCTCGGGATTGGGCAGGATTTATCGCATCTGCCTGGATTCGGCTCCCGGGTGCTCGATGAGCCGCTCGCCCTGGATCCACAAACCGAGCTGAAGCAGCTCTCCTATCGCTGCTTTCACTTCGATCCAACCTTTGCACCTCGTGGAAAAACAGCACTCACGTGCTTCCTGCCGACGTACGACTGTGACTACTGGGTACAGCTGCGCGAGCGAGCACCGGAGCGCTATCGCGCTGAGAAAGCGCGCGTTGCTGAGGCCGTTGTCGACATCCTCGCGCGCGCTCATCCGGGGCTGCGCCAGAGTATCGAGGTGATGGACGTCTCGACGCCTGCGACCGTGGTTCGTATCACTGGCAATTGGCGCGGGAGCATGGAGGGCTGGCTGCCGACTCCGCGGACGGGACTGCGGTCGTTGCCGAATCGTCTGCCAGGGCTTGCGAACTTTTACATGGCTGGCCAGTGGGTCATGCCGGGTGGTGGCTTGCCAGGAGGATTGATAAGCGCGCGCGGCGCGATCCGCGACCTGTGTACCCAGGACGGGGTGCGTTTCATGGATGGCGCGCACCGGCTCGCCTGAGGATAACTTTCGAGATCAGGAGCGGCTCGCGATCATGAAATTTCTAATGGTTTATGGCACCACGGAAGGTCAAACGCAGAAGATTGCACGTTTCGTGGCGGACCGTCTGCAGCGACAGGGACACGAGGTGCAACTCGTCAATGCGGTCGAGGTAGCTCCGGAGGTTGATCCGAGTGACTTCGATGTCGTAATCGCCGCGGCATCGGTCCATGCGGGACGGTACCAGTCGGCGATCATCCATTTCGTCAAGGACCATCTGGCCGCTCTGGGCACACGACCCAACTCGTTTCTCTCTGTCTCGCTCGCAGCTGCCGGTCATGACAAAGACGATGTCGAGGGTCTCGAAAAATGCGTTGCGGATTTCATTCATGAAACCGGTTGGACGCCCAACACCATCCATCATGTCGCTGGAGCCTTCCGCTACACCTCGTATGATTTTCTGAAGCGATGGGCCATGAAGTACATCGCGTATCGGAAAGGCGGTCCGACGGACACGAGTCGTGACTACGAGCTCACTGACTGGGATGATCTGACGCGGTTTGTGGACTCGTTCCTCGAGGACTCGGCCAGCGCCCGACCACGGAGCGTGTGAGCTCGGTGCGGTCTGCCGCGGCCGGTCCCAGGTCAGAGGGTTATCGCTGCCGATAACCATGAGGTCAAGTGCCAGGCGCTGGATTGGCCTGAGCCGGCGCGGCTCGCTCGAGCGGGGGGTGTTGATTGAGCGGGATACCCGGAGAATAGGACTGACCTCCGGTCGCGGACCGGAAAGCCTCCTGCGCGTGAGCGCGCAGGCTGCTGTCTTCGAGTAGATCGAGACCCATGAGTGCGATCGCCTTGGCGGCGTACAGTGTGCCGCGGTTGGCCGATGGCGCACCGTGCGCGGCCGTGGCGACCCACGAATGCCACGGGATGCCTGCGGGAGCGGTAGTGACCTTGAGGCCGACGGTCGGAGCAATCCAACTGACTTCCGCTACATCAGTGGAGCCGCCATCGTAGCGGGGCTCGCTTGCCAACGGTTGCACACGCCCGTCGTAGCCGGTCTGTGCTATTCCCGCAGCACCCTGTAGCGCGCGTCCAAAAGCCTGGTCGTCGGCCTCGAAAGGCACCGGACCCAGGATCTCGAGGTCGCGCTGCATGGCTTCCTGAAGCGGCCTGTTGAGTAAGAGGGGATGCAGTGCGCTGAACAGGGTCACCTTGTACTCAACGCCCATCGCCAGCGAGGCGCCTTCGGCAATCAGGAGTACTCGGCGGTAGAGCGCTTCGACCCCCTCGCGGGAGACATCCCGCACATTGATCACCAGTCGCGTGTAGTCCGGAATGATGTTGGGCGCTGTGCCCCCGTTGGCGACGTAGTAATGGACGCGCGCGGTGGGCAGCATGTGCTCACGAAACAGGTTGATGCCCACCGTAGTCAACTCCAGCGCGTGCAACGCGCTGCGCCCTTTCTCGGGTTCCTCCGAGGCGTGTGCGGCACGACCCAGGAACTCGATCTGGAAGTTGTTGAGGGCCAGCGCTGTCTCGTTGGACGTGCCGGTGAAGACCTCCGGGTGCCATTCGATAGCCGCGTCAATGCCGTCGAATACATGCGCTTTGGCCATGTATAACTTCCCGATGTCCTCCTCCTCGTCGGGAGTACCGAATACCTTGATCGTTCCTTCGATGTGACGTTCCGTCATCACTTCGCTCAGCGCTATGGCGGCAGCAACGCTGGCGGTGCCGAGCAGATTGTGGCCGCAGCCGTGTCCGTTCTGCTCGCCGTCAGGACGTGGACGCCTCTCGGGAGCCGCAACATTTCCTATTCCGGGCAGTGCGTCGTACTCCGCCAACAGGCCAATGACTGGCTCTCCGGACCCATACGTCGCGACGAAAGCTGTTGGGAGCTCGGCAACACCACGCTGCACGTGAAATCCAGCACCCTCGAGCGTGTCTTCCAGTAGCGTCGACGAGCGCTTCTCGCGCATTCCAACTTCGGCATAGGACCAGATCTGCGTCTCGACTCTCGCCACCTCAGGGGCGAGATCCGACACCTTTGCCGCGATGCGTTTCGCACTGGCGACATCGGCCGCGACGGCAGCGGACGCCACGCACAGTAACGCCAGAAGAGCAATAGACACCCGAGCGAATTTCACGCGCGCGTTTCCATCGCTGCACCGACCCTTACCACCCCGAAAAGCCCAGCAGACCCCAGTAGCGGAATGTGAGCGCGCAGCAGGCAAAAATCAGTAGCCCGGCGCATACACCCAGCCAACGCCAAACCGGCCAATCTCGCGGGCGTACTGCGATGATCGCTACCACCAATGCCGCTGTGCCGAACGCGGCGACCAGAAACAGCCAGCAGGCAAGCGGCAACAGCTTGCCCGGGTATTCCATGATCAAGGCCCCGGTATCTGACAACCACGGAATAACCGCCAGCCACACCAGTACGGAGGCCGCGAGCCACGTTAAGGACAGCACGCCCCATCCGGTCATGAGAGGAGGCCGCGGCTCGGCGCGTCCGTGGCGCACGAGCCGGATAGAACCCCAGAGTGCAACGATGTGAGTGAGTGCGAAAATCATCAGGAACCAGGTGGGTCCTTCCCAAAAGCTGATCCGTTCCAGCGGGTCTGTTCCAGTAGGGTCTAGAAGCAGCAGGCGATGTCCAGACTGCCGGAACGCGATGCGCCTCAACCCCGTCAGCTCTTGATACGTGTCATGCCCGAGCGGGTGATACCGAACCACGTCGTCGGATATACCGGACACGACCAGGTCGCCGTCGTCTGTGGCTTCGACAGAAGGCGCGAGCAGGTTGAGAAAGGCGCGCTCCGTACGAAAGTAAGCCCGCCGGAGCGGGCGGTAGGTGCCCGCGAATCCGGCCGATTCGGCAGGGTTGGGTGCACCTGCGCTGGACACCGCCATCCGCGGAGCGTTCTGACCTAGTAGATGCAAACCGACCAGGTAGGGTAGTTGTTCGACCAGGCGCAGACCAGAAGGGGTGTTGACTGCGATGTATAGGCCCACGCCCACGTCGGGTACGATGATCATCACGCTATGTTGATATTGCGTGTCGCCGTCATGCCCGAAAGTCGAGGTCGAGCCGGGAAAGGGAAACTGCGAGAAACCGCCGTAGATAGTGCCGAATCCCGCCGCGTTGGAGAACGAAGGTGCCAACAAGGTGTGTACGCTCTGCGCATTCAGCACCCCCGCCCGGACGAGGCCGTCGGTGTCCAGTAGAGCGCTCATGTATTGTGCCATCTCATTGGCACTCGCCACGAGGGAGCCTGCGGGGGCGTAATGGGTGATGAACTCCGGAGGTGCCTCTTCCAGGCGTCCTTCCC
>Ga0070741_10010679_pt1 | contig 17239 bp, 12 predicted proteins | sample Coa_R1_4_FD_66440 | JGI IMG/M metagenome (GOLD analysis project Ga0070741, IMG submission 66440) | Surface soil microbial communities from Centralia Pennsylvania, which are recovering from an underground coalmine fire - Coalmine... | ecosystem: Environmental > Terrestrial > Soil > Unclassified ...
AGCCTCGACGAATGGCTCGAGCAGTGTCACGAGGCAGGCCAGACCCGGCCTACGCCGCTCCTCTTGCGGTACGGGCCGGGCGACTGGAACGCCTTGCACCGCGATCTGTACGGCGATCTCGTGTTCCCGCTGCAGGTGGTCATCGGACTCGACCGGCCCTTCGTGGACTACACGGGCGGAGAATTCATCACGCTCGAGCAGCGGCCGCGCGCCCAGTCTCGCGGGACCGCGAGCGCCATCGCGCAAGGCGAGGGCCTCGTCTTCACCACCCGGGACCGGCCGGTGGCGTCGCGCCGCGGCTGGTCCGCGGCGCCGATGCGCCATGGCGTCAGCGTGCTGCGCTCCGGGCGCCGTCACACCCTCGGCCTCGTCTTCCACGACGCCCGATGACTTCACCGCGGCAGCGGGCGGCGCGACCGTTCGAGCAGATCGTCGCCGAGCACGGCGCGCTGGTGATGCGCGTCTGCCGCGCGCTGGTCGGACCCGCGGACGCCGCCGACGCGTGGTCGGAGACGTTCCTCTCCGCGCTGCAGGCATACCCAAGGCTGCCGGCGGGCAGCAACATCCGGGGATGGCTCGTCACGATCGCGCATCGGAAGGCGATCGATCAGCTCCGGCGCGCCGCGCGAACGGCCGAAGCGGCGCCCGACCCGCCTGAGCTGGAGGCGCCCGCGCCGGAGCTCGCCGATGACGACGAGCTTCGCGCCGCGCTCGACGCCCTGGCGCCCAAGCAGCGCAACGCGGTGATCTACCGATATCTCGCCGGGCTCTCCTACGAGCAAGTGGGCGCGCTGATCGGCTCCAACGCCACCGCTGCCCGGCGAAGCGCCGCGGACGGGATCGCAAGTCTTCGCAAGCGACTGTCGAAAGGGACGTCATGACCACCGACAAGCAGATCATCGATCGACTCGAGCAGGGCTTCGCCGGAACCATCGATCATGCCGCGCTGCACGAGCGGCTCGCCGCGCTGGCGGAGCGGCAGGGGCTTCTCGACATCGCATACCGCACCGTCGACAGTCCGCTGGGCCCGCTGCTTCTGGCGGCAACCGCGCAGGGCCTCTTGCGGGTGGCGTTCAGCCAGGAAGATCACGAGTCGGTGCTGAGCCGGCTCGCGACCGACGTGAGCCCTCGGCTGCTCCGCGCCCCGCGGCGACTGGACAAGGCAGCGCGCGAGCTCGAGGAGTACTTCGGCCGCAAGCGTCGCGCGTTCACCGTGCCCGTCGATCTGCAGCTCGCCCGCGGGTTCCGCCGCGCCGTCCTCGTGCACCTCCGCGACATTCCGTACGGGCAGACGCAGAGCTACCGCGCGGTCGCGAAGGCTGCGGGGAATCCGCTCGCGATCCGGGCGGCCGCGAGCGCGTGCTCGCACAATCCGGTGCCGCTCGTCGTCCCCTGCCACCGCGTCGTGCGCAGCGACGGCAGCATCGGCGAGTACCTCGGCGGTCCCGAGGCCAAGCAGGCTCTCCTGGCGATGGAGGCAGCCGGTTGACGGCGAAGAGGTGGCGACTCGTCGGAGCCGACGGTGCAGCGTACGCAAGCGCCTGCCCGGGCACATTCGGGGGCCACCGGCGGACGCGCGTCTACGGCCGGCTGGATTGCGCGGCGGCCCGGCGGGCGATCGCGCGCGGCGGATATCGCGTGAATCGCGTCTTCTTCCTCGACGAGCCCACCGCGATCGCCGCCGGATATCGACCCTGCGCCGTCTGCATGACGGAGGCGTATGCGCGGTGGCGTCGAGCGGGCGGCGTTCGCTGACAGTCCGAACGCCCTGCTGTTGTCCGGCCCGGCATGACCTTGGCCGGCCTTCTCTTGCCGTCCTGCTTCGACCACGTACTTTTCGGTCCGACGCGCCGCACCAATCAACCGGGAAGCGACACCGCCGACCGGCGGGAGGCGCGTTTTTGTCTTCTCCAAACGATCAGGGAGGCACGGCGATGGCGATGAACGACTGGCAGCAGTCTGGCGGGTACAACTCCTACGGCTCCTCCGGCTACGGTTTCTCCGAGGACCGGCGCCCGTACGAGCGCTTCGGCTACGGCTTCAACTACGGCTACCCTTACGAGCCTTACGGGTTCCAGTCGCAGAGCGATTTCCGCCGGGGCGAGCACACCTGGCAGGGCGGCGTGCTCGGCTGGCTGGGAGCCGGCATCCGCGCGGGCGCAAGCTGGTTCGGTGACCGGTTGCAGGGCTGGGGAAACTGGTTCGGCGGCAGGGTGCGCGGTGGCACCGCCGAAGTCGGCCGCGCGGTCCGCGGCCGCGGCGAGCAGATGGCGTCCGCGCTCGAGGACCAGGACCAGAGGTCGTCGATGGCGCGGCAAAGCCGTTTGCCGCGGTACCAGCGCCCTGACGAGCGGATCCTCGATGACGTCTGGCACCGGATCTCGGTGGCGGCAGTCGATTCGCAGGACGTCGAGGTCGAGGTCAGCCAGGGCGTCGTGACCCTTTCGGGCCGCGTCTCGACGCGGTTCGAGAAGCGGATCATCGAGGACATCGCCGACGGCGTCTTCGGAGTGAAGGAAGTCCACAATCACCTGCGCCTCGCGCGGATCGCGAACGAAGGGCGCGCAACTGGAGCGGAGACGGACCCGCTGCGGGCGAACACCAACGCTTCGCCGTCGGAGAAGAGCTTCGAGAACATCGGACAGCACTAGGACCAGCCCGAGGGGGGGGGCGAGGCTCCCCCCTCTGCGCGTGCGCACGGTCGGTGACACACCGGTCTTGACAGGTCGCGCACGCGGCGTTTTTTTCCCGCCGCCCCGAATCACCGGGGAGAGGAACCACATCATGGCCAAGGCGAAGAGGTACATCCCCGAAGGTCTGCAATCGGTGACCGCGTCGCTGGTGGTGGACGGCGCCGCCAAAGCGATCGACTGGTACAAGAAAGTCTTCGGCGCCAGCGAGCGCGGCAAGCGCCATCTCGGACCCGACGGGAAGGTGATGCACTCCGAGTTGCAGATCGGCTCGTCGGTGCTGTTCTTGAACGACCTCATCGGCGGCGCGCCGCCCGTGGTCCAGGATGGGCGGCGGCTGGGCGGCTCGCCCGTCGGGCTGACCGTGTACCTCGAGGATTCCGACGCGGCGTTCAAGCGGGCGACGGAGAACGGCGCGAAAGTGACGATGCCGATCGGCGATCAATTCTGGGGCGATCGCTGGGGCAGCTTCACCGATCCGTTCGGGCAGAACTGGAGCGTCGCGACCCACCGCGAGGACTTGACGACCGAAGAGATGGAGAACCGCGCCCAGGCGTTCTTCAAGCAGCTGATGGGCGCGCACCAGCGGAAGTAGCCGCGCGACCAGGGGACCGCCCGCCCGGAGCGGTCCCGTCCGCGCAGCACGAAAGGCGCCCGCACTACACAAGCCAGGCGCATTCGTGACAGAGTCGCAGGTCGCGCAACCACAAGGGGGAAGCCATGCGGTTCTTCCGCGGCACTCACGTTCTCGCGGCCGCTCTCGCGCTCGTGCCCGGCTGGGCGCTTGCGCAGCACGATCACACGCACGATGTCCCGGAGAAGTTCGGGCGGGTTCACTTCCCGACCTCGTGCAAACCGGAGGTCCAGCCGACGTTCGAGCGCGCGGTGGCGATGCTGCATTCCTTCGCCTACGCGAAAGCGGCAAAGACGTTCCAGGAAGTCTCCGCGAACGATCCGGGCTGCGGGATGGCGCAGTGGGGCGTCGCGATGACGTACCTGCACATCATCTGGGCGCCGCCCACGGACGACGAATTCACGGCGGGCCGGGCGGCGGCGCAGAAGGCGGCGGCCGTTGCGGCGCCCACTCCCCGCGAACGCGACTACATCGCCGCGATCGGCACGTACTACCAGGGCGACGGGATCGCGCATCCCGCGCGCGTCGCTGCCTACGAGAAGGCGATGGCGGGGGTGGCGGAACGCGCCCCGGGCGACGACGAGGCGGCGATCTTCCACGCGCTCTCGCTTCTGGGCGTCGCCTACAACTCCCCGCCCGACAAGACGTACGCGAAGCAGAAGGAGGTCGCGAAGACCCTCAATCGTCTCCTCGCCGTGGAGCCCGACCATCCGGGCATCGCGCATTACATGATCCACTCCTTCGATTACCCGGAGCTCGCCGAGCTGGCGCTGCCCGCGGCCCGCGCGTACGCGAAGATCGCGCCCGCGGCGCCTCACGCGCTGCACATGCCGTCGCACATCTTCACCCGTCTGGGAATGTGGTCCGACTCGATCGAATCGAACCTGGCTTCGGAGCAGGCTGCGCAGGCGGGGCTGGCGAAGCCGCAACCCGGAGCGAAGGCGTTCGACGCGCTGCACGCGATGGATTACCTGGAGTACGCCTATCTGCAGATCGGCGACGATGCCAAGGCGCAGGCGGTGGCGGACGATGCGGTCAAGGTGACCAGTCTCGACGTTCCGCAGTTCGCCGCTGCCTATGCGCTGGCGGCCATCCCGTCCCGCCATGCGCTCGAGCGCCGTGCATGGAAGGAGGCGGCCTCGGTCAAGCTCGTGAGCGCGATCCCCTGGGCGAAGTATCCGTATGCGGAGGCGATCGTTCATTTCGCGCGCTCGGTCGGAAGCGCCCGCGCAGGCGATCTGGAAACATCGCAAAAGGAGCTGGCGACGCTGGCCGCGATCCAGACGTCGCTCAAAGGGCAGAAGGGCTTCGACTGGGCCACGCAGGTGGAAGTGCAGCGCCGGGCTGCCGCGGGCTGGCTCGCGCGGGCGGAGAAGAAGGATGCGGAAGCGCTGACCTTGCTGCGATCGGCGGCCGATCTGGAGGATTCCGCGGACAAGCATCCCGTCACTCCTGGATCGATCCTTCCCGCGCGCGAGCAACTCGCGGATCTGCTGGTCGAGGTCGGGAAGCCCGAGGCGGCGCTCGCCGAGTACGAGGCCTCGCTCCGGGCGGCGCCGCGACGCCTCAACAGCTACAGCGGCGCCGCGCGGGCGGCGGATCGCGCGGGAAAGAAGCAGGCAGCGAAGGCGTTCCGCGCGCAGCTGGTGGCGCTGTGCGGCGGATCGGTGCCCTCCCGCGCAGGGGCAGCGATGGCGATCGCCGAGTAGGCCTCCGGGCCGGCGGTGTTCGCTCGGCCGGGATCATCCCCCGTCGTGAAGCCTCGCCAGCTTCACGGCGGATCGCCGGACGGCAGAACGATGGCGCCTCGCCCCAACTCCGCGACGGCGCCGGAGACGTAGATCGCGCCGTCCCGCTCCACGCTCAATCCAAGGATCGAGGGGCGGCCGACCGCGATCCCCTGGCGCAGCGTCGCCGACAATGGCAGCGCCCTGCCCCGTGCGATGTGCCAGCCTCCGAGGTTGGCGCAGGCGGATCCCGTCGCGGGGTCCTCGCGCACCGCCGTATCGGCTGTGAAGAAGAAGCGCACCGTCCACTCGGGCGTGCCCGGCGACCAGAGATAGGCCATCGCTCCTCCGCGCGACTCCAGCCAGGCGTGCCGCAAGAGCAGCTCGGGCGAAGGCTTTGCGGACGTCACCAGCTCCGGGCTCGCGATGGGCACGATCAGCTGCTCGACGCCGGTGTCCACCCAGAGCGGCTCGTCGGAGACCGCGCCGGAGGGGAGCCCGACCATCCGCGCGAGCTCGTCGCGCGTCGCCGCGACCGGCCGCGTCGTTGGCGCCTTGGCAGCCCGCAGCGTCCACGACGACCCTCGACGCGAGACCGCGACGAGGCCGGCCTTCATCTCCAGCGTCACCTGCTCCCGGGCGCCACCCACGACGCTCGCGGTGCCCAGCGTGGGGTGGCCCGCGAACGGCATCTCGAACGAGGGCGTGAAGATGCGGACCAGCGCGTCCGCCTTGCTCGACGGCAGGACGAACGTGGTCTCGGACAGGTTCATCTGGCGGGCCAAGGCCTGCATCTGTTCGGCGGAGAGGCCACGCGCGTCGTCGAAGACGCAGAGCGGATTGCCGGACAGCGGATCGCCGTCCGCGGTGAAGACGTTGACGATCCGGTACGCGTACGAGCGCGACGAGGCGGTGGTCATGGCTGCGTGATGGGAGTGAAGCCCGGGCGGTCGCGCACGCGATCGAGCCAGGCGCGGACGTGAGGAACCGGCTCGATGTCGAAGCCGCCCTCGGGCGCGACGTGCGTGTACGCGTAGAGCGCGAGGTCGGCGATGGTGCAGTCGTTCCCGGCGAAGAACCGGTTGCGGGCGAGGTGCCCGTCCATCACCGACAATGCCCGCTCACCAAGCTTGCGTTTCTGGTCGAGGACCGCGCGCCGCTCCGGAGTCAGGCCGGCATGCTGCAGCCAGAAGCGGACCGTGGCGATGTTCGGCTCGTGGCTGTACTGCTCCCAGAACATCCACTGGAGCACGCGAGCGCGCTGGAGGCGCCCATCTGGAAGCCAGGGCGTCCCCTCCGCCAGGTAGTGCAGGATCGCGTTCGACTCGAAGAGGTGCGAGCCGTCGTCCAGCTCGAGGACCGGGATTCGTCCCTCCGGGCTCCGGCGCAGGAACGCCTCGGTGCGCGACTCGCCGTGCGCAATGTCCACCTCGATGCGCTCGAACGGGATCCCCAGCAGGCGCAGCAGCAGCCTGGGCTTGTATCCGTTTCCCGAGTAGAGGCAGTCGTAGAGTCTGAGCATCGCCGCTACGTTGCTCGGCTCCTGTCGAGCGCGCAAGCGATGCTTTCTCGTCCGATGCATGAGATTCTCTCAACCGTGAAGCTGCCTTCGCTCAATGCCTTGTACGCGTTCGAGGCGGCGGCGCGCCTCGGCAGCCTCACCCGCGCCTCGGGCGAGCTGCACGTGACCCCCTCGGCGGTGAGCCACCAGGTCCGCGCGCTCGAGGCGGAGCTCGGTGTGCTTCTCTTCGAGAGGCGCCCGCGGGCGCTCTCGCTCACCCCCGCCGGCGCGGCGCTGGCAGAGACGGCGGAGAAGGCCTTTTCGCTGCTCCTCGATGGAGCTCGCCGCGTGGGTGCGGCGCGACCTCGGCCGCTCACGGTCAGCGTGCTCCCCTCCTTCGGCGCCCGCTGGCTGCTGCCGCGACTGGCGCGCTTTCGCGCCCGGCGGCCCGGATTCGAGCTGCGCATCCACGCCAGCCAGGAGCTCGCTCACTTCGGGCGGGACCAGGTGGACGCGGCGGTCCGCTACTCGCCTCGGGCTCCCCGCGGCCTGCATGCGGAACGCCTCCTGTCCGAAGAGCTCTTTCCCGTCTGCGCGCCGCGGATCCGGCGCAGGCTGCGATCCGTCGCCGACCTGCGTCGGTGCGCGCTCCTGCACGACGAATCGGAAGCGCGCCAGGGCGGCTGGAAGGAGTGGCTCGCCGCTGCCGGCGGCGCGACCTTCGACTGGGAGCGCGGAACCACCTTCACCGACGCGCACCTGATGCTGGACGCGGCGGCGAGAGGCCAAGGAGTAGCGCTGGCGCGAAGCGCGCTCGCCGAGGGCGATCTCGCGTCGGGTCGTCTGGTCCGGCCCTTCGCGGCGGCGGTGCCGGCGCGCAACCAATACTACTTCGTCTGCCCGAAGGCGGCGCTGAGGCGCCCGGAGGTGCGCGCGCTCCGGGACTTCCTCGTGCGCGAAGCAGCGGGCCCTCCCCGTCGCGCGCACCGCTGACGAAGTGCGGTGCGCGCCGGGCAAGGTCAGCGCGGGATCAGGACGGCGACCTGCGATCCCGACTCGACCACGATGCGCCCCTGGTCGTCGATGGCGACGGCCCTCTGCAGCACCGGCGCGCCCAACGCGCTGGCGTCGGCCAGGAAGTTCAGGTCCTGCGCGGTGCCGCCGCTGAGGAGCGCCGCGTGCTCTTTCGGAATGAAGCTCGTGTTGGTCGGCACTCCACCCGAATCCATGGTCCCGACGATCGCGCCAGAGGCGTTGATCCCGAGCGCGCCGTCGAGACCGCCGTCGTCGTGCCCGAGGGTGTGCACCGCGCCGTCCCAGGAGAACCCGAATGCCAGTTGCTTCTGCACCTGCATCGTCCTGCCGACCGCGACGCCGCTTGCGTTGATCGCCGTGAAGCAGGGGAAATGCCACGATGCCGGCGTCACGCTGCCGTGCGCAGCGGCGGTGCCGACGATGGCCGCGCCCGAGGCGCATCCGGCGAGGGCTTCGGAATCGTTCGCCGCGAAGACGGCGAATCCGGGCAACGCGGTCAGCGCGTCGTCGCTTCCCAGGCGGAAGCCATCGTTTGTATCGGAGAACCCGAAGACCACGCCGCTGCCGGTGATCGCGCGCGCCTGGCCGTTGAAGGTCAGGTCGGTGCGGATCCCGCGGCGGATGGCGAAGGGTCGATCGCCGTCGGCGCCGGCCACGTCGCCGTTCGCGTTGATCGCGTAGGCAGCGGAGTTGGAGTTGGTCGAAAGCTGCGTCAAGGTTCCGGTCGCGAGGTCGTAGACGGCAGCGCCCTGATCGTTCGCGCCCGCGATCCGTCCGCCGCTGATCGCGAATGCGGCGGTGAGCGGCACGCTGCGCACGGTGTACAGCGCCGTGACGTCGGGATCGAAGCGCACCGTCACCGAGATCTGGCGCGGCATGCTGCTCATGGCAGTCAGCTGACAGGGACCTGATCCCGCTGGAGCGCATGCGTTGTCGAACCAGCCACCGACGTGCGACCCGGCGTCCGCCGAAGGCGTCAGCGTGACGCTCTCGCCGACCGGCAGGTCGAATTCCGCCCACTCGCCGGCGGGCGCGGCATTCGGATTCGTCTCGCCGATGTCGACCGGCCGGTCGGCGCTGAGCGATCCGCTGCCGGCTCCGCCGATGAAGACGTGCACGAGCACGCGCTGGCGGAACTCGATGTCGGCGTCGACGGTGAGGTCCGCGTCCATCGTCGCGGTGCACGAATCCCCGGAGCGCGCGCAACCGGTGAAGCCGCCGAGCACGAACTCGGAATTCGCGAGCGGGCCGCCGCCGGTGGCGAAGCGCAGGACGACCGTGGACCCGGCGGCGAAATCGGCGGCGCACGACGAGGGGCACTGGATCGACCCGCCGTCACTGGTGACGAACGTGAGGCCGGTCGGGGTCAGCAGCGCTGCTCCGGAGCCGGTGAGGCGCACCGTCAGGCGATGCCTGGCCGGCGGGCGGCGGGTGAAGTGCGCGATCACCTGCGCATCCGCGGTCATCGGCAGCGAGCAACTGGTGCCGCTGCACGCGCCCGTAAAGCCGGCAAAGTCGTAGTCCGAGGCTGCCGTGGCCGTCAGCACCACATTCGTTCCGGGCGCGAATTCCGCTACGCACCCCTGCGCGCAGTCGAGACCCGCAGGCTGCGAGGCGACGCGACCGGCGCCGTCGATGTCGATCTGGAGATGCACCGGCTGTGGTCCAGCGTCGTTGCCGTTGCTGGCCGGACCTTGCACCGGGATGCCGCTCTCCGGGACGCTGCTCACCGGACCGCTGCTGCGGCCACAAGCCACTCCAAAGAACCAGATGAAGACCCCCACCCCGACCGTTACCCGCACGGAGCCCCCTCGGGATCCAACATGGGGATGGCCCTACGGAAGATCACGCACGCGCGCGGCAAGGCGCGTTTCCCTCGGAGAAAGGGAGACGAATGTGCCCTATTGGTTGAGCGCCGAGAATGCGCTCCTCAGCGCCTCGATCAGAGACGACTGCACCCGCGCCAGCATCCGATCCGCGCAGCAGGCCACGTGGACGGGATCGCTCGCGGCCCACCCCTCGACGGCGACTTCGACGAGCGCGCCCGATGCCACGAGCCGCGCTGCGGCGAATACGGGCCCGTAGACCAGCTGCCCGCTGCTCGCGGCGAGCTCCAGCGCGACACCGATGGTCTGTGTCTCGTGGCCAGCGCGCCGTACCGCTGGCGGCAGCGGGCAATCGTCGTCGACCGGGACGTACTGCCCCCCGACGACGTAGACCGGGCTGACGAAGGGCACGCCGTGCAGCTTCTCGACCGGGACCGGCTGGCGTCCGAGATCCCGGGCAACCGCTGGCGTGGCGAACAGCGCCTTGCGGGCGCTCCCGATCTGCGTCACCGCCCAGGTCGAGGGCAATCGCGGCTCGCCCAGCAGAAGCGCGACCTCGAACAAGTTCGTCGCCGCGAGCGTGCGCACCATCGCCGGGGGCAGCTCCAGCGCGCGCACGCGCAGCTCCGGAAGCGCCGCCGCGACCGCCGGGAGCAGGAAGGCGTTCATGTACGAGGGGGCCGCGAGGGTGATCACCGTGCCCGGGTCTGTCTTCGCTTTCCGCGCCGATTGGACCAAGGCGAAGATCTCGTCGAGTCGAGGCAAGAGGCGCCGGCCGGCGTCGGTCAAGGCGACCCCTTTGGCGCTGCGGTTGAACAGCGTCGCGCCGAGATGCCGTTCCACCCGGGTCACCGCCTTGCTGACCTGCGACGGCGTGACGCCGAGATGCCGCGCCGAGGCCGTCACCGACGAGAGCTGGTGCACGATCAGGACGGTCGAGAGGTCCGCGACCCGCAGGTCGTCGAGCGGATCTGGCTGCAGGGGACCTCCACGGCGCACAGCCGAGGATATCTCCGGCCGGCTTCGACCGCATTGCCGGAAGTTATCGATTTTCATTTACGAACGATTGGAACTCGTTTTCTGCGACTTGTGGCCCATCCGAACTCCGGGGGGAGGGCGAGGCGCGCGAAGTCCCGTCCCGGCTCCGGGATGAACAATCCCATCCCCGGACAGCGCACGGACTCCCCGCCCGCGGTTCGATGGCACACCGTTCGCTTCGGCGCTCCAGGATGGCGGCGTTGAGTGGCCTCTTCAGCGATCTCCGGCTCGCCGTCCGCTCGCTCTTGCGGACGCCTGGATTCACGGCGGTCGCGGTCCTGGCCATGGCGGTCGGCATCGGCGGAACCTCCGCCATCTTCGCCGGGTTCGACATGCTGCTGTTGCGCCCTCTGGCGCTGCCGGCCTCGCAGCAACTCGTGACCCTCTACGAGCGCACTGCCGACGGCGAGTGGAACCTCCTCTCCGCCCCGAACTACCGCGACTTCGCCCTGCAGACACCGTCGCTCCAGTCGGCGGCCGCGTACTACACGCGGACCGCCAACCTCACCACGCCGGACGGACCGCAAAAGGTCGAGCTGGGCGCCGTCACCGCCAGCTTCCTTCCGACGCTCGGCGTGCAGGCAGCGCTCGGCCGCAACCTCACCGCGGATGAAGAGCCGCGCGGAGAGAACCAGGTCATCATCCTCACCGACGGCGCATTCCGGCGGCGATTCGGCGGCTCGCCGGACCTGCTGGGGAAGAGGGTCACCGTGGACGCGCAGCCGTTCACCGTGATTGGCGTCCTGCCGCGAGGGCTCTCGTTTCCGCCGCTGCCCGACATCGAAGGGCTCGTTCCGCTCGGGCTCGGACAGGTGGAGCTCGCGTCGCGCGGGAATCATTTTCTTTCGGGCGTCGCGCGCCTCCGGCAAGGCGCGACCGTGGAACAGGCCAGCCGCGACGTCGCGCAGGTCGCGAAGCGGCTCGCGGCCGACCACCCCGCGACCAACACCGGGGCCAGCGCATATGCCGTGGGTCTGCTCGCAGATTCCGTGCGCGACGTGAAGGAGCCCCTGGCCATCCTGCTTGCGGCGGTGGCTGCCCTGCTCCTCGTCTCCTGCACGAACGTCGGCGGCATGCTGCTGGCGCGGAGCGCGAGCCGCGAGCGCGAGCTGGCCATTCGCGCGGCGCTGGGCGGCAGCCAGTGGCGGATCGCGCGCCAGCTTCTGGTCGAGTCGTCGCTGGTCGGTCTGGTCGGCGGCACGCTGGGCATCCTCGCCGCCCTCTGGGGAGTGGAGATCCTGATCGCGCTTGCGCCCGCCGGGACGCCGCGACTCTCGGAGGTCGATGTCGACGCGCGCATCGCCGCGCTCACCTTCGCGGTGTCGCTGCTGGTCGGCCTGCTCGCCGGGGTCGCGCCGGCCATCCAGACGAGCCGCCCCGACCTGGCCGAGGCGATGCGCGAGGGCGGACAGCACGCATCCGCATCCCGGCGCACGGCGCGCGTCCGATCGCTGCTGGTGGTCATCGAGGTCGCGCTCTCGCTCTGCCTGGTGGTCGCGGCGGGGCTCCTGACGCGCAGCCTTTCGCGAATCCTCGCCGCGCCGCTGGGATTCGATCCCGAGCATGTGCTCTCCATCGAGCTCAGCTTTCCGGGCCGCCGGTTCAACGGGCTCGAGGGCTTCAGCTCGATCAATTCGCGGCTGGTGGAGAACGTCTCGCGGATCCCGGGCGTCGATTCGGCCGCGACCACGAACGCCGTCCCGCTCACGAATACCGGCTGGGACTTCGGCTTCCTCGTCGAGGGCCGCCCGCCCCCGCAGCCCGGGACGGAGCCGGACACGCGCGTCAACTGGGTGTCGCCGGGATTCTTTCACACGCTGCGCATCCCGCTGATCGAAGGACGCGAGCTGGCCACCACCGACACGTACCAGAGTCTCAAGGTGATGGTGGTGAACCAGGCCTTCGCGCACCGCTTCTTCAAGGGCGAGCGCGCGGTCGGGCAGCGCATCCGCATGCTGTACTCCTTCGAGGACGAGGGCCAGTTCACCTGGGAGATCGTGGGCGTGACCGGCGACGTGCGGGGGACCGGGCTCGAGAAGGATGCGCCGCCGGAGGTGTACGTCTCGCAGACGCAGCAGGGTTTCCGGGCGATGAACCTGCTCGTCCGCACCCACGCCGATCCCGCGAGCATCTCCCGTGCAGTTCGCGCGCAGGTGGCGGCGCTCGATCCCTCGCAGGCGATCGGGAAGGTGCAGAGCATGGAGGAGATCGTCGCCAGATCGGTGGGCTCGCGCCGCTTCCAGGCCCTGCTCTGCAGCGCGTTCGGCGCACTGGCCCTGCTGCTCTCGGCTCTCGGGCTCTACGCCCTGATCGCCTGGTCGGTGACGCAGCGGAAGCAGGAGATCGGCATCCGGATGGCGCTGGGCGCGGAAAAGGGTACGGTGCTCCGGATGGTGGTCCTGCAGGGAGTCCGGCTCGCCGCGGCAGGCGTCGCTGTCGGTCTGGGTGGCGCGCTGGCCGCGACGCGGATGCTGCAGTCGCAGTTGTATGGGGTGAGCCGGTTCGACCCCGCGACGTACGCAGGCGTGGCGGCGCTGATCGCGGTGGTGGCGGCGGTCGCCAGCTTGTTGCCCGCACGACGTGCGGCGGCGATCGATCCGCTGGTCGCGATGAAGTCGGAGTAAACCGGATGCCGACGTGAGCTCCACCCCGATCCGCCCTTGCGGCCCCGCCGACGTACCGGCGATGTTCGCCATCATCAACGACGCGGCGCGGGCCTATGAAGGCGTCATCCCGGCGGACTGCTGGCAGGAGCCGTACATGCCGCTCGCGGAGCTGACCGGGGAGATCCGCGAGGGAGTCGTCTTCTGGGGCTACGAGTCGGCGGGTCGACTCGTCGGCGTGATGGGCATCCAGCATCGCGAAGACGTTACCCTGATCCGGCACGCCTACGTGCAAACGGCCGAGCGCGGCAAGGGCATCGGCGAGAAGCTCCTGCGACACCTGGAGGCATTGACGGCCAGGCCGATCCTGATCGGCACCTGGCGCGCCGCGGCCTGGGCGATCAGATTCTACGAGAAGAACGGGTACACGATACTCTCGCGCGCGAACACCGAACGGCTGCTCCGCAAGTACTGGAGCATCTCCGACCGGCAGCTGGAGACATCGGTGGTGCTCGCAAGCGCGCGGTGGCGCTCTTCGCGGAGCACACCACCCTGAACGGCGTCTTCGACGACCTCACTCCCGACGTCACCCGCCCGTAAGGCGAGGCGCCGGCGACGACCTGGGGGCGCACCTTCATGTCATCGGCGCTACTTCCGCGCCGAGACCTTCCCCTTCTTCTTCGCCGGCTTCCGCGAGCGCTCCGACACGCCGTTCCCCGCTCGCGCCGCCTGGGCCTTCGCATGGCTGAGCCAGTGCTGCCGGTACTCCGCCGCGCGGCGCACGATCCGCTCGAGGACGTCCTTCCCGCTCTGTGGCGCTTCCGCCTTGCCGCCTTCGGCCCGGATCTTCAGCTCGCCCAACCGCGCGAGCACCGGCTTCATCGCCTTCTCCGGATCGAGGAAGAACTCGCTGCCCCGCACCCGCACGAAGCTCCAGCCGAGCCGCTCGAGGATGGCCTGTCTCGCCATATCCTCACGAAGCTGATCGACCGCGACGGTCTTGTCGCCGTCGCACTCGATGGCGAGGCGGCGTCCTCCGCCCTCGACGACCAGGTCGATCGTGTAGTAGCCGACCCGCCAGTGGGGCAGCACGCGGTAGCCCGCCTCGAACAGCCGGTTGTGGACCTCGTGCTCGAGCGGCGTTTCCGAGGCGCTCTCCGACTGCTTTATCAGGAGCCTCACCGCCTCTGGATCCTCGGCGTGCTGGATCAGCCGCCGTCGCAGGTCCTTGGGTTTGAGATCCGCGGGGTCGAGCGAGTGGATCACCCACATCTGATCGCGCGCGCGGCTCGCCGCCACGTTGAACCGCTGCTTGAACATCGGCTCGCTGCGGAGCCGGAGCGGGTTCTCCCCGGCGCTGTCGACCACCGAGAGGAACATCACGTCCCGTTCGTCGCCCTGGAACTGCGCCGCGTTCCCGCAGAGCACCCGCCGCGCCTCGTACTCCGCCGGGGGAAGATGGTGCAGGAGCAGCCGCTCGATCTCCAGGGCCTGGTCTTCTCCCACCAGCGAGACGACTCCGAAGGTCTTGTTCTTGTATTCGGGCTGCTCGATCGCTGCGCGGATCAGCGAGGCGATGGTCAGGGCCTCCGCCTTGTTGGTGTCGTTGACGGCGCGGCCGTTCTCCACGCGGAGGGCGACCACGTGCGGCTTCAGCGTCGCCTTGCTCGGATCGCGCAGAGGCCGGATCTTGCCCCCATAGCAAAGGTGGTTGCTGAACTCGATGATCTCCGGGACGCAGCGGAAGTGTTCGGTCAGGCAGATGGCGCCTCCGAACGACTGCCGGGCGAGGTCGTAGACGGAGATCTGGCCGTCGTAGAGAACGGAGTTGGGGATGTCCTCCAGGTGCTCGTCGATCAGCTGCTGCACGACGGCGACGTCCTGTCCCACCGCCGACGGGCTGACCTGCTCGTGGTCTCCGACGACCACGACGCGCTTCGCCATGTAGAACGGGATCAGCGCCATCACGTCGGCCTGGCTCGCCTCGTCGGTGATCACCACGTCGAATCGCGTGGTGGGCTCGAAGGTTTCCACGGCGCGCGCCAGGGGCATGATCCAGACGGGCACCGCCGAGCGGCATTCGGTCATCTTCTGGCTCGCTTCGACGAGCAGCCGGGGAACGCGCTTCCCCATCCCCTTGCCGATGCGGCGGACCATGTCGAGCCAGCCGACCAGGGCCTGCTGCTGCTGGGAAGTCGTCCGCCGCACCTGCGCTCCCCACGCACGGCGCTCGATCAGCTCCGCCGTCACCTTCCTCAGCTCGGGGCCCAGCCGGTCGATGCGGGCCTGCAGCGCGGGCAGCGATACCCTTCCGCGGCGTTCCAGATCGTCGTGCAGCTGCCGCCAGAGCCACGCCGCGTTCGCGTCGCCCGGCGGCTCGCGCCCATCGTGTGGCGCGCGCCGCTCCTGGATCGCCTGCGCCCAGGCCGGCGCGACCGCCTGCAGGGCAGCGAGGAATTCGCGCCGTCCCGCCGCCGTCTTTCGCTGCCCATCCAGCGTGGCGAGCCGGTCGTGCGCCTCGCGGTACTCCTTCGGGTCCAATCGTTCCACGGCGCGCAAGAGCCGGGCGCGAACCGGCGCCGGCGGCCCTTCTTCCGGGAGTGACAGCCTGCCCCGGAGCTGCTGGATCTCCGCGTCGACGATCTGGAACCGCGCGAGGTCCTTGCGGGCCTGGAACGCCTGCGGCAGCTGCGCGGAGACCATCTCCTTGAGGCGCGGCAGCTGCGTTTCCGGTTTCTGATCGCCGAAAAACGCCCGCCAGAGGAAGCCGCGCTCTTTCAGCTCGTTCTCGACCGGCTGCCACTCCTCGGCGTGCCAGGCGAGGCAGCGGCGGATCTCCTTCGCGCACTCCACGGCTGCCTCGAGCGGCTTGTCGGAGAGGGCAGCCCACGCAGGAGCGCCCTGGGGGACCATCTGGCGGTCCCATCGGCCCTCGAGGTCCCTGGCGCGGCTCGCGAGCTGGACCTGCTCCCGCAGCGCCTGGAAGTGAGCGGCGCTCTTCGGCTCGCCCGCCGCGACGCGGCTCTCCTCGATGAACCGCTTCCAGGCGGCGTGGGTGAGCAGCGAAAGCTTGCCGATGCTCTTGTTCTTGTCCAGGTACGCGACGATCTCGTCGACGGTCTGCTGCTGCTCGTCGAGCGGGATGCTCGCAGCCAGCGCCGGGGCATGGCGGAGGACGTTCTGCTTCGCGTTCGCCGTTTCCTCGGCGAGCTGATCGATCATCCCCACCAGCTCGTCCCAGTCGACGCGCTTCTTGCCCCCTTCGCTCCCTGCGGCAAGCGCCGCGAGCTTCCAGCGCTGCTCCCGATCGATCCCCTCGGCGGCGGCCACGGCCTTCGCCGCGAGCTTGGCGAGCGCCGCGGTCGCGGACTCGTCGGGCGGGTCTTTCCAGAGCTCCTTGCGGAACGCGCGGCTCGCCCTGGAGAGATGACCGTGCTCCTCCGCGAGCTTCTCGAACTCCTCCGGCGAGAGCAGCGCCTTCAGCTCCGGAAGCGGATGCGCCAGCTCCTTCTCGTCCTCGACCGTCAGCTTCTCGCTGCTCGCGTAAAGCTCCGCGATCTCCGCCGCGGAGAGAGGCAGCGCCGCGGCGGCCTGGATGGGCGCCGGAATCCACGCATGCGCCTGCGCCTCCGCGGCCACCTTGCGCGCGGCGTCCAGCGGCGAGAGCTTCGTCTTCAGAAAGACCACGTCGCGATATTCGTCGGCGCGCGCCTCGAACAGTTCCTGCCGGTGCTTGCGAAGCTCGCCGAGGAGCTCCTTGCGTTGCGCCGCAAGCTGCCCGGCCTCGGCCTCGAGCTTCTTCGGATCGCCCGTCGTCAGGCGCTCGATGATCGTGGAGACGGAATCCTCGAGCTGGTTGCGGCTCTCGATGTCGCTCTCCAGGACGCTGACGGTGAGCGGGCGCAGCTTGTCCACCACGTGGTCCCTGAGGACGCGCAGGGCCTTGGTGGTGTGGCTCGTCACCAGGACGCTCTTTCCCTGCGCGAGCAGGTGGCCGATCAGGTTCGCGATGGTGTGCGTCTTTCCGGTGCCCGGCGGCCCCTGGACGAGCACGCAACCCTGGCGTTCCAGGCGGACCGCGATGCGGATCTGCTCGGGGTTCGCCGGCTTGCTGAGCAACACCTCTTCCGGCTCATCTCCCGGCTCGTACGCCTCGACCTGCTCGTCGCCGTCCGGCGGCGGGTC